>Ga0307408_100000078_pt1 | contig 108116 bp, 96 predicted proteins | sample 322Cmetagenome_FD_202116 | JGI IMG/M metagenome (GOLD analysis project Ga0307408, IMG submission 202116) | Maize rhizosphere microbial communities from greenhouse at UC Davis, California, United States - 322HYB-C-3 | ecosystem: Host-associated > Plants > Roots > Rhizosphere > Soil | place...
TTGTAAGAATCAACAACGGTATCTTTTACCGGATCTTCCTTTTTCTTATTACAATCCTTACAATCTCCATTTCCACCGCATGATGTAGCCAAAATCGCTAATGCAAACACAAATAATAGTTTCTTCATAATCAAGGTTTGGACAAAAATAACAACTGTTTTCAAATCAAGCCATTAAGATGAATATCTGTTAATAACTTGCTTTGATCAATATTCCGGAAAAGGAATCAACACCAGTTTATAATTGTAGTCTTTCGCAGTTGAAGTGATTACAAAACGTTCTCTTCCCAAGGAATTCACTTTGAATTTTCTCGTCATTGACGGATTTTCAAGTAAAAACTCACGCTTCTCCCAATCGAGGCTGAAAGACATTTTATATCCACGGCGAGTACCAAGGGTGTTCAGTTTATAGAAATAAACATTTCCATTTTTGTGGAAAACTATGATCTCACGGTATTGAAATTCAAGCGGTGTAAAATCCTTGTTTCCCTGGAGTTTTTTATCAACCAACCAGACTTTCGAAGATTTATCATGCAGAAAGATAGAATGATCAACCCGTTTTACTTCATCACCAACCTGACAGGAAGCGATCAGAAACAAAACAATCCCAGTAACAACCAGCCTCATTTAGAACAGCATATTGTTTCTGTCAAGGATCTTCTTGATTTCAACCCCCATTGAGTCGCGGAATTCGGCTTTTATTTTTGCCGGACCATTCTCATCAATTTCCTCGCAATATTTGTATTCATATTTGCCATTCTCCCATTGAAACAAACAATTGAAGTAAATCAATACATTATCCTGATTATCAGCAAATCGAATAATCAAATCATCATAGCCTGTAGAACTTTTTCTTCTCTCGATAAGGTTTCCGTTAAATCCGTTTAACTTCACCAGGCTACCGTTCTCTCTTTCAAAAATCAGCAATCGACGCAAAGGAAAACCATTTACTCCGGCTTTTACAAGTAACATAAACCCGTCGTTCAATTTTATATTTTTCGCCAACTTGAAAAAACGGAAAAACTTCGGACTACATCCCGGATCAAGCTCACTCGTATCTGAAACCGCCTTCGGATTACAAATCTTCAATTCCTTCAGCAACTTCGCCTCAACTCCGCTGGAAAAAGTATTGGTATTAAAATCTGTACTGATGGTGTTATCTTCAACCACAGGCTGCTTAACAATTGCCAGGTCATCTTCCGGTTCCTGCTGACTGCAACCCTGCCACATGAACAGCGCTAATGCACCAAAGAAAACAGTAAAAACGAATAGAAATCTCTTTATCATATCTGAATTAATGAAATACGGATGAACTTGTTACAAATGCATGCGAAAATGCAGTTGCATCAATTCCAGTTTCAATATTATTTGCCTTAAACCAGTCCAGCATTTGTTCGGTTGGCATATTTCCTGTCAAATCATCTTTTGCCATCGGACAACCACCAAAACCTTTGATTGCGCCTTCAAAATTTCGACAACCACCTTCGTAAGCGGCTTGAGTCAACGCCTGGGCATTTTCAGGTAGAGTATGCAAATGAGCGCTGATAGTTACATTCGCAATTGAACTGCTGGTTGTAAACACCTTTTTGACCAATTCCGGTGTTGCCGCACCAATAGTATCCGAAAGCGATAAACGCGAAACCGGGAACAGGTTGATCAACCGATCACTCCACTCAGCAACCAATTCGTCCGACCACGCATCGCCATAAGGGTTACCAAATCCCATTGACAAATAAAGCACCAGCTCTTTATTGCTTTTTACACAGATCTCACTGATAGCTTCTACCCGCTTCAACGATTCCTCAATAGTTGCATTTGTATTTCTCAACTGGAAGGTTTCCGAGATGGAAAACGGGTAGCCAAGAAAATGTACACGCTCAAATTTCGAAGCATCTTCTGCTCCACGCTCATTGGCAACTATGGTCAATAATTTTGTTGAACTCTCATCAAGCGCATTCAATACTTCCGCCGTGTCGCGCATTTGAGGAATGGCCTTAGGAGAAACAAAACTTCCACAGTCCAGCGTATCAAACCCGCATTTCAGCAAATCGTTGATATAATTGATTTTTAATGAAGTATCTATCCAATCATGAATGCCTTGCATAGCATCACGCGGACATTCCGTAATATAAATTCTATCGTTCATTTTTCATTCGTTGTTGGAGAATTGCCTTATTGATACGTTTCACCAATTTAGGCCCTTCATAAATGAAACCTGTATAAACCTGTACTAAAACAGCGCCTGCATTTAATTTTTCTATCGCATCTTCAGCAGAATGAATTCCACCAACCCCAACAATAGGGAAAGCACCATTGCTTTTTTCATGAAGATAACGAATTACTTCCGTAGAACGTTTTGTTAAAGGTTTTCCGGAAACACCTCCCATACCAATTTCTTCAAGGGTTGATTTTGGAGTTTTCAACCCGTCGCGAGAAATCGTTGTGTTTGTTGCAATTACACCGGCAATTTTTGTCTCAGTTACTATTTCAATAATATCGTCGAGCTGACTATCCGTCAAATCAGGCGCTATCTTCAGGAAAATCGGTTTAGCGGAATTCAGTTTTGCTTTTTCGTTCTGTAAAGTGGAAAGCAGATCCATTAACGGCTCTTTCTCTTGCAACTCACGAAGGTTTGGCGTGTTCGGCGAAGAAACGTTTACCACAAAATAATCTACATATGGTTCCAGTGCATGAAAACATTTCAGATAATCGCTTGTAGCCTCTTCATTGGGAGTCACTTTGTTTTTACCGATATTTCCTCCGATAATGCACTCAGGACTTAACTTCTTTAAACGATCTACAACAACCTGGGCTCCGTCATTATTGAATCCCATTCGATTGATAATTGCTTCATCAGAGATTAGACGGAACAAACGTTTTTTGTCATTTCCGGGCTGGCCAACAGGAGTTACAGTCCCGATTTCTACAAAACCGAAACCACAAGCGGCCAATTCGTTAATCAAAAGTGCATTCTTATCCAAACCAGCTGCTAATCCCACAGGATTAGGGAATTTAATTCCGGCAACAGTGGTTTCCAACAAGGGCGAGTCTACTCTATGCATCTTCTTCCAGAAGAACTTAACTCCCGGAATTTTCAAATAGAATTTTAGAAAATCGAAAATGAAATAATGGACTTTTTCAGGGTCGAAGAGAAAGAGAATACGCTTAATGATGGAATACATCTTTTTTTTCGTAAAGATAGAAAGCAAAAACGAGGTAACATTTTACTATTACCTCGTTCCTATTATTTTTTTTCAACATTAGAATTTCGCAATCTTCGGTCTTCTGAACTTCTTGAAGCTTGGTGGTCTACCAGCCGTCAGGTTTCTTGCAATTGTGATATTAAAGTAGAATAACGCGTCATTTTGTTTATCACCACGCTGACTTCCCGGGTTGAACATAGAAGGTGTCTTTGCAGGATTACTGAAGTAAGCAGCAACATCGCCGTACTCAGCAGCAATAATTGCAGGATCGTAGTAAACTCCGTGAACATCATCAATGTAATCAGAGAATGTTTTAACGTAAGTGAACTCCAATCCAAGTCGCCACATTTTACCAATTCCCATTCTCATTCCCAATCCGAAAGGAATAGTTGCAGTAACGCGACTGTACTCAGCCGGTCCTCCTGACAATCCTTGTCCTTCTGTATGCAAATCTCTCAAAGCATACCATCCGCCATCAGAATACTGTGCTTTTGGATTGTAGTAAGTTGCTCCGATTCCTGTAAACAAATACAACTGGGAGTTTTTGTAAGGCATTCCTTTCAAACCTGCAATACGTAAGCGGTGTCCTACTTTTTCTTTCGCTAAAATGATTACCTCAAAACGTTGTGACACATTGATCACATTTGATCTGAAGCTTAAATTTCTTTGATTACGAACTTCTTCTTCCGTTTTTGCATCACTACCTCTTACGCGACCAAAATTCACGATGAAGGAAGTTGCGTAATAAGGATGAAAACGGTAACGATATGCAATGGATGTTCCAAGGCTTGTAGATGGGAAATCCCAATCTTTTACAGAATAATCCGTTCCGATTTGGTTCGCACCGCCTAAGTCTCCAAGGAAGTTAGTTCCTCCAATACCAAGAGTAATTTCTTTCTTTTGAAAAGACCAGTTACGCTGTGTATTGAAATTCGATGCCTGCCCAAGAACGATGCTTGTAGCAGTTGTTAGAAAGACGAGAGTTAGATACTTCATGTAATTGTAGAATGCAGTTTGATTCACTCCGCTAAATTACACGAATCTTTGAAATACTGTTAGGATTCATGTTAGTTTTTTTTAAAAGTATCTTGTTAATGAATATTTTACGTCTCACAACGAACAGAATTAAAAAAGCCGTTGAATTTCATTTTTCAACGGCTTATTAGTTAATTACTTAACCTCTCAGGCTGCTTTACGCTGTTTCATAAACAATGCTCTCAGTTTTTCAACTGCTCTGAAAGTTTTCACTTTTGCATTATTTTCTGTCATTCCTAAAGCTTCGCCTATTTCTTTAAAACTTAACTGTTCGAAGAAACGCATTTCGATAAGTTGCAACTGATCCGGTTTTAACGTATTCAAAGCCAGTAATAACGTTGCTTTGTTTTGTTCCTTTTCAGCAATCTCGTAGAAAAACTCATCTACATGTGCTACTTGAATGTTCTCCATACGAACCAGCTTGCTGCTTTGCTTTTCTCTAAATTGCTGATAAAGCTCGCTTTTTGCAATTCTGTACAACCAGGATCCGAATGGAACTCCTCGGTTTTCGTATGTGTGCAGATTCTTTAACGCTTTGATAAACACTTGTGATGCAATATCAAAGGCAGATTCGGGGTCTTCTACTCTTTGTTGCAAGTATCTAAGAATTGGAGAATAGTACTTGCGGTACAAAGGTTCGAATTTTGTGGGGTTTTCTTTTGCTTGTGTCACCCACAACTGTTCCTGCCGAAGCAATTCCGGCGTTTGGTGGAAATAAGAACTAACTGACATGGTTTATTTGGATTTTGGGTTTGCATTGTTTTTGGGTTTTAATCGAATTAACGAATAATATTTTAATTTATTATGCTGTCACAGTATTTTTCAGTTGAATTTTAACATTTTGAGTCGATTTTAACATTTGCATTGTCAAAATTGACCCTTGTCTGACAGCGACTTCAAAAACAATACCAAGTTCAGTTGTTCTTCTTTTGTAAGCTCAAACGGCTTAATAACAGGCGATTGATTAATATGCCCCTTTCCTCCACTCATGTAATGTCTTACTACTTCTTCGAGGGTTTTCAAACTTCCGTCGTGCATGTAAGGCGCGGTTAAACCAACATTTCGCAAGCTTGGGACCTTGAATTTTCCTATATCACTGGAATCTCGTGAAACACGATACCTTCCCTGATCTTCATACACGGAATACAATCCGTTGTCCTCGGTTACAAAATTCGTGAAGTGCGGAGCAGAATGGCATTTTACGCAGTACAATGAATTGAACAGCTTCATACCGGCAATCTCATTCGCAGTCAACGCTTCCTTCTCTCCCGACATGTATCGGTCATACCGGCTGTTCATGGCCACAAGACTTCTTTCATAAGCTGCGATGCTTCTTGTAAACACATAAACATCGAACTTTCGCTTGAAAGCACGTTTTGAAGCTGCCTGGTAGGATTTGTCTTTTGATAATTCCGCCATGAGGGCTTTCAAATCGGACCCCATTTCCTTGTGTTCTGTGACAGGCACCAAAATCTGGCGTTCGAGGTTTTCCATATCACCGTCGAACATGACTTTTTTCAGGAATTTCGAATTGATGATGGTCGGAACATTCCTATCTGTTTTCTGATTATTAACACCGGTACCGAATTGTTGTCCATCGGCAAAAGCTTTTTCAGGAATGTGGCAGGAAGCACAGGAAATCGTGTTGTCTGAGCTCAGTCTTTTGTCAAAAAAGAGCTTTTTCCCCAGTTTGATCTTCTCACCTTCCGAATCGATCTTTTCAACTTTCGGCGAATGCGAACACGAGATCAAAACCAACTGCCAAAGCAATGCAAGACAACTGATTTTGAAAGGGAAAGACATCTTATTTTTTACGAACAATATAAAGAACTTCTCCTTTCGGTAAGCGGTATCTTTCTTCCAATTCAGGGCTGATCGGATGTTTTTCAAAACCATCGCCTACTTCAAATCCGGCCTTTTCCAACCATTGCGGGTAATCGCGACCAAACAAGCGGACATGGTCTTTCTGCCAGAAATGCTTTTCACGCTCTTCAGGTGAAGTAATCGACCAATCTTCATACGTTTCAGCACGACTGATATCCTGCGGAACCTGCATAATTCCCCAGCCTCCAGGTTTCATTACGCGGTGAAGTTCTTTCATACACTGAAGCGCATCATCCACATGCTCCAGTACGTGATTACAAAAAACGACATCGAAACGATTGTCTTCCAACGGAATCTGGTGTAAATCGAAATGCAGGTCGGCAATGGGTGAAACCAGATCTCCAGTCAAATAGTTCAGGTTCTTTTGATTTTTGAATTTCTTATGAAAACATTGTTCCGGAGCAATATGAAGTACATCCAGTTTTTCTGCAGTAAAGAAATTGCTTTCCTGTTTTAAGTAAAGCCACATCAGACGATGGCGTTCTAACGTAAGATCGTAAGGACAAAGTACATTTTCCCTGTGGGCAACATTTGAACCGTAGGAAAGAAACTTTCTGAACTTTTTTTCGCAAACCGGACATTCTACTTTATTCCCTTTGTACAAAAGCGGAGCAAAAACCCGGAAAACGTAACTAAGCCTGATCAACAAAGGTCGTGGCAAACTGTTCAATAAAAACTTATAAAGCTTCTTCATGCGGCAAAAATAGAAGAAAAAGCGATAGCTTTTGATAAGGGTTCCGCAAGTGCGGGATTAGCGCAGTCAAACATAAGTTTTTGATCACAGATCCAACAAGTGTTAGAATAGTATAATCAAAGAACATTTCCGAACACCTGATTAAATAAATTCAATTCGTGAATAACTTACGTTATTAACAATGACATATTTGAGATAAATTTGTGAAAACTACATCTCCTTATGAAAAAGCTGTTTTACTGTTTTATATTATTTCCTATGACAATACTTGCTCAGCCGGACGCAAAAAAGAAACCTTTATCATTCAACAATCATGGAACAACACGAACTGATGATTATTTCTGGATGAATGAACGTGATTCTAAAGATGTTCTGGACTATATCAAGGAAGAAAACGATTATTCGGCAAGTTATTTCGCGAAATACAAGCAAACCACAGAAACGCTTTTGACGGAATTCAACAATAGAATAGATCCGAATGAAAGTTCGGCTCCTATTTTAACCCAGGGAAATATTCTACAGCTGAAAAATAAAGAAGGCAGCGATTACCGTGAGATTTGGAGAACCTTTGAAGGTAAAACCGAATTGTTCTTTGACGAGAATACAAGGGCAAAAGGAAAGAAATTCTACCAAATGGGCGATTTTTCATTCTCAACCGATAATTCGCTTTTTGCTTTCAGTGAAGATGTTGTTGGAAGAAGAAAATACACGATTCATTTTATGGACACCAAAACCGGGAAGGTCCTGAAGGATGAAATTCCGGTTACCGACGGTTCGGTGGTTTGGGCAAACGATAACAAAACGGTCTACTACATCAAAAAGGATGAGAATACGCTTCGTGAATTCCAGGTTTACCGTCATACCATTGGAAGCAAAAAGGACGAATTGGTCTTTGAGGATTTGGATGAACTTTACTACGTTTATCTTACGAAGACAATTGACAATGCCTATATCTGCATTAATTCTGTTAGTACAACTACAAGCAAGGTTTTACTGCTGGATGCAAACGATTCAAAAAGTAAGACCATTCCTTTTCTTGACACAAAAAAAGATCACTTGTTCAGTGTTGAACATACAAGTAAGGGATTTTACCTGCTAAGTAATTTCAATGCTCCAAATAAGCAAATCCTCTTTTCTCCGTCAATAGTTCCTAACGTAGCCGACTTCAACGTTTTAATTCCACACCGAAAAGAGGTTTACATTGAAGAATTCCTGATCAATAACCAACGAATTGTTCTGTTGGACAAGAAAAACGGAACACAGCAGATTGCCTGTTATTCGGTTGAAGGAGGGTTTGTTGAGAACATCAAGTTCAACGAAACAGTTTACGAGCTTTCCATGGACAGTAACGAAGATATTAACTCAAATGAACTTCGTTTTTTCTATCAGAGTTTTACTACTCCGTTCAGCTTGATCTCCTACGATTTCACTTCGGGAAAGCAGAACGAAGTTTTCAAAAAAGCACTGCGCGATAAAACCTACGATCCGAACAATTACAAAAGCGAACGCGTTTGGATGAAAGCCAAAGATGGTACAATGATCCCGGTTTCATTAGTGTATAAGAACGGAATTGATCTCAAATCTGCTCCACTCCTGCTTTACGGGTACGGTTCATACGGAATTACCATTCCATGTTCATTCTCTGCAACAAGAATCTCATTATTAGACAGAGGATTTGTTTATGCCATCGCCCACATTCGCGGAGGAAAATTCCTTGGTGAGGAATGGTACCAGGATGGAAAATTGATGCATAAAATGAATACGTTCACCGATTTCATTGACTGTGCTCACGGACTTGCGGAAGAAAAATACTGCGACCCGAATAAAATCTATGCTATGGGCGGAAGTGCAGGCGGATTATTAATGGGTTCTGTGGCCAATCTTGCTCCCACAACTTTTAAAGGAATGGTAGCACAAGTTCCTTTTGTAGACGTAATGAACACAATGTTAGATGCCAGTTTGCCTTTGACTGTCGGCGAATACGAAGAATGGGGAAATCCGAATGAGAAAGCGGCTTACGAATATATGTTGAGTTATTCTCCGTATGATAATGTAGAAGCTAAAGCTTATCCGTCATTATACATCACAACGGGTTACCATGATTCACAGGTGCAATACTGGGAACCACTGAAGTGGACGGCGAAATTGAGAGATTACAACACCGGAAACGGACCTATTCTTTTCAATTGTACGTTTGACGGCGGACACGGAGGAGGTTCAGGTGTTTCCAATCAACGACAAGAAACTGCATTGATCTACACTTATTTACTTTCGCTGGAAGGAATTGAGAACTAGAATTCTCATATTACTTCTTTTTGTTTCCGGAGGTTTATCCGCCCAGGAAAGCACTTCCGCGTACGAGAGGTATTCGGACCAGTATGTTTGGTTTGGAGATTTGGGTTACAGCACTGCCCCGCTTTCCATCAAGATTCCTGAAATGAAGGGAATTGACAGGGTTTATCTCCGGAATAACAGTCGATTGATCATTGGGGTAGGATTTTCTTACAAATGGATAACACTTCGTTTAAGCAGCGGCTTATTGGGAAATCTTCGTCCGCTGAGTCGTTATGGGAAAACCCAGTACTTTGATTTTGGCGTGGACTTCACGATGAAAAAACGCTTTTATTTCGATATTGATTTTCATTTGTACAAAGGATATACGTACAAAAACGCATTGCGCTGGAATGACAGCTTAAATGAGCTTCGTCCGAACATCTACGACAGCACTTTAGCAGCCGCAAGTTTCTCCCTGAATACCTGGCATTTTCAGAGTGATGATTTCAATATGCCCTCTTTCAAAGGGAAAACGGGTATGTACAAACGCGATATTGCCACGTGGTACATACGTTATACCGCAAACTACTACGGTTTTGGGAATGATACAGGGATAATACCTATGGAGTTAAGAGATACCACCAAAAGCATAACCGGGGCAAAAACTTTGGCAGCATTTGATTTTGGTGCAATTCCGGGATACACAATGGTGAAACGGTATAGAAATATGCAGTTTGGCATAATGGCAGGAATAGGCGGAACCATTCAGACCAAAGTATATGTTCGACCTGATTTCACTCGTGGTTACCTGGGTTTATCTCCAAGAATTGATTTCAAAATAACGGCAGGATGGAATAAACCAGGTTGGTTCGCCATGCTTGTAACCGATTTCGACAACAAAGGAATTGCATTTCGACACATGAAGTATCGACAAACGTTTTATACGGTGAAGTTTGTTGCGGGGATCAGACTAGATAAAAAGGATAAAAAACGTAGGAGCAAATAATAGTTCGCCCTTACCGTTTCATATTTCTATTTGTAGAAAGGGCTATCAGTCACCTTTACCTTCCATTTAGAATCCAAATCTCCTATCGTTTGAACAAGATTATTGTATACAAAGGCATTCGGATGCTCAGAAACCTCTGAGAAAGGGATTATTTTCGTTTCAGCGTTTTCTTCTACAAGTAAACTCATTCGGTTAAAGAAATCTACGCCTAATTCCTGGCCAATTTCTTTCATAAAACGAACAGAAGAATCTATTGAACAACCGGAAGCACCGGCCTGGTTCTCATCTACTCCAAGAACAACATGATAATCGCCCATTACTCTTCCTTGAGCCAGCAATTTATTTCCATGTGCCGCCCATTTGTCAACAAAGCTGTCTACCATTTCTTCTAACCAGGCTTTTTCTGTTTCCGAAAATGGTCGATCGGATTGATAAACCCAGCATTTTGCTTCCGGTGAAAGATCAAACGAACCCATTATAAATCAGCTGCGTTAGCAATCAATTCAGCAACATCAAGTACCTGAATTTCATGTTCTTTATTGAAATTCTTTACACCATCCGTCATCATTGTATTACAGAAAGGGCAACCGGTAGCTATGATCGTAGCATTGGTTTCCAAAGCATCTTCCGTACGTTCAACGTTCACTTCTTTGTTTCCTGGCTCAGCCTCCTTGAACATTTGAGCACCACCTGCACCACAACATAAACCTTTAGTTTTGCAGCGTTTCATTTCCACCAATTCGGCATCCAGTTTCTCGATCAGCGTTCGCGGAGCTTCGTAAACGTCGTTTGCACGACCTAAATAACAAGGGTCATGGAACGTAATTTTCTTTCCTTTGAAAGTTTGGCTTCCTTCAAGGCGTAATTTCCCTGAATTGATCAATTCCTGGATCAGTTCCGTATGGTGAATCACTTCATAATTCCCACCCAATTCAGGATATTCGTTCTTCAAGGTATTGAAACAGTGCGGGCAAGCCGTTACGATCTTTTTGATCTCGTAAGCGTCGAGCACCTGGATATTCATCATAGCCTGCATCTGAAAAGTAAACTCGTTACCCGCACGTTTTGCAGGATCTCCGGTACAACTTTCCTCAGCACCTAAAACCGCGAAGTTTACCCCACAGTTATTCAGGATCTTCACAACCGCTTTTGTGATTTTCTTTGCACGATCATCAAAGCTTCCGGAACAGCCCACCCAGAACAAAATATCCGGAGTTTGTCCTTGCGCCATCATATCGGCCATTGTTGGAACATTCAATGTACTCATATCTTACTTTTCAAAAACTTGAATCGTTGCTTCAGATTCAACTAAGTTCGTAAATTTTCCTTCGAAACGGGTTGCTCGAACAATGTGATTGTCAATCCAATGGTAATTTCCTCCTCTTGGTTTTCCCATCATCATTCCATGGTATTTAAACCCATGTTTTTGCAGCCATTTTTCAGTCACTTCCCTGTGTTCTTCCAAACGTGAAGTGAAAAACGTGATAATATGTCCTTCTTCGAACCAGTTGTTGATTGTCTCCAATGCATCAGGATACAATTCTGCAGTTTCCATTCGTTCCGGTTCCTCGTTCGGAATATCGTCGCAAATTGTCCCGTCAATGTCAATCAGGTAATTTTTGACATGTGAAGGTAAAACCGGAGAAAGGTGTTTTCCGTCTTCAACTAAATCGATCAATTCAATATTATTCGCCATATTTTTAGATTTTGCAGTGCCTGTTTTCTTTGGTTAGCAACAGTACAAATCCTATTAAGCTTCGTTAATCCAGTTTGCTCTGTCAGCTTGTGAAAACTGCCAAGGCGCACCGTTATTCTCGATATTCGTTAACATACCTGTAAGTTCGGTAGGAACTTTTGATTCCTCCATCACTAAATATCTTCTCAGATCAACAATGATAGAAAGCGGATCAATATTTACCGGACATTCCTGAACACAAGCGTTACAAGAAGTACATGCCCATAATTCTTCTTCGGTAATGTAGTCACCTACCAATGCTTTTCCGTCTTCGTAATCAGCGCCATGCTTGCGCTTGTTAGCGGCAACCTCCGTTAAACGGTCGCGCGTATCCATCATGATCTTGCGCGGAGATAATTTTTTACCTGTAATATTTGCCGGACAAGCAGAAGTACATCGTCCACATTCCGTACAGGTGTAAGCATCCAAAAGGTTTTTCCATGTGAGGTCGGTAACATCTTTCGCACCGAATCGTTGTGGAACATCTCCGGCAGGGGCTGCTGCATAAGGATCAGCAGTTGGATCCATCATCAGTTTCACCTCGTTGGTAACGGATTCCATATTGGTAAATTTCCCTTTCTTTTCCAGGTTGGAATAATACGTATTCGGGAAAGCCAATAAGATGTGGAAATGCTTGGAAAACGGTAAATAATTCAGGAATGTAAGTACCATTACAATGTGTCCCCACCATCCTATTCTTTCGAGCAAATGAAGTGTTTCTACGTCAAATCCTGAAAACCATGAACCGATGTGCTGACTGATTGCAAAACCGAAAGAACCTGCATGATGCGAAGCATGAGAGGCTCCCATATTGTAAAGCGCTTCATCTGCCCCGTTCATTGTGAAAATGAAACAAACCAGAACGATTTCCATGCAAAGGATCAAATTCGCATCACGTGTAGGAAAACCTTTCATTTCAGGCTTATGGAAACGTCTTAATTTCAAGATATTTCGACGAGCAAGGAAAAGTACGGTTGCAACCAAAGCAAGAACGGACAACACTTCGATAAACGAAATCATGAAAGTGTAGAAACCTCCCAATTTCTCAAAAAAGAAACGGTGCTGATTCGTAACACCATCAATAATAATCTCGATAAGTTCGATCTGTGTAATCACAAATGCCGTATAAAGCGCAAGGTGCAATAAAGCCGGAATCGGACGTGAGAACATTTTCTTTTGTCCAAGCGCAACCAAAGCCATTGTTTTCCAACGTTCACCCGGTTTATCGCTTCGGTTAACATCACGACCAAGCAATACTGCTTTCCGGATTTCGAGCATTTTGTATGCGAAAAACCCAAATCCTCCAAAGAACAGGAGACAAAAAACAATAATAGAGATCATATAGAATTTTAATTATTGAACTGTATCTAACATCTGACGAAGTTTCTGCTCTTCTTTTCCTGTAAGCTTCACTCCTTTTGACTTTGCTCCGAAAACTGAGAAATGGATGTATCTCTCCGGGTGCAACTCAATATCATCAACCAGTTCCTGAAGTTCCCGGTTGGTCTTTACCAATTCATTGTACATCGCTTCATCTTTCAAGAGTTTCCCAATGGAACCTTTTCCGGAATTGATATCTTCGAGTACAGCGTTCAAATTCGAAATCGTTTTACTTGCTTCAGCAATGGTTTTGCTGTATTCTGCAGTTACAAGATCGTCTGTAATTTTCTTCGTATTCCCAATGATTGCAGAGATCTTTTCGTTGGAAGCTTTCAGGTTTCCACTGATACTTTCCAGATTTGCGAAGATCTTACTCATTTTCGCCTTTTCAGAAACTACCAAACCTTCCACTTCGTTAGCAACGCGGGCAAAACTCTTAATTGCCTGGCGGATCTCAATCATGGATTGTTTGATCTCCGAATTCGCAGTTGTATCCCAGAATGCACCAAGAGAAGTCACAGTTTCATCTACTGAGGTTATCAAGTGCTCCACTTTCGAGATCGTAGGATTCAACGTAGACATCAGTTTATCCTGGATTGCCATAGCTACCGATCCCTGAATTCTGTCTTTTGATGTGTAATATCCTTTCGAAATATCCGGATTCAGATCTAAGATAATTCCTTTGGTAAGGAAATCAGCCTGACCGACTTCAACCTTGGAACCACGGGGAATCTTCAATCCATCTTCCTGGATATTGAATTCTACTTTTACCTTAGATAACGAATCACCAGTCTGATTAAATTCAACGCTAAGAACTTTCCCGACAATAACCCCGTTTACATAAACAGAAGTCGCTGGAGTTAATCCACCTGAATTAGGGAAATATGCTGTGTATTTATCATCACCGCCAAAGAATGAGCTTCCTTTCAGGAAATTTACACCGCAAACAAGCAATGTAATTGAAAGAATGGCAATAACTCCGGCTTTGATTTCTTTAGATATCTTCAAGGCTTTATTTTTCTGCTAATTTAATAGCTTTTTCCAAATTAATGCGCTCGCCATTTTGAAATGCAACCACGAAAGCATTGGAAAAGCCCATGGAACGGAGTTCAGTTTTATAGTTATTGGCTAATTTAAAATCATTCTTAAAATCACCTGCTGTGTATTTAAACAAATTGTCTTGCTTATACTCCTGAATAGTTAAGCCTTTAAACTTTGAAGAAGTTAACGCAATCTTCGTTTCCGACGTTTCGATCTGCACGCGGAAATACACGTCGTTTGACGAATTATCAGCAACTGTATTTGTTGAATTATTCGTTGCAGTTCCATTGGTTTCGGTCTTTACATCTGATGTAGTTCCGCCACCTTTTGTTTGGGAAGCAACTCCTTCTCTTTCTTTTTTATACTTCTCGAAAGCCGTGAACATTGCCTGGGCCATTTTCTTCTGGTTCTCTTTGTCGGCAAGGAATTTTTCCTCCTCAGCATTGGTAAGAAAACCTGTTTCAATAAGCACACTCGGCATGGTTGTTTTGTAAAGCACCAGGAATCCGGCCTGACGAACTCCCCTGTCATAACGACCAAGAGTTTTGAATTCCGACTGTAGTTTCTCAGCAAAAGAAATAGAATGATCCAAATAGATTGACAACTGCAACTGACGTAAGATCAACGCATCAGGTGTCATATCGAAATCCTTGTATTTGTCCTTATCCGATTCAAACTCGATCACACTGTTCTCTCTGTCGGCAATTTTCGCCTGGGCATCTGTTCTGTGTAATCCCAGAACGTAAGTTTCAGTTCCAAAAGCAGATGGAGAAGCTGAATTGGCATGGATACATATAAAAAGGTTGGCATTTACTTTATTGGCGATATGCGCACGCTCGTCCAATTCAACAAAAACATCCTTGTCGCGGGTATAAACCACTTTGATATTGGGATATTTCGCCTGAATTGCTTTACCAAGCTCCAAAGCCATAGCAAGACAAACATCTTTTTCATGCGCAGATGCACCGTGACATCCCGGATCTTTCCCGCCATGCCCGGCATCAATAACTACTGTTTTAATTACCGTTGTCTCACCTTCTTCCGCAAAACGAACCGGGGTCGGTTGAAATGCAAGTGTCAGGATCATTGGAAATGAAAGCAAGGCAACTATGGATATGTTCTTAAGCGTTTTCATTTGTTTGTGAATTCATGCCTATTCGTCATTATAAAAGTACAACCCATAAAACGTCGGATTGAAGCTTCGTTACTGAACTTATTTAAAGCCAATTGTTAATAACCGTGTTTCGGATTGTTGATAACGAAAACTGTACCAAAGGTTCTTGAAGAAAATCAGTCAAAAAATGGCTTAATAGTTGTTGAAATGGGTCGCAAAGTTAAATGAACGAAATTTCTTAGCTTTGCAACCGTTATTAAACTCGTGAATAGTTCCTCTTTTCGAAAATTACTTACAACTTTTCTTGCTGCAATTAGCGCGGTTTTTATCGGCTATTCCCAGGAAAAAGTAGTAATGAACGAGACCGATCTTGAAGACGAAATCATCTACACAGCCAGAGACAGCGCTGTAACCGACAATCAAAGCAAACAACTTCATCTTTACGGAAATGCCCAATTGGTTTATGGCGAATTGGATATGAAGGCCGATTACATTGTTGTTGATTACGGCAAAAAAGAAGTTACCGCAACTTACACCCTGGATTCGCTTGGAAGAAAAGTCGGAATTCCGGTTTTTGTACAGGAGGGTGATTCTATAACCGCGGACAGAATTCGATATAACTACGAAAAAAAGAAAGGTTTTATTGAGGAAGTTACCATAAAACAAGAGGAATACTACCTTTCCATGGAGATTGCAAAACGTCAACCGAATGAAGAAATTCATTTTGTGCATGGAAAATTCACTACTTGTAACCTGAAAGACCCGCATTACCATTTCTTTTTGTCGAAAGCGGTTTTGGTACCTGAAAAACGCATTGCAAGCGGTCCGGTAAATTTATGGGTAATGGGTGTTCCTACTCCGCTCGGTTTGCCATTTGCCATTATTCCGCAAAAGAAAAAGGAAGACGAGAATCCGGCAGGATTTTTAATGCCGCAATATTCACTCGTTTCTGCTTACGGAATGGGATTCCAGGATCTTGGTTATTACAAACCGATCAACGATCATTTCCAGACTTTTGTGTACGGAACATTGTTTTCCCGTGGAAGTTTCGGACTTCGAAATCATACCGATTACAGTTTTAAATATAAATCAAGCGGGAATTTTGACCTTGGATATTCTGAGTTCCGTTTCGGATGGCCGGATTCTTCCAAAGCGCAGGCAGCTGTTGTAAAATGGACACATACACAAGATCCGAAAGCAAATCCTTTCTGGACATTTGGTGCGAATATCAATTTCAGCTCCAATTCAAACAATAAACAAACACTGAACGTTCAGAACCCGCAATATTTTGACAATACGTTGAACTCGGATATCCGCGTTGGACGAAGATTTGCAAAAGCACCCATTTCAATTGACGCAAAAGCATCCATGCGCCAAAACTCTACGGCAAAACAAATTGATTTAACGAGTCCGGTCTTGAACATACAAACTACCAACCGGATCTATCCTTTCAAAAAAATCAATAAAGTAGCCGGTTTTACCTACAACTCGGAGTTCCAAAATCGTTCGTCGTTTAAGGACAGTTACCTGAGAACTATGGCTTTCGACAGCATTGGACAGAATTTCAGATCGGGGGCTAATCAACGATTTAACCTTCAAAGTACATTCAGCCTGATCAAAGGAACTATTCGCCTGACACCAAGTGTGAACTACAGCCAGTTCTACAATTTCCAAAGCATCACAAAATCAGTAGATTCAAACGACTCTTTAATGATCGATTCGTTGAACGTGGGCGGATTTACACATTCCTTTAATTCTTCCGCGTCTGTTACCAGCAACTTTTATTCGTACTATCGTTTTGTCGGAAAAAAACAGACAATTCTTCGTCATATTATGACACCAACCATCACTTATACCTACGCGCCGAACATTCAATTCGGAAACAGGGAATACGAGGACACATCCGGAAGACTAATAGAATACAATATTTACGAGCGTAGTATTTATGCCCAATCTATCGGCTACAGTTCCGGAAGAATAGGTTTTGCAGTCAATAACTCTTTCGAGATAAAACGCAGGAGCGACAAGGATACACTTACAGGATTCGCAAAAACGAAGATCATCGACAACCTTTTCCTGAGTACGGATTACGACATTTTCAAAGACAGCATGAATTGGTCTGACCTTACCATGCGAATGGTGATCAATCCAATTGAGAAGTTCAGCGTTACTGCAAACGCCAATTTCAGTTGGTATGCCTGGGATGATACTACAGGAGTTGTTTTAGGTCAGTATGCGCGCGAAGTAAACAAAGGGCTTGGTAGATTCACTTCCTTCTCAACAACCACGCAATTCATTCTCACCTCTAAGAAATACCAGGAATTATTGCAAAACAGGAATTCGGAAATGCGGAATATCTGGAATCCGCAATACCAGAATTGGATGATCAATCCGAACGATATGGTTTATTTTGATATTCCGTGGAAATTAAATTTCGAGCATTTTATCGGGATGGACCTGAACTCAGGAGACAGTACTTACATGCGTAAAATGTACACACCGAAACAAACCCTTCGATTTGATGCAGACTTCAGTATCACTGAGAATTGGAAGATTGCCGGTACCGCACTTTATGACATTACCAACAAGACTTTATCCAATTTGCGCATCACTATGGCAAGAAACCTGCACTGCTGGAATGTAAGTTTTAACTGGATCCCGATTGGGACAAATCAAAGTTTTTTCGTAACATTAAGAGGAAATGCGGCTGCATTACAGAATGCAAACTTTACTGTGCGCAGGCCGCCAATTGTTCTATAAATGAAATTTGGAATCCCGGTACAACCAATTCCCGAAATTGGAGATATGCTTATAGCAGAACCGTTTATGCGCGACGATAATTTGCGCAGAACAGTTGTGTATGTGTGCGATATTAACGAGGAAGGAGCTTATGGAATGGTCCTGAACCATCCGCTTCCTGTTCCGATGAAACTAATGATAGAAAGCTTCCCGATTGATGGTTTCTTTGCAAGCTATGGCGGCCCGGTTCACGAAGACAAGTTGTATTTCATTCATAATGATCCAACTATTGAAGGTGCTGAACTCGTTAAGGGAAACCAGTATTTCGGCGGTTCCTTTGATCAATTGGTGGAAAAATTAAATTCCGGAGAGATTACCAAAAACCATGTTCGCTTTTTTGCTGGTTATACTGGCTGGGAAGCGGGACAATTGGAACAAGAGATTGAAGAAAGAAGCTGGATTGTTTGGAAAAAGCACAAGTACAACATGCTGAACGCGATCGATACGGAACTTTGGTCGAAATTCATGAAAGAAATGGGCGGCGTTTATAAGTCGATGGAACGCTTTCCTTTGTTTTTCGAGCACAACTAATCTTAATTGAAAATTCAAAATTGTCACTATAGAAGACCGGGCGCTTCTTTCATATTACAAAATCCAGTCTTTTCAATTTTCAATTATCAATTTTCAATTCATTAATCTATACCTTTGAAGGATGAACACAATTGCTCCTCTTTCTGAACGTATGCGTCCACGGCTCCTTAAGGATTACGTTGGGCAACGACAGCTTTTGGGAGAGAACGGTTCATTAAAACGCGCTTTGGAAGCCGGAGTTTTGCCTTCCATTATTTTCTGGGGACCTCCGGGTGTTGGGAAAACCACATTGGCGCAATTACTGGCTTCGGAATTGAATCGTCCGATTTATACGCTTTCAGCAATTTCTTCCGGGGTGAAAGACGTTCGTGACGTCCTTACCAAGGTGGAAAGCCAGGGAATGTTCCAAACTGCCCGCCCTATCCTTTTCATTGACGAGATTCACCGTTTTTCGAAATCGCAGCAGGATTCACTTCTCGGGGCGGTTGAAAAAGGAACAATTACACTCATTGGTGCAACAACAGAAAATCCTTCCTTCGAGGTCATCTCAGCGCTACTTTCGCGCTGCCAGGTTTACATCCTGGAAAGCCACAGCATTGAAGACTTGCTTTTCATTCTGAATAAAGCGATCAAAGAGGATATTATTCTTTCCAAAAGAAAGATCGAACTGAAGGAATATGAAGCTTTGCTGGCTGTTGCCTCAGGTGACGCAAGAAGAAGTTTGAACCTCCTCGAACTCGCCGTAGGAACGTTTAGCGAGAACGAAAAAGTGGTTATTACCAACTCGTTGATAGAATCCATCGCTCAAAAAGTAGTTCGTTACGACAAAGACGGCGAACAGCATTACGATATTATTTCCGCTTTTATTAAATCCATGCGCGGAAGCGATCCCGATGCTGCTGTTTACTGGATGGCCCGAATGATCGAAGGTGGTGAAGATCCGAAATTCATTGCAAGAAGAATGTTGATCCTTGCAGCAGAAGATATTGGTTTAGCGAATCCTACGGCACTCATCATGGCGAATACCACTTTCCAGGCAATCCAGGTGATCGGTTGGCCGGAGGCAAGAATAATCCTTTCAGAATGCGCTATTTACCTGGCGACTTCGCCGAAAGGAAATGCAGCTTACCTGGCAATTGACGAAGCCTTGGCTGAAGTTCGGAAAACAACCAACCTGGAGGTTCCGCTTCATTTAAGAAATTCACCAACAAAACTGATGAAAGACCTGGGCTACGGCGCCGAATACAAATATGCGCACGATCATCCGGGGAACTTTGTTTCACAACAATATATGCCGGACTTATTGAAGAATAAAACCTTCTTTAATGCGGGAAGCTCGAAACGCGAACAGGAAATTGCTCAGCAAATCGCCACCAACTGGCCAAATAAGAAAAAATGAATTACGTAGTTTACTACCTATTTGTATTTCCGCTTTCCAAACTCCCGCTTTGGTTTACTTACCGATTTGCAGATTTCTTCTACCTGTTGTTGATCACAGTTCTTCCCTATCGAAAAAAGGTCATTAGAGATAATCTCACAAAATCATTTCCGGAATTAAACGAAAAGGAGATCTCATCGTTGCGACGTAAATTCTACAGGACTTTTGCCGACATGATGATTGAAGGTGTTAAAAACCTGGGCATTTCTCAAAAAGAACTTAAAAAACGCTTTCGAATTGAAAATCCGGAGTTAATGCAGCAGTTATACGACGAAGGAAAAAGCGTGCTACTGGTTTCAGGTCATTTCAACAACTGGGAATGGATGATCACTGGCCAGAACCTCTTCTTTCCTCACCAGGCAGTTGGAATAGGAATGCCGCTTTCCAGTGGTTTCTGGGACAAAAAAATCAATACACTTCGTCAACGCTATGGAATGCATGTGATTCACTCCAAAATTGTGAAAGAAACTTTCCAGGATTACGAACAAAAAAACGAAAGGATTGCAACACTGGTTCTTTCAGACCAAAGCCCGGGCGATTCGTTAAGATCTTACTGGACAACGTTCTTAGGTCGACCAACAGCTGTAGCTTTCGGAGCCGAACAATTGGCAAACACTTACGATCATGCCGTAGTTTTCTATCTTCCCAAAAAAGTGAAACGCGGTTATTATTCCTGTAAACTGGAATTGATCACTGATTCACCGCGAACATTGAAATGGGGCGAAATAACTGAAAAGCATGTTCGTTTGCTGGAAGAGGGAATTCGCAATTACCCGCAAGGCTGGCTGTGGAGCCACAAACGCTGGAAACGTGATTTACCCGGAGATATGGAAGCTTTAAAAAAGGAACAACATGAGAAGTTTAATCGCACTTATCGCAATCACTAGTCTTTCCAACGTTTTCGGACAAGATGTTTTGAAGTCCAGAGACACACTTTTCTTTAGCAAAGAAGGGTATTCACGTGCAATTGCCCTGCAGAAAAACAAACTGATCATTGGAACTTCGAAATCGGGAGTTCTCTCATACGATTTAAAGAAAAACACTGTAAAAACTATAATTCCTGCTGCAATCGGCGGTGAATTCAGGGATGTAATTGTTGACGGAAAAACCATTTATGCCTGTTTGAGCGGCGACTCGGGGGTTGTTTTCAAAGCGAAAGGAAAGAATGTAACTGAGATTTTCAGAGACAATAGTTTCATAGACGATATTGTTCAAAAGACAAACGGTGAACTGATTGCGCTCAGCGATCCGGTTGACAACAAACTGATCATCAAAGTAATTGGAACAAAGAAAAAGTGGGGAAATTACGTGAATAAATCAGAGCCGTTTGAAACTGCCAATGGCGAAGCTTATTATGCAGCGAGCGGAACAACTGCCCAATTGATCGGTGGTGTTTATTACTACGTTTCCGGCGGACCGAAGAATGCTACATTCTACAGAAAAAGCACCTTCCAGTACCATACACAAATTCAAACCGAACTCCCGATGCCGAAAGCAGAAGGAGCAGGCCCGTTTTCCATTTGTATGTTGGATCAATATACGAACGGCGCAATTGTCGGTGGAAACTATACGAAACCAAACAGTTCGGATTCAACTTCGGTTTACACAACTGACGGTGGGAAAACCTGGAAAGTCTCTGAAATACCAACACACGGTTATCGCTCATGTGTAACCGGAACACCGGAAAAGCTATTTGCCTGCGGAACGAACGGAATAGATTATTCTACAGACGGCGGAAAAACGTGGACCTGGATTGATAAAGGAAATTACTGCGCGTTATTGCTGGATGGCGATGTTCTTTACGCAACTACGAATAAGGGGTATGTCATCAGGTTTTTGTTGAACAATATAAAGTGATCGCCCACAATCACAAATCAGCTTGCTTTTTTACACGCAGAACGCTTACGCCTTAACTTCAGCGTTGGCGCATTTCGCTGATTTCGCAGAAAAAGCCCGGCGTAGCCGAGCTTTTATTATTACCATTGATATAATCAAATCCCGTTAGCTACCTGGATCAGTTTTTCTTTTGATTGTTTACCAACCAATTTCTTAATCAGTTTTCCGTTTTCGTCAATAAAAAGTAATGTTGGATAAGCTGTTACCTTGTAATTGGAACTGATCAACGAACCATCCGTATCATTTTCAGCATCCATTTTCACATTCACGAATTTTTCGTTGAATACCTTCCCTACTTCAGCATCCGTAAAAGTGGTTTTCGCCATTTCTTTACACGGACCGCACCATGTTGTGTAAACGTCAATGAAAATCTTCTTTTTCCTTTTCTTTGCTTCAGCTTTCGCTTTCTCCAGTGTCAATGAACTGAACTTGATTCCACCGGTTGTGCCTTTAGTTGCATTTGCAATTTCATGAGCAGGTGAAAAAGAGCTCAATCCCCAGAAACTTGTTACTGCAACTACTGATAATATGATAAGGTACTTCATTCTACTTTATTTTAATGTCTAAATTTATCGATAATTTTCTTACCCGTACGCTCGTACCGAGTTTATCGCGGTGAGCGAAACAATTTTCGTTCCAAAATGAGCTTTCAAGTTTTCTTCCATAATTGCACGACCGAACTTCAGCATGAGGTGAATTCAGCGATCACGGATTTTCGGAAAGCAAACTTCGAGTTAAAGGTAAAAAGTTCAGGATCTACGGGTGCTCCCAAAGAATTTACACATTCAAAAACGAGCATTGTCACCTCTGCCCAAAGAACAAACTCCTTTTTCGGACTGAATGAACACTCTGTAGTATTATGTCCGCTTGCGATTCATACAATAGGTGCTAAAATGGCACTTTTCAGAGCGATTACCGGCGACTATGAAATTCATTTTTCAGGTGCATCAAGGGATTTCCTGAAGGAGATTCCAAAAGAGCTAAAATTCGACCTGGTTTCCTTAGCTGTGATACAATTTGCTTCTTTATTGGAACAAAATCAGGATGAACTTCAACGTTTCAGGAATATTCTACTTGGCGGATCCGCAATTCCCCATGACCTTGAACAAAAGAGCCTGACGCTTCAACTTAAGGTCTACATTGGTTTCGGAATGACAGAAACACTTTCTCACATTGCACTCCGAAGACTAGGCGAGGAATATTACAAATGTCTTGACGGAATTACCGTAGAATCGACGGAAAAGGGAATAAACATTCATCAAGAATCGCAAACTATCACTTCAACAGATATAATTCAGCAAATTGACAATAAATCATTCAAATGGATTGGCAGAGCTGATTTTGTAATCAACAGCGGAGGCGTTAAAATCATTCCTGAACTCATAGAAAACACCATTTCCGTGCAATTCAACATAAAGGTTGCGATCGTAGGAATTCCTGATGTTACTTTTGGCGAAAAAGCTATTTTGGTTAGCGAAACTACTTTGGACGAAACATTAAAAATGAGACTGAAAGAACACATTGAAAACGAATTCGGAAAATACCATGTACCAAAGGATTTCATTCAGCTTCCATTCGAATATATCAACGGTCTTAAATTGGACAGGCGTGGTTTAACAGCAAAAGTGACAGCGCATTATGAATAAACAGCAGGCGTACAAAATCTTAGGATTAACATCGGATGCAACTGAACAAGACATTCGCAAGCGCTACAAAAAGCTGGCGATGAAGGTTCACCCGGACATTAATCCTGATCCATCAGCACATGAAGAGTTCATTCGCTTAAGCCTCGCTGTAGAACGCTTGTTAAAACCGGAATCAGAACCAGGTACTGCTCAGCGAAGATCCCGTTCAGCTCAAAAAACGGATGGTTCGGCAAGTTCGGCAACCGATGATCTGAAAGCACGAATGGATGAGGCAAAAGCCCGCTATGAAGATCAGAAAAAGAAAAACCTGGAAGAAAACCAACGATATTTTGCCAGTTTACTAAGCGGTAAACGCTGGAGAATTTACAGGACGATTATGGTTATTGGCGTTATTTTATCGTTGTGCATGACTCTTGATTACTTTTTACCGCGACACCTGGAAGTTGATACGCTTGAAGGATATTCGGCAGTTGGGCACAATGGTATCAAGGAAAGAAAAATCTACATGGTTTACCTGGAGAACACCGGGGAGTATTTTGCAGAATCCAATCTCGGCACCTGGATGTCATCTTATCCCGAAGTACAGGTGGAAAAAACCTGGTTGATGCACTGCCCTATTAATTTCTACTCCTCGGACGATTTCACCACATCAAGAACCAACTTCGATTTTCACCTGCTAAGTGTGCGCTGGATCATTGTGGGTGTTTTGCTTGTACCGCTAATTCCGTATTTCAGGCGAAGAATGAATATCCAATTCGTATTCCTGTACCAGTTTTCATTCTGGATGATAGGATTACTTGAGGTGTATATGCTTTTCGGACATTTGAGAATTGTGCATTTGTTGACTTTGGGGTTTTTATAGCGTTGCCTTCGACTCCGCTCAGTCACCGAGCAGGTTATCTTTATACTGGAAAAATAAGTCAAATGAAAGCTAACTATCTACATATCTTCGGTTATCGAAATGATAATTGTGCTTCAATATTCAATTGGTAACTGAGCGGAGTCGAAGTTACCTTTTGACTTATCTTTTCATTGCCCTGTCCATCTCACGCTTATCGTCTTTCTGCTTCAGGTCTTCACGCTTGTCATGAAGTTTTTTTCCTACCGCGCAGGCAATTTCCACCTTCAGCCAACCTTTTTCACTTAAGAACAATTTAAGCGGAACCAACGTATTTCCTTTCACTTTCAGGAATTTCTCAATCTTATTGATCTCTTTTCGGTTCAACAACAATTTCCTGTCGCTTCTTGCCTGGTGATTATAAAAAGAACCGTTCTCATACGGAGAAACGTGCATATTTCTCAGGAAAACCTGTCCGTTGTCAAAAACCCCGTAAGATTCCAGGATACTTGCTTTCCCGTTACGGATACTTTTGATTTCCGTTCCACTCAGTACAATACCGGCAGTAAACACATCTTCAAGATGGTACTCGAAGCGCGCACGCTTATTTTTGATATTTACTTCGTTTTTGGACATTTATGCAAGTTTCAATTGGTTTATTCCTTTCTTCAGTGCAAGATAGAAACAGAATATTCCGGCTAAGATAAGCAAATGGCTGATGTCGTCTTTATTCAACCATCGGAACGGGCTCCATTTGAAGAGGAAAACGAAAGCAGACGGCAGCATAACCAAAACGCCCAATGCCATAAATTTCATTGATTCGATTCCGTTCTTTTTCAATTTCAAAGCATAAATACCTGTGAAAAGGATATACGAAACTATCGCGTCAACAGCTACAAACACGAACTTTTGAATGACAAGCGAAGCTATCAGCAATCCGGCACTTTTGATCCACGTTAAATGAACCAAAGGATTACGAACAGAGATTTCCTGGTCATATTTCAGCATTCCAAAACCGGCGCAAACATTTGCAGCGCAGGCAAGAACCCAGCTTGGCATTTTGCCATACATATTAAAATACATGAACAAAGTATGTCCTAACGCTCCAAGAAATGATGAAATTCCGAGTAACAGATAAAACATTTTCCAATACTTATTTACCGTAGTATCAGTACGTAACGATTTAAACGCCCAAAAGCAAAACAGTGCTATCAGACTATTTGTAATAAATGCCATCGGCTCCTGTAAATGCAAGCCGAACAAGTCATACCTAATAATTTCCACGGTGCAAAAATAGTAAGTCTTAAAGATTCTGGGAAATTCAGAGCACAAAGACTTATTTTTGTGTTATGAACATTCCTTCAAAATATCTTGAAGATGCTGTAGAACAGTTTGGTTCCTTACCCGGAATTGGAAAAAGAACGGCCTTAAGACTGGTATTGCAGTTGCTTAAACGTGATAAGGGCGAACTGGAACGTTTTGCAGAAGTTATTTCACAACTGAAAGACAAAGTACGAACCTGCAAAGAATGCGGAAACATAAGTGATGAGAGTAATTGCTCTATCTGTACCAACCCACAAAGAAATACGAAACTTGTTTGTGTTGTAGAAGATGTTCGTGATGTGATGGCCATTGAAGCTACGGGAAGTTATAACGGAATCTATCACGTTCTGGGTGGTGTGATTTCTCCTATTGATGGCGTTGGTCCGGATGACTTGTTTATTGCCCCTTTGCTCCAAAAATGCGAATCGGGAACGATTGATGAGCTAATCCTGGCCTTAAGCCCTACAATGGAAGGCGATACAACGAATTTCTATCTGTATAAAAAATGTTCGGGCTCAGATGTAAAGATCACAACGCTTTCCCGTGGAATCTCGGTTGGAAGCGAACTGCATTATGCAGATGAGATCACGCTTTCACGTTCTTTACAGCAACGAATCCCCTTTCAATCGTAGATAAACAGTTGGATCGTAAACCATTTGTGAGATTTCGGAATAATCCTATATTTGGTTAAATTATTTAATCAACTAAATATGTTAAAAGAGTTTAGAGCATTTATTATGCGCGGAAACGTGGTGGACCTCGCAGTTGCCGTAATCATCGGTGGTGCTTTCGGGGCAATTGTAACTTCTTTGGTGACTGATATTATTACTCCTTTGATATTAAATCCTGCATTGGAAGCTGCAAATGTTAAAGACCTCGCTGAATGGAAACCGGGTGGAATAGCATGGGGTAAATTTCTTGCTTCCGTTATTAATTTCCTGGTAGTTGCATTTAGTATTTTTCTGATGATCAAAGCAATGAACAAAGCAGCCAGTATTCGCAAGAAAAAAGAAGAAGAAACACCAGCTCCTCCTCCTGCACCTTCTAATGAAGAAATTTTACTTACAGAGATCAGGGATTTGTTAAAAAACAAGTAAACTAACTTATTGATGTTGCACTTTTTATCGAATGGATTTGCAGGACATCAAATTTTATTTATCTTCGATTCGTTAAACAATAAATTCAACGCGGTTTAACACCGTATTATTAAGAACAATGACAAGTATTTTTGTTGCAAAACTTGATTTCAACACCACAGACGAACAGTTGAAGTCGCTTTTTGAAGCACATGGCAAGGTGAATAGAGTAACCATCGCAAAGGACAGAGAAACCGGCAAACCAAGAGGTTTTGCTTTTGTGGAAATGTTTAATGAAGATGAAGCCAATAGTGCTGTTCAGGCTTTGGATGAACATTTGGTAAATGGTAGGCCAATAGCAGTTAAACTGGCGGATGACAGAGGCCAAAAACCTCAGGGAGACCGCCCGCAACGTCCGCAGGGAGATAGACCCCCACGCCAGGATTTTAAACCTCGTGGAGATTTTCAACCAAGAAACAATGAGTTTAAGTCCGATTACAAAAGTAACGACGAAAGACCGCCATTAAGAGGCCCTGTAGCAAGTCCGGAAGATTTACCGCCCGGAAAAATAGAGCGTAAAAAGGAAGGTCCAAAAACTCCGGCTGTAAATAAAGATGTTCCTAAAAAGCCTAAAATGGAGGCTTATCGCAAAAGCGGGAAGGACAATCAATTTTTGGATGACGACGATCTTTCTGATGAAGAATTGGATTTGTTCGGAAGAAATTCGGATGAAGAGGAAGAGGAAGATTACCGCAAATACCTGATCAATAGCGACGATGATTCTGATGAAGATGATTGGGACGAGGAGGATGAAGACGAAGATGATGAAGATTAATCATAGTAAGAGGTGTTGAAAAGCACCTCTTTTTTTATTGCTCAAACTCTTTCATAAACTTCAATGTCTGCACCGGATAGTACAGCGCATTTGATCCCGCGATCAGGAAAGCTTCTATTCCTTTACTACGTAAGTAACCGTAATCCATTACTTCAGCAATTGTTGGCGATTGTTTATCTGTAACACCATTCAACAAGCCTGTTCCAATAATTAGTTCTTTGCCTAGTTCTTTACATAGCTGAATCAGTTTATCCTGGAATTCAAAAAGCTGTTTCGGTTCCCACACCAGCGAAAGGTCTCCTCTGCCCAGCATTACTGTTTTGCAATGCTTCATTATTTCCAACAGATCAGCTTCACTCACAAGCGTCTCAATCTTTGGAATAACATCTATTTCTGGTTGCAACGCTTTTATCGTCAGAATATCCTGAACTGTTCTGGCAAAGGAGACTACCACTTTCAGGTTCTTTGGAACATCCCGAAGATTGCGTACAAACTGCAGTTCCGCTTCAGAGTTTGCCGCTATTGGAAACGGTTTGTTCTTAATCCCAAGTGAACGATTAGAAGTCAGCAAATAAGAATTCAACGCTTCACAAACCAAAGCATCTTCGCGGATTTCCAGGATCTTCAGGTTCAATTCGTCATCTGCAATGCTGATGATATCGCCGGCCGCCAAATCCGGAAAACATTCGTGATTGAAAAAATCCAGTGTGGGAATGGTATTTTCCGAATGGAAACTTGTCAACGACCAGGTCTCTCCTATTTTAACATCCCGGCCTTTTCCCAGGTTCCCGACTATAGGTTTCTGTCCTGGAAGATCAATCAGGATATCAAGTTCAATGTCGGTTTCTGTAATCTTTTCCTGGATTTCCTTGATCCGTAAGTTGAATTCTTCTTCTGTTTTCCCTTTGTAGATCAGACGAATTGCCTTGAGCCCGGAAGCATGAAGTTCGGCAAGATCAAAAGGAAAATCTCCTAAGTTCCTTGAATAGGTCAATATCGGGTAGATCATAGTTTTAGCTGTAAGACGAGATGAAGTTAGTTTTTTTAGCGCTTTCAACTCGTGTTTTTGTCTTATCTTTGCAGAACATTGGGGTCGACATTGGATTTGACAGCGGTAGCGATTTCGGTGGGAAGCATGTCGAGCGTTGAATTGGAGCTCGTAAATATCCTGGTTCAAAACATAATTGACAATACGTCATACGCACTTGCTGCTTAATCCGTCCAAGACAGATTAGCTTAATCCAGTGGAAGATATAGTACACGGACAAGTTTCTCCTCTGCACGACTTTGATTTTCGGTCAGCAGGCTCAGGGGAATCATTTTAGAAAATCTGGCGCCAAACTCGCCTCGCGGGCGGCGTGAGATCTTAGAGGCTAAGTTGAAGTATTGGGTGTTTTTGTCCGGACTTCTTCCGACAACTAATCAAAAACTAAGCATGTAGAAGACATTGGGATTCATCGTTTGGACGAGGGTTCGAACCCCTCCGACTCCACCTTCGCCCTACGTAGCTCGCAAGAGCGAAGTAGGGCTTTTTTGTTTAGAACCCTTATCCCGAATGTCAATCCTCAATGGGCTTCGGTGGACTCGGTCCACCAAACTCTTCTAATTCTAAACAAGACAAAAGATTTAATCCTTCATAGCTCGGCACGAGCGACGAAGGATTATCCCCCCTCTCGCCAAACGATTTCTCAAGGGCTTCGGTGGACTCAGTCCACCATCCAATTCAAAGAATAGCACAAAGCACCACGAAAGATTTAATTCTTCATAGCTCATGGAGCGAAGAAGAATAATTTTGACTATCTTAAATAGAGAACGACGAAATACCCCTTCACAAATGCAATACGTTTACCTACTCAAATGTTCCGATGGAACGACCTATACCGGATGTACTCAAAACATAGAAGAGAGATTAAAAAGACACAATAAAGGCGAAATCCATTATACTTCAACACGACTTCCACTAGAACTCATTACTTACATTGCTTTTACAGACAAATACAAAGCATTTCATTTTGAAAAGTATTTGAAATCTGGCTCAGGAAAGGCTTTTTCGAATAAGCGATTTCTTTCATCCTATATTCTTCAAATGTCTTCTAACTTTGTAAAGTGGCAAAACAGAAAAACACAGATAACAAAAAGCTTCATTCCAAATTAATGGCTCAAAAGAAAAATAAGAAGCAACTTACGAAAGAGTTAAACAAACAACGCCTTCGTGAATTGAATCAATTGGCCAATAAACTTAAGATGGAAGACAGTAGCGACGCTTGAGTTGATATCCTAAATACCATATCCGGTGATCTTCCTCATAAAATACCGATCTTTGTAACATGTCCGGATTGGTAAAATATATGCCAACTATTCCATTGGGGGAGTTTATCGACTATATCTATGTTGATCGGAACGCCAATTCCTTTTTGTCTTTGAAAGAGTCGACTCAACCCACCCACCCTATTGCTACCATTCATACGAAAGCGTCGCAAAATGATAAGATCAAGGGCGTGTTTACGCAAGAACTGAAAGAAAGTAACCACGCTTCGGATCCCTTTATAGGCATCCGCTTCAAACCGTACGGTATTTATACAGGTTTTGGAATACAGGGTGAAACCGTTGCTAACCGGATTATTCCATACACTACCGTTTTCCCGGAAATCCACCTGGACAATGCAGCGGAGATGCTTCAGTGTGGTGATGATCTGGCTGCGGTAACATTGGTCCACAATACACTTTACAACAAATTACAACCTAAACCCTTATTGTATGAGATCTCAGACATGGTTGACGCACTGGTAGAAGCAGATTTATCTAAAAATAGCCAGCGTCACCTGGCAGAAGCTTTTGAAAGAAGCCCGAAATCTTTCATCGAAGTATTCAGAAAAGCTATTGGGATCAGTCCTCTTCATTATTTACACATTCATAAAGTGGAAGCCGCCAAACAATTGATCCGCGAAGAAACGGCAATTTCATTAACGGATGTCGGGTACATTCTTGGCTTCTACGATCAGTCGCATTTTATAAGAGTGTTTAAAAAACATACCGGTTGCACTCCGCTTCAATTTCGAGCACAACTGAACTCAAAGGTTAATCCTGTACAATTTTAAGCTCAACCAAATCACGTACTTTGCCACTCAACATTATTGATTATGAATCCAGAGGTAACTAAATTTCTTGACGAGCTGAACCATCCTTTCCGGGAAACCATTGAAGAATTGCGTAAAATAATTCTCGGCACCCGAAGTGATGTTGAGGAGAATATAAAATGGAACGGTCCGAACTACAAAGTAAACGATAACGACAGGGTATCCGTAAAAGTGCATCCTGCCAAGTCACTGAGTCTCATTTTTCATATCGGATCAAAAGTCAAGGCGGAACCAAATGAAAGGTTACTGTCAGAAGATTACGATCTGTTAACCTGGAAATCAAATGATCGTGCAATTCTGAGTTTTAAAGAAAAATCTGATTTCATTAAAGCTAAGCCTCACCTTAGCGAGATTATCACCAATTGGTTTAACGCTACACTATAACACTAATGCATATACTAAAAAGCTTTGTCGCTGTAATCGTTGGATTAGCAGCCGGAACACTATTGTCTGTTGCAACTGACATTTTACTTGTTATGTTGGAAGTTCTCGACCCTTCAGGTTTAAAAAATACATCACCTTACGTGGTCATGTTGATTCTCTTTTACCGTATTACCTTTAATGTAACCGGTTGTTATCTCACCGCGAGGCTCGCTCCGGGTAAACCTATGCATCATGCGCTCGTTTCCGGTATTATCGGATTTTTGATCTCAATCACCGGAGCAATTCTTATGTGGAATGAGGCACCGCATTATTACCTCGTTATTCTTGTTTTAACCGCACTTCCTGCAGCATGGGCAGGAGGCAAATGGCATATGAAGAGGGGCTCACACAATACCTGAATCAGAAGGTATTTCAATCCCTTGAAATTGAATTCCACTTGTTCCTGATAACATTGACAACCTATGATGACGTGAAAAACGACATTATTTTACAGGAAAATTGGTAAAAGGTCAGCTAACGAAACAAAAAGAGCCTTGACAAAACTGTCAAGGCTCTTTTTGTTCATTTCATTCTTTTCTGTTACACCACACCTGTTTACAATTTCTTCAACTGGTAAAAATCCTTTCTTCTATCCTTCAGGTTCCGTACGCTACCGTAACTGTGCAATTCGTCCAGAAGTTTTAGATCTACATCGGCGATCAGTATCATTTCCGTATTGGCGGTTGCCTCACTTTTGATGGCATTCGAAGGAAACGTAAAGTCGCTGGGGGTAAATACGGCAGATTGGGAGTACTGAATATCCATGTTCTCCACTTTCGGCAGATTGCCGACACTTCCCGTTATTGCTACATAGCATTCGTTTTCTATTGCCCTGGCCTGGGCGCATAAACGCACGCGCAAATAAGCATTTTGCGTGTCTGTAAGATAAGGGACAAAAAGAATCTGCATACCTTCGTCGGCGAGTAAACGCGAGAGTTCAGGAAACTCAACATCATAACAGATAAGGATCCCGATCTTTCCTGCATCGGTGTCGAATACTTTTAATCTGTCGCCGCCTCTCAGTCCCCAGTATTTTTCTTCATCAGGTGTAACATGTAATTTTTCATAAACTTCCACATCACCGTTTCTATGACAGAGGTGGCCTACGTTTTTCAAAGAATTACCATCATACATAGGCATGCTTCCCGCAATGATATTCACATTGTAGCTTACCGCCAGTTCACTGAATCTTTTAGTAATCCGATCCGTGTAGGTTGACATAGCCCGGATGGCTTCAGATTCGCTCATTCCTTCAAATTGTGCCATCAGCGGGCCGTTAAAATACTCCGGGAACACCGCAAAGTCTGCTTTGTAGCTTGAAATGGCATCTACAAAATATTCAGCCTGCTGGAAAAGCTCATCAATGGAGTCATAGAGACGCATTTTCCATTGTACCAAACCGATGCGAACACTTCTTCTTACCCGGAAGGCTTCACGCTGATTGGAGACATAATATACGTTGTCCCACTGCAAAAGTGTCGCATACTCACGACTTTCTTCATCCTCGGGAATGTAGTTCTTCAATACTTTCTTCACATGGAAGTCATTGCTGAGCTGGAATGACAGGACAGGATCGAAAATTTCGGATTGCTTTACTTTCTGGATGTATTCCTTCGGTGTAAGTTCATCGGAATATTTATGATAATTCGGAATCCTTCCCCCAAATACAATGGCTTTTAAATTCAGTTTTTCACACAACTCTTTTCGCGCGTCGTACAAACGTCTGCCCAGGCGCATACCTCTGAAATCAGGATGAATGAAAACCTCGATGCCATAAAGAACATTCCCTATCGGATTGTGGGACGAAAATGTATAATTGGCTGTAATCTGCTTATAAGTATGCTCATCCCCAAAATCATCGTACTTGACTAGAATGGAAAGAGCACATCCAACCACTTGGTCGTCTGCCATTACGATCAGCTGGCCTTCAGGAAAAATGGAAAGCAACTTTTTTATTGCCCGTTCGCTCCACACGCTGCCACCCCAAGTGGAATAAGCAGCTTTCATAACATCTATCAGTTCGTGATAATTGGATTGCTGTAATTTTTGTACTTCTATTTTCTTTCCCGTCATATGTAAAAATAAGGGTTTGATAGATACTTCAGGGAATTACTGAAATACTTTTCTGATGCTTATCGATGTAATTGTATCATTCACACTATGCTAAACCTAAAAAAGAACGCAAAAATGCCACAGCAAATCTGTTCTTCAACCGTGGGGGATATATGATTTCGAAACATCAAAAAGATTAATAATTAATCATATTTTGTTTAATTATTTGACGTAACTTTACTTTAATTCCATTTCAAAGTAGTTTATGTCTGATGATCCTTTATACAAAAATGGTCGTGGCGCGCAGATAAATCCCCACAATCGTTTCTTTTCTCAACAAAAGGGAGATGATTTCGATGATATTGATCCGCTGGAGGAAACAGGGCCAAAAACCAAGTTCATAGAAGTATTCCCCAAGACGATAGTCAACAAGTTGACGAGTCCGGATATCGGAATGTATTATTCACTCAACCCTTACCAGGGCTGCGAACATGGCTGTACGTATTGTTACGCCCGACCAACTCACGAATATTGGGGTTACAGTGCAGGAACGGATTTTGAGCGAATTATCCTGGTCAAGAAAAATGCTCCTGAACTGTTAGAACAGGCGTTCAACAAAAAATCGTGGTATGTACAACCCATTACAATTTCCGGAAACACAGATTGCTACCAACCCTGTGAACGCGAATACGGAATCACACGCAAGCTGATGGAGATTATGCTGAAGTACAAACATCCCGTTGGTATTATCACCAAGAACAGTTTGATTACAAGGGATCTTGATATTTTGAAAGAACTTGCCAAACTGGACCTTGTAGCCGTAAATATCAGTTTAACGAGCCTGAATGAAGAACTCCGGAGAAAACTGGAACCCAGAACTGCCAGCGCTAAAAAGAAACTGGAAACTATTGAATTACTTTCGAATAACGGAATTCCGGTTAATGTGATGATGGCTCCTATCATACCCGCACTTAATGACAGCGAGATCTTTCATGTTGCGGAAGAAGTCGGGAAACGTGGAGCACTGAGCATGCATCACCAAATTGTAAGACTGAACGGGCCGAACGGTGAAATCTTCACGGATTGGGTTACGAAAAATTATCCTGATCGGGCAGAAAAAGTATTGAATCAGCTGCGCGATATGCATGGTGGCAAATTAAACGACAGCAGGTTCGGAACACGCATGAAAGGTGAAGGGATTTTTGCGCTTAATATTCAAAGACAAGTACAATTGGCCAGAAAACGATTTCTCCCCAACCTTCCCTATCCCAAACTCCGAACGGATCTTTTCACTGTTCCCGATACCAGCGGCCAGATGAAATTATTTTGATTTATGCACGAAAATCGTAAAAAACGACAAGCGTGATAATACTTCAATCGTTCTATCTGACTAAACAGTCAATAGTTGGTATGGATTAAGGAACTGCTTGGATTAAGTGATAAATAATGGTGTTCTTTAAAACAAATGTCTAATTATTCACTAAAACAAATCACTATGAAAAAGTTTCTACTCACCATTTTCGCATGTGGATCCCTTGCCCTTGCCCATTCCCAAATTGTTACTATTCCCAATAGCAATTTCAAAAGCTATTTATTGAATCATCAGGATATCAACACCAATTTCGATGATGAGATCCAAGTAGCTGAAGCATTGAGCTTTACGGATAGTATCATTTGTTCCGGAATGCAAATCAATGATTTAACAGGCATTGAAGCATTTGAAAACATCATCTTTTTGTCGTGCACAAACAATCAATTGACTTCGTTGGACGTGTCGCATAATACAGCTTTACAGTCTTTGATTTGCGCCATGAACAGCCTTAGCTCGCTTGATGTCTCTTCCAACGTCTATCTGCGTAATCTTCGATGCTCAATGAATCCTATTTACAGTCTCAACATCAGCAACAATCCTGATCTTGAATACTTGTACTGTGAAAGCAATAATTTGAGTTCACTTGATGTCAGCCAAAATCCTGATTTAATAGAGTTATATTGCACGAACAATTCCATTCAAACTCTTAATTTAATCCCACACACTTCACTGATCGAATTGGATTGCAGCTCAAATCCGTTGAACCAATTGGATTTCGCTCCTATTATGGCTTTGCAATATATAATGTGTAATGGTAGTCAACTACCGTCTATCACCCTGACGAGCTGTCCAAACCTTGTAACATTTCGCGGAGTTGGCGGAACCTATACTGAACTTAATTTATACAACTGTCCGAATTTGGAGCGATTTGATTGTCCGTTCACTCAATTGACCAGTCTTGATTTCTCTGAAAATCCACAATTAAAAGTTGTTTATTGCTTTTCCAGTCAGCTTACTTCATTGAATATTGCAAACGGGCACAATGATGAGCTGGAATTACTTTGGGTTTCGAACAACCAGTTGAACTGTATCAAGGTGGATAACGCAGCGTACTCTGAGGCTAACTGGACCGGAAATGATTTTGCATTTGACCCGGGCGTATCCTTTGACGAAAATTGTGTAGCAGCTTTAAATCACCTGGAAAAGCCAACGCTTGAACTTTATCCGAATCCTGCTACAACTACGATAAACATTGAGACACCCGAAAAAATGAGCTATAAATTGATCTCAACGGATGGATCTACAATTGCTACAGGTGAGTTCCCAGCCGGAAATAACTCGTTCAGTACCGAATCTTTGCCGGTGGGCGTTTACTTTTTTGATTGTGTTGGTTCCACAACAGGAAGGATTGTTCAAAAATTCCAGAAAACAGAATAAGAACAGATGACGGGAATGGGATAAGATCTTATTCCCGTCTTTTTTAAGAACATACTATTACTATTAATTACCGCGAATAGTAGTTAATTTTACCATTTCTCATACACCCTCAATAACTCATGAAAAACGGCCAAATTCAAGTTGTCACCAACTTTAAAGACCTCGTTTCCACTCCACTTCTTGGGGAATTGAATGCAGTTTGCTGGAAGCGTGAATTACACGGTGATTTTTCTGAAATCGTTAATAAGATTGAGTTGAATGAGAATATGACAATCATTGAAGAAGACGAGCTTCGGGAACTTCAGTTGAGTGAACGTGGTCAACTTGCCCGTGAAATTCTCCTGGATGATCTGAGATTGCTTGAAGCTCATGGCGCATCACCCATTCTGAACGTCATAAAAAACTATGAGAAGGACGACTCATTTCCGTTCTTTCCTACGGATGTCTATTCTTTTCACGTAGACCGCTCTCCTATTCCTGTAGACACGTTCTTGTGCACCTATTATGGAGAAGCGAGCGAAATATTGCTCAATTCAGATGCTCAGCAGAAAGTATTGATTCCGGAAATCCGTGATGAACTTCAGAAACTATATCACGGACCTGCTCAAGATTTCGAAGCATTCTTGAGTGAACATTTCTTTGATCTGCACTATCAGGCGAAATCCAATACACAGCCTGTCAATCTGGGGCTCGGCCACATTTGGCGATTGGCGACCGATCACCCCGGCAATAAAAGTCTTCCATGCATTCATCGTGCTCCGGAAGAAAAATCGGGACAAAAACGCTTATTATTGATTTGTTGATCATTCCCGCAAACAAATCGAACATACCTTTTTTACTCTTCAGAACTAATAAATTCCCTTGATTCTTGAGTAAAACCATGAAATACAACCAATAGTTGTTGAATTACAACGAATAGTAGCTAATTTTATGATGATTCTCAAATCGAACGCCAATAATTTTGTGGTATCGAATCAACGCAGTGGTTCATGAACGCTGTGTCAGTAAAAACAAAAAGAATCATTAATATGGAAACAAAGATCATTGGTAACAAAATTACCGAAGCCCGCAAAAAGCTAAATATTTCACAGGCACAATTGGCGGAACAATTATTTATTAGTCCGCAAGCGGTTGGAAAATGGGAACGTGGAGAATCGCTTCCTGACATTATCACTTGTGTTCGCCTGGCAGAAATATTCGGGACAGACCTCAACTTCTTCTCCGACAAATTTGAAGCGAAAGAATTAACTACTCCCGTTCAGGAAGAAAAACCTGTGATTCCCACGAAAAAGATCATTTGGGACATGTCGAGCGGAAATTGGGTAAATGCCGATTTCTCAGGATTGAAGAACCTGCATGAGAAGTTCGGTTCTTCCAATATGAAGAACACCAAATTCGTAGGCTCGGAGCTGTCAGGAATTTTACTGGAGAGCAATAGCATAGACAAATGTGACTTTTCGGACTCAGACATGAGTAACGCAAAGATCAAAGGCTCTTACATCGTTCATAACCAGTTTCAGAATTGCTCATTGAAAGATGCAGAATTTTCAGGCTGTCACATCACCAATTCCGATTTTTCGGGAACGGATTTTACAGGAGCAACGTTCTCCTTATGCAGCTGCGGAAAGAATCCTATGATAAATGCTGTTTTGAATCGTACATCGTTTCTTCGTTCGGATCTTATTGACATGGTGTTTGAAGGTGAGATCACGGATTGTTACTTCGACAACTGCGCATTCCAACGGGTAACATTCCAAAACTCTGCAATTATTAATACCTTTTTCAAAGGAAGAAGCCTGAAAAAGATCAAGTTCGTTAATTGCAAAGCGGATCGCTTGACTTATGAGTTCCTGAAGAACGGAAAGGCAGACCTGAGCGGAATTACTTTGATCCAGGAATAGATACAGGATCCTCTATTTTTCTTTCCCACAGGTGCACAGCGTAAGCATTTAGGCTCGTTCTAATCTGCGCATCTGTGGGAAAATCAAGTTAGGGTTTCAAGAGGTTACGCGTGATTTTTTCGTAATATTGATTTCAACTTAACGAGTAGTTCCGTAACAATGACAAGAAATTTCCTCAAAATAGCTTCTCTCTCCTGTTTGCTGATCGCTAAAAATGGATTGGCGCAGGAACAGGTTCCACAACCCGTTTTCAAAAATGGCGAGGCACAGGTGGTTCCGGAATTCTCGGATCCTGAACAGTGGATTAAAGAACAACTTTGGGTAGAAACTACTTTTGATTCTGACAGCGATGGAAAACTCGACAGAATGCATGTTTATGTAACTCGTCCTTCGCAAACCCAAACCACCATTCTCAAATTACCGGTGATATACATGCCTAGTCCGTATTACGGATTGAAATTTTGGGCTTTACTTGGTGTAGGAAAGGGAAAAAACAACTGGAACGTGAAACATGAGTTAGGTGAAACACCAAAAGAGCATAAACATAAAAAACTGGGAACCAGGAAGAAAATTCCGATCTGGATGCCCGGCTACGATAGAATGTGGGTTCCAAGAGGTTACATTACCGTTTACAGCTCTTCACCAGGAACGGGATTTTCTGACGGTTGTCCAACGGTTGGTGGAGAAAACGAATCATTGGCCTCAAAAGCCGTAATTGACTGGCTTTGCGGAAGAGCAAAAGCATTTACAACAAGAACCGGAACTGAAGAAATATATGCAAACTGGTGTTCCGGGAAAATCGGGATGACAGGAACTTCTTACAACGGAACCTTATGTATTGCAGCGGCTACCACAGGAGTTGAAGGTTTGGAAGCTATCATTCCTGTTGCCCCGGTAACTTCATTCTATGAATATTATCGTTCAAACGGACTGGTGCGGTCTCCGGGTGGATATCTCGGTGAAGACATGGATGTGCTTTATGACCTGATCAATACGGGTGATGAATCAAAACGAAAGAGAAACAATGCTGCTGTAAGAGACAGTATTCTTGTTCCGGGTGAAGACAGGATTACCGGAGATTACAACGATTTTTGGGATTCGCGGGACTACTTAAAGAAAATAGACCAAATGAAAGCCGCTATGTTAATGGCACACGCTTTTAACGATTGGAATGTGATGCCGGAGCAGAGTATTCGTTTTTACGAGGCTGCAAAAGCAAAAGGCTTGCCGGTACAGTTGTATTTTCACCAGGGGTCTCATGGCGGAGACCCGTCTTTCAGCATGATGAACAGGTGGTTTACCCGATACCTTCACGGAGTTGAGAACAATGTTGAAAACGATCCTCCGGTTCAAATTGTACGCGAATTCCAGACAAAAGCAACAAAATATGCAAGCTACCCGGATGCTAATGCTTCTGATGTAACGTTTTACCCCCAAACAGGAAGCAACAATACGGGGAAGGTTACTCTACAGAAAAAACCATCACAAGCAAAAGACTCATTAACAGATAACTATAAGTTTTCAGGTGAAGAATTGGTTAAAGATAAAAACGCTGACCATCGACTGCTTTATTTGAGCCCGATTTTAACGACTGATCTGCGCATTTCAGGAACGGCCACAATAAAAATTCGTGTTGCCAGCAGTAAGCCGGCTGCAAACTTATCGGTTTGGTTGGTTTCTTTACCCTGGGAAGACGAAAAGGGAACGAAAATCTATGAAAATGTAATCACAAGAGCATGGGCTGATCCGCAGAACTACAAATCTCTTTCAGATGGAGAAGCGTTGGTTCCGGGAGAATTCTACAACCTGAGCTTTAACTTCATGCCGGATGACCAGGTGATCCAAAAAGGACAACAAATCGGGTTAATGATCTTTTCTTCCGATAAGGAATTTACCTTATGGCCAAAGCCGGGAACTGAACTTACCATAGACCTTGATGGAACAAGTTTCACACTTCCTATCGTGGGCGGAATGGAAGCTTATGAGAATGCAGTGAAATAACCGATTCTACATGGTATTTTGAAGACCCGGTTGATGGAGTTGTCCGGTAGATCTGAAATAAAAGGTTCTAAAGTTGCTCAAATTATTTAGACCGGTATATTTACTTCTATCAGGACCAGATCACAATCTTCAATAGCGATAAATTTTGCCTCGCCTTTTTCAATTTCCACCAAATCACCGGTAAACAATGAAGTTCCGTCAACTGTGCAAAGTCCGTTAGTCACGTAAACAAAATAATAATCGCTTCGTTTAGTGAACACTTTCTTCGCATTCTCATCCAGTTCAACGTGCTGCAAACTACCTTCTGCTCCACCTTTCAGCATTAAATTGAAATCTGTAACCTCTCCCTGGCTTTTGGTTTCCCATTCTCCCGAAAAAGTATCCTGGTCGTAAACAGACAATTGCTTATTGTAACGGCCGACATGCGTTAAATTCAATTCGCCCTTCAAAATCATCAAATGCCTGGTGATTCCTTCGAAAAAAGTAAAGTCGCTCTCTTTCACTTCAACAGTTGCAGAACTGATCCTGAAAATGAAATTACGATCTGTAAAACTGCCGTCAGAAGGATAAATGAACATTTCGGTACTCGTTCCTCCTGCCCAATTGATTGTGTTCCTACCCTCTACAGGATGAATTTTAATGCTCATACTACCAAATTTTATACTGGCCAACTATTCGGAAACCAAGCCACGGCTCAGGATCTGAATAAGGCATGACATTTCGAACCGTTGCTTCTGCAGCCGGATGGTAATAGCTTCCTCCTTTGGCAACACCTTCTGATTTTGTCATTTCCGCCACGTTACCGTATACGTGTGACCGCCCTTCCATGTCAAGAATAGGAGATTTTACGGAAACGCTTCCACCACCTAAAGATCCTTTCAAATACGACGCATAATTCTTACACTGAACAAGTGAATTGTAAATAACGAGCATACAATTTTCCTTATTCAGACTGTCCGGTGCTTGCTTGCTCACGTTTTCCGGGCGAAGTGCCTGTTGCGCCAGTTTCTCCCATTGCTCTTCCGTTGGAAGCTGGAAACTGATCATGGCTGCATAATCATCCGATTCATGCATTTGGTACTGGTATTGAAGCCATGCGCAATATTGCTCAGCCTGCCATTTCGTAATTCCGGTTACCGGAAAATTCAAAAGCGGGCTCAACTTTTTATCGAATTCCAAAGGAGTATAAATATCCCCGATTGTGGTTGCCAGTTCAAGTGTAACACTGTTGTAGTCATCCTGATCATCAAGTGTAAGTATTCCGAAAGCGTATCGGTACAAGGGCAATAATTTCTTTTCGACTTTAGTAGTATCGGGAAAAAGAGTTGTCACCTCAATGGTATGTTGTCCATACGCATCGGATAAAATTCCTTCTGCTTTCTGACTTCCGAGAAAGTTCATGTATTCACCAACGGAAACTTCCCGATCTGAAACAAAATTAAGCTCGTCGAGAATAGAACAATTGGGCGGAAGCTCATGTTTCTCATCCAGGTGAACGGTGAACGTAGAGTCATATTTCACCGCCAGAATGCGCTCATCATAATCCTCGTAATAAATATCCTTCTTCGAAAAAGGAACTATTGTTTCTCCGTTATAATTGAACAGGCCTCGTTCTCCTGTATCTTCATTTTTAACGATCACCGCCATTTCGTAAGTATCATAGCTGTTATTTCCGTAAGGAACCAGTTGAATACCCGAGTACGTAAATACGGTACTTCTACCTTCAAGCATGGCAACGATCAAATGATCAAATTCACCGATTTCTATTTCCCCATGAGGAAGATCAATCATCTTTTTTCCCTGGTCGTTATAACAAACCGAACCAAATTCATTACTAAGCGATACTATTCCATTATAGGCGTTGTAGTCAGTAAATTTCGGTTCTTCAAGCACCAAATCACCCTTCATTAAGCCGTAGAATTCATCTTTAGCGGTAATCCAGCATTTTGTTTTCTTTGACAGGCATCGAACCTTTGTTATTTCCTGTGAATAATACGTTCCCGAAATAAGAAGAAAGAGCAAGAGGGTAATTTTCATCGTTTGTGTTTTGATTTTGTGCTATCGTAGTAAGCGTACGCGAAAATAAGCTTTCAGCCGGAAATATGAAGTTCAATTACTTAAAACCGTACCCAAAACCGCTTTTTTTCTCCGGCAAATAGTCGTAAATTGAAAGTTAGTAACCGTTAAATTGAGAAGCTATGAAAAAGAGTATCACTATATTCGAAACACACGATGAAGCGGTAAAAGCCTTGGTAGAACTTCGGGAAAGCGGCGTGAATATGCAGAAAATCTCCCTGGTTGGTAAGGCTGAAATTGTTGATGATCAGATCCATGTGAAATCCAATAAACCGCTTATTGCAGCACCAATTGCAGTAGGAACAGTGGCAGGCACAACCCTGGGTTTACTCACCGGTATCGGATTATTTGCTATTCCAGGTCTGGGAGTACTATTTGGTGCAGGTGCCGTTATTGGAGCATTGGCCGGATTTGAGATTGGAGTTGCCGCTGGAGGCCTCACTACTATTTTGGTTGAGCTTGGAGTAAAAGAAGATCACATTACCTATGAACATCATGTGAAAGAGGGACGTTTTCTTTTATTCTTTGACGGAACCGAGGATGAGATCCATCGCGTGGAACAGTTAGTGTCAGGTTTACATTTAGGTACAGCAAGGCATTAGAAAGTCAATCAACAAGTGAATGCTAAAGAGTAAGTAACAGAAAACTCTTACAGCATTCACTTGTTTTCACCAATATACTAGCTTCAATTTTATTGTTCTTCCTCTTCTTCATCTGCCGCTTCCGCGTTGATAGAAGACATTGCGATCTCGCTCAGCGTTTCATCTGCACGTTTTTCCTCATTCAGTGTTTCTTCAAGCAATTCCGCTGCATCAGTTTCTCCAAGCGTGTTAGCAAATGAAACCAATGTTCCGTAGCTGGCAATTTCATAGTGTTCCACCTTTTGCGCAACTGAAATAATTGCAGCATCACGCACCACTCCTTCTTCCATCTCTTTCATCATTTCTTCTGCCTCTTTCACCAATCCGGCCATTGCTTCACACTTCTTGGCAGACGTTTTTTCTCCTATACTTCTGAAGACTTCATCCAAGCGCATTACTTGTTTTTCGGTCACAGCCAAATGATCTTCAAGCGCACCGATAAGTTCTGTGCTTGAGGCGTTATTGATCATCTTTGGAATTGCCTTAACAAGCGCTTCTTCAGCCCAGTAGATATCTTTCAGTTCATCAATGAACAATTTTCTTAATCCTGATTCATTTGAGGATGACCCTCCGTTTTTTGCTTTAGCTACCATAATTTCCCTGTTTTTCTTACTATGCAAATTAGGAATGCAGGCAGGAGAATGGCTTATACAATTCAACCAACGTTTTACATAATTCTTAGAAACGGCAGCTACGCGTTTTTTTATGAATTAAATTGCGGGAAGAAAGGGAAAAACGTGCAAAATAAAGCGAACAACTTAATCCAGTTCATGCGTGAGGAAGGACTTACCTTGGTTTTGGCGGAAAGCATGACTTGCGGACTTGCAGCCATGAAACTTTCCTCCTGCATCGGTGTATCTGACGTACTTGTTGCTTCCACTGTTTGTTACACTCCCGAAGCGAAAAACCAGTTACTGAATGTAAAGCAAGCCACCATTCGAAAATATACCTGTGAATCGCCTGAAGTTACCAGGGAAATGGTACAAAACCTTCCAAAGCTACTCAAAGCGGATGTGTACGCCTCAATAACAGGGCTGGCTTCATCTGATGGAAGTGAAACAAAGGAAAAACCTGTTGGAACTGTATTTTATTCCGTTCGTTACAAGGACAAAACATCGGATTTCAGAAAAGTTTTTCGTGGAAGCCCGCTCGAGATCAAAAAGAAAGCTGCCAGTGAAATCTATTCCATTATCCTTAAATTCTTAAAGGAAAACCGAAGCTAAACCTATTCCCCCGTTTCCATATGCGGCGCATTGACTTTCTTGGATTGAGGCGAGCCTTTTTCCCTTAAATAAATGGATAGAAAAATAATGGCAAAAATGGATAGGAACTCACTCTGCCAATTTTGGAAGGACTCAAACCAGAAGCGAGAATTATCGAGGTATTCCCAAAAACCTACCTCGGCTTTACCTTCCAGCAATTGTTCCTCATTGAAAGCAATGAAACTCCCAAGCCAATGCAGGTAAAAAGACAACAAAAACAAGAGAATAAGCACAATGGATAAAGAGTGTTTATAGATCCACAAAAAAACACCTCCTTTTTTCATTGCCCAGGGCGAATCCTTTTTTGGTTGCATTTCTCCGCGTTTATCCGAATCATCCATCGGACTGGATTCCGAAGATCCTTCCTGTTTCAGGAAAATGGTCAGAATAACAAAAAGGGCCATTTGCAGGAACTCACTTTCCCAGTTTTCAAAAGTCGCCTGTAAGAAATGTCCGCTCATCAGGTAAGTAAGCAAATCTATCGCCGGTTGATGATGTGTCCCTAAAAACTCATTGTGCACGATATGCCCCGTATAAATTTGCCCGGACAAGGAGCCGATCATAAATAAAAGGAACACAATCGACAATGCATTCCTCTTTATAAAACTCATTCTTTTCATAATTGCTGAATTCAAAAAAACATGATCGATTGGCCTCAATAGCTCATAAACATTGGAAACTATTTAAATCTAATTAACACAAAAAACGTTGGTATTCCATAGAATGTGATGATTATGTAACATATCTCAAAAAAATTATAACGCGCTTAATCGGTTTAGAACTGAACTTTATCAACGAAGTAAATTGATTCGCTGATTTACGAATCCATTCACTGAATTAATTAAAATAAGGAATATGAAGAAGGTAAAATTTATTGAAAAGAGCATGAAGTTTAACATGGCATTCTTTTCATTGTTAAGTGCAGGAGTTTTGGTTGGGTCTTGTTCCAATGGAAACGCGGAAGATTCCAAAGAAATGGCTGAGGAGCAGAACGAAGAACGTTTTGATGAACGAAAAAGCGAAAAGGACGCTGATTTCCTGGTTGAAGCCGCATCCATTAATATGGAGGAAATCAAATTGGGAAATCTCGTACTGGAAAAAAGTACCAATAAAGACGTAAGGGAACTTGCTACCATGATGGTTAATGAACATACATCAGCGTTGGAAGACCTTAAAGAATTGGCAAAAAGCAAGTCCATTACGCTTCCGTCATCAGCGCCTGAAGAAGTAATGGAAGCATACGAAGACCTGAATAAAAAAAGCGGAAATGAATTCGACAAGGAATATTGCGATATGATGGTTAAAGGCCACAAAAAAGCAATTGACAAGTTCGAGGACGCGTCTTCTGATTCGGATGATACTGAAATCCGCAATTGGGCATCTTCTATGCTTCCGGCATTACGTACGCATCTCACACATGCAAATGCTTGCCAGGAAAAATGTAAGGCCATGAAGTAGATCGCCTTGGGTGATCACTTAATGACATACCATGAATAGAGGTTGTCGCGCCACGTCATGACTTGCAATGAATGGCTTCTTAGTCGCTGCATGACATACGTGTAGTAAATTTTGCGATCATTTCATAATGAGCCATGAGTAGATCCGCCTTGTCTGCAACACTGCAGGCGTGGCGGACCACTTCCTAGCAAGAAATCAATTGAATAATCATTAAACAAAAACAAAAAATAATGGAAACAAATAATAATCAAGTAGTTGATAGTTTGAACAACCTTATCCAAATTAATAATGACCGTATTCAAGGGTACATTACAGCGGCTAAGGAAACGGAAGAGAGTGATCTGAAAAACCTCTTCTCCGAAATGATGAATACCAGCCAGGAATGTCGTCGTGAGCTTACGGATGCAGTAATTAAACTTGGCGGATCACCTGTAGAAGGGACAACAACTTCGGGGAAAATTTACCGTGTTTGGATGGACGTGAAAGCCGCACTGACGAGCAAAGACAGAACAGCGATCCTTAATTCGTGTGAATTTGGTGAAGATGCTGCATTAAAAACATATGACATGGAACTTAACGGCGATGCTCTGAACAACGGAAGCAACAACGACTATACCACGCTCGTTCAACAGCAGAAATCAAAGATCAAAGCTGAGCACGATAAAATCAAGCAACTACGCGATGCCAGCAAATAACTGGTATTGCTACTATATATATACAATGTGAAAATGATTAGGGGATTGTCCAAAAGGATAATCCCCTAATTCATTTATACTACCTGAAGATTTTCGATGTTTATTAAATTGCAAAACATCCACACTACTTAAATCCTTTTGTATCACTATTCGTTTAAGATCTTTTCCAATTTCACCAGTGCTTTTTGAATATTTGCACCTTTCCCCAACACTCCTTTCCATAGGTCGCCCGTTTTCTTAAGACGATCATGAATAGTAAAAATGGTAAAATCCTGAGGGTCCAGGTCTTTGTTCACTTCCGACCAATCCAGGGGAGTTGATACCGTTGCTCCTGGTTTCGGCCGGGCGCTGTAAGCAGCAGCAATGGTTTGTCCTTTCCTGTTCTGCAGAAAGTCAACGTAAATCTTATCTTTTCTCTTGGAAACTGTTCTTTCAATGCTGGTAGTATCCGGCAATTGTTGCTGAACAGTGGTTGCAAGCAATTCACCGAAGAGCTTGATCTCATCGTAAGTATATTTTTTCTTCAGCGGAATATAAACGTGTAAACCGGTTGCTCCACTCGTTTTGCAGAAGCATTCAATTCCGATTGCATCACAAATCTCCTTTACTTTCAGAGCGGTGCGCACCACTTCCTTAAAACCGATCTCTCCCGGATCCAGGTCCATGATCATGTAATCCGGCATATCCGGTTGGTCGAAAGTACTGTGCCATGGATTAATCTCAATACATCCCAAATTCGCCATATAGATCAAAGTGGCTTCGTCATCGCAAACCAGGTAATCGAGGTATTCGTCGTTTGATTTTGAATACTGTTTCTCTGTATGAAGCCATTCCGGAATCTGTGAAGTATCCATGTCTTTCTGGTAAAATCCGGGTTTGGTGATTCCGTTCGGATGACGATTCAATGACTCCGGACGTTTTTTCAAGTAAGGCAGGATGTATGAGCTTATCTCACGGTAGTAATCTATTAGATCGCCTTTGGTGATGCCACTCTCAGGAAAATAAACCTTGTTGCGATTCGTGATCTTGAGCAACCGGCCATTGATCTTTATTTCCTCGTCATTCTCTCCGGATTTCTTTAAAGACTTACCAACTTTCTCTGCTTTTTTGTCGGGCTTCACATCATTATTTTTGATCGCTTCTTTTGCACTTTTATCGGTTCGAAGTCCCATAAATACCGGAACCCGCAAATGTTTTTCCTGTGTCCAGTTGGCAAAAACCACATTGCACACGAGTGTTGGTTCAACCCAGGTTGGTTTTCCCTTTTGACCTTTCATTTTAGGCGGATGATCAAACGGGCATTCGGCGGTTTCCAGCTTTTCAAATTGTTGGTGTAATTCCTTTAGGGATGTTTCGGTAAAACCTGTACCACAATTTCCAATGTAAACCAGTTTGTTATTGTCGTAAATGCCAAGAATAAGCGATCCGAAAAATTTCCGGCTGTTCTGTGGTGCCGTATAACCGCAAATTACCGCTTCAAGCGATTGATGGACTTTGATCTTCAACCATGAATTTGCACGGATTCCGGGAAAATACTGGCTATTGCTGTCTTTCGCAATGATTCCTTCATATCCTTTTGCGGTCAGCTGTTTCATTAACTTCTTCCCTTTTCCGGTAACTATGCTTGAAGGAAGAATATGCACCAGCTTAGTTTGGGTGAAAACGGCTTCCAGTAATTCCCGCCGCTGGATCAACGGAAGATGTGTCAACGAATGCCCGTTCAAATAAAGCAGGTCGAATACGTAATACCGCAAATAACCTTTTCCCGTGGTACCATAGTTCTGTAACAACTGAAAATTGCTGATCCCGTTTTTATCTTCAATCACCACTTCACCATCAAAGATCACATCATTGCCAACCTTCTCCAGTTCTTTAATGAGCTGAACATACTTTTGGTTAAACGAATTTCCATTCCTGGAAACCATTTCTACTTCTCCGTTATGGATTTTGGTAACTGCCCGGTAACCGTCGTATTTGGGCTCGTACAACCAATCCGCTCTATCTTCCTGGGAAGACGAAAGCGTTGCAAGCATCGGGTTTTTGAGTTTACTCCAGGCACTTTCAATGTCTACTCCCGAATTGTCCGGTAGAGAATAACCGCTAGCACTAATATCCTCGTCATTTTTTTCTTTTTCTGAATCTGTTTCATTGGTTTTCTTTTTCGTTTCGCGTTTCGTGGAGTTTTTTTTTGTTTTACTGTGTGATTTCACAGGATCAATCGAAGCAATCGAATACTTATCAACCGCATGTTTATCTGCTTTCTTGATCAGTAGCCAGTTCTTATCCGTTCCATCATTCATAAGCACAAGTGCGAATGCGCCTTTGAGGTGCTTTCCATGCAGAACGAATTTCAGGTCGCCTTTATGGTATTGATGAAGCAATTGTTTTTCATGCGTCTTCCCTTCTATAATTTCCAGCGGTTCATACGTACCGTTATCCCAGATATCCACTGTTCCGGCACCATAATTTCCTTTGGGAATTTCGCCATAGAAGTTGCCGTAAGCCAGCGGATGATCTTCTACATGAACAGCCAGTCTTCTTTCACCTGCTTTCATTGAAGGTCCTTTCGGAACTGCCCAGCTTTTTAGAACTCCCTCCATTTCCAGCCGGAAATCGTAATGCAGATGCGAAGCATCGTGTCGTTGCACCACAAAAGTCAGTTTGGCGGAAGATTTTTCTTTCACACCTGAGGGTTCGGGAGTTTTCTCGAAATCACGTTTCTTTTTATAGAGTTTCAGTGCCATAATCAGGAAGCTTTGGATTTGTTTAAACTAGCTTTCAGCTGCTCCATCAGATCGTTTGACCTCGTGTGAACCACTTTAAGGGTCGTTTTTTTCCGTTTTGCCCCTTTCGCCTTTGCTTTAATGATCTTCAGAAGAGCAGCTGCGTATTCATCCTTGAATTTTTCAATATCGAATGGCGAGGTGTACTGCTTAATCAGTTCCATTGCCATTTTCAGTTCGGCCGGTTTCACTTCGGAAGCTGCCGGGAGTTTCAAATCATCTATATCCCTGATTTCCTGTGCAAAGCGAATTTTACTCAGCACCAGTACATTTCCTCTGGGTTTCAATACCGTAAGTGTTTCAGCTGTCCGCAAAACAAATTGTGCTATTCCCACTTTTTTCGCTTTTGCCAACGCTTCACGCATGAGCGCATAGGCCTTCACTCCCGATTTCTCAGGTTCCACATAATAGGAATTTTCAAAGTAAATGGTATCGATGTCCTTTTCATCAACGAAATGGTCCACCTGGATGATCTTGCTTTTCTCAGGAGCTGCGGCCTCGAAATCTTCCGGTTCCAGGAGAACATACTTATCATTCAGGCTGTAAGCCTTGGCAATATTCTCCCAGCCAACCTCTTTTCCTGTGTCCTCATTGATCCGTTTGAACTTAATATGGCTCATATCCCGGTGATCCACCATATCGAGATCCAAGGAACTCTGTTCTGTTGCGCTATAGAGTTTGACTGGAATATTTACCAGGCCAAAACTGATTGCTCCCTTCCAAATTGCTTTCATATTTCACCGTTGAACGATTAACATGGAGTTGCAGAATATCTTATAAATTCGTCATTCTCCATTTTCAAATCCTGTAACATATTCTTCTTTTTCTTCCATCTGTTTTCTGGCTTTGGCTGCTACCTGTTGGTTGCTCATTAGAGAGCTCATAACAATTTGAGATGTGATTCCGGGAGCAACGGCATGCGGTTTTCCGCTCATCAAAGCTTTATATCCGATCTTGGCAATTGAAGTCGGATCGTCCATATTCTCGGTTGCTTTCACATTGTCGGCATGTGCACGAATAAAGAATTCTGTATCCGTCGGACCGGGAATCAAAGCCGTCATCGTCACATTTGAATCTTTCAGTTCATTGATCAGGGCATCGGTAAAAGAAAGTACAAATGCTTTTGTCGCAGCATAAACAGCGAGCTTCGGCGTGGGCTGATACGACGAAATAGAAGCCAGTTGCATGATCCTTCCCTCGTTCCGTTCCACCATTTCACAGAGGTATAATTTGGTAAGATGTACAAGTGACGCAACATTCAGCTGGATAATTGCGAGTTCCTCTTCCAAAGAGGTTTCACTGAACAAACCGTGTTCTCCGGCTCCAGCGTCATTGATCAGGATATCTACCTGTATCTCTTTTTCTTTGACCTGTTCATACAAATGCCCGGCATTACCGGCAATTGAAAGGTCACATGAAATTGTTGTAACCCTTGGAGCGCCTATCTTTTTAAGTTCATTGGCTGTACTTTGCAGTTTTTGCTCATTACGCGCAACAATAACCAGGTTAAAACCTTGATATGCAAAAATGCGTGCAAGTTCTTTCCCTATTCCGCTGGTTGCCCCTGTGATCAGCACAGTTTGTTTTGTTTCCATATCCTTTTTTTAAGTTAACCGGCGATTATTTCAAGTTTCAAAAAATTTTTATGGTCACGGTTTCTTTCGCGGCCCATCAGGTCTCAGGAGACTGTCAGACTGATAAATGTCTACAAATAATTCTCCTGTATGATCAATACTTGCGCGGTGCATGCGGTCGCAATTAAAGGAAAATACTACTTCTCCTTGCTTATTAATACTTACGATACCGACTTCTCCCAAAATGGGTTGATCGGCATTGTTGATCGCGTAATCACAGGCTTCCTGCAGCCCTATTCCTTTAAGTTCCACCAATAATGCAACTTTGTGAGCCAGTACATTGGTCATGATGACTTCTCCGTCTCCGGTACAAGATGAAGCTCCGAATAAATTGGCGTAACAACCTGCCCCAAGCGTACAACTGTCGCCCACTCTTCCGGGTAAACAGTTTGTTAGTCCGCCGGTAGAAGTCGCTGCTGCCATGTAACCCTGTAAATCCAGGGCAACACATCCAACCGTACCATGACCGAAACTTTTTTCTTCCTTGAGATCATTCACCTGGCGTTCCACAATAAAATAGTCGTTCGGTTTCATTTCCAATGCGTTCAGTTCGGCAAGTTCCTGAGCTCCGTAACCGGCCAGGTGTACATGTTTTGTATTGCTCATTACCTTGCGCGCCAGCGAAATCGGGTTTTTTACATTCCGCACCATTGAAACTGCTCCCGCAGCCAAAAGATGTCCATCCATAATAGCAGCATCCATTTCCACTTCACCGTTGGAATTCAAAGCTGAACCTCTTCCGGCATTGAATAAGGGATTGTCTTCCAGTACGCGCACCGTTGCCTCCACCGCATCAAGCGCCGTAGCACCATTGATCAGTAATTGATACCCGTGCTGAACTGCAGTCTTCAATCCTTCCATGTAAGCATCATAATTGGCTTCAATGAATTCACTATTTCTTCCGGCACCACCATGAATGCCAATTGCTACCCTATTCATGTTCTGAACTAATAATATTCGTGTAACTTAATTTGCCTGTGTGTATGTTGAACTCACAATTTCGAACCAGCAGGTGAACATGCAGGTTGTCTACATAGATAGGATCACCCTTTTCGACATGTGCCACATTCGTTTGTTCTATAAATCGTGCGTCAATGATAACTACCATTCCCGAACCCAAGCACTGTGCTTTTTTCCCCTTGCGGATCAACAGTGCCGTATCTTCGCCCAAACCAATCCCCAATTGTCCTGAATTGGTAATAACGGCGTGAGCCAAACGGCTAAAACGTCCTCTGCGGATAAAGTGTGTATCAATGATACAGTCTTCTATCAAACCCAGGCCGGAACTGATCCGCAGATCATAATCGATCAGGGCCTCATTTGTACCGCCGCTCTGGATCATCAGTTTTGACATCACCATTGCTCCTGCACTGGTTCCGGCGACCGTAAATTTCGAATCGCTTCTGTAACGTTTCACGATCGCTTCCGCAATCGGAGATCCGCCAATTATTGTAGCGATCTTAAATTGGTCACCACCCGAAAACAGGATAGTATCTGCTCTATTCGTGCGTTCCAGGAATTCCTCATTCTTCGAATCAGAGATGCTGCGAATATCCATGAAACCAAAATTGGTATATCCCACCTTAACAAACGCTTTCTCATACATTGCCTGCGCTTCCATAGGATAGCTGCTTGCCGTTGTGATAACTTCTATCCTATCGTTCATGGCCTTTTCAGAAACGAGTTCCTTTAAGATCTCCAAATGCACAAACTGTCGGTTATGCGTAGCAATGGGAACCTGGTTTTCTCCCTTGTCCTCACCTCCCCCTATGAGTAAAAGCCGACCTCTAGGTAATTCTGACATGATTCCTCTATGAAACGTTAGACATAGGATAAACCAATTTCTCTTGTAATTTTCTTACCAGTTCAATTGAATGTTTTACATGATCTGCGCAAGCGAAGATAAATGCTCCCTGAGGTGCATTCCTGATAGCCGATTCCATAGCCGCCGCTTCATCCGAAATAACACGGATAGGCGCACTGGAATTGACAGAACTGATCCCATCCAGCAGCAACTCTGTTAATTCATCATTTGTTCTTCCGCGACTGTTCATATCATGCCTGATAATGATCTCATCAAAAATAGAAGCGGCATACTTTCCGAGGTTGCGGATATCGTCGTCTTTTCGGTCTCCGGTCCCTGCAATGATACAGATCTTTGAAGAGGCCTGCACACTATTCATATAGTTCTGAATAGCACCAAAACCGGAGGCATTGTGTGCATAATCCAGCATAAGGTTGCAATGCCCGAAATCGAACAGGTTCATTCTTCCCGGAGTTAATTCCGGTGAAGGAAGGAAGGATTGAAGTCCCTGCTGGATCTTCTCAACACCAAAACCGGAAACTATTCCTGCCGCGATTGCAGGCAGTACATTCGCAACCATGAACTTCGCAGTACCGTTAAACGTGATTGGCACATCTTTTACCGCAATGATCCGGGTTGAGATTGCTCCGTTTTTTAATACGAAACAGTCGTCTTCAAGCACAACAGCAATTCTGCCTTGTCTGCAATGTTCGTGGATCCGTTCGTTTTGGCTGTCCATACTGAATAGAATGATCTTACACTCCAGTTCTTTCTGCATTTCGTAAACCAGGTCATCGTCTGCATTTAAAATTGCATAACCCGTTTCAGCCACACTACGCGCAACAACTTCTTTCACCCTGGCGTAATCTTCCAGGGTATGAATATCGTCCAATCCAAGGTGATCCTCGCTGACATTCGTCACAATACCTATCTCACACTTATCGAACGGAAGTCCTGAACGGAGAATTCCACCTCGTGCACATTCCAGAACTGCATAATCAACCGTTGGGTCCGTGAGAACCATCCGACCGCTTTTCGGACCGCTGCAATCGCCTTCTTCAATTTGGTAACCGTTGATGTAAACTCCTTCTGTTGTCGTAAACCCGACATTTTTTCCGGATTTGGCAGCAAGATGTGCTATCAAACGTGTTGTTGTTGTTTTACCATTTGTTCCGGTTATGGCAACAACCGGAATTCTTCCGTCTGCCTGTGCAGGAAACAACATGTCCAATGCAGGTTCTGCGACATTTCTCGGCTTACCTTTGGAAGGATGCGTATGCATTCTAAAGCCCGGACCGGCATTTACTTCAATGATAACACCATTCCCATCTTTTAATGGCAGTGCAATGTCTTTTGCCATAACATCGATTCCGCATACATCCAGTTGGAACATACGTGCGACACGCTCAGCCATGAAGACATTATAGGGATGAACCAGATCGGTTACATCACGTGAAGTTCCACCCGTTGAAAGGTTGGCGGTTCTTTTAAGGTTCACCACCTTTCCGAAAGGAAGCACATCGTCAAGATCAAGCCCCTCCTGTTTCAGAAGTGATTTTGTCTGGTAATCCACCTTAATCTTGGTCAGAATTTTTTCATGCCCGTCGCCGCGGTTCGGATCATTATTAACCTCCCGGATCAATTCACGAATAGTTGAAGCACCATTCCCTACAACGCTTGCAGGTTTACGTTTTGCCACCGCTATCAATTTGTAGTTGATCAGCAAAAATCGATAATCGGCACCTTCCATGTATTCTTCGATGATGATCTTATCTGAGATCTTCCAGGCTTGTTTAGCCGCCTTCAAAGCACTTTTCCGGTTGGTAATGTTACCTGTAATTCCTCGTCCGTGATTTCCATCTATAGGCTTAATTACCAATGGGAACGGGATAGTATCCAATGCCTCATCCAATTCATTCCTGTCACCGGCAACCATCCCTTTAGGAACCGCAATTCCAGCTTTGCTGAGCAGGTTTTTGGTCAACCATTTACACGCCGCCGATTCCACCGCAAGATTGTTTGTAGTTCCCATAACTGTGGCACGGAACAACTGTTGTTTATTTCCGTATCCAAGCATGTAGAGCGAATCTTCATCAAGCCGGGTAATTGGAATATTTCGTTTTTTAGCTTCATCAAGAATGGACTGCGTACTTGGTCCGGGCATTTCATTTGACCAGATCTCCTGCAATTCGTCAATAGTCTTTTTCAGGTCATACGGCCTTTTTTCCGCAATTGCCTTCACGAATTCCACTGCAGCTCTTGCTGCAAGGATCCCCGCATTTTCCGACCAGTAAGAGAAAACGACTTTATATACTCCGTATTCATTGGTAGATCGGGTACGACCGTAACCACAATCCATTCCGGCAAGTGTCTGCATTTCCAATGCTACATGTTCAATCACGTGTCCGAGCCATGTACCTTCTTTCATTCTTTCGCACAAACCACCTTCAACACCTTCAGAACATCTGTGTTCAAAAAGCGACGGCATAGCGCGCATTATCCGTTCATAAAACTTCGAAATCTTGTTGGTAGGAAGCGTTTCATACTTCCCCAGATCAAGTTTCATTACTATTAATCTCTGCCTGTAATTCGACCAGTAATTTGGCCCTCTCATTACCTGTATCCTTTTAATCTCCATCATTTTAATTTTAATCCAACTTCTGCAACAACCTTAGTACAAAATTGATTTCGGGTGATTTTGACAGGGTGGCATGATTCACGGCGGGCACTATTTAAAAAAGCAAAATCAACAGAAAACAGTCTTTAAATCCCCTGATCCTGTGTCTTTTCAGTAAAAATAGCGAGTGAGACAAACGAATGACTTACGCTTTTTCTGTGGTTACTTACATAAATATTGGAATTAGGAAAATTTAGGAGGATGTGATTACCAGTGCTGTCCCGGGGAATACAACTTATGTTAATAACGAAGATCAGCAGAAGAGAATTAAAGAACTTTGGTTTCAAGGAAACACAGAGGTGCATTTTTTTCATTTTTTTATTGGCTTGAAGTCAATGATTTAGGAGGATTTGAGAAATATTTTGAAGTTTTTTTTGGAAAAAGCCTTGCGGAAATAAAACAGATACCTATCTTTGCACCCGTCTAACAAACGCGGTAGACAATTGAAATAGAATGATTCCGTAGCTCAGCTGGTAGAGCAATACACTTTTAATGTATGGGCCCTGGGTTCGAATCCCAGCGGGATCACAAAAAGAAACCTTGACGTTTACGTCAGGGTTTTTTGTTTTTGACTTTGTCGCAAATTCATTTGCGTAAGAAGGCAGGAACAAAAAAGCCAGCCATGTGAAACATTGGCAAGGTTTCTATGCTTGAATGAGAACTGAGTGCGGGATTCCTGTTCGAAGCATGAATCGGTCTCCTCCCTCCGAGGGAGGATTAAGGAGGGTGGCGAAGCACAAACTCTCGCACCATTCCCATAATTTTGTTACCCGAGGAACGCTGTAAGACTTGTTAAAACTAGTCTTTCAGAGCTTCGTTTTTTGCATTTCACCGAACGATTTGAGCATTTTTTTATATCAAATCGGTTAACAAAAAAATGTTTAAGTTTAGATTCTTATGAAACGAGTTGTGTTAAGCAAAATTCATTTAGAATATAGCCCGACGCATTATTTTTACTAACCCGTTAACCAGATTCACATGAGCAAAGCTGTAATATTTATTCCAGGAATTAAAGGGACAAAACTTTATGATTCAAATACTGTTGATCATGAATTTCTTTGGCAAGATTTCCGTTTCCAATTCGAGGATTTTATGAGATTGGAGCTAACCCCTCCTTTCAATGGACAGTATTATGACGAGTCACTTACAACAATTGCCAGACCTTCTAATGTTGAACCCATTGCATACAGCGAATTCTGGAAAAATTTCGAGTCTGAATTCAAATTTATTTTCCCCTATGATTGGCGCCTCCCTAATAAGGAAAACGGTAAACGACTGAAAGAATTTATGGACTTGATTATTGAAAAAAGTAAAGCAAGTTCAAATAATTATCTTCCAATCACTCACTTCGATTTTGTAACTCACAGTATGGGAAATATGCCTTTGCGTTACTACATTCTGGAAAATGGAATGAAAAACATCAATAAAATTATTTTTATAACTCCACCGTTTAAAGGCTCTCCAGTTGCTATTTCTGCACTTGCTGTTGGTCAAGGTTTCTTCAACAAAGAAGATTCCAGAAAACTCGCTAGAACATTACCGGCATTATTCGAACTTCTTCCTACTTACCAAAAATACGCGATTGACTCTAATGATTCCAGTACGGTTGATTTATGGGATATCAATAACTGGCAGGAGAATTTAATTAAACAGGATGGGAATACGGATAAAGATAGAACGAAACAAAAATTTGTAGACAATCTAGGCCGTGCAAAGATTGCTCTGCATGAACTTGATAATTGGAACAAAAATCTTTCTGAAGAAGAAAAGACTCGAATTATGATTCTGGTTAGAACTGAAGAAGAGACTTTACAGGATGTTGTTATAGAGAAAAATCCCCGTGACAATAATCCTAAAAATTATATTGATTTCGACAAATCATTTTCATGCGATGAAGGAGATGGAACAGTGCCAAATGCCAGTTCTTGTATCTACCATCAAGAATTTGTAACCTATTGTTTCGAAAAAAGATTTCCTCAAGATGATTATAAACACGCTTTAATCATGAAGGATAGCAGAATCCAAAGAGTAATAAATGGATTTCTCAAAAGTCCTCTGAATGCACAACTATATGACCATGGACTTATTGGAAGAAACGTACATCTTGTAACATCCTTGTCCGCTGCTGAGATCAAGCAAGACGGATTAACTCATACAATTGCTGTAATCAAAAAATAACCGTAGCAAATAAATCGCAGTGTTCTGTCCGGATTTCCACATCCTCCGCAACTCCCAATCCTCAAAAACGTTAAATTTGGTAACGACAATCCGTCAGCAAAACAATAAGCGATGAAAAACAGTATTATACTCTTATTTCTAACCATTTCCGTTCTCTCGTTCGGACAAAAGAATAAAACGAAGCAAACGGCAAGTGAAACAGCCAAGCCTTTTGTTCTCGGTGTGATTGATGAAATTCAATCGAAAGAACTTGGGGAAAAGCGCATTGTAAACATTTATCTGCCGGCGGGATACGATCCGAAGGATTCCATCAAATATCCGGTGATCTATTTGCTCGATGGTTCAGCTGACGAAGATTTTATTCATATCGTAGGACTGGTGCAATTCAATAATTTTGACTGGATCAACCAGGTTCCGAAATCTATCGTTGTTGGGATTGCTTCTGTTGATCGTCAGCGCGATTTCACTTTCCCAACTTCCATTGAAGAACAGAAAAAGCGATTTCCCAAAACCGGGCATTCCGATAAGTTCCTTTCGTTCATTGAAAAAGAATTGCAGCCCTTCATGGCATCCAAATACAAGGCAAACGATGATAAAACCCTGATCGGGCAATCGCTGGGTGGATTGTTGGCTACTGAAGTATTGTTGACGAAACCGGGCATGTTCAACCGGTATATCATTATCAGTCCAAGTTTATGGTGGGACTACGGTTCACTTTTGGATAAAAACGCCGCTTTACTTGAAGAAAACTACACCCAGCAAACAGATATTTACATTGCCGTTGGTAAGGAAGGCCTTACTCCTACTGAAGTTCCACGCGTAATGGAAGTTGACGCCAACCTGTTAGCCGACAAACTGAAGAGTGCGGAAAAAGAGAACCTGAAAATCTTCTTTGATTATTTACCGCTTGAAAATCACGCAACGATCATGCACCAGGCAGTGATGAACGCCTTTAAGTTGTTGTATACCGTGCCGGCGGAATAAATAGAATAATACCAGCTTTTAAAAATAAACGGATATACTGTTCCAACTATTCGAATGGAAAAAGTAATTTAGCACCGCAAACATCAGGGGGATTAGCTCATCTGGCTAGAGCGCAACGCTGGCAGCGTTGAGGTGATCGGTTCGAGTCCGATATTCTCCACCAAAGCGGACAAACAGTTAAAGTACTTGTTTTGTCCGCTTTTTTGTTTCTTGAAACCCTTGTCGTAATTGAGAATCAATGCGAACACTTCGCTTAAATCGGTGGTTCCAATGCGGTCGCTTTGAAGAACATAAAAACAAAAAACAAGAGTAATACAAACTCCGTCGCTCTGAGTCCTTGTTTTTACCTTTTATACCTTAATTTAAAACGTTTGATTACCTGACGAACCAAAAAAAAAGCTAGCTTTGGAAGTTTATGAACTTTTTATTTGTAAGGTTCTAACTAAAAATAATAACCCCTATTTAATAGGTTGATAATGAAGGTTTTAAATTTCGTTGACTTGTTTGCTGGTGCTTCCGGAATGTCGGAAGGATTTATTAATGCAGGTTTTATTCCTGTTTCTCATATAGAAATGAATGAGGAAGCCTGTTTGACAATCAAGACCAGGGCAGCTTATCATTATCTGAAAGCAGAAAATAAATTGGATGTTTATTACAACTATATAAAGGGTGAAACTAGCAGAGAGGAATTTTATGAAAATATACCTCATGAGATATTAAATTCTGTTATCAACATTGAGATTAATGATCATTCGATAAAGCAAATTTTCAAAGATATAAATACAAAAAATAAGAAAATAGACCTCATAATCGGAGGTCCTCCATGTCAGGCATATTCTTTATTGGGAAGGCATCATGAAAACATAGAAAACGACCCAAGAAATAAGTTGTATATTCAATATGGTCGTTTTCTTAAAGAATTTAATCCTAAAGCTTTTGTTTTCGAAAATGTTCCAGGACTGTTGAGTGCAAATAAAGGACAGCACTTTAAAAATTTAAAATCTTACTTTAGAAAGTTAGGCTATGAGGTTTATCATGACACATTAGATGCTTCTGATTATGGAGTTGTTCAGGCAAGAAAAAGAATAATTATTATTGGTTGGAAAAAAGAGTTTGATTTTGGTTTTCCTGAGATCATTAAAGCAACAAAAAAATATACAGTTAACGAAGCGTTTTATGATTTGCCTGAATTAAATCCCGGTGAAGGATATTCTTCTGTAGATTATAAAGAGCCTAAGAATCAATATTTAGAAATGTTTGAACTACGAAATGGAATTAATTTTGTAACTCAACACATATCACGTAAACATAATGAAAGAGATCTCGCCATATATAAAACTGCTATTCAAAAGTGGAATAATGAAAAGATCAGATTAAAATATCCGGACTTACCTCAGGAACTCAAAACACATAAAAATGAATCATCATTTATTGATCGATTTAAAGTTGTTGATGGATTGGGAGTTTCACATACTGTAGTAGCACATATTGCAAAAGACGGTCATTATTATATTCACCCTGATGAAAAACAATGTCGTTCAATCTCCGTGAGAGAAGCTGCAAGGCTGCAATCCTTCCCGGATGACTTTTACTTTGAAGGCTCCCGTTCGGCGGCATTTAAGCAGATAGGTAATGCAGTTCCCCCTTTAATGGCTCATGCTATTGCATTAAAGATGAAAGAATTATTATGAGCAATGTAAATACACATAATATAAAGGCTAAAAGCCATATTTTAAGCCTGCTCGGTGATGAATTGATAGGTAGTGATAGCCTTGCTATTTTTGAACTTGTAAAAAACGCGTACGATGCAGATGCAGAGCAAGTAACGGTAAGTTTTGTTAATCTAAATCAGGCAAATCAGCAAATAATTATTGAGGATGATGGTCATGGTATGACTAATAAAGTCATACAGGATGTATGGTTAACCATAGGTACCGACTTTAAAAGAGGAAAAAACAGAAAGGAAAGTAAAAAATTTGGAAGAGTTTCCTTTGGAAACAAAGGAGTTGGAAGATTGGCTGTGCATAAGTTGGCTAAGAGAATAACATTGGAAACGCAAGCTGAAGGAGAAATGTTTTCGAATCGTCTCACCATTGATTGGGTAGAACTAATTGCTTCTAAAGAATTTATCCAGGATCTTGAAGTTAGTGTCGAAACTGTGTCAGATGTCCTATTTGAAAAGGGTAAAGGCACTAGAATTATCTTGGATAAATTGACTACTAAAAAATGGACCAAAAAGGCATTAAAGGATTTAGTAAGAAAGATCGATAATATAAAAAACCCATTTTCACCTAATCCGAATTTTGAAATAAAGATTCAGGCGAATGACTTTCACCAGGAATGGATAAGTGAAGTTACCAGTAGTAATGATATTCTAAAAGACAGTTTATATCAATTTAGCTTTAAAATCAAAGTTAGCGATGATACTCCTGAAAATTTCGCGAAATTTCTTTGGAGATATTCTTTTAATCCATCTTCCCAAACAAATATTTCAAAGAGAAATTCCCGTAACACAGATACAGTGAATTTTCATATCGGTGAGCTATATAAGGATTTAGATAGTGAAGATGAACACAATAGATTTCTGAGGAATAAAGATTTGTCGGATATCGGTACAATCAAAGGGAAATTTTATGTATTTAATCAAAGTTCCGTACTATTGAAAATGAATTTTGGTGGACAGATTAATGCCGTTAAACAATTCATTAAGGATAATTCAGGTGTTAAGATTTTCCGGGATAACATTAGAGTTTACAATTATGGTGAACCATACGATGATTGGTTAGGACTTGATTTGGATAAAATTCAGAGAGCAGGAGACCATTTTGGGAAAAAGGTTACGATTGGAGCAGTAGAACTCGATTTAAAATCAAGCAATGATGGATTGATTGAAAAAACGAATCGTGAAGGATTTATAGACAACTCTGAGTTCAACAGATTCCACTTGTTAATAAAGGAAGTCTTTAATTTTTTTGAGAGAGAAGCAGGAAAAGACAAAGATTTAATTGAAGCATTTTTAGAGCAGACACGTCCGGTTAAAAAAGTCGGTTTTGGAGAAACTATAAAAGAGTTAGAAAATAAAATCAAAGATAAAGACCTCGAAAAAGAATTGAAACCATTACTGATTCGCGTTGATAAGGATTATACTGAAATGCGGGATATTATGGTGAATTCCGGTATGACAGGCTTAAACTTAGGAGTAGCTTTCCACGAAGTGGATAGAGAAATTAGATTTATTAATGCAGATTTAAATTCTGCTAATGTAAATATTGATGAAGTCAAAGACAAGGTAAGAAACCTGATTCAGATATTGGAAAGTTTATCTCCTATATTGAGACAAAACAAAAGTTTGTTGTCTTCGGCAAAAAAGGTGGTAGAAATTGCTAAACGGAGAAATGAGAATCGATTTAATTATCACAAAATAATTTTTTCGTCCCCTTTGCTGACGGGCGAAAACGAGGATTTCAATTTTAAAGTACCAACAAATCTTCTGATTTCTGCTATTTCCAATTTAATAGATAATGCAATATACTGGACGAAAACTCAATCAGATCTTGTTAATAATTTGAATGGAGAATATAAGCCTGCTATATACATCGGAACTGATCCACTCACTTTCGAAGGACCAGCTATAATAATAGCAGATAATGGTACTGGATTTTCATCCGAACCCGAATATCTGACTCAACCATTTAAAACAAATAGAGAGGGTGGTATGGGATTAGGATTGTATTTTGCTGATTTGGTTATGAATATGATCGGTGGGAAATTGCTTTTCCCCGACAATTCAGATTTAGATATTCCCAAGGCGTATGATGGTGCCTGTATTGCATTAGTATTCCCTAAATAGAAAGTTATGCTGGAAAAACAGAACAAAATAATAATTGTAGATAATGTTCCAGGACAATTGGAAATATTAGGGAAATCTTTTTTTGAGAATGGATTAGGGTGCAGAACTTTTGAGTATGATATAAGCTATGATGAACCTTTAAAGAAGGTTAGGATAGCTTTTTTTGATATTAATCTGACCGAAAAAGTGGTAGATGCAAATTATGATAGTAATGATCAGATTCTTGCAAATAATACCGCTGTATTTAATGATTTGGCTAACGCTATTAATCAATACATATCAAAAGATAACGGGCCTTATGTTTTGATTTTTTGGACGGCTAATAGCGAAATTGTTGAAGCTTTCAAACTGTATATGAGAGACCCGCAAAGAGGCTTTTCTGATACAGCATCTCCAATTTTGATCGATTGCATAGACAAAACTCCTTTTGCAGATGAAAATGGTGAACAAGGGAGTTTATCAGAAAAAGTATTAGAACTCCTAAATGGGAATGAAAAAATAAAATTCCTTTTTGATCTTGAAGAAAATGCCAAAAACTCAGGAGAAAATACTTTAGACAGAATTTACAATATTCTTCCTAAAGATGATACTTGGGGAGAAAGTCAGCAGCTTTTTGATAATTTAGATAAGGTGTTGTCCAAAATAGCAGCTTCAACCCTTGGTTTTGATCACGCAAAAGAAAATCCTAAGAAAGCCGTTTATGAAGGATTACTTCCGATATTGAATTACGAATTTCTCAATAGTGAAAGTAACGTTAATTGGAATAACATCGTAAATCAGTTACATCAGGCTGGTAAACCCAATGACATAGTTAGTCCCGACATAAATATTCAATACAAAGTTAATTCTCTTTATCATATAGAAAATTTTGAAAATCAATCAAAAGATGTTAGAGGTTCTGTGATTGAAATAAGTAAAAAAAACCAAAGAAATTTAAAGAGTTTTGGCATTGAAAATATTGATAATTGGATAAGTCAATTGTTAGCAATAAAAGATGCTAACCCAGTTCAACAATCAAGAAAGTCAGTAATCCTAAATGGTTCTAAACTAATAGCTATAGAGTTAAGTGCTGCTTGTGATTTTTCAAATAAAAAGCCAAGAATAAACAAATATATTCTTGGCGTATTAACTTCAAATTTAAATAATAATATTGATAAAGATTTAAATTTGAAGAATAGACCTGAAGCTTGCTATCACTTGGGAGGATGTTGTTTTCAGCATCAAAATAATAATTATCATATCTGGCTCAATCTAAATTATGTTTTTGGCGCTAAGCCAGATGATAGTAGGTTTCGCAATCAATTATTTATTTTGAAAAAGGAAGTTATGGATATGTTAGGTAATAAATATGCAAGCCACATATCTAGAATTGGAATTACAAGTTTATAATGGATGTCCATACACCTGAACAACGATCAAAAAACATGCGTTCGATCAAATCATCAGGTACGAAAGATGAAATGCGTTTATCAAAAACATTGTGGCATTTAGGATACAGATACCGTAAAAATGATAAATCTGTTTTTGGCAAACCTGATTTAGTTTTCAGAAAATATAAAATCGCTGTTTTTGTTGATAGTGAATTTTTTCATGGAAAAGATTGGGAAACGGAAAAATTCAAAATAAAATCTAATCAGGAATTCTGGCATAAAAAAATCGGAAGAAACATAGAACGCGACAAAGAGGTTAATGAATACCTTATAAGCAATGGCTGGACAGTATTAAGGTTTTGGAGTAAAGAAGTAAGAAATGATCTTGAAAAATGTGTTGAGCAAATTATTTTAAATATATCCGAGAAGAGAAAGCATTATAGGTAGTGTGAGGACGTAACATCTTGATTTCTATCGGCCTTCAGAATCTTCAAAGCAGTTCGATTCCCTTTCGCTCGAAGGTGTATTGTATTTCAGATATTTTGTGTAGTATTGATGTACTAACGTGATGAAAACTATTTACTGAAACTCTATTCCCATTTAGTGCAAAAACCGATTTTAATCGGTTATAAGTATTTGATTGTTGCGTATATGCAAGTTAGGGCAATTAAGACTGGTATATTAAATTGAATTTAATAACAAACCAATTAAATTCAGAAATAAGAAGAATTTTATATGAAAAGTATAACATTAGATAAAATAAACGAAGGAGATAGTATTTGCTATCTAAGTAAAATAACTTTAAAAGATTACATTGAATCACTTCCGGAAAATTATCAAGAATATGAGGTTCAACGTGAAATTGTAAAAAACACTTATTTAGACAACTTGATTGAAACAGTGTTGGAGGAAAAACACATACCGCCAATTGTTTTAGTAGTAGAAGAGAAAAATTATATTGCTAAAGGTAATGAATTAGATATCCAAAAATTTAAAATTTTAGATGGGCTTCAACGTACATTTCGATTAAATATCATTTGGAAAACCATTCAATTTTTCATAAAAATCGCATCAATTGATCCAACGATTTTAGAGCAGAATCGCTTACAATTATCAAGATCGTATTCAAGCCATTTAGATCAATTTGATTCTAACGCTAACATTCTATTTTCAATTGTTCAACATTACAATTTAAAACTATCTCAAAGCAGTATTAAATCTATTGAAGAATGTTTTAATAAATTTCAGTGGTTTGAAATTTGGACAAATTTATCTCCAGAAAATGAAGTTCAAAAGATGCTAATATTGAATGCTGGACATAAACCCGTTAAAACAAAGCATCAGCTTGAATTATTATTTAGAAATCTAATACCAGTTGTGAAAAATGTTGATCTGAATGATTTCGAACTAATTCGAGAAAAAGAGATGACTTCAATCGCTTATAGTAAGAATAGAACTTATGGTCAATTTCATTTTTCTCATTTAATCACTTCTATATTGTCATTAGATGCAGGAAAACCTGTGACTACTAATACGAGCCTAGTCCATAAAACACAAAATTCCGATTTTGATTTTGAATCTTTTGAGAAATATTTCAGCTATGAATTTCTTCATGAGTTCATCAGATTATTATTGAAACTCGATAAAAATGTATCTAATGAATATTCAGAAGGTAACAAATGGATTGGTCGAGAAACTTCTTTGGTTGGTTTATTCGCTGCACTAGGTAAATATTCAATTGAGAAAAAATTACTCCCATTTGATTCTTTATCTATTTTGGAATCTAAAGTTATTAATCGCCCTAAGTGTTTAGATTTAGTTCAATTCGAAAAAGTACGAAACTCTCTTGACTTAAGTAAAATAAACATTGGAACAGTCAATAAAAATGCAGTTTATGATGGTGTTTATGATATTTTAAGTGATCAAAAGGACACAATTCAATGGACGTTATATTTCAAAGGTCAATTGATATGAAGAGAATAAATTTGTTGTATGATAATTTATTGTTGAGACTTAATGAATTGACAATTGACGGTTCTGGTTTTAATACTTACTATGATTCACTACCGACAGAAAAACAGTCTATTATCATAGGTTTAGCAGAAAGTTTATTAAACGAAAGAAGGAAGATAAAAGAGTGCCAAGTAAATAAAATTTTCTTTACAGATTACAGTGACTTAATAGGATATTTGGATTACTATAAAGATGAATTTGGTGATTTCCCAGGTTTCAGAGAAAATGAAATATATGGTTTAATTAATATCATTCAAAAAATAACAACGGAACTTGGGGAATCGGGAATAGATTTGGATGAAGAATTAAACGTTAATGTATTTGAATTATGTGAATTATCCATTAAGATTGCACCCGAAAATTACTATTATTTTGATGATACAAATACTGAGAATTCTATAATTTTAATCAACATTAATAAGAAAGCTCTTTTTAAAGAATTTATTGACGGAATCGGAGAAGGAACGGATGTTTTATTTCACTTGTTGAATTTTATTGGAGTGGAATCAAACACAATCTCATCAGAAAAACATGTTTTAGTTAAAAATGGGTTTAAAGAAAAACCAAGACTCGTTTGGTCTTGTCTTTGTTTGCATATTTTATCAAAGGGAGGTATTGTACATGAATCCATTGAATATTCTACCACTCCTTCTATTACTTCCGAATGTAACATTGAACTGGGAAAGAATTTTCATCAATTTGCAGATTCTATTGATATTTTAAGCGAATACAATAACCAATCTGATATTCTTGATAAATACCTAAGAATTTATCATGTTATGGAAAATTTCATGTACAAGAGACCTATAGTTTCTTTGGAAAAAGATTCAAATGGATTACCCTTTTCAATACGTGATTTTAAAAGAATGTATGACAAAGTCAGTGACTCAGAATTAACTACGTTAAAATCACTTTGCGAAGAAATAATGCTTCTCGATTTCAATTCTTCGAAAAAGTTTTCAGAAAAAATCTTGGACGATTGGAAGAGTTTAACAACAACGCATGGTGCTGACGAAATAAAAATCAATAAATTCCTTAAAATACTTAATGTGCACACAAATAAAGGAAATGATTATTTGTTTACTAATATTGACAGCTCTAATCTAGGAGGATTTTTTGGGAAATTGGTTTATGCTTTCAGAAACACCATGGTACATAATAGAGAAACAGAGTTTCATTTAACTCATAATTCTTTGTTGAATCATGATATTGTCTCGGATATACCTAGGGTAATTCTTGAAAAATTTATGATCCCAAATCTTGAGGAAATTATTTTTAATTTGATAATCAAAGAAAACGGAATCGTATGGTATAACAATTCGACTTTAACTCTTTGGGAATCTGAATAAATGCATCTAACATACACTATTCAAAATTGCGTACAATTATACTAGAAAGAAAACGCCACTTCGTCTAGTGACAGAACGTTGTCGTTGCCGTTACAGGTTCCATTTCCGTTCGCTCTTCTCCACCACGGAAATAGAAAAGCCATTCCTTAACGGGGATGGCTTTTTCACTTCGTTGTGGCCGTAGGAATCGACGAAGGAATTCCGCTAAGGAAATATTTATCAGGAACCAACGATCACTCCTCTCCCTCATCTTCCTTATAAATCGCGCGGCTTAAAAACGCAAATTGTATGGATTCCTCATTAAACGTCCGGATGATCTCCAGGTAGATGGCGTGCTGAACATCCATGTAAACTTTGTATTCGGGGCTGAGTACATTGTATACAAACTCGAAATCAAGGCTCCAATCACCGAAAGCAGCCAAATGCCCCCGACTGAATTCCACCTTTTCCTGCTTATCTATGATCGCTTTTACCAGGTCAGGAATTTTCTGAAGTACTTCCACCGGCGTGTTGTAAACAACATGCAGCCTGAAATTAATACTTCTGTTCTCAAGACGTTTAAAGTTATTGACCCGCGAGTTGGTGAGATCGCTGTTTGAACAGATCAGCTGATCTCCGCTATAGGTGCGTATGCGAGTAGTTTTTATTCCTATCTTTTCTACTGTTCCCGACTGTTCGCCTATCGTAATGGAATCTCCAACTTCGAAGGGTTTATCAAAGAATATGGAAAAATAGCTGAACAGATCGCCGAGAATGGTTTGGGCCGCAAGAGCTATTGCCACACCTCCTATCCCAAGACCTGTTATTAAAGTAGTAACGTTATAACCCAGGTTGTCGATCAGGAAAATGATGCCGATTATCCAAATAATGATGTTTAGGATGATCATTAGCCCTGAAACCGATTGATCACCTGACACCGTTTTATTGCTGGACCGGTGGCTCGCAAATGACATCAATAATCTTCTTGTCACCGCACTGATCAATCGCAGTACAAAAAAGGTTAACGCTATCATGTAGGCCAGGTGAATGGTCTGCTTTGCTTTAGGTGTCAATTGAAGGGTTCTTATCGCAAAGTAGAAGAATGTTACATAAAGAATTGGCACAACCAATCGCTCTATTCCTATGATCAGCACATCGTCCCAGGTTGCTGATGTGGAAACCGACCATTTTTTCAATCTCTTCAGCACTACCCGTCTGAAAAGCCTGATCCCAATAAAGGAAACAACTATCACTCCCAATGAAAATAACCATGAATAGACGGTATTTCCCCAAAACATATACTCTAGAAAATCACGCATAAACTAAATTCTCAACTTTCAGCTGAATACGTTTTACATGTTTTTCGAAATTTTTACACTATTCCTACACATTCCTGACTCACACCCAAACCAAGGAATAACATAAATTAAATCGCAGAATGTGTAAGGGCTTCCGTTGATAATTGGCTGAACTTCGATTTTACGATTACACCGCACAGCCACTGCATTACAGGTTAATCTTAAAAGGAAGAGATATGTTAGCAATGGATTACAGAGGACCCTATCGCATCAGGGCAGTGCAAAAACCTGAACCGAAAATTGAACACCCGGAAGATTGCATCGTTCGCGTAACGCATTCATGTATCTGCGGTTCGGACCTGCACTTATACCATGGTTTTGTGCCGGACACAAGAGTCGGTTCTACTTTCGGGCATGAATTCATTGGTATTGTTGAGGAAATTGGTCCAAGTGTCGAAAACTTAAAAATAGGCGACCATGTAATTGTTCCTTTCAATATCAGCTGCGGGAAATGTGCTTTCTGTAAACAGGAACTCTATGGTAATTGTCACGAATCCAATCCGGAAGCTACTGCAGTAGGTGGAATTTTCGGGTATTCACATACAGCCGGTGGTTTTCATGGCGGACAAGCCGAACTGGTTCGAGTTCCTTTTGCTGATGTCGGACCAACTGTTATTCCTCCGAATATGGACCCTGAAAATGCCGTACTCCTGACAGATGTTGTTCCTACCGCTTACCAGGCCTGTGAAATGGGTGGAATAATGAATGGTGATACCGTCGTTATTTTCGGAGCCGGACCGATAGGGATCATGGCCGCTAAATGCGCGTGGCTTTTCGGGGCAGGAAGAGTTATTGTGATCGACAATGTGGATTACCGACTGGAATTTGTTCGGAACTACGCACCATGCGAAGCCTACAACTTTGATGAAATGAAGGATGTAGTTCAGTTTGTTAAGCAAACAACCGATTGGTTTGGAGCAGATGTCTGCATAGATGCCGTTGGTTGTGAAGCAAATGGAGACGGTTGGCAATCACTAACGGGGAAAGTACTCATGCTTCAATCCGGCTCAGCAACTGCACTTCACTGGGCTATCAATTCTGTAAAAAAAGGTGGTATCGTTTCAATTGTGGGTGTTTATGGACCAACGGGAAATATTGTTCCGATAGGAAATGTAGTGAACAAAGGAATTACGATACGTGCAAACCAGGCATCGGTGAAACGGAACCTGCCGAAATTGATCGAGCATGTACAGTCCGGACGATTGAATCCGAAAGAGATCATTACACACCGCATTCCGCTGGAAAACATTTCTGATGCTTACCGGATTTTTTCAGATAAGCTGGACAATTGCATAAAAACTGTACTTATTACTCCATCCGCAAAAATGTAATGTCATGGAAAATCATCGAATAGATCCGAAAACAATCCCGGGATGGGCAATTGATTCCAATCCTGCAAACGATCCTACCTATCCTATCAAGCATTACACGGGAGATGATCACGATAGGATCAACTGGAAAAGGCCCTATCTCCAAACAACAAAGTCAGAAATTCTGAAGTCGACGGAAAGACCTTATTTAACGGCAGTTTTTGGTTCAAAGCTTCCACCGAAAGGATTAAGCGGCGTAATCCGGCGTTCTGCATACAAATCCAGTGAAAATATGCTCAGGCGTTGGTTCAAGCTTATTCTCGCCGATAGAATTGATTCAATTGAAGGCAGGATGTTCGATTTGTTGCGGCTCCGGATCTTCGGAAATGATCACGGTTGGCGGGCGCTGGCAAAGTATAAACCGGGAATGTTTATCTGGAGAATCCTCCTTCGTCTCCTTATTATAGGTGCCATTGCAGCGCTTATTATCTATTTCATAAAATATTAACGAACAGCAATATGGGAAAAATAGTACCTATGAGACCGATAACCATTGTGGTTCACGGTGGTGCCGGTAAAGATTCCGAATATATACTGAAGCATCTTCCTGAATATGAAAAAGGGTTGAGTGATGCCATGGAAGCCGGTTATTCCATTTTGAAAAATGGCGGCAGTGCTACAGATGCTGTTGTTGCTGCAATTGTCTCATTAGAGAATAATAAATACTTCAATGCCGGTCGCGGATCAGCATTAACCGCTGCAGGAAATGTGGAAATGTGCTGTTCTATTATGGACGGTAAAAATAAAAAGGCCGGAGCCATCGCAATAGTTAATAATGTGAAGAATCCTATCTGCTTTGCCAACGAACTGATGAAGGATTCAACTCTTCTCTACCTTGGAGGGCAGGAGGCTTCTGAGAACGCGAAAGACTTTGATATGAAAATTGAACCTGATGCTTATTTCGTAACTGACCATCAGTGGGAGGCTTTTGAAAAAGAACGCAAGAGCAAGAAGAACCAAGGCAAGGCATTCGACAGGTACATGAGGCGTTCACATGGAACGGTGGGTGCAGTGGCCCTTGACATGGACGGGAATCTTGCTGCCGGAACATCTTCCGGGGGAACAGAATTTGCTCAACCAGGACGAATCGGTGACAGTTCCATGATCGGAGTTGGTACTTACGCGAATAATGCAACAGCGGCCATATCCTGCACTGGTGACGGAGAGGCTCTAATGACAGAAGTTATGGCCTATCAAATTGCGGCAACAATTGAGCACACAGGCTGTACGATACAAGAAGCAATGAACAATGCAATCCATATTAAAAACAAAGGCTGTAAATACGATATGGGTGCCATCGGAATAGATGTAAAGGGAAATATCGGGATGGTCTTTAATAGTGAACGCATGCACCGCGGATGGAAGACACATGATGATTCCGGTATAAAAATCTATAAATGAACACATTCCGGAAAGCCTCATTTTAACTGGTGAATAGAGGTGTTTTAAGTTTCAAAAAACTATATAAATGACCACCTGAAATATGTAAGGTTTTCTGTTCGCAGGAAATTAATTTTCAATAAATAAAAACATCACCATCCAGCACGTGCGGGACAGGACTAAAAAATGAAATTATGGCAGCAAAATCAAAAAACAACGGGAATTCTCCCGAATCAGGATTAAGAAAATTGTTCATTGATGAACTGAAAGACATCTACTGGGCAGAAAAAGCATTGGTGAAAGCCTTGCCAAAAATGGCAAAAAAAGCAACCAGCACCGAGCTTGTTGAAGCAATTGAAGAGCACCTTTCGGTTACGGAAACGCAGGTAGAACGCCTGGAGCAGGTTTTTGAAACCCTTGGGGAAAAGGCTTCTGCAAAAAAATGTGATGCCATGGCAGGATTGATCGAAGAAGCTGAGGAAATTATGAGCGAAGCTGAAGAAGGTGTTGTTCGCGACGCCGGTATTATTTCTGCAGCGCAAAAAGTGGAACATTATGAAATTGCAAGCTATGGAACGCTGGTTTCGTTCGCCAATACACTCGGAGAATCTGAGGCGGCAAAAATACTGGAACAAACATTGAATGAGGAAAAAGAAGCGGACACATTGCTTACTGAAATTGCAACCTCTTCAATTAACCTTGACGCGGCTAACGAAGAATAAAGGATTTGCATCCCATTTAGCAAAGAGGAGATTTAGGTCTCCTCTATTTTTTGCCGGCAAATGCCCCGGCAGTTTAAATTCCATTAAATACAGATCATGAACCAGATTATTCCAAAAGGCAGGCTACTTATTATTGGAGGAGCCGAAGATAAAGGTGAGAACGAACTTTCCATGGCAGATCATAATCCAAAGTTTGTGGAGATGGAGATCCTCAAAAAAATGGTTTCCGTTAAAACAAGGAATCCCCGCATTGAAGTGATCACAACTGCTTCAAACGAGCCTGAAAAAGTAAAGCGCATGTATAAAAAAGCGTTCGATAAGGTCGGTTTCAAGAATATCGGTTTCATCAATATACAGGATAAAACGGAGGCACGGAATGAAGATTTTGTAAAACGCATCCAGAAAGCAAGAAGTGTCCTTTTTACAGGTGGTGACCAATTCAAGATTGCAACCATCTTAGGAGGAACCATATTCGCAAAAGCCATAAAGGATAAGTATTTTCATGATAAGGATTTTACCGTTGCCGGTACCAGCGCGGGAGCAGCCGTTGCACCGGAGGTAATGATCCAGGAAGGGGGAACATATGAAGCGCTTTTTGAATCGGACCTGAGAACAGGTGGCGGAATCGGGTTGATAGAAGATTGTATCATCGACACTCATTTCATCAAACGCGGAAGGTTCGGAAGGCTCGCCCATGCCATTATCCGCAACCCGGGAAATTTAGGAATCGGACTTGGTGAAGACACAGCTATCATCATTAACAAGGGGTATGAAGCTCAATGTTTGGGCTCCGGAACAGTAGTGATCATTGACGGTCGTGATATTGAAAACACCAACATCAATGATGTTAAGAACGATGAATCTGCAATTTATGTTGACAATCTGAGAGTGCACTTGCTCGTCAAGAAATGCAAATTCAATATTCGTACCTATGAACTAAGCTATCCAAAATCCAAGCAGGCAACAAAGACCTCAGGTAAATAGCTGTGTTTCAACTTGAATTCCTATATTTGAGTAAACACTAAAACGATCTACTATGAAAAAAAGGTACTTGCTATCATTGGCACTACTTTGTGTTTCTTCAATTTCTTTCACTCAACACGCTACAGACAAGTGGTATTTCGGAAATAATGCCGGGCTTGATTTTTCAGGCGGTTCGCCAACTGTGATTTCCGGGAGTCAAATGGCTGCAGGCGAAGGTTCTGCTTCCATTTCAGATCCTGCAACCGGAGATCTGCTCTTTTATACCGACGGAAGAACTGTCTGGAACGCAAACAATGCGGTAATGCCGAACGGTTCCGGACTCATGGGCGGAATGTCTTCTACGCAAGCAGCTTTGATTGTCCCGAAACCAGATAACAATAATGAATACTACATTTTCACCACCGATCAAACAGGTGATTCGCTCGGGCTGCGTTTTTCAATAGTAAATATGATACTTGATGGCGGAAACGGTGATTTGAACACGCGTAATATTCTTCTGAAAGCGCCCGTTACGGAAAAAGTTACTGCGGTACGACAACCTGAAACTTCCAATTACTGGCTGGTTACGCATGGCTGGAATGATGACGCATTCTATGCCTTCAAAGTAACTCCTTCGGGAATTGATTCGGCAGTTGTATCACACACCGGGATTGTTCACAGCGATGCGGCTATCCAAAATAGTTATGGACAAATGAAGTTCAACACTTGTGGCGACAAACTGGCTCTTGCAGCTGGTTACCTCGACAAAGTCGAGATCTTTGATTTTGATGTTGCAACAGGCATTGTAAGTAATCCGCAAACTATTTCTTATACAGATCATGTTTACGGAATTGAATTTTCTCCGGATAACAACCTGCTGTATGTCAGCACGTACCAGGTAACCGGAACTTTGCTCCAATACGACTTGACCTTGAACACTGCGGATATGATAGCCCAGGTAAAAACGATCAGCACAACACCGGATATTTATCCTTTACAGCGCGGTCCGGATGGAAAGATCTATGTTGTTAAAAGCTACAGCCAGTATTTGGGAGTTATCCAATCGCCAAACAGCGTTGGTGCTTTAGCGTGTAACTACATCGACAATGGAATTGATCTCGATCCTGCATTTATGGGTTACAATTCAGGAATCGGACTACCGAACTTCGTTTGCTCTTTCATCGGTGACGATTCCAATTGTCCGTTAGGTTCATCAGGAATCAACGAGAACAACCTGGTTGCAGGAAACGTCTTCCCTAACCCATCGAATAGTAATTTCACCTTTAAGGCAGAAATCAATTGCCAGGAAATCCAAATTACCGACGCTTCAGGAAAGTTATTGGAAATACATGAAGGTTTGTCTGCAGGAGCAATGTTCTCCTTCGGGGAGGATTACGTTCAGGGAGTTTACTTTCTAAAAACATCAGATCATTCCGGTAAAAGCGCTGTTTTGCGTGTTGTAAAAACGAATTGATTTCATCCAAAAAATTATAGAAAAGCATTCAACTTCAAGTTGGGTGCTTTTTTTGTTAGCCTGTAGCAGAAGATTTATAACCTGTCTGCCGACAGAAGCAGGTTCTGCGCTCTTATTCCAAACAATACAAACTCAAGATTTCACCACCTTCACTACTCCAATTCTACACTTCAGGTTTTATCAAATTTTTCAATTGAAATGAATCTTAGATTTAAGTAAATACTTAAGCTCTGAGATATGAAAGCACAACTAATAACCCTGTTCACAGCTGCGCTATTTGGGTGGAATTCCAATAGTTACGCCCAGCAAGACTCAACCCTCCTTGAAAACAATATGCCTGAATGGGTGAAGCCTATCCTTGAAAAGTCGGAAATAGCCAAAAACCATACTATCCTTACAGGTTTCAATCCGTTTTATTTCGAGGCAGATCTAACGGGCGACAACTACGTTGAGATTGCTTTTTACGTGGAAAACAAACTCGACCATTCAAAAGGTGTGATGATCGTGAATAATGTAAAAAACCTGGTGTTCATTATTGGATGCGGAAATCCGACTGAAATGGGAAGTTCGCTCTCTTGGACAAAGCGCTGGTTCGTTTACCGCGACAAAGTGGTTATGAATCGTGGAAGCAATAAAAAAGTAATGCTGAACTATCCTGCGCTGCAACTCATAGGAGAAGGAAACAGCACATTGGTAATTTATTGGTCGGGAAAGAAATACAAAACATTTATCCAGGAAACTTAACCATTAATAACCAATGGTAGCTGAGGCTCTCGAAGCCACCGTTGGTAACTTACATTACTTCCTTGAAATGTGGCCCCATCTCTTCCTCAATATCTTTGCGCAATTCCATTAATCGTTTCGCGTATTGGTGCAATTGACGCTCGCGATCTGTATCCGGAATCCATTGTCTGGTTGGCTTTGGATTCCCTTTATCGTCAACAGCTACAAAAACGATCACACAATGTGTTGTTTTCTCGAATTTAGGTTCGCTCATTTTTCGGGAATATACGTCAACCGCAATGTGAATACTGGTTTTCCCGGTATAAATCACCCGCGACTGGATCTTCACCAAACTTCCGATATGAATGGGTTTGTGAAAACGGATTCCACCAACATAAACAGTCACACAGTAACTTTCAGCCCAGGTAGAAGCACATGCGAAAGAAGCTTGGTCTATCCATTTCATCACCGCACCACCATGCACTTTCCCACCAAAATTAACATCTGTGGGTTCGCTCACAAACTGAAAAGTCATTTTATCCTGCATAATCTGTTTTTTGAGCATCAAACTTAACCGAAATAAATGCAATTCAGTTTAAACTCAATTGATTATTTTTGTTATCAACAGTTGATTTGATATGAAATTGCTAATTGCCGATAGTAATGAAATTGTTCGTTTAGGCCTCAAAACACTTTTTGAGCGCATAACGAATGTTACGGTCGTTGGCGAATCCACCGACAAAGACGCCGTACTCCGTGATGTGGAGAGTCTGAATCCGGATATTTTGCTGATCGACTTTACGGCTAAGAAGTTCAATATCGACGTCATTCCCAGCATTCTTCAGCGTAAACCCAATATGCTGATCGTTGCCATTACTCCTGAACAAAGTGCTCATACACTTGTTAATGCATTGCGTTCGGGCGTAAAGAGTTACGTAAAGAAAGATTGTGACAGCGATGAGATTGTTGACGCCGTTCGGGAAACCTGGAGAGGAAAACGCTTTTTCTGCGGAACACTTCTTGAAACAATCAGGAATGCATCGATCAATGTAGATGATATTGATATTGACAATTTCACCTGTGACCCGGTTTCGCTGAGTGCCAGGGAAAATGAGATCATTACACTTGTTGCCGAAGGTTTGACCAATGCGCAAATTGCAGAAATGCTATGTTTGAGCAACCATACGGTGAATACGCATAGAAAAAACATTATGGCCAAGCTCGGTGTGAAAAATACAGCTGGAATCGTGATGTACGCCGTAAAAGCAAACTTCGTCTCTCCCAATAAATTCATTTTTGCCGGGGAACCTTAATTTTTTTTTTGATTTCGTTGAACCAATCTTCAACTTGTCTGTAACAGGATAAAAAATGTCATACATGAAGTTAATTACACTTCTTTCGTTGATAGCTCTCACAAGCAGTTGTACTCTGGCCCAGGCTCAGGAAGTACAACACAAAGCTGTTGAGGAGAATTCCAAAAACGTCACACCCGCTACGAATTCCGTTTCCAACGGTTCGAATATAGAGATGTACAACACAGCTCCTGCTGTCATGGACACAACTATCTCCATTAAGAAAATGGAGAGTCGTGACAGTAAAGCAAAATTATCCATTGAAGCTGAGGCCGATTCTGAAGCCATAAGTTCTTCTTCCCTTTTCAAAGCAAATTCCGCTAATTACGGAACGGTTTATAAGGAAAGTACTCACAACCGTGCAAGCAGAAGTGCAACTCCGGTTCAGCAAAAACAAATGAATTCCAGTTTGGGATACATGAATACCCTTGCTCCTTCAGCTTTCGAAACTAATCTTTTCAACTACGTAAACGGCCGCTACGATTCGGACAGCGCCAACTATTTGTTCGAAGCTGCGGAAATCAATCCGTCTGACCCCTTGTTACGTAAACAACTGAGTGCTTACTATTTGGTGGAAGAAAAAGGAGAATTGGCTGATAGTGTAACGCAAACCCTCTTCCAGGACGGAACTTATTGCGCAGGAATGAACTATTATGCCAATGACTTGTCGTTTTCCGTTCCGGCTACTAACACCATTGTGGTGCACGGAATAGATGATTTGTTACCGTTGGCACAGGTTCAGTCTGAAGGAAACAAAACGTTCGAAATTGTTTCGCTGGAATTGCTACAAAGCAAGGATTACAGAAAATCACTGGAAAAATTGGGATATAAAATCCCGGCGTCAAAAATTGTGGATACAGCATTCCTGGTAGATTTCGTTCAGATGAATGCCGATAAGAACATCCAACTGTCGATGACTCTGCCAAAGGAATACCTGGCGAACTTTATGCCGAACCTTTATCCAATGGGATTGACTTTTGTTCTGAAACAAAGCGATGACTTGAATAAATTCAACGCTGAGCTTTGGGAAAATGATTGGAACAAAGATCTGCTCATCAAAGGAACCGGTGATTGGAGCGACAATCTGACAAAAAATTACTTGCCTACGCTTTATACTTTGCAGAAATATTATCGGGCTGAAGGTAAAGAAGAAGAAGTAATCAAAATACAACAAGTAATTGATGCCATAAGCGCAAGAAACGGAATCAAACCGAAAGGAAAAATGGTTTCTTCGGGTAAAAAAGGCGGATAGCACTGCTGCATGAAGATCATACGCAAGGAATATAAGGCAATGACCGATGAACAATTGGTGTTAGCAATGGCTGGTGGAGACAAGCAGGCATTCGACCATTTGTACAGTCGTTACGCGAACCCGCTTATCGCCTACTTTATGCGTATGCTTTGGCGTGACAGGGAAAAGGCCGAAGATTTTCTTCATGACTTGTTTACAAAACTCATTCACCGTCCGGAATTATTTGACACCAACAGATCCTTTAAAACCTGGGTTTATTCTGTGGCGAACAATATGTGCAAAAATGAGTATAAAAAGCAGGAAATCAGAAAAAACACGTCGAATGGATTGGACAGCTCGTACAATGTAAGTGATGTGAACAAGAATACAATGAATGAAGTACACCATGCCCACTTTAAAGAACGCTTTATTGAACAATTAGGGGAATTGGATGTAAAACACAGAGAAGTATTTGAAATGCGTCACTTTGACGGATTTTCAATGAAAGAAATTGCAGATGCACTTGAGATTAGCGAAGGAACCGTGAAATCGAGATTGTTTTATGCAACGAAATATTTGGCACAGGGATTAAAAGAATTTTCACCGGAAGAAACAACATAGCGATGAAAACAGTAGAAGAAATTATCGTTGAAAAAGAATTTAATGAGCTCTCACAGGAAGAGTTGACATTAGTGGCTGAGCTTGCTGAAAACGAGCAGGAATATAAAGCTATGCGTTCTTTGTTCGCTCAATTGGAAAGTGAAGTTATTCCAGACTCAAGAATCATGGCCTCGGCTGCAACAAAACAGAGCCTGGACAGCATTTTTATGGCTAAACATCCTGTAATTGCGCAGGATTGGAAGCGTGAAGAAGAGCCTGGAACTGACGAAAAAATAGTTGCACTATATAACAGAACATGGTTCAGAGCGGCTGCCGTATTACTTTTGTTCTCCGGAGCTTCTTACTATTATTACGAGAATTCGGCTTTAACCAACGGAGAAAAAGACAAAGCAGGTCGCCAGGTGGCAATGAGCATTCCTTCCAAAGTACAGGAAACAACTTCGACACCAACAGATGAAACCGGAACACAGAATCTTCAAAAACGGGAAACTGTTTTTACGGATAACACTCTTGAAAGCCGCAATTTTGATGGTTTTGCTGCCCCTTCACCAGTAGTTGCTGCAAAAGATATGAGCGCTTCTGCTCCAATCACAACATATAGTTATTCCGGAGGAACATCTGCTTCCTGGACTTTTTCTAAAAGTGATGGATTAGATGCAGATCTTTACCCCAACGGAGAGTCAACTATTGCCGAAGCAGCTTCGGTTGCTGATGTTTCGGATGAAGCAGCAGTAAATTCATCTTCGGACGTTAGCACAGCAGAAATGCTGGATTGGATTCAGACGGTTTATTAGTATCAGGAAATTGGTAGCTGAGCGGAGTCGAAGCTATGCACTCACTTCCTGCGTCAGCACTTTTCGCTTTTCCTTCAGCTCAGCAAGCCTGTTCTTCTTGCCCTTGTCGCGAATGTTTTTAGCTGAGATCGAGTAATACTTATGATCGTTTTGAAGATATTCTATTTGATATTCAATCCACTCTAAATCAGTCATCTTAGATTCCATTGCTTCAATCTCTGCTCTAAGCTTTTCAGAAACAACATAATAGTCTGCCCTTCCAATATAATCATGGTCAGAATCGCACATCAACTGCTCCAGTAAAGTAACTGGTTCCACGTTGCTTGCAGTAACCAGTATCATTGAGCGAATCAATTCAATCTGTGATTTGTCGTATCCGTAATTGGGAAGATGTTGTTCCATCAAACGCACACTATGCAACTCATTTCTATGGTAATTGAAGATGAAACCGCTATCGTGGTAAAGCGCAGCTGTTCTTAGAAGCATCAGTTCTTCCTCGTTCACACCTTCCAGTTTACCCAGGCGAATTGCCGCTTTTTCAACGTTGAGCGTATGAAACAAGTCATGATAAACTACTTCGTCAGGTAAATTGGATTTAAGATAGTTGATGATATTCGAGCGCATATGCTCAAAGTCGACAGATGAAATATTGCATTTCTTTCTAAGATTGACATTCGGGAAATTCCCGTTGCCATACATACTGTGATTCTTTTTCAACTGGTCGAGCGTCAGCATACGCATGGTTCCTCCTCTTTTCTTGATCGGAGTTTCACCAAGATCAGTGCACTCAAAAAAGTCTTTCACTTCCTCAAAAATATTATCCGTGATGGAAATTTCATCAATAGCGCTGAATTGTTGGGCTCGAGCAGCTATATTCACAGTATCTCCCCAGACATCGAAAGAATAACGTTTGGAACCAATGATTCCGGCAACAAGAGGTCCGGCATGAATTCCTATCCTTATCTCCCAGAAATCACGTTTCAAAGCCTTGGCTACTTCCTTCTCATTCCTGATAAAATTGCGCATTTCCAATGCAGCCAGGCAAGCCCGGAGAACAGGCTCTTCATTTTCTTCCGTAACACCTGCAAGCGCCATATAGGCATCTCCGATGGTTTTGATCTTTTCGAGTTTATAGCGTTCAACAATCTCATCAAAGCGGGTAAAATAGTATTCCAGCAGCTTTACAAGTTTGAGCGGCTTAATATTTTTCGACTTAAACGAGAAATCAACAAAATCAGTAAAGAGCACCACACCTTTGTCAACCCTTTTCGGAGAATACTTGCCATGTTGGTTCAGATCTTCAAGAACGGCACGTGGCAGAATATTGGAAAGTAACTGGGCAATTCGCTGGTCTTTATAATAAAGCGACTTATAAACTTCAACTTTTGCCTGTATCAGGTAAGGATTAAATGGCTTCTGAATAAAATCGACAGCACCACTTGATAATCCGCGCAGAAGCTTTGGTCCGGTACGGGCATTTTCAGTAATCACGATACAATACCTGTTGTGATTATCCGTATGGATCAGTTCCTTAAAATCATCCATACTTGTAAATGAAGGAGAATCGATGTTCACCAGAATTATCCCAACTTCTTTTCTACTGAGAATATCAGAAGCTTGTTCAAGATTATCGCACTGCAGAAGAATGTTTCCTCCTCCACCTAAAATTTCTTTAAGTGCGTTCTGATCAGATTTTATATCGTCAATAATTAGAATATTGATTAATCTCTCCATCTAAAGTCAAGAATTTAGTGTGAATATAGTGAAGTGTTGATTATAGTCACAAGATATTGTTTTCAAAAAATTTCAAATATCATGATTTTTCAGCCCGTTAGCCATCAAATAAAAGCATGGTCTGGTGTACTTGTTTTAATACCCATATTTTGATCCGCCTGAAAATGAGAATGATGCTGTTACAAAAAAGGCTTTTAAATGATACCGGTCTTTTTGTTTCTGCCAAAACAACCAGGTTGTCTCATGGAAGAGATGTTAAGGAAAAACATTTTATCCAGATTTTTTAAGCCTCTAAAGTCGTTTCATACTTAATAGCGTCTATCTTCTTTTGAAAAAAATAGTGGAACAAAAATCATCTGAATTAACGTATTAACAATCCAATCTTAATTGAATTTAGTGATAAATATTTTTTATTAAGAGAGATTAAATTAAATTTGACCAAACTTTAAAAAATAACTATGAAAAAACTTTTACTTTCGGTACTAGCTCTATCTACTGCAGTTGCTGTTAACGCACAAGTTGACACTTTGTCTGCACACTCTGACCCTGCAACTCTTTACACAGGTCTTATTGACGCTGTTGCTCCTATCGATTCAGGATTCGTAGCAGGTACAAACATGTACGGAGATTTATCTAAAATGCAATTGTTTGATGCAACTCACGAAGTAACAAACGGAGGAACAATTACAGGTATTGCTGTTTTGGCTCTAGCTAAAGTTGATAACGGTGGTTCTATGCAATTCGCTATTTGGTCTGATAACGCAGGAACACCAAACGCAATGCCAATTGCAATGAAAACTGTTACATTGGCTTCAATGGATACAACTATTGCTGCTACTCAGTTTTTAGCTGACGGTAACTTCTTCAATAACGTTATCACTTTTGACACACCTGTAACTATTCCTGCTGGAAACAAGTTTTGGGCTGGTTTCATCCTTCCAACAGCAAGCGGTAACCTTTTCGCTACAGCACTTAGCGACTTTTCTGATGCTTTAACTCACACAGGTGAATTCTGGAGTGATGCTTCTTTCCATACATTTGCTGAAACAGGAAACTGGGAATTGGATGCATCAATCACTCTTTTCCCTATCGTTGATTTCGTTGCTAGCATCGAAGAAAACAAATTGGCTACTTCAGCGTATCCAAACCCTGCAACTGATGTATTGAACATCGAAATGAACGGTGAGACTATCGAGTCTGTAAACATCACTACATTGGAAGGAAAAATCGTTGCAACTTCAACTGTTGGAACAATCAACATTTCTGACTTGAACGCAGGTATGTACATTTACAACTTGACAACTGTTTCTGGTAAAATTTCTACTGGAAATTTCGTTAAGAAATAATTATCTTATTTGATAAGAAAAAGGCGTTTCGAAATTCGGATCGCCTTTTTTAATGCTTATACATTTCTTTTTATAATTCAGCCAGAACCTGAGCTACTTCAATTTCTTTTCCAATCAGGTCCTGAATGGTGAGAACCACTTCATCAACCGTTGTATCCGGACAAGAAGCTCCCGAAGTAACACCAATCTTCAGTTTTCTTCCTTTCGGCAACCAGCCTGAAATGACTTCTTCCTGCTTCGTATGGATATTGAACTGTTTTACTTCTTTCTCGCTCAAAATCTGATGAGCGTCTTTGATAAAATAAGTCGGTGCTTTCTGTTCCAACAGTTCCACCAGGTGCGTTGTGTTTGAACTGTTATACCCGCCAACTACTATTGCGAAATCCAGGTCAACCTCCATTAATCCGTAAGTAGCGCTTTGATTGTCATTGGTAGCATAACATAAAGTGTCACGCGTATCGGCAAACTGCTTGTTACCGTTTTGTACGGATTCTGTTTTTTCCTTTAGATACTCGGCAATTGCCTGTGTTTCTGAAGCCAACATGGTGGTTTGATTGATCACACCAAGTTTGTTAAGATGAAACTCAGGATCGAATCCATCTGTATATTTCCCGGCAAAATACTCGTAAAATTCTGCCTTCGTTCTTTCGCCTTTAATACATTCGCCCAAAAACTCAGCTTCTTTCATGTCTTTCACAATAACCGCATGAGTATGCGCTGCCGTATGTGAAAACGTCGCCCTGGTTTCCTCATGGTTGTATTTCCCGTGAATCACCAGTGTATGTTCTTCATTCGCTAGTTTTTCAGACCTGTTCCACACCTTTTCAACGAAAGGACAAGTGGTATTGTAAACCTCGGTTTCTATTCCTTTCTCTTTCAACAAGGCTTCTATCTCCAGGGTCGTTCCGAATGCGGGAATGATGACAATATCGTTTGAATTAACCTCGTCCCACGAGATCAGTTGATTTCCTTTGGTATCCTGGATGAACTGAATCCCTTTTTCCTGGAGGTCTGCATTCACCGAAGGGTTATGGATCATCTGGCTCAACAGGAAAATACGTTTTCCTTTGTTTTCATCCAATGCCTTGTAAGCAATTTCGATAGCATTCTCCACTCCATAACAGAAACCAAAGTGGCGCGAAATGTACAGTTCCACATTACCAAGATCGAGTTTCGTAGGAGTAAAATCTTTTTTTCTCGGATCCTTTTCTTTCCGGATCGACTTGATCTTACCTACAATTTCAGATTTGTAATACGAAGGAATATCGAATTGTCTCATGCTATTGCAAAGTTACAGATTTCTCCCACAGAGGAGCACAGAGGTTCACAGAAGTTTTAATGCTCTTCTTTTGAGGTTATAACAAACGCTGATTTTTATGATAGACATTTGGCGATGATGAATGCTATTCAACCTGATGGACTTTCAGGAAATTTGGTGCGTAAACTTTTGGAAACAAAAAAAGCCCGGACTTCAGGTCATCGAGCGGAGTCGAGATGCCGAAGTACCGGGCTTTTCAATTTATTATAGAAGTTTATTTCTTCGCTTTCTCAATTGCCAAACACTTCTTAACGGCAGCACTTACATCAACAACCCCACCGGTAATTGACAAGTCCTGAAGTTTAACCAATGTTTCTTCACCTGGCAACGGGAACGTATTCTTAGGATATTTCTTAGAAGTTTCCAAAATAACGTTCTTGATCTCCAACATTGTCATATTCGGGAAGTAAGACTTCAACATAGCCGCAACACCTGCAACCATTGGAGCAGCCATCGAAGTTCCCTGCAATTTCTGATAAGAACTTTGAGGAACCGTATTGTAAATTTCGCTACCTGGAGCAAATACGTCTACTCTCTCGTTTCCGTAGTTAGAGAAGTCAGAAGCCAATTTCTTGATATCACGTGTAGATGAACCGATAGTCAACATGTGCTGATTCAACTTCGTTTGGAAAGAATAATGATTTGTAGGGTAATTATCCGATACATCAACATCCGAATGATCATTTCCTGCTGCGTGAATCAACAATACTCCTTTAGAATCAGCATAAGCCAAAGCTTCGTAAACCTCTTTCTGGTGCATAGAGTATCCTTTTCCAAAAGACATATTGATAACTGACGCTCCATTGTCAACCGCATAGCGAATTGCCAAAGCCACATCTTTATCTGCCTCATCTCCGTTTGGAACAGCACGAACAGACATCAATTTCACATCTGTAGCAACACCGTCACCACCAAGTCCGTTGTGACGAAGCGCCCCGATAATTCCACCAACGTGAGTTCCGTGCAATGCGTCAGGTCCCTCAACATCATTATTTCCGTAATGAACATCGTTAAAGTTGTTCGGATCATCCCCGATGAATTCGCGGTCGTTGTATGAAGTAACCAATTGGTAGTTCACCATTGCATTCAATTGCGCCAATCCTTCTTCAATTGCTTCGGCAGTCAATTCACCTGAAGCAATATACATTCCGATCTGCTTCATCTGCATATCCTCAGGAGTTGCAGGTTTCCATGCGTCCAAATCTTTCTGAGTAAATCCTTTTCCGAATTTCTCTTCCAATTTTTGCTGAGCAGCCGGGATAATTTCTTTCAACTGAAGGTATTGCTCGTAAGCACCCGACATATTTGTTAATTCGGTTTCAACTTCCGCCTTAACCTTTTTGTACAATGTATAATCTGCTTTGTCAGCGTCAGAAATATCGCTTTCTTTTTTTCCATCGAACTTAGGAGCTAACGCCGCCAAAATTCTTGTTTTCTCCAAACGCGCAAAATCCTGGTTTCTTCCGTCTGCACCTCCCAAGAAGTTCCATCCGTGAATATCATCAATGTAACCGTTCTTATCATCATCAATCCCGTTGTTTGGAATCTCGTCTGTATTCACCCAGATCTGTCCTTTCAAATCCGCATGCTCAATATCAATTCCCGAATCGATAACTGCAACAATTACAGTAGTTGTTTTACGTTTTTTAAGCGCTTTGTACGCTTTCTCTGTATTCATTCCTGTTCCGGCACCATTGTACCAATTCAGGATTTTAGGATCAACACTTTCCTGTGCATAGAAGAAATTCATCATTCCAAATGAGAAGAGCGCCAAAGACAGAGATATAATGCGTTTTTTCATATTGTTTTTTAGTTTGTATGCATAATTGTCAAGCAAATATCGTACTTTGCTTCATATTTCACTTGTTCTTTTTAAGAAACGATGAATATAAACATAAAATAAATGTTAAAAGCTACTATAGGTCATTTATGAAAAACTTCTCACTACTCCTTTTTGCGCTTTTTCTTATTAGCTCAAACGTTTTCGCGCAGTCAAACAATTTCAGATTCAAAAAGCTTCTTGCAGAACATCCGAATGAAAAAGTTCCTTTTGCAGTAACAAATACCAATGGAACAATAGATCGCTTACTTGCGGACAAAGAGGTTACTGTAAAACAGATTACAAAGAATTGGATTTACCTGAATGCTTCTCCTTCATGGGTAGCAAATGCCCAGGAGAATAAGATCATCGACCAGTTCCATTATGAATTCAGTGCCGGTCAGCAACCACTAAATGACTCCACGCGAGTTAAACACTTTATAAATGAAGTTCATGCAGGTGCAGGCGGATTGCAAACTCCTTTTACAGGAGATAATGTTATCATAGGATTTGTAGACCAGGGGCTGGATCATTCTCATCCTGATTTTCAAAATATTGACGGAACTACACGCGTACTCTATTATTGGGATCAAACTATGGGATTTGATGCGGTAAGAACTCCGCAACCTTATAATTATGGCCAACTTTTCTATGCTTCAGATATTAATTTAGGGAATTGTCCGGCCACGGAAAGCGGAACGGCACACGGAACTACTGTTGCCGCTGCAGCTGCTGCAAACGGACTGGCAAACGGGAAGGAAAAAGGAATGGCTCCGGATTGTAACCTGATTGTTATCGAAACCAATTTTTCTATGCCGAACTGGACATTGACGGTTGCAGACGCATGTGATTTTATTTTTGCAAAAGCCGATAGTCTTGGGGTTCCTGCCGTTGTTAACCTTTCTGTAGGTTCTTATTTAGGAAGTCACGACGGAAATGATCCGGCGGCAGAATTAATGGAAGACCTGCTGGACGAGCAACCTGGAAGAATTATTGTCTGCGCCGCAGGAAACTCAGGAAATTGGGGGAAATACCACGTTCAGGGAAATACGGACCTCGACACGTCTTTCGTGTGGATCCAACCTAACCCGGGTTCTCAACTTGGACCAAACACTTGTTATATGGACGTTTGGTCGGATCTTTCAGACGCTACATTCAGCTATGCATTCGGAGCAAACCTTTCAAGCGGGAATTACCAGGAGCGAGATCAAACCATTTATCGTCCGGCAACCTTCGGCACCGGAACAACGATTTACGATACACTTTGGAACAATGGAAACAGGATTGCAACACTTGAAGCATATCCTGAGATCGTTGGAAACACTTTACATATTGAATTTTACTTCAATAATGTCGATTCCACAAGCTACCTCTACTCTTTCAAAACAGTTGGTTTTGGTAAATACGATGCCTGGACAGGATCAACTGCCCTGGCACTCAACAACATGGTCACCAATATTCCATCAACAGGAACTTTTCCTGCCATTGCGCATTATCACATGCCGGATAGCCTGCAAACCATCGTTTCATCATGGAATTGCTCCGAGAAAGTAGTAACCGTTGGTAATTTCAGAAACCGCATGCATCATATTGATGCTGATGGAAACACCTACACGCCCGCACCTTCCTACACCTCCATGGTAGGACAACTTAGTATTAATTCATCCAAAGGCCCAAGTCGACACGGTGTTGTTAAACCCGATGTTGCAGCAAGCGGTGATGTTTCCTTAAGTGCCGGTCCGCTTTCGTATATGGCGAATCCTGCGAATTTCTCAGCAGTTTCAAGTGATATGCTTCACATGAGAAATGGCGGAACATCTATGGCTTCTCCTGTTGTTGCAGGAATTGCAGCTCTTTATCTTGAAAAATGCTATATGGGAACATACCAAAGTTTCCTGGATGATCTGCATGCAACTTCTTACACGGATACATACACAGGTGCTGTTCCTAATTTCGCTTACGGATACGGAAAACCACATGCACTGAATTTATTGCTGGCTTCCAACTATACATCTAATGTTGACGGACAATCTCCGGCTTGTATCAACGACACTTTATTTGCAAACAGCTCGACAGCATTGACAAGTGCAGTTTGGAACACAACAGATACGACGTTGAGCTTACCCGTTCCGAATGGTGGAGATTATTCGTTTACTGCTTATGACGCCTTCGGATGTAAAAGTATGTCGGACACATTTACTGTTGTTTTACTCACCCCGGCTCCGCAACCAGTAATCACCCTGGATGGAACATACCTTGTAACGGCAGATTATCCTGACCTGCAGTGGTACCAAAACGGGGTTTTATTAGGTGGAGAAACAGACGACAGTTTATTGATAAACACATCTGCTCCAGCTTACTATAATGTGGTTGCAACAAGTGTTGATGGCTGTTCAATGTGGTCTGACACGTTCAATATCCTTCTTGGATTGGATGAGATCAGTATTTCAGCTGTTTTGTACCCGAATCCGGCATCATCAGAGTTCCGCATAGATGCAGATTCAAAAATCAACAGTGTTTTTGTTTATGATGTTTACGGTAAAAAAGTGGCTGAAACCAAATTGAAAACGGTGAATTGTTCATCATGGTCGAAAGGAAGCTACATGGTAATTGTGAATACCGAAAAAGGGTCAAAAGCACTGAATTTTATAAAAGAATAGGTCACAATTAAAACAAAGCCTTATTTTTGGGGCAAATTTAGAAAGTAAATGAATTTAGCTGGTATCATTTCAATTTCAGGGAAACCTGGTTTATACAGAGTAATCGCTCAAGGAAAGAACAACCTGATCGTTGAGAATTTGGAGGACAAAAAACGTGTTCCTGCATATGCTACAGATAGAATTTCTTCTTTGGAAGATATTTCAATCTATACATACGACGATGATAAGCCGTTGAAAGAGATCTACACTACTCTTTTTGAAAAAGAAAAGGGTAAAGAAACGATTTCTCATAAAGAAGATGCAGCTAAATTGCAGAAATACCTTTTGGAGATCCTTCCTAATTTTGACCAGGAACGCGTTTATCCGTCTGATATCAAGAAATTGTTCCAGTGGTACAACATTCTGTTGAAAGCAGGTGCATTAGTTCCTGAGGTAACTGAAGAAGCTGATGATTCTACAAGCTCATCAACCGAAAAGAAACCGGCGGCTAAGGCTAAAGCAACTAAAAAGGCCGATGCTTCGACAGGCTCAGCGACAGATGAAGCTAAAGAAGAAACTCCTAAAAAAGCGCCGGCTGCGAAAAAGGCTCCTGCGAAAGCGGCAGCAACGAAGTCAGCTGTGCCAAAGGCAGCCTCTAAAGCTGCGCCAAAAGCAACTACAGCGAAGAAAGCTGCTGCACCAAAAACTGGGGTTAGCAGAGGAAAATAGAAAAATTTACAATCATAGAAAGGTTTCCAATGTGAAACCTTTTTTTATGTCCAAATTGAAAGAAAATGAGAAATTTCATCGCCAACGATTTTACATGCAAGAACTGGGAAGAAGTTGCTGTATACTTCAATAACCTGAAAGAAAGAACAATTGATTCAAAAGAAGATTTTGTTCAGTGGCTGAAGGACAAAAGTGAATTGGATGCCGTTCTTGAAGAGAACATGGCATGGCGCTACATTCGCATGACGATTGATACAACGAACGAAGAGTATTCCAACGCCTACTCGTTCTTCGTAAATGAGATTCAGCCGCATTTGGCACCGGAAGATGATGCATTGAACCAGAAAATGATGGCTTCAAAATGGATTGAAGAACTTTCAGCTTCCAGTGAAGCGTACAAAATCTATTTCAGAAGTGTGAAAACGGCGTTGGAGCTGTATTCTGAAAAAAACATTCCTATTGAAACGGAACTGAGTGAATTGGCACAAACCTATAGTGGAATCATTGGCGCTCAGAATATAGAATACAAGGGGAAAACCTTGACAATGCCGCAAGCGGCAAACCTGCTGAAGGATCCGGACAAAACGGTTCGGGAAGAAGTTTACCGTTTGTTGGTTGCCCGTCGTTCGCAAGATACTGCGCAATTGAACGAATTGTTTTCCAAAATGGTTGGATTACGTCACCAGATTGCTTTAAACGCGGGATGTACAGACTTTCGTGATTACAAATTCAAGGCGTTGGGCCGTTTTGATTATTCCGTTGAAGATTGCCAGGATTTCCATCAATCTATTGAAGCTTTGGTTGTTCCGATGGTAAAAAAGATCCAGCAAACACAAGCTGATAAACTTGGCGTAGTGAAAATGAAACCCTGGGATACAGAAGTTGATCCGGACGGACTGGCCCCTTTGAAACCATTCACAAACGGTGAAGAGTTAATCGACAAATCAATTACGATTTTCAATAAACTGGACGCATATTTTGGCAACTGTTTAACGACAATGCGTGATGAAAAATACCTCGACCTTGATTCGAAAGCAGGGAAAGCTCCGGGAGGATACAATTATCCTTTATACGAAAGCGGAATTCCGTTCATTTTTATGAATGCCGCCGGAGCTCAGCGCGATGTTGTTACTATGGTTCATGAAGGCGGACATGCGGTTCATTCTTTCCTAAGCAGAAACCTTGAACTTACTGGATTCAAAAGTTTACCTTCTGAGGTTGCAGAATTGGCTTCTATGTCGATGGAATTAACAACCATGGAACATTGGAACGAATTCTACACGAACGAGAATGATTTGCGAAGAGCTAAGAAAGAACAACTGGAATCCATTCTGAAAGTATTACCGTGGATTGCCACTATCGACGCTTTCCAGCACTGGATCTATACCAATCCAACACACACAGTTGAACAACGAACTGCGCATTGGTTGGAACTAACGAAACGTTTCGGAACCGGCCTGGTTGATTACACCGGATTTGAAGCTGCACTGGAAAACTCATGGCATAAACAATTGCATTTGTTCGAGGTTCCTTTCTATTACATTGAATACGGAATAGCACAACTCGGGGCACTTGGTGTTTGGAAAAACTATATGAAAAACCATAAACAGGCGCTGGAAGACTACAAAAACGCTCTTGCTCTTGGTTACAGCGAATCCATTCCGAAGATCTATGAAACGGCAGGATTGAAATTTGATTTTTCTTCTGCTACCGTAAAAGAACTGACAACATTTGTACAGGAAGAACTGAACATGTTGCAATAACACATGGACTTTATATTTTATTGCAAAGAAAAGAGCGCAAAGTAAGATCAATCCTTTGCGCTCTAATAATTACCAGCCTAAAATTTGAAACAATTTAACTTCTGTTCATTTCCTGAGCATCCTGTATTGCACTAATTGCTTCAAAAACATACTCCTGATCTTCAGGATTTTTCCATCCCAACTCAGAAAGCTTTTCTTTGACTTTACTTTCACTATTGTTTTTGATTAGAAGATACATTGCAAAATCAAGTACTTCAGTAGGTACTCTTTTTAAGCGTTGTTTAACGATTCCTCTAGCAAGTTGGCCCAACCCTACGAAATACCCCAAAAACAAAAAGAGCCCCCAACTAATAATTAGACCAATCCATCCGGTGTTTATATTCTTAATTTTTAGTCCAGCTTCAAACCTTAGCTTCATAAATGAAATGAAATCAATGTTTCTAAAGCTGCCCCCATTTATGGACAATTGATAAATAAACAGTTGACAGGATATAAATGATAACACTAAAGAAACAATAAATATCGGGCGTAATTTATTGAAGTTTGTATAGTTCCCAAATGCCATGGTTTGTGTCAAGACTACCCCCAACAAGAATCCACACCCAACATCAAACAAGCCAATTATGTATACTCCATTGGTAATCGAAAAAGCGAGAATAAAACCCAAAAGCAATGAAAAAATCAGTGAACCGAAAAGCGGAACATAAACTGTAGGTTTACTAAAAGAGGTTGGTTCAGGAAGTGATTGAGGAATTGTGTATTCTTCCCATTGGTCCTTCTTCTTTTGTTTCTGTTCTATTTCTCGTACTTCTTCTCTGCTCATGTTTTGTTCTAAATCACTAAACACAAGCTGAAACAATTTAACCCTCTTCGAGTTTCTTCCTTGATCCCACATTTCATCGCCTAAAGATGAACTTTTAACAGTCACCTTTCCGTAATCATATGAAATAATTATACCTTCCGTCCTATTTCCACGCTTTCCCTTACTTACAGCCTCAATCGTAGTCTCATCATAAAAAACAATCTCCCAACCAATGTTCTCAATTGCTTTTAATCCCAAGGCAATGAACGCTGTATTTGAAAGAGAGGTTTGAATTATTTCTTTAAATTGTGGTGTAAAACCGATTCGGTGCGTTTTCTTAATGGAATTTTCAAGCTTTTCAATTTCCGGTGTCATTTCTAAAATTGTGTTGGTTGTTGTAGAACGGTGGTGCAATTATACGAAGCATCCATGAATTACAGATAAAACTTGAATTTCTTTCTTCATATTATTCTCTGCAGTTCAATATCAAATTCCACCCTTGCTTTTGATCTTTGTGTAAATCCTTCCGTTCCAGTAAATCGGTTCACAGCTTCCGGGATCAGTAAAAAAGAAACTGAATTCCGCTTTCATGATTCCTTTTTTCCATAGTTTCCTGTCAATCGTAAGTGAACCTGCCGAGCAGTAAAATATGGCATCTCCATCCGAAGTAATGCTGTTTAGTTTAATCTGTGCTTCACAGATCTCGACTGCTATTTCGATTTGTAATTCACAATGTGTTGCTATTCCGGTAGTTGTAAAGCAGAATACGTTTCTCTTCCCCTTTCGCCCTTTTCCTTCATACAATACTTCTATAAAATCAGTACCGTCCCATTCATAACAATTGGTTTCACTTTGGATAGTATGAAATTGATGTGTTGTATCAAGTAATTGATAAAAGATCTCGGCAGAATCTCGTAAGACAACACCGTTCTCATCAAGCATTCCGTAACATCTTTCGGGACAAAACCCACCATCTGCGCATCCTGCTTTTCCGTTTGGTTTTAACTCAACTCCAAGCGGGTAACTCCAATTATCCGTAAAAGAAAAATCGCCGGAAAGCGTATCAGACCAAACAACCTTCATGGGAACATCATGTTCCGATTGAGAGAAAGAAACCCCTGCTGCCAACACAAACAATGCAAAAAGATAATACTTCATTTACTGTTTTTCATATATGATTTCTTTCCTCGTTTCAGTATTCAGAACCCCTGCACATTCCTTGCAGTAAATTTCCTTCACATCCGGATCATCCAAAATCTGGAAATTGAGGTTCGGAGAATTGAAATAAGTACAGAACTCTGCACCACGGTATTTCAGCAACTTTTTAAAATAAGAAATGTACTTATCGTGTGGAAGATTGACGTTCGTCAGATGAATTAATTTCAGGAAATAAACCAGGTCTTCCGGGTTATCGGTTTCGTCAATTTTATTCTTCACCAGGTCATAAGCATATTTATTCTGCTTGAAATAGGAATAATACGAAGCCAATTCAAAGGTTTTATCTGCATTCAGACGGGCATTTCCAACGTAGGATTTTACCTTGTTATGGTATCTTTTTTTCTTTCTCAGTTGCGTCCAATCACAGCGCGACGAAAAGTTCAGAATAATACGTGCCTGGATTCTTTTATCGACATACTTCAGCGTTTTCAGCTTCTTGAAGTATTTCTTCCTGGTCATGTCCAGCTTCCCTTGCTCCCATTTGTAATACTCCAAAATTGCCAAACTGGTGCGCACACGTTTGAATGTACTGTCGACCAACTTCGCTTGTTCAAGATCACTTTCCAGGAGCGAATACCTGTTCTCATTCAGCGTATCCACCAAAAAACGAATTGCGGCTTTATTGTGCAACAGCAGTTTATTTCGTTTGACCATTGGTATCTCCGTTTCATCCAGTTCCGCCAGGTCCATTTCTCCCTTCAAAATAAAGTGGTATTGTACACGCTGCAATTGAGCAGCATAACGTGCTTTTTTACTTTCTACAGCCTGACGAAACATGCTTTGCACCATTTCTTTCGTTACAATTAGATCAATGGTGTCTTTTGTCGTCATGATGACATGAACATAACGGTGTTTGGCCAGGATGGGTTCCAACTTCTGTTCGAGCGAGTTGTCTTTCAGCACATTTTTCAGCTCATTGTCGGATAATTTTCCCAAATATTCAAACTCGGTGCCGACAATATCTTCCCGGAAATCCTCAAAATTCTCATTAACCCTTGTAGAAATCCTGTTGACTTCAATTCCTTTGCTGACAAGGAAATCCGACAGATATTTAGCGCGATTGGAGTACAAAGCCGTATTTCCTTCTTTCGTTCCTTCAATACTTGCATAACCTTCCAGCGCAATCTTATCTATTTTCCCTTTGTTCAACGAAAGAAACTCAGCTAAAGAATTGAGGGCACTTGAATCTATGGGTTCAATTTGCCCTTTACGGAAGAACATTACTGCAGAAATGGTATCCAGCACCAAATCTTCTTCAAGCAATTCCTGGGGTTCAATTCCGAAAGTCAGCGGAATATCAACATAATACCAGGAAGGAATAATATTGTAAACGATCTCTGAGCAGGTTCTTTTGTTCTTCACCACTGTCAAATTCACTTCGAAATCTTCCTTTATGTAAGATGGAACCTTTCCTAAGTAAACATTGGTATTGAACATTCCAATAAAATAGTCCTTCTTATAAACCGGTGGAAGCGGAATTCCACGTACTGCCCGTCGACCGTTGAAATAATTACTGCTATCGCACGGGTATTGTGATTTCAGTACAATATTCGCTGCTAAACCGTCATTCCACGGATTGAACAAACGCATTCTTGATCCGGCGTATCTTGGTAAACGAAGGAACGTACTATAAGTAAAAACGATACTGCTGTCGGGAAGAACGACAACCGTTCCAAGTGGGACACGGTTTTCACACCAACGGCACCTTTTCGGGTTTTCAGGTTTATAGTTCAACGTATCAACCTGTTCCTCATATTTCGTTTGATAGATAGATCCGCCAAACAATTGACATGCGTACACTTCACCATCAGCATTTACAGCAACACCAACATAAGTCGTTTTGAAATCCGGGCTGATCATATTCCGGAAATGCGGCGGAGAATTTTTCCAGTTCGTTACCAATTCTTCGGCAAGTTGCTCATAAGTTGTGATCGGCGGGTTCTTTTTATCATCCGGCCTGTTGCCAATTTTGAGGTTTGTGAGTTGCACATTCTCTCCTACCGTATTGAACTGGCGTCCATAAAAATCCACCCTGTTCTTCGGGTATTTCTTCTTTTTATTGAAACGCTGAAAATGAGTTATCTTCTCTTTATCCAGCATATAATCAGCATGATCTTTAGCTGCAAGCAATAACTCGGTTTTGTTTTCCAATGGATCAACCTTCTCCTTCTTCCGGATTTTGTTCACTTCCTGCAATATGAACTTATTCAGAAGCGCCGGATCAGGATTGTAAATGTCGTTGATCGTCGTTTGTGAAAAAGAGGAAAACGATATAAGGAAAGCGGAAAGGACGATTACCCGGTTCAGGAAGGAATGTATGCTGTTAGTTGAGATCAAATCACTGTGTTATATCTCCAAATGTAAGAATATTGGTTTGGTAAACCTCAACTCCGCTCGGTTACCAACATATCAATCAAAATGGCTCTACAATAAGAAGGCGACTGCTGCGCCTGTGCTGAAACTTATGCTTACGCCGTAGCTTCAGCATAGGTGCACAGCGTAAGCATTAAGCACCTCTAAAAATATGGGCACCTGCCTGTTCGGCAGACAGGTCTGCGGGAAAAGAAGAGACTGCCAACCAATCGTATCCGACATCCGTTTCTGTAAAAAATCCAAGGCGCATACAACCAAAGCATTTTTGAGGAGTAACTTAAAAAAATAAAAGTCATGAAAACGAAAACGCTAATTGCTATTACTGCCGGACTAGGTCTGATGGTTACAGCCTGTAAGAAGGACAAGGATCCTGAAACTACTACTGGTGCTACTCCGAATGGTACACAACTTACTTCTTTCTTCAATGGAAACGTTAACAACAATACGCAGCATTTCACAATGAACGCCTCAACCGGAGGAATGATTACCGGAGCCCATGGCACCAAAGTCTTTATTTATTCAGGATACTTACAAGACGGTTCGGGAAATCCGATTATTGGAAATGTGGATGTGGAGTTGGTAGAAATTTACGACCGTGCAAGTATGGTTTTGCTGAACAAACCTACAATGGGAATTCTCCAGGATGGAGACAGGAGTACTCTGATCTCGAAAGGAGAATATTATTTGAAAATTACTCAGAACGGAAACCCGGTGAATGCGAACGGTGGCGTTTATGTCACTGTTCCAACAACAAATATCACGGGGCCAAACAACGGAATGTCGTTGTTTGACGGAATTATTGATACAGATGGAAACCTTGAATGGGAATTGGTTCAGGATTCTCTTGCTGTAGTTGAAGATTCAGCACAAGGAGGAGGTTTCAGCAGCAGTTATGTTATTTTGGAAGGACAATGGGGTTGGACCAATGTTGACCGCTTCTATAGCGATCCACGTCCGAAAACAGTTCTGAAAGCGAAATTGCCTGATGGTTACGATAACACGAACTGCGAGGTTTATCTTTCATATGACGGAGAACCCGGAGCATTAGCTTCTTTGGACACTTATACCAACGACGGTTATTTCTCAGAGCATTACGGCTTGATCCCAATTGGCCTCGAAGTTCACTTTATTGCAGTAACGATGATTGACGGACAATTGCATTACGCCATTCAGGATGCCACAATTTCAAACGGGCATATAGAATACATCAACACTTTCACTCCTATTTCACAAGCCAGCCTGGCAGCCTTGATCAATGCTTTACCTTAGGTAAGTATTCCTGTTAGTTTATAGTTTGTTTAAAGCGGTTCATTATTTTGGTGAGCCGCTTTTTCTTGCTCCAAAGAATGTATCTTTATCATTCTAAAATGTAATACTGTCATGAAAAACGTTATCGCTACTACCGTTCTGGCATTGGTTCTTTCTGCCTGTTCTTCCGAATCCCGGAAGGAAGAAAAAATGGAAAATAAATTATCTGTTCCCGAAAACGTGAAAGCCGTATTCGCGCAGCAATTCCCCAATGTACAAAACGCAGAATGGGAAAAAGAAGGTAAAAACTTTGAAGCCGTTTTCAAGCATAATGTTACAGAAACATCCATGATCATTACTCCAAAGGGAGAAATCCTGGAAACCGAAACAGAAATAGATTCCAGCACACTCCCTGAAGCAATATTGGTTTTCTTCGATACGAATTACAGGGGATACAAAATTGCCGAAGCATCAAAAATTGTATTGAATAGCGGAAGAATCCGTTACGAAGCCGAAGTACAGGACAAAGATTTCATTTTCGATAGTAACGGGGTGCTACTTGAGGAACTGAATTAATGTACAGACGCGATGCGACGAGTCTGTACCTGAGCATCGCGTCTCTCCTATCTTATCATTCACCTAATCATCTCCACCACTCGCCGATTTCTTATTGGCTCCCAAAAATCACGGTTCTACTTTTGGTTCGCAAACAAATGTTAAAACATTAAGTTCTTTTAGTTCTGTTTTTTGAGAACTAAAAAAACCAGGTAACTTTGTGCGAACAAAACAACCGGAAAATGTCAAACGTTCAATTAACACAAACGCAAAGAGAATTAATCGAAAGAATGGGGGTTTTCTATGAACAGCATGGAATTGCACCTATTGAAGGAAGAATAATGTCATTACTCATTGTTTGCGACCAGCCGGAACTGACATTCGACCAAATTCGCGAATTGCTCGGAATCAGTAAAAGCGCAACGAGTACCGCTTTGAGTACGCTTCAACTTACGCATCGCGTGGTTTACAAAACACGTCCGGGCGACCGTAAGCGCTATTTCACAAGCAATATTGTTCAGTGGGAACAATCGTTTACGGAGAACTTTAAAAAATTCTTCGATGTAATAAAGATCATGAAAGAGGCACTTGAACAGCGAACACCGGAAACGCCGGAGTTTAATAGACAAATGGAAAGCTTTATTGAGTTTACGGAATATTTAAGCATTGAATTTCCGCGGCTGTATACGCAATGGAGTAATCGCAAAAAGTAGAATAAGAATAGAAAAACAACGGTATGAAGGAGAGAAAACAAAACTATCGTCCACGCTTACTGATGCTCCTGGCCTTTTTGGCGGGAACCATGAGTTTTGCCCGGGCACAATCCGCTGAAATGACCTTGCAGCAATGCATCCAATACGGATTGACGAACAACTCAGGTGTATTGAAATCGAAATTGGAGATCGATCGCACCAATGAAATGAGAACGGAAACGAGATCCAATTACCTTCCGCAGGTTTCGGGTAATGTGCAGCTCATTGATAACTTAAAACTGCAAACCTCCATTCTACCGGGAGAAATTATCGGTCAGCCCGGAACCCAGGTTGCAGTTCAATTCGGTACAACTTACAATGTATCTGCAGGAATTGATGCAACACAGGTTTTGTACAACCAATCGCTGATCTACGCTATGAAGATCACCGAACAAAGTACCAAAGTTTCTGAAATCAACGCCAAAAAAACCGAAGAGCAATTGATCTATGATATTGCAAGTGCATATTACGCAGCACAGATCACGCTTACTCAGAAAAAACTGGTTGAATCTAATCTGGCACAGGTGGATACACTCCTGAAACTGACCCAAATTCAATTCGAGAATGATTTTGCGAAACAACTGGATCTTGACCGTTTAAACGTAAATTATACCAATCTTCAAACTGAACTGGCAAACAGCAATACCAATTACGAACAACAATTAATGTTGCTAAAATACTACATGGGTATGCCTTTGGATGGTAAAATTGAACTTCCGGTGATTACGGGTAACGAGCAACCTTCAACAATCGTTGATCCGGAAGGCCTGAATGATACGGACATCCAATTGATCCAGGCTCAGCGTGATCTTTACAATTACAACCTGAAACAGATCAAATCGGGCTACATTCCTACTCTCTCCATGAGCTTCCGCTCTGCCCTGCAGGTACAGCAAAACGATCTTCGCATTTTCAGTAAGGATGCCAACTGGTTCCCGAATTCATACATTGCTCTCAACTTGAGCGTTCCCATTTTTGATGGTTTGGCAAAAAACTCGCGTGTACAGCAAACAACCATCCAGATCCGTCAATTGGAATTGGACGAAAAGTACCTTACCGAAAACTTGAAAATGCAGCGCATTAATGCAAGTAATGCTTTAACGTCGAACAAAACAGCTCTTGCTAGTCAGCAACGTAATATAGAATTGGCGAAAAAGGTTTATGAAACAACTCAGGCACAATTTGTAGGAGGAATTGCTACCATGTCTGACCTGGTAAATGCAGAAACTTCATTACGAGATGCCCAAACCAACTATTTGCGTGCCCTGGTGCAGGTAAAACTGGGTGAACTTGACCTTATTAAATCAACAGGAAACATTCGATCATTAAACTAAAAACACGGTTCATACTTCGACAAGCTAAGTATGCACAGATAAAATAAAAAGACATGGAAAGTAACGTTCAAAATAACCCGGTTAAGAAGAAAAGCGTATTCAGACGTATTATTCTTCCCCTGATCATAGGAATTGTGATCCTATTTGTGATCGTCTCAAAATTGGGAAGCAATAAGGAGAAAATGGATGCCAATGCATCTATTACCGAACAGAAAATGACCATTTTCCCGGTAACCGTTTCCGAACCGTCAATGGAAACCATTACACAGGATTTCGAACTGAACGGGGATTTTGTTCCTGATCATGAATTGAACTTTGTTTCAGAAGCAGCAGGAAGAGTGAATAAACTAAATGTGCAGAACGGAGATTACGTTTCACAGGGAAAAGTGATCGCTACACTCGACAACGAACAGATCAGAATCGACCTTGCTCTGGCGAAAACAACGCTGGATAAAGCGAAATCCGATTTGAGCAAATACGAGAAAATGGCCGTGAGTGGTGCTGTGAACAAACAGCAGGTAGAAGAAATGCGCATGAATGTGAGTACATCCGAATCGCGTGTGCAAACCCTGAAACGCAGCTTACGACTAACATCTATCGTTGCTCCTATTTCGGGAGTAGTTTCAAATCTTTCTATTGAAAAAGGAAGTTACCTGGCTCCGGGAACGAAAATCGCGGATATCGTTGACATTAAAACACTGAAAATGAGCGTGAAGCTTTTGGATATACAGGTAGTACGCGTTAAACCAGGACAATCAGTGAATATTGTACCTGATCTTTACACAAACACTACAATTCGGGGAAAAGTAACCTCTATTTCTCCGCAAGCAGACGGTTCAAAGAAATTCGATACCGAGATTCGCTTTACAAATCCTTCGAAAACACCTTTGAAATCAGGAATGACGGGAAAAGTGAAGTTCACATTCGGTGGAACCAAGGAAGCACTTACGATTCCGGTAAAATGTCTGGTAGGAAGTATCAAAGATCCAAAAGTGTTCGTGATCCGCGGTGGCGAGGCTAAATTGGTAAGCATACAGGTTGGATCTATTAACGATGACAAGATCGAGATTGTTTCCGGACTTTCAAAAGGAATGAAAGTGGTAAGAACCGGTCAGTTGAACATTGCGAACGGATCTAAAGTGAAGATTATTAAATAAGAAAAAGTGAAGCTCTTGATAAAAATCAAGTGGCAACACAGATAACGAAAATAATATATAGGTAATATGTCTATTACAGAATTAGCCATAAAAAGACCGTCATTGATCGTTGTGATCTTTTCGGTCCTGGGCTTCCTTGGAATCCTCAGCTACTCTAAGCTGAACTACGAGTTGATGCCAAAATTCTCTATTCCGGTTGTAACAGTTACAACGATTTATCCGGGAGCTTCACCTTCAGAAGTGGAGAACTCCGTTACCAAGAAAATTGAGGATGCTCTTTCGGGAGTTGAAAACCTTGACCAAATCCAGTCAACATCAATGGAAGGTGTTTCTTCGATTGTATTGCTGCTGAAAAACGATGCGGATCCGGATAAAGCGCTCCAGGAAGCACAACGAAAGATCAATGCAATACTTTCTACGCTTCCTGAAGAGATTCTGTCACCTTCATTGGGTAAATTCTCTTTCGATGAAGCACCGATCATGAATATAGGCGTAACGGCAGATATTCCTCCAACAGAACTGTATTCGCTTATCAAAGACGAGATTTCGCCTTCTCTTGCAAAAATGGAAGGAATGGCACAGGTAACCATGGTTGGTGGAGAAGAACGTGAAATCAAAGTACAGGTTGACCGTGAAGCGGCAGCCAACTATGGAATTTCCATTCTACAAATCACGAATGCAATCCGAAGTGCGAACCTTGAATTGCCGACAGGTAAAATCAAAAGCAACGAAAGCCAGGCTTTGGTGCGCTTACGTGGAAAATACAAGGACCTGCAAGAGTTAGAAAACCTTGTGATCCTGAATGATCCAAAAACCGGTTCTCCGGTACGTTTGAATGAGTTGGCAAGCATCACCGATGCCTCCAAAGAGATCAAAACTTTCAACCGGATCAACGGAACAAACTCACTTGGATTATTGATCCAAAAACAAACGGATGCCAACGCGGTTGAGCTTAGTAAAAAGGTCAAGGCAGAATTTAAGGTCCTCGAAGAGCAGTATAAAGCACAGGGATTGAAATTCAAGATCGCTTCCGATTCCTCCGACTTTACACTTGCCGCAGCAGATGCCGTGGTAACTGACCTCGGACTGGCAATTTTCATCGTTGCTCTTGTAATGCTTCTATTCCTTCACAGTGTGCGAAATGCCGTGATCATTATGATCTCCATTCCTGCGTCGCTAATCTCGGTTTTCATTGCAATGTACCTGCTTGGATTTACGATGAACCTGATGACATTGCTTGCGATTTCATTGGTTGTAGGAATTCTTGTAGATGACTCCATCGTGGTTTTGGAGAACATTTACCGTCACCTTGAAATGGGGAAAGAACGCAGAAAAGCGGCACTTGACGGAAGAAATGAAATCGGGTTTACGGCAATGGGTATCACCCTTGTAGACGTTGTAGTATTTCTTCCTTTGACAATGGTTGGCGGATTGATTTCCAATTTATTATCCCAGTTCTCATTGGTAATCGTTATTTCAACGTTGATGTCCTTATTTGTATCGTTTACGCTTACTCCGCTTTTGGCTTCACGCTTTGCGAAAGAAACCGTGCTGAACAACAGAACACTGGGCGGCAGAATTGTAATGGGCTTTGAACGTATCTTGAAAAACATCACCACTTCTTACGGAAAAACACTTGCTGTTGCTTTACGAAGAAAGCGCTATATCATCCCTGCAGCTGCACTGGGAATCTTTGTTATCCCGATGCTTCTCGGACCATATATCGGTGGAGAGTTCGTAAGCCAGGGAGACAGAGGTGAATTCGTTATTTCCCTGGAATTGCCGCAAGATGCAACGATCCAGCAAACGAATGCAACCGTTCAAAGAGTTGAAGATTATTTGTTCAAAGACAAAAAAGTAGTTAGCGTATTTACAAGTGTTGGAACTGCCAGCGGGAACATGGGATCTCAGAGCAATGCCAACAACAAGGCCCAGTTGACCGTAAAACTTGTTGACAAGGAAAAACGCGATAAATCGGCAGCGATCATTGCCCAATTGATGAAACAAGACATTGAGCGCATGTTGCCTGATGTCAAGGTAAACTCAGCCGCAGTTGGAATTATGGGTGGTGCGGATGATGCCCCGATCCAGATAGCTGTTACAGGAAACAATATGGACTCCAATTATGTGGCGGCAGCACAGGTGATGGAAACCCTGAAGTCCATTAAAGGAACCGCCGAAGTGAAAGTATCCGTTGAGACCGGGAATCCTGAGATCACTGTAAATATTGATCGCGACAAAATGGCAAAACTTGGTCTTGACATGAGCGTTGTAGGTTCCACTTTACAGATGTCGTTTAACGGTGATGATAACTCAAAATTTACGGAAGGCGGAAAAGATTACGATATTCTCGTCAACTATGATGATTTCGATCGCAAGAGTACGAATGACGTGAAAGAGGTTTACTTCATCAATAACCGGGGCGAAGAAATCAAGCTGAGCCAGTTTGCTACGATTGGAAAAGCAAGTGGTCCTTCGAAACTGGAACGCAAAAACCGTATTCCTTCAATTACGATTACATCTCAGGTACTGGGAACTTCCAGTCAACAGGTAACAGACGAATTTGCTAAGCTAATAGAGAAAAATCCGCTTCCTAAAAACACGGTATACAGCTTTGAAGGAGATGCGAAAAACATGGCGGAAGCATTCGGAAACCTGATGTTGGCCATCCTTGCTTCTATCCTCTTCGTTTACCTCATTATGGTTGCACTGTACGATTCGTACGTTTATCCGTTCGTTGTTTTGTTCTCCATTCCATTGGCGATCATCGGAGCTCTTCTTGCTTTGGCACTCGCTATGGAACCTATCAGTATCTTCTCTATGCTGGGAATGATTATGCTGATCGGACTCGTAGCGAAAAACGCGATTTTGATCGTAGATTTCGCGAACCAGAAGAAAAAAGATGGCCACAATACGGTTGAAGCTTTGATCATTGCGGGGCAAGCACGTTTACGTCCTATCCTTATGACCACATTAGCCATGGTATTCGGTATGATGCCGATCGCGTTTGCCCACGGAGCCGGAGCTGAATGGAAAGCCGGTTTGGCTTGGGTATTGATCGGTGGTTTGACCAGTTCAATGCTTTTGACACTGATCATCGTTCCATGTGTTTACCTGATCTTCGATATCTTCAAACGTGAAATTTCGAATAAGAATGCGAAGAAACAGCTGAAGGAAATAGATGTTGTGGCGCTTGGTCACGATTATGAGCATAGTTAGAAAATAAGTATACGGATGGTAAGGGTGAATCATCATTCACCCTTACTTCCTAAACTTTTATTTTCCCTCTAAATCCTCGGGCAGCGTAATAAGATTCTGCACCATTGTGATATAGAAATACAGTATCGTATCTTCTGTCGCAGAACAACGCACCACCGAGTTTTCTAATATTTTCCGGAGTTTGAACCCAACTGGATGTTTTCAGGTCGAACTTACCCAGTTTCTGCAATTCACGGTAATCTTCCTCAGAAAGCAGTTCCACTCCCATTTCGTCGGCAACATCCATTACTGAATTTGCAGGTTTATGCTCTTTTCTTGATTCCCAAGCCGCTCTGTCGAAACAATAACTTCTTCTTCCTTTCGGGCTTTCAGCGGAGCAATCCACGAAAATGAACTCGTCTGTTTTCGAATCGAAACCTACAACGTCAGGTTCTCCCTCGGTCAACTCCATTTCATCCACAACTGCTAATTTCTTAGGGTTTGCAAGCAATTTTGCCTCCACCTTACTCCATTCCAACCCTTCGTGTCGCTGCATATTCTTTTCAAAACGCTGCTTCAACACTTTCAATAATTCATCGCTCATGATCTAAAAATAGAGATTTCCGATTAATTGTAAAAAATATAATGACGTAGGAAATGATATAGAATTGTATAGAATTCTCAACTTGATTTTTTCGAAAAATTTTGCTAACTTAAAGTTCCGAGGGTTCTAAACCCTCGGAGGGTGTTTTCAATATTCGTCTTCTGTCCGTCGCAGCCAAACATGTCCCACCATATAATCATCCAGCTTATCACGCTTGATATAATACTTTACCCAGGATTCCGGTACAAGCGTCAGGTTATTCAGATCTTCTGAAAAGCCCCGCACTTTGAAAGCTTTCTTTTCTCCATCAACATCAAGGTAAAAACGGTTCTTTTTCCAGTACCAGTTTATATTTCTTGTATTGACGGTAAAAGTGTCCACCATTTGCCACGGATACCAAACGACAATTGCATCAAACGGTACCGAAACTTCGCCAACGGGAATTTCCCAGGTCCCGAAAAAGCATTCGGAATTAATTTTTCGTTTCAACAACAAATTTAGCGTTGCAGTTTCAAGAGGGTCACGAACCAAATAATATGTTCCACTGAATTCAGAAGCTACCAGTGTATCATTCCTTAATTCCAACCGATAAAACTCATCATTGGAATAGTGTGAATCAAACCGGATTTGCAGCGTTGTATCCTTATACTCCAATTTTCCAGTTGACGCAACACAGCACGGATAATTCAGGCGATACACTTTCTTTTCTCTGAATTCCCAATATTCATTCTCGGAATAAAAAACCCTGCCCCCACTATCTTCTTCAGAATCGATATCAGGTGCGTCTTCCGTTACATAAGGAAAATTAGAGGTTGACCACAACAATTTCCAGGTTCCATTGAGATCACTGGCCTTCAACTGTTGAGAGAAAGTAATATTAGCGATAAAACAACTTAGAATAATCAGGCAAGACCTCATAGAAACCTTTTTTACTATTAAGGGATTAAGAGACATTAAGTTGAGCATGATCTTACGAACTTTAAGTTTCTTAATGGTTCTTATTTCCATATAAACTTTTCTGAACTTTCTACCTGATAATGGTAATGTGTCCATCAAACATATAATACTTGTCATTGTACTTATCCTTAATTCTGATCGTCCAGATGTAAGTTCCGGATTGCACCAGTTTATCGTGGTAAGTTCCGTCCCAGCCGCCATTCACGTCCTTCGACTCAAAGAGCACTTCTCCCCAGCGATTCATAACCGTAAGATGATAATTAAGCAAATCGAAGCCTCCGGAGATCATCGGGAGAAAAAAGTTATTATGTTCATCTCCATCAGGTGTGAAGGTATTCGGAACGTAAATGATCTGGTCTTCTGCCACTACGATTGTCCATGTTGTTTGATCGACACATCCGTTCTGGCTTGTAACTGTTAATGTAACCGAATATTCGCCCGGAAGTGAAGGAAAACTATGTGTTGGATCTTCAAGTGAACTTCCCGGTGTTCCATCTCCAAAATCCCATGAATAAACACTTCCGTTTACCGACTGATTCATAAAAAGCACCTGGGTGTTGCTGATATCGAGCTGGGTATGATTCGGTATGAAAGAAGCCTGAGGATTCGGGTAAACATTGATGTAATCGGTGATCGTTGTTGTTGAAGAACATCCACCGAGTTCATTTGTAAGCGAGATCGAATAAATTCCTGCAGGAAAGACATGTTGCAATCCCCCAATTCCGTTTTGCGTACCACCCGTTCCAAGGTTCCATACAGAACTTGTCATTCCGGGAGTTGAAGTGAAATTCACTGTCAACGGTTCACACCCGCTCAACACATCCGCATTGAATGTTGATGAAGGAGCGGCATTTACTACAATATCCATGGTTGCTTCACCGCCACATCCCTGTGTACTTGTACAAGTAATGGTCTGCGTTCCAACTCCTGCAACTGAAGGCGTGAATTCTCCATTCGGATTGGTGATTCCATTTCCTGACCATGTTGCCCCCGCACTGTTTGATGTCAACGTTATTGGAGTTGTGAGCTCTGCGCAGAAAGGTCCAGCCGGAGTTAGAACAGGTGGAATTTCAGTATTTACCACAACTGCAATCGTTGCCGAATTCGAACAGCCGTTAGCATTGGTAATATTTAAGGTATAATTTCCTGAATTGTTTTGTGCCGCAACCGCTATTGACGGATCTTCCTGGTTGGAATCAAAAGCATTCGGTCCATCCCAATTATAAGTTGCTCCTGCAATGGTGTTTCCTGAAAGATTCAATGCATCGCCGGCACAAATGGGTGAATTACTTGATGGTGTAACAGTTGGAACCGGATTTACAGTAATCGTTATCGTTGACGGCCCTGCACATTGTCCTGCATCTGGCGTAAAGGTGTAATTTCCACTCGAAGTATTACTGATTGTTGCGGGCAACCAGGTTCCTGTAACCACGGAAGTACTGGTTTGAGACGGAAAAGACGGGGCCGGAGTTCCTTCACAGAAAGCTGCCACCGGATTGAATGTTACCGTTGTTCCCTGTACTACGGTTAAATTCAGGGTAGTTGTATTAGCGCATTGGCCTGCATTCGGCGTGAAAGTGTACGTTGTTGTACCAACCGTTGCGGTTGAAACAGCTGGTGACCAGCTACCTGTAATTCCATTATTCGAAGTAGTTGGAAGTGTTGGTGCTGTAGTGTTCTGACAAACATTCGCCAAAGGAGTGAAAGTCGGAGTTACTATTGGATTCACAATAATTTGAGCCGTTTCGGTTGAAGTACAGCCTGTTGCACTTAAAGCATTCAAAATTGCCGTGTAGGTTCCCGGATTCGCGTAGGTAACATTTACGGGCCCCGGGCCTGTAGCTGTTCCGGGAGTTCCGGAACCGTTCACAAAATTCCAGTTTAGTGAATTGTAATTGACAGAAGTTGAACCGTTCAATGTAACCGGACTTCCGGCACAAACCGTAAATGGTCCACCCGTAATATTTGCATCCGGTCCGACAAAAGTTCCCGATCCGCCCCAGTTCAAGGTAAATCCGTTAGCAGCGGAAGCATTATTGATCAAAAGGGCATAACTTGTTCCTGCCGTCATATTGATGAATTGCACGTATGCATCACTTGGAGCAAAACATCCGGGAGCTTCGTTAACATCAATAGAAGACATGTTCAATCCTGTTCCTCCAACAGCATTTAAACAGGATGCTGCCGTACAACGGATAACAGTTCTAGGGCCACATGGATCTGAAGTACTCAATTGAAAAACGGCAAAGTCGATATCATCATTCAGGTTGGCCGGTAATAGGTCGAAAGTCAGTGTTCCGGCAGTTTGACAAGTCCATGTATACCAAACCGAATTGGTTTCGAACATAAATACACCATCTCCCATACAGGTTCCCAAAACTTCATTGTTGTTTGCTCCACCACCGGACAAACCAACAACGCTGAGCGGATTTTTGTTACACAAACGTCCGGCGCCTGAACAATCCGCAGATGCAGAAGGTGGTGGTGTATAATTATTAATGCAAAGCTGAAAAGCCCCTTCGTTTGCTTGTGTTGAGCTGATGCGAATCCAATAGGTTGTTCCCTGTAATAAACCACCGATATAAAGCTGGGTATTTGGCGAACCAGCAGTTCCGTTGGCACACGAATTCCCGCTTCCGGCTGAATTAAGTATTCCACCGCAAGTACCTGTATATACTGCAATTCGCGGACGCATCATTCCAGAACCGTTCACCGCAATCAAAACATCTGTCCCTGTACAAACAAAGGAAAACCACACATCTTCCAACGGACTTCCTGTCCAGCAAGGAGGTGCGGCATAACCACTCGGAGTAGCGCCTGAATTAGTATATTGTGCGGCAGATGAACAAAAATTAGAAACGTTTGTCAATGCGATTGCCTGTGCGCAATCATCACCCTGGGCCGTAGCCTTAAAGGAAAACAAAAGAAGTGCAAAACACAGCACGACAGGCCTGATCAAGTGAACAAGGGTTGGGATTCTACAATTAGAGAAAAAGATCTGTTTTTCGCTCATACTGTTTTCAAAGTAGTTATTAAAAGATAATAATCTCTTTGTTAAAACGATATTAACCGGAATCAGTTGCTCGTCGTTAACATTCTGGTAACCAATATAACAGTTCTTTTACAATTATGCTTGTCAAAATTGTGCGGTATAAACTGTATGGTATGAATTGTTGATTCTGATGCTCGATCTTTTTTTTTCCTTTCCCGCTGATGCGCAGATAAAAGCCACCTACCGGTTGGTTTATATCATACAATTTAAGTTGAGACGATTAGTTGAGATTCTAAGCGTCTCCTGCATCTGCGCATCTGCGGGGAAAAGATCCGAGGATTGTATAAAAATGCGTGTGTAAGGGCGAATAATTATTCACCCTTACATCGCACTTTGCACTACTACTATAATCGAACAGTGATTAGGCGGGTTAATGCTGAAAATGCAGATAGGAGCGAATCATGATCCGCCCCTACTACATTCCGTTTACCAATATGTCTTGTATGTTTTCATAGTTGATTGTAGCTGACTATTTCTTTACAAACCTGCCGGTTTTTGCAGCATCCTTCTCCCCTTCTACAGATATCAAATAGATTCCGGAAGCGAAAGAGGATACGTCCAGTTTATGGTTTGCTGAGATAGCCGTTTGTGCGATCATTTTTCCGTCAAGGTTTGTAATGGTCAATAGCGCATTTCCTTCGTTTTGAATTGTGACGAAATCAGTAGATGGATTCGGGTAAACGTTAACTGTGTTCTCTATATTTTCATTTATTCCTGCATCAAGCGCGCTCAAACGGTAAGCGAATACGTCGTACGTTACCGTATCC
>Ga0307408_100000079_pt1 | contig 108053 bp, 98 predicted proteins | sample 322Cmetagenome_FD_202116 | JGI IMG/M metagenome (GOLD analysis project Ga0307408, IMG submission 202116) | Maize rhizosphere microbial communities from greenhouse at UC Davis, California, United States - 322HYB-C-3 | ecosystem: Host-associated > Plants > Roots > Rhizosphere > Soil | place...
ACGTGGACACCATCTACAAGGTGCCCCGCATGCTGCACGAGCAGGGGCTGGACGGCCTGATCTGCGACAAGCTGCGCTTGAACACGCCGCCCACCAGCCTCAAGCGCTGGGACGACCTGGTGCACGAGACCGAGCATCCGCAAGGCGAGGTCACCATCGCCATGGTGGGCAAGTACGTGGACCTGTCGGACAGCTACAAATCGGTCAACGAGGCTTTGCGCCACGCGGGCATGCGCAACCATGTGCGCGTGAAGATCGACCACGTCGACTCGGAAACGATTGACAGCACGGATGCGGCTGCCAAGCTCGCCAAGTACGACGCCATCCTGGTGCCCGGTGGCTTCGGCGTGCGCGGCGTGGAGGGCAAGATCGCCACGGCCCAGTTCGCCCGCGAACGCAAGGTGCCCTACCTGGGCATCTGCCTGGGCATGCAGGTGGCCACCATCGAGTACGCCCGCCATGTGGCAGGCCTCGCCAACGCGAACAGCACCGAGTTCGACCCCACCACGCCCCACCCCGTGATCGCGCTGATCACCGAGTGGAAGGACGCCGACGGCACCATCAAGACCCGCGATGAGAACTCCGACCTGGGCGGCACCATGCGCCTGGGGGCGCAGAGTTCCGACGTATCGGCTGGCACGCTGGCCCACAGTATCTACGGCGATGTGGTGACCGAGCGCCACCGCCACCGCTACGAAGCCAACGTGAACTACCTGGACCAGCTGCGCAAGGCGGGCCTCGTGATCTCGGCGCTCACGCAGCGCGAGCAGCTCACCGAGATCGTGGAGCTGCCGCAAAACGTCCACCCCTGGTTCATCGGCGTGCAGTTCCACCCCGAGTTCAAGTCCACGCCCTGGAACGGCCACCCGCTGTTCAACGCCTTCATCAAGGCGGCGGTGGAACACCAGAAGCAAGCGGCGAAAGCCTGACCGGAAGGAACCCCCATGCAGCTGTGCGGATTCAACGTCGGCCTTCAACATCGCTTTTTTCTGATCGCGGGCACCTGTTCCATTGAAGGCCTGGAAATGTCGCTCGACGTCGCCGGCCAGCTCAAGGAAGCCTGTGCCCCACTGGGCATTCCGCTGATCTACAAGGGCTCGTTCGACAAGGCCAACCGTTCGTCTGGCACCAGCAAGCGCGGAGTGGGGCTGGATGCCGGCCTGAAGATCCTCGATGAGGTGCGCCGCCAGCTGCAACTGCCCATCCTGACCGACGTGCACGACACCTCGCACGTGGCCGAAGTGGCCAGCGTGGTCGATGTGCTGCAGACGCCCGCCTTCCTGTGCCGCCAGACGGATTTCATCCGCGCCGTGGCGCAAAGCGGCAAGCCGGTGAACATCAAGAAGGGCCAGTTCCTCGCGCCCTGGGACATGAAGAACGTCATCGACAAGGCCCGCGCCGCCGCGGCCGAAGTCGGCCTGTCGCAAGACCGCTTCCTGGCCTGCGAGCGCGGCGTGAGCTTTGGCTACAACAACCTTGTGGCCGACATGACCAGCCTGGCCGAGATGCGCAACTCCGGCGCACCCGTGGTGTTCGACGTGACCCACTCGGTGCAGAAGCCCGGGGGCCTGGGCGCCGTGAGCGGCGGTGCGCGCGAGATGGTGCCCGTGCTGGCGCGTGCCGGTGTGGTCGTGGGCGTGGCGGGCCTGTTCATGGAAACCCATCCCCGCCCTGCCGAGGCCTGGTCGGACGGCCCCAACGCCGTGCCGCTCAAGCACATGAAGGCCCTGCTGGAAACCTTGGTGGCGCTCGACAACATCACCAAGAAAAACGGATTCCTCGAAAACAACTTTGGAGCCTGAAGACATCATGAGCAGTGGTTACGTCATCGCATCCGTCACCGTCACCAACCCCGAGCAGTACGAGGAGTACAAAAAGTGGAGCACCCTGGCCATGCAGGCCCACGGCGCCGAGGTGTGCATCCGTGGCGGCAAGGTGGAGGTGCTGGAAGGCGACTGGAATCCCGGCCGCACCGTGCTGCTCAAGTTCCCGAGCTTCGAGGCCGCCCGCGCGTTCTACGACACACCCGAATACCAGAAAGCCAAGGCGGCCCGCGAAGGTGCGGCCATCATGCGCATGGTATGTGTGGAAGGCGTGTGACCGCACTAGGCTTGATCACCGCGATTGCTCACTAATTGATAGCTGGCAGCGCTTTCCGAATAAGCGCTGGAGCCCGATTTGATTTAAAACTCTGTCAAAGGAAAACCATGAGTGCCATCGTAGACATCGTCGGCCGCGAAGTGCTGGACAGCCGCGGCAACCCCACCGTCGAATGCGACGTGCTGCTCGAATCGGGCGTGATGGGCCGTGCCGCCGTGCCCTCGGGCGCGTCCACCGGCAGCCGCGAAGCCATTGAAATGCGCGACGGCGACAAGGGCCGCTACCTGGGCAAGGGCGTGCTCAAGGCCGTGGAACATATCAACACCGAAATCTCCGAGGCCGTGCTGGGCCTCGACGCCTCCGAGCAGGCCTTCCTGGACAAGACGCTGATCGACCTGGACGGCACCGAGAACAAGAGCCGCCTGGGCGCCAATGCCATGCTGGCCGTCTCCATGGCCGTGGCCCGCGCCGCCGCCGAAGAGTCCGGCCTGCCCCTGTACCGCTACCTGGGCGGCATGGGCAGCGTGCAGCTGCCCGTGCCCATGATGAACGTGATCAACGGCGGTGCGCACGCCAACAACAGCCTGGACCTCCAGGAGTTCATGATCATCCCCGTGGGTGCGCCATCTTTCCGCGAAGCCGTGCGCTGGGGCGCCGAGGTGTTCCATGCCCTCAAGAAGATCATCCACGATAAAGGCATGAGCACTGCCGTGGGCGACGAGGGCGGCTTTGCCCCCAGCGTCGAGAACCACGAAGCAGCCATTCAGCTGATCCTGCAGGCCATCGACGCTGCAGGCTACACGGCCGGCGAACAGATCGCACTGGGCCTGGACTGCGCCGCCAGCGAGTTCTACAAGGACGGCATGTACGTGCTTGAAGGCGAAGGGGGCATCAAGCTCACCGCCCAGCAATGGACCGACATGCTGGCCACGTGGGTGGACAAATACCCGATCATCAGCATCGAAGACGGCATGCACGAGGGCGACTGGGACGGCTGGAAGATCCTCACCGAGCGCCTGGGCGGCAAGGTGCAGCTGGTGGGCGACGACCTGTTCGTGACCAACACCAAGATCCTGAAGGAAGGCATCGACAAGCGCATCGCCAACTCGATCCTCATCAAGATCAACCAGATCGGCACGCTGACCGAAACGTTTGCCGCCATTGAGATGGCCAAGCGCGCCGGCTACACCGCCGTGATCTCGCACCGCTCGGGCGAGACAGAAGACAGCACCATTGCCGACATCTCGGTGGGCACCAACGCCGGCCAGATCAAGACCGGCTCGCTGTCGCGCTCGGACCGCATCGCCAAGTACAACCAGCTGCTGCGCATCGAGGAAGATCTGGGCGAAATCGCCGAGTACCCCGGCCGTGCTGCGTTCTACAACCTGAAATGAAGCTCCCCCTGAGCCGCTTCGCGTCTTCCCCCTTTCCTGCGGGAGGGGGGCGCATCCAGTGGCCCGGCCAAGCCGGTTCCACGGGTGCGCTGATCTGGAGCGCGCCCAGGGTGTCCGTTGCGCCCCTTCGCGCAAATAGTGGGCTGTACCGCCCTGGCGGCCCGGCCGCGCCCCATAGCCCCACCGCCTGAGCATGGGTTCACGCATCGTGCCCGTCATCCTGCTGGCCTTGCTGGCTGCCCTGCACGCCCAGCTCTGGCTGGGACGCGGCAGCGTGCCGCGCGTCAACGAGATGCAACGCCAGATCGAGGTGCAGAAAGCGGCCAACGACCAGGCCCGGCTAGTCAATGAACGCCTCACCTCCGAGGTGCAGGATCTCAAGGAAGGGCTCGACATGGTGGAAGAAAAAGCACGCAGCGAGCTTGGCATGGTCAAGCCCAACGAGGTCTACGTTCAGTTCACGCCGCGTTGAGCGGCTTTTTTTTTGCCGCTGACCAACCCATGCAGTCTGCAATGGCCCCCACCGTTCTCTTGCTCGGCGTGCACGGCACGGGCGCGACGGCCCTTGCCAAGGCGCTGCAAGACCGGCTGGCCTCCTTCGGCATCACGGTGCTGGCCTGGGAAGCTGTCGGCGGCCGCGAGGCCGACGTGGGCCTTGCCCTCCAGGCCGCCAGTACGGCCGAACTGACCTTGCTGATGGGTTTGGACGTGCCCTGCCCGGCCGAACTCCGCCCCACCCTTGAAGCAGCGGACGCCCGGCTGCGAGCCGCCCTGGGGGCTGCCGGCAAGAGCTATCGGGTGGTGTACGGAAGTGCGGACACCCGCCTCGCCAACGCGCTGCAGGCGCTGCTCACTATCAAAACCATAGCTGCTAGCGCTGAAGAATCGGGCGCTACAGGCCTTTTTGGCTTGGACATTTCCCGCCGGGTAGAACGCCCCGCCCGGCTACGGACCTGGAACTGCGAGAAGTGCAGCGACCCCGAATGCGAACACCGCCTGTTCACGGCCTTGGTGGGCGGCAAAGAAGGTGCACGCGACCCCGCCTGAGCGCCCGATGCCATGCATTGGCGGGGACACCGGCTCAGGCCGCCGGCAAGCCGCGCTTGAGCTCCTTGAGCAACAACACCACCTGGCTGGAGCCGTAGCGGTAGCCCCCGTTGAGCACCTGCACCGCCTTGTTCCATTCGCCCAGCTGGGCCCATTCCACCAGTTGCGCCGCCTGTTCGTGGAAGAACTGGTGCCGCGCCAGCAGCACGCCGTAGGCTGGCTGGTGGCCCAGCAGATCGCGCCCCACGCCGTGCAACCAGCGCCCCAGGGTGCTGCGCTCGCCCCGGCGTACTTCGGCAGGGTCCAGGCCGCGGCGGGTGCGGCCTTCCAGATAGTCCAGCAGATGGGTTTTCCAGCGCTCGTGCGCATTGATGGCGGCGTCGATGTCCAGCGCAGCCAGAAGCGTGCTGTCGGCACTCCAGGCGTCGCGCGTGCTATCGGACAGCTCCATCCCGGGCGGCTCGGGTACGGCCTGCGCCTGTCTGCCACGGCCCGGCCACACGCGTCGAAGAAGAAAATCCATGGCCTTCTCTTGAATCCTGCGTTGACTCCAAGGCTCCCGCCAGGCGCAGTGCCCCGGGGCCTTGGGAAACGAGAAGCTTAAGAGCGCCAGGAGGCGGCAATTGTCAACGATGTTCAGCACTGCAAGGCGCCGGGGTCCATCCCGGGCCGGACCGAACCCGCCTGCGGCTACTGCAGGCCGCTGGGCCCTGGCGGCTGGCTGGCCGTGGCGGGCACAAAGATTTGCGCAGCATCCACCGCGTCGAAGCGGTATTGCTGGCCACAAAACTCGCAGCCCACTTCGATGTGCTCCTGTTCGGCCAGGATGCTCTCAGCCTCGTCAGCCCCCAGGTTGCGCAGCATGTTGCTCACACGCTCGCGGCTGCAGGTGCACGCAAAGCGCGGGCCGCTGGCACCCAGCTGGGGGGCAAAACGCAGCAGCTTTTCTTCCCAGAAGAGCCGGCGCAGGATGGTGTCCACATCCAGGCTCAGCAGTTCCTCGCGCGTCAGGCTGGCTGCCAGGTGCGCGATGCGGTTGTAGTCCTCGTTGTGGCCAATCTGGTCTTCGTTCTCGCGGTGCGAGAGCCCCGCGGCCAGGTTGCCTTCGCCCTTGATCGGCATGCGCTGGATCAAAAGGCCCGCGGCCACCTGCTCATTGGCGCCCAGCACCAGGATGGTGTCGAGCTGCTCGGACTGCAGCATGTAGTGCTGAAGCACGTCCGACAGGCGTTCGAGCTTTTCGTGCCGGTCACCATGCAGCGGCACCACGCCCTGGTAAGGCTGCTGGCCGGGGAGCCGGTCCTTGGGGTCCAGCGTGATGGCGCAGCGGCCGCTGCCGCCCACGTTCACCATCTGGCTCAAGCGCGCGCCCTCCGGCACCTCTCCATTGACGGTGGCGGTGGCACGCAGGCTCAAATCCGACTGCACTTCGGCCACGGCCAGCTTCACCGGCCCATCGCCGAACACCTGCAGCACCAGCGCGCCGTTGAACTTGATGTTGGACTGCATCAACACGCCCGCGGCCGCCATTTCCCCCAGCAGCTCGCTCACGGGCGGGGGGTAGGCGCCGGTGGTGGTGTTGCTGGCGCGGCGCCGCAGGATCTCGGTCCAGGCGTCGGTCAGGCGCACGATCATGCCGCGCACGGGCAGGCCGTCAAAAAGAAACTTGTGGAGTTCAGACACGCAAAGGATTCCAGATAGATAACGTCGGCCTCAGCCGATCTTGTGCAGGCCGGTTTGAAAGCGGCGCGCGTTGTCAATGTAGTGGTGGGCGCTCTGGCGCAGGCCCTCGATCTGCTCGGGGGTGAGCGAACGCACGGCCTTGGCCGGGCTGCCGATGATCATCGAACCGTCGGGAAACTCCTTGCCCTCCGTCACCAGCGCGCCCGCGCCCACCAGGCAGTTCTTGCCGATCCGCGCGCCGTTGAGCACCACTGCACCGATGCCGATGAGCGACTCGTCGCCGATGGTGCAGCCATGCAGCATGACTTGGTGGCCCACCGTGACCCGCTCGCCCACCACCAAAGGTTGCCCGATGTCGGCGTGCAGCACGCTGGCGTCCTGGATGTTGGAGCCCGCACCGATGGTGATGCTCTCGGTGTCGCCACGGATCACCGCGCCAAACCACACGCTGGTGTCATCGCCCAGCACCACGTTGCCCATGACCTGTGCACTGTCGGCCACCCAGGCCGATGCCGCCAGTTGCGGCGCCACGCCGTCGAGTTCGTAAATCGCCATGCAAGAGTCTCCAAGAGGGGTGGGCCGGCCCGGCCGCGTTGTGTTCTGTGCCCGCCCACTCCCTTTTCGGCGTTACAAACACATGTGCAGGGGGCGTGGTGGCAAGGCCTAGAATTGTAAGGATGGAGCTTCGCCAACGTGCATTGCAGGTCTTGTGCCTTGCCGACCCTGAACAAAAAGCGGCCGCGGCGCTGGACCTGCACGCGCAGGCAGCTACGCTTTCAATAGCACAAAAGCCCCCCGCCCTGCCGCCGGACGCCCCCGCCCTGCCCGGCCACCCAGAGCGCCCCGTGCTGCTGCGCCACACCGACGTGGCCCGCCGCTCGCCCGCCACGGCCCAGGGGCGCGCCGTTCTCATCCACGCCATCGCGCACATCGAGTTCAACGCCATCAACCTGGCCCTGGACGCCGTGTGGCGCTTTGACGGCATGCCGCGCGCCTACTACCTCGACTGGACGCTGGTGGCGGCGGAGGAAGCGCGCCATTTCAGGCTGCTGCGCGACCACCTGCGCGCACAAGGTCACGACTACGGCGATTTCCCGGCCCACCAGGGGCTGTGGGCGATGTGCGAGAAGACCGAGCACGACGTCCTGGCCCGCATGGCACTGGTCCCCCGCACGATGGAAGCACGGGGGCTGGACGCCACGCCGCAGATCCAGGCCAAGCTGCGTCAGGTGGGCACGCCCGATGCGCTGGCCGCGGTCGCCATTCTCGACATCATCCTGCGTGACGAAGTGGGCCATGTGGCCATCGGCAACCACTGGTACCGCTGGCTTTGCGAACGCGATGGCCTGGACGCTGAAACGCACTACGGCACGCTGGCCCGGCAGTACGAGGCCCCGCGCCTGAGGCCTCCCTTCAACGAATCCGCACGCCGCCGCGCCGGTTTTACCGATGCAGAACTGCGCTGGCTGCAGCAAGTCTGATCGACCACCGGGCACGGAGATACCATGGCTCCTACAATCGCGCCGCCTGCAGCCACGCACGGTTGCTCCTTTGGCTGCCCGCCGCTACCCGAACCCAGACCATGACCTCACTTTCCATCTCCGGGACACCCCCCGCACCGGCCCCTGGCAACCAGTCTTCGGTGGCCATGATTGCCCGGCAGGCCATCGTCAATGCGCAGCAGGTCGTGGTCGGCTACGAGCTGTTCAACCGCTCGCGCAGCGGCGCGGCGCACACGGCGGCCACCGATGTCATCCTGGTCTTCACGGCGCTCTCGCATGCGGGCACCGAAGAGCTGGTGGGCAAAAAGCTCATCTTCGTCAACTGCACCCACGAGAGCCTCAGCGGTGGGCATCTGGAACTGGTGGATCCGGACAAGGTGGTGCTGGAGATTCCCCCGCTGGGCCACACGGCCGCCGAGGAGGTGGCCACGCGCATGCCCATCCTGGCAGAGCTGCGTGAACGAGGCTTTCACCTGGCGTTCAACCACACGGTGCTGCAGTCGGCCTACGCCCCCTGGCTTCCGCTGGCCGACTACATCAAGCTCGACCTGTCGGTGCTCGCGCCAGACCAGCTGGCCGTGCTGATCAGCTACGCGGGGCGCCACTCCAAGGCCGAGCTGATCGCGGAAAAGGTCGAGACCGCCCAGCAGTACGACATGGTCTCCAGCCAGGGGGTGCAAATGTTCCAGGGCTACTGGTTCGCACGCCCGGCGCTGGTCGAAGCCAAGCTGCTCACCCCCGCCCAGGCCAGCATCATTGAACTCATCAACCAGGTGCGCAAACAGGCGAGCACCGACGAGATCGAAGACACGCTCAAGAAAGATGCGGGGCTGGCGTTCAACCTCATGCGCCTCATCAACTCCGCTGGGTTTGGACTCACGCGCGAGATCACGTCTTTCCGGCAGGCCGTGATGCTCATGGGCCTGAAAAAGCTGTTCCGCTGGGCCGCATTGCTGCTCACGGCTTCGCGCACCAGCGGAACGCCGTCTTCCGTGGGGCAGACGGCGGTGGTGCGCGGGCGGCTGATGGAACTGCTCGCCCTCGAGACGCTGCCACCCGAAGAAGCCGATCAGGCGTTCGTGGTGGGCATCTTTTCGCTGCTGGACGTGATGCTGTCCATGCCGATGGAGTCCGCCATCGGGCTGCTCAACGTACCGCCGCCTGTGGCCGCCGCGCTGCTGCGCCGCGAGGGGTTCCTGGGCGACCTGCTGACGCTGGCCGAGGCGTGCGAGTCCAGCGACGATGCGACGTTTGACCGCGCTGCCGGCCTGCTGCACCTGACGAGCCAGCAAATCAACCTGGCGCACCTGCAGGCGCTGGCCTGGGCGGACCACATCGACGTTGCCGACTAAGGCCACCGGCACCCAGGGGCAAGCAAATCGTCCGCCCCGCTGTGGGCGGGACTGCTGAGCGGGTCTAGAATCAAGAAGGGCTCACGAGCCCAGCACACAGCACTTCACCATCGCGGACCCATGCCGACCACACCCGAACAAGACGCCCCTGAAGTTGCCTCGCCTGCGGTTGCCCCCGTGGACGAAAACCTGGCCATCATCGCGCGCCAAGCCATCGTTGATGAAACCCGCGCGGTTTATGGCTACGAGCTGTTTGACCGCTCCACCGCTTCCGACGCCCACACGGCGGCCAGCGACGCTGCGCTGCTGTTCAATGCCCTGTCTTATGCCGGCACCGAGGCGCTGGTGGGCAAGAAGACGGTGTTCATCAACTGCACGCACGACAGCCTCTCCGGCGGCCATCTGGAATTGATCCACCCCGAAAAGGTGGTGCTGGAAATCCCCCCCCTGCCCGACGGCGCCACCGCCGAAGAGATCGAAGGCCGCATCCCCACGCTGGAAGCCCTGCGCACGCGCGGCTTCCGCCTGGCGCTGAACCAGCAGGCGCTGAAACGGGCCTACACGAGCTGGCTGCCGCTGGCCTCCTTCATCAAGCTGGACATGCAGGCCTTCAAGCCCGAGCTGGCCGCGCCGCTGGTCAAGTTTGCGACGACCCATGGCAAGGCCACGCTGGTGGCCGAAAAGGTGGAAACGGCCGAGCAGTACGAACTGATGCGCGGCCTGGGCGTGAAGTTGTTCCAGGGCTACTGGTTCGCCCAGCCCTCCCTGGTCAAGGCCACGACCATCCGCCCCTCGCAGGCCACCATCATCCAGCTCATCAACCTGGTTCGAAAGCAGGCGAGCACGGCCGAGATCGAAGACCTGCTCAAAAAAGACCCCACGCTGTCCTTCAACCTGCTGCGGTTCATCAATTCCTCGGGATTTGGCCTGTCCTGCGAGATCACGTCGTTCCGCCACGCCGTGATGATCCTCGGTCTGAAAAAGCTCTTCCGCTGGGCGGCGTTGCTCATGACCACGTCCCGCATAGGCGGCCCCCCTCCCGCCGTCGGCCAGACGGCCGTGGTGCGGGGCCGTTTGATGGAGCTGCTCGCGGGCGAGCTGCTGCCACCGGAGGAATGCGACAACGCTTTCGTCGTGGGCGTTTTCTCGCTGCTGGACACCATGCTCGGCGTACCGCTGGAAAAGGCGCTCGAATCCGTGGCCCTGCCCGAGCCGGTGATGGACGCGCTGCTGCGCGGCACTGGCGTGTTTGCCCCTTTCCTCGAACTGACCAAGGCGTGCGAAAGCGGCGATGAAGTCGCCTTTGCCCGGGCGGCCGACGCGCTGCACCTGTCCAACCGGCAGGTCAACTGGGCCCACCTGCAGGCGCTGACCTGGGCTGAGAGCCTCAACGAAGACTGATTCGCCTGAGAAACACGCACGCCTGCACGGGCCCTGGTCATCCAGGGCCCGTGGTTTTTCAGGTGGTCACTGATTTCCCTGGATGCCCGCCGCTCGGATGATGCGGGCATTGTTCTCCGACTCCTGCGCAATCTGGCGCGCGAATTCGGCAGCCGTGCCGCCGGTCGGCACGTTGTCCGTGGCTTCGAGCTTGCTCCGGATGTCGGGCAGGGCCAGCGCCTTGTTCACCTCGGCATTGATGCGCTCCAGCACGGCCACAGGTGTCTGCGCTGGCGCATAGATGCCAAACAGCGAAGACAGGTTGGCAGCAGGCTGGCCCAGCTCTGCCAGCGTGGGCACCTGGGGCAGTGAGTCGAGCCGCGCGGGCGCTCCCACCGCCAGCGGCTTGAGCTTGCCCGCCTTGATGTGCTGCAGCACGGCAGGGCCCGCGTTGGTGGACAACACCTCGTACTGGCCGCCCAGCGCATCGTTCATCTGCTGGCCGCCGCCTTTGTACGGGACATGGGTGATCCGCACCTGGCTTTTGCCCATGATCTGCTCCAGCATGATGTGGCCCAGGGACGCCTGCCCCGAGGTTGCCCAGCGCACAGCGCCCGGCTTGGCCTGAGCAGTGGCGATGAGGTCTTTGAAATCTGCAGCCTTGCTGGCGGTAGTTCCCAGCAGCAGCACGGGCGAATACATCACGCTCACGACCGGCGCAATGTCCTTTTGGGGATCGAACGGCGATTTGCCCAGGTGCGGGTTGAGCGCCAGCGGGCTCACCGCCGCAAAGCCCAGGGTGTAGCCATCGGGAGCCGCCTTGGCCACCGCGTCCACGCCCAGGCTGCCACTCGCACCGGCCTTGTTCTCGATGACCACGGGCGTGCTCAGTTGCACGGCCAGCTTGTCGCCCAGCGCACGGGCCACCGTGTCGCTCACGCCGCCGGCGGGGTAGGCCACCACGATGCGAATGGGTTTGGCCGTGGGCCAGGCCTGCGCCATGGCCAGGGTGGCAGCGCTCAGCAGCAACGCGCCGACAGACAGTTTTTTCATGAGGTGTTCCTGAGGTGAAATGGGGGTATCCCCCGCGCTATCCGCGGGGATGGTGCTGCGCATGCAGTGACTTGAGCCGCTCGCGCGCGACATGGGTGTAGATGGTGGTGGTCGAGATATCGGCATGCCCCAGCAGCAACTGGACCACCCGCAGATCGGCGCCATGGTTGAGCAGGTGCGTGGCAAACGCGTGCCGCAGCGTGTGCGGCGACAGTGGCACCGTGATGCCCGCCACGTGGGCCCACTTCTTCACGATCACCCAGAACATCACCCGCGTCATGCCACTGCCACGCTGGGTGACGAACAGGTCGTCCGTTGCCTGCCCGCCCAGGATGGCGCCCCGGGCCTCGCTCAGATAGCGCTCCAGCCACTGGCGCGCGACCTCGCCAAACGGGACCAGCCGTTCCTTGCTGCCCTTGCCCATCACCCGCAGCACCCCCTCGCTCAGCCCCAGCTGGAATGTCTTCAAGGTGACCAGCTCCGTCACGCGCAGGCCGCTGGCGTACATCAGCTCCAGCATCGTCCGGTCGCGCAGGCCGAGCGGGTTGCCCACGTCGGGCGCGTTGAGCAGCGCCTCGACCTGCGACTGGGACAAGGTCTTGGGCACGCGCAACGGCTGGCGCGCTGCCTGCAGCCGCACCGTGGGATCGGCATGGATGCGCCGCTCGCGCAGCGCCCAGTGAAAGTAGCGCCGCAGCACCGTCAGGCGCCGGTTGGCGGAGGTGGCCCGCGTCTGCGCGTGGCGCGCGGCGAAGTAGCCGTGCAAATGGTGTTCTGCCGTGTCGTCGAGCGCCAGGGGAGGCTGCTGGCTGCCCAGCCACTCGGCATAAAGGGTAAGGTCCCGGCGGTAGGCAGCGAGTGTGTTGCGCGAGAGGCCGTCCTCCAGCCAGAGGGCGTCTACAAAAGCATCGATGGCGTCCAGGCTGGCAGCATGCATACAAAAACGATAGCACGTCGCGCAGGCACGGGACGAAAAAAAGCCGCCCGTGATCCACGGGCGGCTGGGAATGAGAAGAAGGCGGCGCCTGATTATTCGAGCGTCAGCTTCTGCTTGACCACCACTTCCTTGTACACGGCAAACTCGGCCTTGATCTGCTCGGCGAACTGCTCGGGTGTGTTGCCGACCACGAGCGAGCCCGTGTCTTCGATGCGCTTCTTGACGGCGGGATCCTGCAACGCCTGCTTCACAGCCGAGTTGATCTTGTCCACGACATCCTTGGGCAGTCCCTTCGGCCCAACGATGCCGTAGTAGGCCATGCGGTTCACCGGCTCCAGCCCCAGTTCCTTGAAGGTGGGCACGTTGGGCAGCGCCGCCACGCGCTGGGGCGCGGCCACCACGATGGGCACCAGGCGGTTGTCCTTGATGAAGGGCAAGGCCGATGGCAGGTTGTCAAAGATCACGGGCACCTGGCCGGCCACCGTGTCGTTCAGGGCCGGACCCGCGCCACGGTAGGGAATGTGCGTGACGAAGGTGTCGGACAGGCTCTTGTACAGCTCCATTTGCAGGTGGCCGATGCCGCCGGTGCCCGACGAGGCATACGAGTACTTTCCGGGCGCCTTCTTGATCTCGGCCACGAAGGACTTGTAGTCCTTGGCTGGGAAGCCGGGGTTCACCGCAATGATGTTGGGCGTGGCCGCAATGTTGATGATGGGGGTGAAGTCCGTCAGCGGGTTGTAGGGCGTCTTGGGGTTGATGGCCGGGTTGGCAGCCGTGGTGGACACCGTGGCAATGCCGAGCGTGTATCCGTCCGGAGCCGACCGCGCCGTTTCAGCCGCACCCACGATCCCGCCGCCACCGGCCTTGTTCTCCACGATCACCGACTGGCCCAGGGCCTTGCCCAGCGGATCGGCAATCACGCGCGCAATGATGTCGGTGGTGCCACCAGGTGCAAACGGCACTTGCAGCTTGATCACCTTGTTGGGGTAGCCCTGGGCGGCTGCGGTGCCTGCGGCGGCAGCCAGTACGGTCAGCGCGAGCCATTGACGACGATGCATTGATTCTCTCCTTCGTGCAGGGTGGTAAACAGCACTGATCGTATGCGCAACCACGGTTTTGGCGGCCTGCGGATTCCACATAAGGGGTAACCCGAAGCCCCCTCGCGACACAGAGGCCGCGCAACCCCGGCAGCACGCCCCAGCAGGCGAGCGGGGCATCCGCTATTCTCGCCACGTGAACTACGCCACGCTCCTGCTCCCCGACTTCTCGCTCATCCTGTGCGGTTACCTCATCTGCCGGTACACCGCCCTCAACCGGTCGGTCTGGCAGCCCGTGGAGAGCCTGGTGTACTACCTGCTGTTCCCGGTGCTGCTGTTCCAGTCCATCGTGAAGAGCCCGGTCGACATTGGCGCAGCCTCGGGCCTCATTGCGGCCGGGCTGGCCATGGGCCTCACGGCCATTGCGATGGCCTACAGCCTGCCGCACTGGCCCTGGCTCGGCAAGCGCATCGATGCGCGCGACCACGCCGCCAGTGCGCAGGTGGCATTCCGCTTCAACTCCTTCATCGGACTGGCCATTGCCGAGCGGCTGGCAGGCGCCGAAGGGCTCTTGATGATCGCGGTGCTGATCGGCGTGTGCGTGCCGCTGTTCAACGTGGCCGCCGTGTGGCCCATGGCGCGCCACGGCCAGCACAGCTTCGCGCGCGAGCTGGCGCGCAACCCGCTCATCGTGGCCACCGTGTCGGGCCTCACCGCCAACCTGCTGGGGTTTCAGATCCCCGAATGGGCCAACCCCACCGTCAGCCGCATCAGCGCGGCCTCCCTGGCGCTCGGGCTGATGGCCGCGGGCGCGGGCCTGCAGTTCGGACTGCTGGCGCGGGGCAAGACGCTGAGCGTGGCGGTGCTGGCCATCCGCCACGTGGTGCAGCCGTTGATGGCGTTTGCCTTGGCCCGCTTGCTGGGGCTGAGCCCCGTGCAGACCACGGTGCTGCTGGCGTTCTCGGCGCTGCCGACTGCCTCCACCTGCTACGTGCTGGCCGCGCGCATGGGCTACAACGGGCCGTATGTGGCGGGGCTGGTGACCCTGTCCACGGTGCTCGGCATGCTGAGCCTGCCGTTCGCGCTGGGTGTGCTGCGGTAGCGGGACCAGGCAGTACCGGCCTGGCGTGCCGCGCCGCGGGAGACGCAGTACGCCCCCTCCTACCCGTGTGCCCGCGCCGCGCTGACAGGATTGCCCAGGCAGGCAGCCCAGCATGGATGGCATGCGCTGGCCGCGGTGGCCGGCGCCATCCATCCACCGGAGACGCACACCATGCCCAACCAGGAAAACTCGCCCGACGGCACACCCCGTGTCGACACCAACCGCCCTTCTCCCGATGTGGAACGCTATGCCACCGACGGGCAATCCAACGCACGCGGCAAAGGCCCCACCGAACAGCAGGGCCAACCGCCCAACAACAGCCGCCAGGGCGCGATGGCGGGCGACGGCCCGGCCAGGATGGGCCTGACCAGCGAGCCCGACGCCAATCTGGTCGCACCCAGCGGGCTCAATGAACGCGACCGGGGCGCGGCGGACGTTCCGCCCACCACGTCCGAGCAACTGAACTTTGACGACGCGAGCGAAGACCATCCCCGCGGCGACAACCGCCGCACCGGCGGCACATGGAACGCGCCCGCGCGCAACACGGGAGACCAGGGCGAGGTGGGGCGCGCGCCCGGCGCGGGTCTGTCGGATCGCAACGGACCCAGTGACCGGGAAAACCGTGAATCCCGCACCGAGCGGTGAGCGTGCGCGGTGGCATGATGCCGAGCGCCGGGGCTGCGCACTGAACACCCCCCGGGCGCTGCACGGCGGGGAATCCCCGCCTGCGGGCATCCATATCGCCGCCCCACGCCACCATGCCTTCACCCCATCATCCCGCACCCCCTTCGCGCCTGCGCACTCACCGACGCACCCTGATGGCCAGCCTGGCTGCCGCAGCCCTGGCATCGCTCGTCGGTTGCGGGCGCAAGGCACCGCGCGCGCAGGCGGTACCCCCGGGCGCAACGGTGCTCGCGCTGGGCGATTCGCTCACCTCGGGTGTCGGCGCCCGCGCGGCCGAAGCGGCCTACCCCGCCGTGCTGGAGCGTGCCACGGGCTGGAAGGTAGTCAACGCCGGTGTTTCAGGCCACACCTCGGCAGATGCCCTGGAGCGCCTCCCAAGCTTGCTGCAGAAGCACCAGCCCGCACTGGTGATCGTGAGCATTGGTGGCAATGACTTCCTGCGGCGCCAGAGTGCCGCGGCGACCCGCGCCAATGTGCGCCAGATCTGCGCGGAAGCCCAGGCCAGTGGCGCCCAGGTGCTGCTGGTAGCCGTGCCCGAACCCACCCTGATGGCCGCCGTGGGCCGCCTGAGCGACCACGCCATGTACGCGGAGATCGCCAGCGAGCTTCAGATTGCGCTGCACAGCGGCGGGTGGACAGGCGTGCTGGCACAGGAGCGATTGCGGGCCGATCAGATCCACGCCAACGCGGCGGGGTATGCGGAGTTTGTGCAAGGACTGGTGCGCACGCTGAGGGACGTCGGCCTGCTTGCTGGCTGATTCGCAGTGCGGCTGGGCACTCGCTGCGACCGCGCCACGAATAGATCAAAATTGATAGCTGCTCGCGCTTTACCAGTGAGCGCCAGAGCCCATTTTCTTCAACATTCGAGTGCCCAGGCCACGTGCTCCCGCACCAGCGCGCCGGGGTGGTCGGCCCGGGCTTTCAGCGCGGTGCGCAAGGCCTCGTCACCCGTGGCGCGCAGCGCATTGCCCAGCGCCACGGCCACGTTGCGCAGCCAGCGCTCGTGGCCGATGCGGCGGATGGGGCCGCCTTCGGTCATGCGCAAAAAGGTGGGTTCGTCCCACGCAAACAGGTGCACCAGCTGCTGGCCCGACAGGCCCTGGCGCTCGTCAAAGTCCGGCAGCCGGCTGACCTGGGCGAACTTGTTCCAGGGGCAGATCAGCTGGCAGTCGTCGCAACCGTAGATGCGATTGCCGATCAGGGGCCGCAGCTCCAGCGGAATCGGCCCGGCGTGTTCGATGGTGAGATAGGAGATGCAGCGGCGCGCATCCAGCCGATGTGGCGCGATGATGGCCTGCGTCGGGCACACGTCGATGCAGGCGCTGCAGCTGCCGCAGTGGGGCGTGACGGGTGCGCTTTCGGGCAGGGCCATGTCCACATAGATCTCGCCGAGGAAGAACATCGACCCGGCATCGCGGCTGAGCACCAGCGTGTGCTTGCCGCGCCAGCCCTGGCCGCTGCGGGCCGCCAGTTCGGCCTCCAGCACCGGGGCCGAGTCGGTGAACACCCGATGGCCAAACGGGCCCACGGCCTCGGCAATGCGGTCGCTGAGCTTTTGCAGGCGCGCGCGCAGCACCTTGTGGTAATCGCGCCCCCGGGCATAGACCGACACGATGCCCTCGTGGGGCCGCGCCAAGCGCGACAATTCCTGCGCCTGCCAGCCACCCGGCGCGTTCCGGCCGGCATCCCGGGGCAGGTAGTCCATGCGCGCCGTGATCACGCTCACGGTGCCGGGCACCAGTTCGGCAGGGCGCGCGCGCTTGAGGCCGTGCGCCGCCATGTAATGCATCTCGCCGTGGAACCCTTGTGCCAGCCACTGCGAAAGACCGGGTTCTGCCGCAGACAAGTCCACCCCCGCCACGCCGATTTGGGAAAATCCCAGCTCGCGGGCCCACTCCCGCATTTGAGGAACGAGTTGACTGTTGCACCACATACCGGCCCGATTGTAGAAAGCGGCCCTGATAACGCCGCCCCGGCCCCGCGCCATTTCACCTGGCGCGGCGAGGACGATACCGACGCCTTCGCACGCCGCCTGGCCGCGCAGCCCGGCCTGGCCAGCGCCTTCATCACCCTGCACGGCGACCTGGGCGCGGGCAAGACCACCTTGGTGCGCCATCTGCTGCGCGCGCTGGGCGTGCAAGGCCGCATCAAGAGCCCCACCTATGCCGTGGTGGAACCCCACGACGCGCCCGGCCTGGCGCCGCACCCGCGGGTCTGGCACTTTGACTTCTACCGGTTTGACGACCCGCGCGAGTGGGAGGACGCGGGCTTCAGGGACATTTTTGCCAGCCCCGGCCTCAAGGTGGCAGAATGGCCCGAAAAGGCCGCAGCACTGACCCCGCCTGCGGACCTTGCTATACACATTGAAGCAATTGACGAGACCGAAAGGAAAGTCACGGTGCACGCCCATACCGCCAACGGCCACCACATGCTGCAAGGACTCTGACCCGGTGGCCCAAGAACCCCATCTGCCCGCCCTGCCCGCCCACCCCACGTCCCGCCGTGCGCTGCTGCAAGCGGGCTCTCTGGTCCTGCTGCTGGGCACCCAGCAGATCGCGCGCGGCGCAACCATTGTGGCGGTGCGCGTGTGGCCGGCGCCCGAGTATTCGCGCGTGACCATCGAATCCGATGGAGCCCTGGTGGCCAAGCAGTTCTTCGTGACCACGCCGCCGCGCCTGGCAGTGGACATCGAAGGCATTGACCTCAGCCCCGAGCTGCGCGAACTGGTCGCCAAGGTCAAGCCCGACGACCCCAACATCGCCGGCATCCGCGTGGGTCAGAACGCGCCCGGCGTGGTGCGGCTGGTGGTGGACCTCAAGCAGGCGGCCGTGCCTCAGGTGTTCACGCTGCCCCCCGTGGCGGCGTACCGGCATCGGCTGGTGTTCGACCTCTACCCCGCCGCGCCCATCGACCCGCTGGAGGCGCTGATCGCCGAGCGCCTGCGCGAGGCCCCGGCCCCCGCCCCCCAGCCGCCACTGACGGCCGCCGCCGCGGCTGCCGCACAGCCTCCCGCGCCCGTTGAGCACGACCCTTTGGGCGATTTGATCGCGCAGCGTACGCAGCGCCCAGGCCCTGGCCCGGCCACGCCGACGCCGCCCGCGCCGCCTCCCATGGTCGCCACGGCGCCGATCCCAGCCGAGCCCGGACGGGGGAGCAACCGCGCCACGTCCACCCAGACCGACCGCATCATCATCGTGGCGCTCGACCCCGGGCACGGCGGCGAAGACCCCGGCGCCATTGGCCCCGCGGGCACCCGCGAGAAAGACGTGGTGCTGCGCGTGGCGCACCTGCTGCGCGACCGCATCAACGCCACCACGGTGGGCGGCAACCCCATGCGCGCCTTCCTCACCCGCGACGGCGACTACTTCGTGCCGCTGGGCACCCGCGTGCAGAAAGCCCGGCGCGTGCAGGCCGACCTGTTCGTCTCCATCCACGCCGATGCGTTCACCACCCCCGCCGCACGGGGCGCCAGCGTGTTTGCGCTGAGCGAAGGCGGCGCCTCCAGCACGGCCGCGCGCTGGCTGGCCAACAAGGAAAACCAGGCCGACCTCGTGGGCGGCGTCAACGTGCAGTCCAAGGACCGCCACGTGCAGCGCGCGCTGCTGGACATGAGCACCACGGCGCAGATCAATGACAGCCTCAAACTCGGCACCGCACTGCTCGGCGAGATCGGCGGCATGGCCAAGCTGCACAAGCCACGCGTGGAACAGGCCGGTTTTGCTGTGCTCAAGGCCCCCGACATTCCCAGCGTGCTGGTGGAGACTGCGTTCATCAGCAACCCCGAAGAAGAAAGCCGCCTGCGCAGCAGCGCCTACCAGGAGAAGCTGGCCGACGCACTGATGCGCGGCATCACGCGCTACTTTGCCAAGAATCCACCGCTGGCGCGCAGCCGCTCGGTGTAGGCCATCTTCCCGGCTGGGCCAGATGCGGCCTGGCCACCTTGCGCCGGCTTGCAAGCGGGTGCACAGTGTTCTCCAGACTGCAACGGTTCAAGGAGAACACCATGGCCCTGCCCCACGCCCAATCCGGCCAGATCGTGAGCGTGCGCCCCCTGGGCGAACGCCTCCCCGACACGCCCACCGCCGCCATCCTCAAGGCCGGGCAGCTCGAAGTCATGCGGGTGGTGCTGCCCGTGGGCAAGTCGATGAAAGAACACCAGGCGCCCGGCGAGGCCACCGTGCTGTGCATTGAGGGGGTAGTGGAATTTGCCAGCGAAGACGGCACGCAGCGGCTGCATGCCGGGGACTTTGTGCACCTCGCGCCACGCGCGCTGCACTCGCTCAAGGCCATCGAGCCCGCTTCGCTGCTGGTCACCATGTGTTTGAAGGCGGCGGTGGGCTGAAGGATCACCCCGCATTCCCGATCCACGCGAGAAGCGGAGTATCCGAACTCCTGCCAACCCCGCTGCGGATCCAGCCGCGCGCGGCGCCTCCAGGCCATCGCGATGCTCAGAGGTACCGGGCCAGCAGGTCCGATGTCCTACACACACACTCCCCCCGCGCTGACGCGCTCAGGCCTGGGAGCGTCGGATAGTGGATTCACAGGCAAAGCCCCGATGCATCAGCGGACGGGCGGCAAGACCTGGTTCCACTCCCAAAGGACTCCTGCCATGAAACTCCGTCACATTGTTGTAGCAACTGCTTGCACTGCAGCCCTGGCCTTGGGCGGGTGCGCATCCAACCCCACCAGCGCCCAGGTCGGCACGGGCGTCGGCGCTGTCGTAGGCGGCGCAGCGGGCAATGCCGTGTTTGGCGGCCCGGTGGGCACCATTGGCGGCGCCGCGGCAGGCGCCCTCATTGGCCACGAAATCGGTGAGGACCGCGACCAGCGCAGAGGCTATCGCCGCTGACACAGGTCCGGGGCGCCATGCCCTTGAGCAGCCAAGGCGCTGCGCATCTGCACATCAACCAAACCAGCTGCCCGCGCTTGTCCTTCAGGCGCTGGCAGCTATTTTTTTATGGCATCACGTCAGCTTGCTGCTTGGCCTGCCGGGATGCGCGCCATGCGCCAAAAATGGCAATGAGGCCGGGCACAAAGATCAGCGCCCAGATGATCTTGTCCAGGTTCTCCTTGACCCAGGCAAAGTTGCCAAAGAAGTAGCCCGCCGTGCAGATGCCCAGCACCCACAGCAGCGCCCCGCCCACATTGAAAGCAGTGAATTTGGCGCGGCTCATCTCTGCCACGCCAGCCACAAAGGGCGCAAACGTGCGAATGAACGGCATGAACCGCGCCAGGATGATGGTGATGCCCCCGTAGCGCTCGTAAAACTCATGCGCCTGGTTGAACGCGCGGCGGTTGAACCAGCGCGACTGCTCCCACTGGAACACCTTCGGCCCGAAGAAGCGGCCAATTGAATAGTTGCACTGGTCTCCCAGGATCGCTGCGGCCAGCAGCACGGCACATGCGATGGGAAAGCTCATCATCCCCGCGCCGCACAGCGCCCCAACGATGAACAGCAGCGAATCCCCGGGGAGGAACGGCATCACCACCACGCCCGTCTCCACGAACACGATCAGGAACAGCAGCGCGTAGACCCAGGCCCCGTAGCTCTGCACGAAAGCCTCCAGGTATTTGTCGACGTGCAGGATGAAATCAATGAGGAAGGTGACCAGTTCCATGGGGAGGATCGGCCCGCGCACCGGGCAGTAAAAAACAGCGGGCATTATCCCCATGGGGTCTGCGGCGCCCCGCCAATGCCCCTGCACAGACCCCGCCCTAAAATCCCTGCGGTGAACGACACCACCACCGACATCGCCTCCGACATTGCACCTGTGCAGGCCGCAGCGCAACCCTTTGCCGCCCCTGCCCGCCGCCCCATCCGCGACCTGCCCGACGAGCTCATCAGCCAGATCGCCGCGGGCGAAGTGGTGGAGCGCCCCGCCTCGGTGGTGCGCGAGCTGGTGGACAACGCGCTCGACGCGGGCGCCACGCAGATCACCGTGCGCCTGTCTGCCGGCGGCGTGCGCCTGATCACCGTGGAAGACGACGGTGGAGGCATTCCGCACGACGAGCTGCCCGTGGCCCTGCGCCGCCACGCCACCAGCAAGATCACCAGCCTGAACGACCTGGAAACCGTGGCCACCATGGGCTTTCGGGGCGAGGCGCTGGCGGCCATTGCCTCGGTGTCGGAGATGGCGCTGCTCTCGCGCCCGGCCGCCCAGGCCAGCGCTTTCCTGCTGGACGCCCGCAGCGGCGAACTGCGCCCCGCCGCGCGCAGTACCGGCACCACGGTGGAGGTGAAGGAACTGTTCTTCTCCACCCCCGCGCGCCGCAAGTTCCTGAAGACCGATGCGACCGAACTGGCGCACTGCATTGAATCGGTGCGCCGCCACGCGCTGGCGCGGCCCGACGTGGGCTTTGCCATCTGGCACGAGGGCAAGCTGGTGGAGCAGTGGCGCGCCACCTTTGTGCCCGGCCAGGGAGACGCACAGGACGCGCTGGCCCGCCGCCTGTCCGACGTGCTGGGCGAAGACTTCGTCACGCAATCGGTGGCCGTGCAGCACCGCGTGGGGCCCGTCACCGTGACCGGCCGCGCCGGCCTGCCCGACGCCGCCCGCTCGCGCCCCGACCACCAGTATTGCTATGTCAACGGCCGCTTCGTGCGCGACAAGGTGCTCACCCACGCCGCCCGCAGCGCCTACGAAGACGTGCTGCACGGCCACAAGCAGCCCATCTATGCGCTGTATGTCGAGATCGACCCCGCGCGCGTGGACGTGAACGTGCACCCCACCAAGATCGAGGTGCGCTTTCGGGACAGCCGCGAAGTGCACCAGGCCGTACGCCACGCCGTAGAGAACGCGCTGGCAGCGCCCCGCGCCGCCGCGCTGGCGACGGCTGCCGGCGCTGCCGCTTCAGCAGACACGGGCTCCACGGCACAGGCCCACCTTGAAAAGTTCAAGCCAAATCAGCCTCCAGCGCTTAACAGACAAGCGCAAGCAGCTATCAAATTTGAAGAACGCGGCCACCACGTGGCCGACCTTCAGGCCCTGTGGGGCCCCAGGAAAGACAACGCAGGAACACCGGCTGCAGGGCTCGCCGCACCCTTGGCGAACTGGGGCGCTGGGGACAATGCTGCCAAGGCAGACACCCTGCCCACGCCCTCCGTACCCGCCCCGTCCCTTCGCCCTGCAGTACCGGGCGCAGTGGCCCTGCCCAGCAGCAACACCACGCATGAAGCCGCCTGGCCCCAGGGCAGCGATGGCAGCACCACCGCGTGGCCTTTGGGCAAGGCGGTAGCCCAGCTCCACGGCGTCTACATCCTGGCCGAGAACGCCCAGGGCATGGTCATCGTGGACATGCACGCCGCCCACGAACGCATCGTCTACGAACGCCTCAAGGCCCAGGTGGACAGCGGCGCCCGCATTGCCAGCCAGCCCCTCTTGATCCCCGCCACCTTCGCCGCCACCCCGCAAGAAGTGGCCACGGCCGAAGAGTCTGCTGAGGTGCTGGCCACCCTGGGCTTGGAGGTCGTGCCCTTCTCCCCCAAAACCCTGGCCGTGCGCGCCGTGCCCACCACCCTGGCCCAGGGCGACCCGGTGGAGCTGGCCCGCAGCGTGCTGGCCGAACTGGCCCAGCATGACGCCACCACCGTGGTGCAGCGCGCCCGCAACGAAATCCTGGGCACCATGGCCTGCCACGGCGCCGTGCGCGCCAACCGCAGGCTCACCATCGACGAGATGAACGCCCTGCTGCGGCAGATGGAGACGACGGACCGCAGCGACCAGTGCAACCATGGAAGGCCGACGTGGCGGCAGCTGACCATGAAGGAACTGGACGGGTTGTTCTTGCGCGGGCGGTAACGCAAGCACAAGCACAAGCACAAGCACAAGCAGGCTGACCCGCAGTCGATAGCTATTGGATTGTTGAAACGGCGGCCAAAACCGTTCGATCCGGGGCTCTCAAAGCCTTGCGCGCTTCGGCAAGCGCGGCGTGAAGGATTCAAGCGAATTCTTGACTATCAATCCCTGGGCCGCGGCCACCGGCGCGCCCCCAGGTCAGCGCACCCGTGGAACCGGCTTTGCCGGGCCACCGGGTGCGTCCCCCACCTTTTGGGGGGAAGGCGCGCAGCGCCTCAGGGGGGTCAATTGTCCCGCGCCGCCTTCGCAGTATCGGGGAAGTCGCTGAACACGCCGTCCACGCCCAGGTTGTAGAACAGCTTGTATTCCGCCTTGGGGTCGCCCTTGAAATCCGAGGCCAGGCGCTTGGCTTCGCTTCGGAAGGTGTAGGGGTGCACCGTCAGGCCTTCGGCGTGGGCATTCTTCACCACGTCGGTGGGGGACATCATCACGCGGTCGCGGTCGTCGATCTTGCCGTCGCCGTTCAGGTCGTCGGGCTTGCCGTCCTTGTTGGCGTCCACCTGCTTGGAGGGGATCAGGTATGGCTTCCAGGGGCCGATGCCGTCGGCATAGGTCTTGACTTCCTTGAGGCCCGCGGGGGTGAGCAGGCTGGCGAAGGTGCGCTTGTCGCCAGCGACGGCAAAGTCGTACGGCTTGTCGTAGGGGGCCGTGAGGTCCATGCTGCCGTCGGGGTTCACGTCGTTGGCGTCCACCAGCTGCACCAGGCGGATCTGCGTCTTGGTGCGCAGGTACTTGAGGTTGGACACCTCGAACGACTGCACGATCACCGGTGACGACTTGGTGGTGTAGCCGTACTGGGCCAGCACGCTCAGCAGGCGGTCTTCCAGCTTGAGGCCCAGGTTGACGTGGTAGGTGGGGTGCTTGGTCTCGGGGTACACGCCCACGGTGCGGCCCGCCTTGGCGCCCTCGGTCTTGGCCAGGTCCAGCACTTCCTGCAGCGTGGGGATCTGGTACTTGCCGTTGTGCGACTGGTCGCGGTCGGCCATGGGCTGCACGGCGCGCAGGGTCTTGATTTCGGCCAGGGTGAAGTCCGAGGCGAACCAGCCCTCCTCTTCCACGCCGTCCACCACTTTCTTGGTCTTGCGGCTGGCAAATTCAGCGCGGGTAGACACGTCGGTGGTGCCGGTGATGTTGGGCTCGTGCCGGGCGACGAGCACGCCGTCCTTGGTGGCGACCAGGTCGGGTTCGATGAAGTCGGCGCCCAGCTCGATGGCGCGCTTGTAGCTCTCCAGCGTGTGCTCGGGCAGGTAACCGCTGGCGCCACGGTGGCCGATGACCAAGGGCTTGTCGCCGTTCAGTGTGGGATAGGGGTTGTCATCGCTGCCACCACAAGCGGCCAGTGTGGCCGCCAGGGCCAGGACTCCCAACTTCGCACCAGAAATGTGCATGCTCTTCTCCTCGTGTGTTTATGAAAACCGGCGAACTGTGAAGCGCCCACATGACAACCCTGTGACGCTGGGAGCAACGCCGGGCAACTGCAGTGCGCACACGATCGCTTGCACCAAAAAGCAGCAACCCCTCTGCACAATGCCCCACCATTGTGCATACCTATGCGCATGGGCGTATAACTTTTGAACATAATCGTCATTCGCTGCGCCCCATGCGCACCGCTGCATTTGTCGCGAACCCTCCTGATCCAGAAAGCCCTGCAACCCATGAAACACGCGTCCGCCGAAAGCTTCCTCTCCCAAGTGGCCTTGCGCAACCCCGGACAACCCGAGTTCCTGCAAGCCGTCACCGAAGTGATGGAAAGCCTGTGGCCCTTTATTGCCGAGCACCCCCGCTACGCCGAGCACGGCCTGCTGGAGCGCCTGGTGGAGCCCGAGCGCATCGTGATGTTCCGCGTCTCGTGGGTGGACGACCACGGCGCCGTGCAGGTCAACCGCGGCTACCGCATCCAGCACAGCATGGCCATCGGCCCCTACAAGGGCGGCCTGCGCTTCCATCCCTCGGTGAACCTGTCGGTGCTGAAGTTTCTGGCGTTCGAGCAGACCTTCAAGAACGCGCTGACCACGCTGCCCATGGGCGGTGGCAAGGGCGGCTCCGATTTCGACCCCAAGGGCAAGAGCCCCGCGGAAGTCATGCGCTTTTGCCAAGCCTTTGTGATGGAGCTGTTCCGCCACGTGGGCCCCGACACCGATGTGCCTGCGGGCGACATCGGCGTGGGCGGCCGCGAAGTGGGCTACATGGCCGGCATGTACAAGAAGCTGGCCAACAACGCTGCCAGCGTGTTCACCGGCAAGGGCCTGAGCTTCGGCGGCTCGTTGATCCGCCCCGAGGCCACCGGCTATGGCACGGTGTACTTCGCCAATGAAATGCTCAAGACGCGCGGGCGCTCGTTCGACGGGCTGCGCGTGTCGGTGTCGGGCTCAGGCAACGTGGCGCAGTACGCGGTGGAAAAGGCCATGCAGCTGGGCGCCAAGGTGGTCACGGTGTCGGACTCGAGCGGCACCATCATTGACGAAGAGGGCTTCACACCCGAAAAGCTCGCCATCCTGATGGATGTGAAGAACCACCACTACGGCCGGGTGAGCGACTACGCCGCCCGCACGGGCGTGCGGTTCGAGGCCGGCGTGCGCCCCTGGCATGTGAAGGTCGACGTGGCCCTGCCCTGCGCCACCCAGAATGAACTGGACGCCCAGGACGCCGCCACGCTGATCGGCAACGGCGTGATCTGCGTGGCCGAGGGGGCCAACATGCCGTCCACCATCGAGGCGGCCAAGGCTTTCGAAGCCGCGGGGGTGCTCTACGCGCCCGGCAAGGCCAGCAACGCTGGCGGCGTGGCCACCTCGGGCCTGGAGATGAGCCAGAACTCTGCCCGCCTTTCGTGGCCGCGCGAAGAGGTGGACGCACGCCTGCTGCAGATCATGTGCGGCATTCACGCGGCCTGCCTGCGCTATGGCAAGCGGGCGGACGGTAGCGTGAGCTACATCGATGGCGCCAACATCGCCGGCTTCGTGAAGGTGGCGGACGCCATGCTGGCGCAAGGGGTGGTCTGAGAAGGCGTGAACGAACCCGCCATGCCCGCTCATCCCGCCAAAACACACCCGCTCGTCGTTACAAATGCTCGCCATAGCCCGAGCTATGGCTGTGCTTTGCGCCTAGATCGGGCGCGTTGTGGCGGCCTGCTCGGGCACGCCGGATTCATTCCCAGCTTCTGCGCCGTCGCGGGCCCCGCGCCGAACGCTGGAAAAAGGGGATCGTTGGCGTCTAGTTAGCCCCATCCCCTCGTAAGCCCGGGGAAACACCGGTGCCCGTGTCAGAACTTTCCGACACGACAGTACTCTGTTTCCCTTCATGAAACGTACCCCTCTCCTCCTCTCGCTGGCGCTGGCCATTGCCGTCTCGGCAGGGTGCGCCACCCTGGACGCCAAGCAGCGCGAATGGATCTTCCAGCCCAGTGACCGCAGTTGGGGCGGCGCGCAGCCCACGGACGACATGCAGGACGTGTGGATCGATTTCCGGTCGCAGGCCACGGGCAAGGCCGAGCGCCTGCACGGCCTGTGGCTGCCCAACGACCGTGCGGACGCGCCCGTGCTCCTGTACCTGCATGGCGCGCGCTGGAACGTGGTGGGGTCGGCCGGCCGCATGCGGCGCATGCAGGATCTGGGGTTCTCGGTGCTGGCGGTGGACTACCGCGGGTTTGGCCGCAGCAGCACCGGCCTGCCGTCCGAAGCCACCGCCGCCGAGGACGCACGGGCCGCGTGGGACTGGCTGGCGCAGCAGCAGCCCGGCAAGCCCCGCTACATCTTCGGCCACTCGCTGGGCGGCGCCATCGCCATCGACCTGGCGCGCCAGGTCCCCGACGAGCAGGGCACCATGGTCGAGGGCACCTTCACCAGCATCCCCGATGTGATCAGCACATTCAAATGGGGCTGGCTGCCGGTGTCCATGCTGGTGACCCAGCGATTCGAATCGATCCGCAAGGTGGCCGAGATTGGCTCGCCTCTGCTGGTGGTGCATGGCAGCGAGGACAGCCTCATCCTCCCCTCGCTGGGCCGCAAGCTGTACGAAGCCGCGCAGGAGCCCAAGCAGTTCCTGCTGGTGGAAGGCGGCTCGCACCACAACACCAACTCCGTGGGGCAGAGCCTGTACCGCGAGGCGATGGCTTCGCTGTTCAAGATGAAATAAAGGACACCCCCCTGAGGCGCTGCGCGCCTCGGTGCTTCGGCCAGAGGCCTGCGCTCTTCGCTGCCGTCCAAGCCTGCGCAGGCAGGCTTGGAGCCGCGGCGCTCAGCCCCCGCTCTCACATCGCTGCGCGATGTGGGCAGGGGGACGCAGCCCTCGCTGCGGGGCGGCCCTTGCTTGGCTGCCTTGGCCTGGGGCCGCGCCAGTATCGGAGTTCGGTGGGCCTGCGCTATCGCCCCCCTCACGTCCTGTCACTTTCCCTCGCTCTCACATCGCTGCGCGACGTGTGCAGAAGGGACGCAGCCCTTCCCTCACGGCCTAGCCAGATGCACACTCAGCGTCCGCGTCTTTGTACCCACGCACGAGACAGCACCAAAAAAGCACCCGTCTGGTACCCTCCACCGGTTATGTCTGCCCCCTCTGCCGCAGCCGCTGGCGCTGCTTCACACGCCTCCATTCAACCCGGCCTGGCCATTCTGGTGCTGGCGGCGCTGCTGTCCATCCAGCCGGTCACCACCGACCTGTACTTGCCCGCGCTGCCCGCCCTCACGCGCAGCCTGGGCGCGCCGCTTTCGGCGGCGCAGCTCACGCTCAGCGGGCTGCTGCTGGCGTTCGGCTGTTCGCAGATGGTGTGGGGGCCGCTGTCGGACCGCTTCGGGCGCCGCCCCATCCTGCTGGTGGGGCTGGCCATTTACGCGGTGGCCTCGCTGGGCAGCGCGCTGGCGCCCAGCATGGCGCTGCTGATCGCCTGGCGCGTGGCGCAAGGCGCCGCCATGGGCGCGGTGGTGATGTGCGCCCGCGCCATCGTGCGCGACCTCTACACGCCGCAGGAGGGTGCACGCGCCATGTCGAAGGCGCTGACCGGGCTGGGCATCGTGGCCTGCGTGTGTGCGCCGCTCGGGGGCTTGCTCAGCCAATGGCTGGGCTGGCGCGCCGCGCTGCTGGCCGTTGCCGCGTATGGCGTGGGCACGCTCGCGCTGGTGGCGCTGCGCCTGCCCGAAACCCTGGCGCGCCGCAACCCACAGGCCCTGCAGCCGCGCACGCTGGTGGGCACCTGGGGGCATGTGCTCAAGAACCCCACGTTCTGGGCGTTCTCGCTGCAGACCACGGCCACGTATGGCGGCCTGTTCACCTTTCTGGCCGCTTCGTCGTTCGTGTACATCGACGTGCTGGGCCTCACCCGCGCGCAGTATGGCTGGGTGATGGCCTCGGCCTGCGCGGCCTACCTGACGGGCACGTTCCTGTGCCGGCGCCTGCTCGTGCGGCTGGGCCTGCTGCGCACGGTGGCCATTGCGGGGGCCTTGAGCGCCAGTGGCGGCACCCTGATGGCGGGCGTGGCGTGGATGGGCTGGCACCAGCCGTTGGCGCTGCTGCTGCCTTTCTACCTGTTCATGGTGGGGCACGGCATTCACCAGCCCTGCGGGCAAAGCGGCGCGGTGGGGCCGTTTCCACAGGCTGCGGGCGTGGCATCGGCACTCAACGGTTTCATGATGATGCTGGCCGCGTTTGCGATTGGCGGCTGGCTGGGCCAGCGCCTGGACGGCACGGTGTGGCCGCTGGTCAACGGCGTGTGGTTCTGGTCGGTGGTGCTGGTTCTCATCTCGTGGACGCTGGTGCAGAAGTTTGGAGCGCAGCGTGACCGCGCCTGAAGCCGCCACCTTGCCCGCCATCGCGCTCGCAGGCCCCACCGCATCGGGCAAGACCGCTGGTGCGCTGGCGCTGGCCGCCGTGCTGGGGCGCCGGGGCACGCCGGTGGAGATCATCAGCGTGGACTCGGCCCTGGTGTACCGCGGCATGGACATCGGCACCGCCAAGCCCACGCCGGCCGAACTGGCCGCCGTGCCGCACCACCTCATTGACATCCGCGACCCGCTACAGGCCTACAGCGCGGCCGAGTTCGTGCAGGACGCCACGCGGCTCATCGCCGAGATCCGCGCGCGCGGAGCCCTGCCGCTGCTGGTGGGCGGCACCATGCTGTACTTCAAGGCATTGTTCGATGGCATCGACGACATGCCTCCTGCCGACCCCGCCGTGCGTGCGCGGCTCGAAGCTCAGGCGGCCGAACTCGGCTGGCCCGCCCTGCATGCCGAGCTGGCCCGCATCGACCCCGTCACCGCCGCCCGGCTGGCCCCGGCCGACAGCCAGCGCATCCAGCGCGCGCTGGAGGTGTGGCACGTTTCCGGCCGTCCGCTGTCGAGCTTCCACACCACCAGCACTACTAAAAAGATAGCTGCCAGCGCTGATGGAATAAGCGCTGGGGCCTTGTTTTCTTTAGAGCCCGATGATCGCGCCTGGCTGCACGCCCGCATTGCCCAGCGCTTTGACGCCATGCTGGCCGGCGGCTTCGTCGACGAAGTGCAGGCCCTGCGCGCGCGCGGCGACCTGCACCCCGACCTGCCCTCCATGCGCTGCGTGGGCTATCGGCAGGCCTGGGAGGAGCTGGACTTCCAGGCCCGCCACGCGCCGGGCACGCCCTTGAACCTGGCCCACCTGCGCGAGCGCGGCATTGCCGCCACACGCCAGCTGGCCAAGCGCCAGATCACCTGGTTGCGCAGCATGCCGGGGCGCCACGCCATCGCTTGCGACCAGCCGGGCGCCGAGGCCCGCCTGGTGGAGGCGGTATTGCAGCGGCTGGCACAGCGCGCCGCCGGGCCGGGGGCCGTCGCCGCATGACACTGCTGCGCGTGGACCAGCTGGGCAAGCACTACGGCGAAACGCCCGTGTTCTCGGGTGTGGATTTCACCGTGCAGCCCGGCGAATTCGTGGCCATCGTGGGCGACTCGGGTGTGGGCAAGTCCACGCTGCTCAACTGCCTGGCAGGCCTGGACACCTGGGACACCGGCCGCATCACGCACGGCACCACCGAGCTGGGCCAGCTGGACGACACGGAGCGCGCCCTGTGGCGCCGCGCCCATGTGGGCTTCGTCTTCCAGGCCTTTCATGTGCTGCCCCACCTGGACGTGGCGCAGAACGTGGCCTTGCCGCTGATGCTGCTGGGCCAGAGCGACCCGGATCGCACGCACCGCGTGCAGCAGATGCTGGACGCCGTGGAGCTGGGCGCGCTGGGCGCGCGGCTGCCCCAGCAGCTCAGCGGCGGCCAGCTGCAGCGCGTGGCCATTGCCCGCGCGCTCGTGCACCGCCCTGCCCTGCTGCTGGCCGACGAGCCCACCGGCAACCTCGACCCCACCACCGCCACCCGTGTAATGGACCTGCTGCTCGCACAGACGCGCGAGCATGGCGCCTCGCTGGTGCTGGTCACGCACTCGCATGCGGCGGCCACGCGGGCCGACCGGGTGCTGCGGCTGACGGCCGACGGCATCGCTCCCTAGGGCCTGTTCCCACTATTTTTGCCAGTGCGAAGGCTTGCCGCGGCGTTGCCAAGCCTCGCTGGGGCCGCACCCCAGCTTCGTTTGGCGCCTAGCGCCTGGCCCTTGGGTGTCGCAACGCATCTGGCAAAAATAGTGGGAACAGGCCATAGCAGGCGCCCTGGCCCCGCTGCCGCCTACTCGATGTTCAGGCGCTGCGCGGTCTTGTTCGCCAGCTTGGGCAGCGTGAGCGTCAACACGCCGTTGTCGTACTTGGCCTTGGCCTGCGCGGCATCCACATCGGCGGGCAGCTGGAAGCTGCGGGCCACAGACCCGTAGTAGCGCTCCGAACGCAGCACCTTCTCGCCTTCGCGCTTTTCGTCGTGCTGGCGCACCTCGGCGCGCAGGCTCACCACGTTGCCTTCCAGCGAGACATGGATGTCCTCCTTGGCCACGCCGGGCACCTCGGCCAGTACGGTGTAGGCCCCGTCGGTTTCCTTCACGTCCACCTTGATCTGCCCGGGGCTGGGCAGGCTGTCGCCATGCAGCGGGCGCACGTAAAAACCGGGGGCAATGTCCTTGAAGAAGTCATCAAACAGACTGCCGCGTGTCACGAGAGAGTTCATGGTCTGGCTCCTTGAAAACGGTGTGAACAACAACAAACCGGGCTCCCGCAGGGCTCGCACCGAAGCCCTGCGAAAGGACTGCTCAGGCTCCTTGCCAAAAGGCCCTGAACACTCTCCAAGATAGGCGCGGCCGCGCGCGCCCTCAAGGGCGTTGGAACACATGGTTGACCTTCGTCAAACGCGGGCCTGCTGCGCCTCGTCCCGCCCCTTCCAGCCGCTGGCGGCCACAATGCAATCCATGCTCGCATTGCTTCGCACCTTCTCCTGGCAGGACTTGCGCCACCACCCCTGGCGCAGCGCGGCGGCCGTCGTGGCGGTGATGCTGGGCGTGGCGCTGGCGTTTGGGGTGCATGTGATCAACGCCTCGGCGCTGGACGAGTTTTCGCAGGCCGTGCGGGCAGTCAACGGGCAGCCCGACCTGGAATTGCGCGCCATGCGCGGCCACCTCCCCGAGTCGCTGTACGGGCCGCTGGCCACGCACCCGCAGCTGGCGCGCGCCAGCCCGGTGCTGGAGCTTTCGGCCATCGCGCGGGCGGCGCCTGCAGAACCGCCCGGCGCGTCGCCTTCGGCCGCCGCAGGCACGCCGCTGCGCATCGTCGGCGCTGACGCGCTGCTGCTGCCCGCCATCGCGCCCGCGCTCATGCCGCGCCCCTGGGCAGGGGCCGATCGCATGGCCCTGTTTGCACCCGCCACCGTCTTCCTCAACACCGCCGCACTGCAGGCCCTGGGCCTGCCGGCCGAGCCGCCCGCGTCCTCCACTGCCACGCCGCAGTTGGTGCTGCAGGAGGGGCTGGCGCAATACACGGTGCAGGTGGCCGGCACCGTGGCAGCCGGCGGCGCGCCGCTGGCGGTGATGGACATTGGCGCCGCGCAAGACCTGTTCGGCCGCGCAGGGCAATTGAGCCGCATCGACCTGCAGCTGCAGCCCGGCACCGACCGCAGCGTGTGGCAACAGACCGTGCGCGCCCTGCCCGGCTGGCCCGCCAACGCCGTGTTCGCGCAGCCGGGCGACGCGGCGCAGCGCATCAGCAACCTCTCGCGGGCCTACCGGGTCAACCTCACGGTGCTGGCGCTGGTAGCCCTGTTCACCGGTGCGTTCCTGGTGTTCTCGGTGCTCGCACTCAGCGTGGCGCAGCGCGGGCCGCAATTTGCGCTGCTGGCCGTGCTGGGCGCCACGCCCCGCCAGCGCCTGGCCCTGGTGCTGGCCGAATCCGCCTTGCTGGGCCTGGTGGGCAGTGCCGCCGGCATCGCGCTGGGCACCGCCCTGGCCGCCGCCGCGCTGCGGCTGCTGGGGGGCGACCTGGGCGGCGGCTACTTTGCCGGCGTGCAGCCCGCACTGCAGTGGAGCCTGCCTGCCGCGCTGATCTACGGCGCCCTGGGCGTGGCCGCCGCGCTGGCAGGTGGCTGGTGGCCCGCGCGTGCCGCGCAAAGCCTGCCGCCAGCCCAGACCCTCAAGGGCCTGGGCACCATGGCGGCCGCCGGTGGCCGCAGTCGTATCGGTATTTTTTTGATAGCGCTTGGCGCTTTGTTGACGGTCGCCCCGCCCGTTTTTGGCATACCCCTGGCCGCGTACGTGGCCATCGGCCTGCTGCTGGTGGGCGGAATCGCCGTGCTGCCCTGGGGCATGGCCTGGGCGCTGCGGCACCTGCAGCCGCTGGCCGCGCGGCGCCTGCTGGCGTTGCTGGCGCTGGAACGCGCGCGCCGCATGCGCGGCAGCGCCGCCATTGCCGTGGGTGGCGTGGTGGCCAGCCTCGCGCTGGCCGTGGCGCTGACGGTGATGGTGGCCAGCTTTCGCGGGTCGGTGATGCAGTGGCTGGACGCGGTGCTGCCCTCGCCCCTGTACGTGCGGTCGGCCCTGGGCACACCCGGCAGCGACGCCGCCCTGCTGCCCGGCAGCCTCGCCGAGGCCGTGGCCCAGCTGCCCGAAGTGGAACGCGTGCAGCCCCTGCGCGCCAGCCCGCTGCAGCTGGAACCCACCCTGCCCGCACTCACCGTGCTGAGCCGCCCGCTCGGCCCCGACCCTGCCCAGAACCTGCCCCTGGTGGGCGAGGCCCTGCCCGTTCCGCCCGGCCGCACCGGGGTGTATGTGAGCGAGGCCGTGGTGGACCTGTACGGCCTGCGGCCCGGCATGGAGTGGCCCGCACTTTCCAAGGCATTGAGCCCTGTAGCGCAGGAAGGGCAAGCGCAGCAAGCTATCTTTTACATAGCAGGCGTGTGGCGCGACTACGCACGGCAGACCGGCGCGGTGGTGATGGACCGCGCCGTGTGGCTGCGCCTGACGGGCGACGCCCGCACCAGCGACCTGGCCCTCTGGCCGCGCAAAGGCGCCGATGCGGCGCAGCTGCAGGCGGCCATCCGTGCACTGGCACGCACGCACGCGGGCAGCGTCGCAGCCACGGCGGCGGCATCATCGCCGGCCTCCGCAGCCGACACCGACACCGCGCTGGTGGAATTCGCCTCGGCCAGCACGATCCGCGAACGCTCGCTGCGCATCTTCGACCGCAGCTTCGCCGTCACCTACTGGCTGCAGGCCGTCGCTATCGGCATCGGCCTGTTCGGCGTGGCCGCCAGCTTCAGCGCGCAGATCCTCGCCCGCCGCAAGGAGTTCGGCCTGCTCGCCCACCTGGGCCTCACGCGGCGGCAGATCCTGACCGTGGTGGCGGGCGAAGGGGCTGCTTGGACGGCGGTGGGGGCAGCTGCGGGCGTGCTGCTGGGGCTGGCCGTGTCGGTGGTGCTGGTGCATGTGGTCAACCCGCAGAGTTTTCACTGGACAATGGATCTGGCGGTGCCTTGGGGGAGGTTGCTGGGGTTGTGTGCTGCGGTCATCGTGTCGGGAACCATTACTGCTTGGTTGGCGGGGCGGGCGGCGGCGGGGAGGGACGCGGTGATGGCGGTGAAGGAGGATTGGTAGGGTGCAACTGCACGTCTTTGATCCATCGCTCATCAAAACTGAATGCTGATTTTTCTAAATTCTTAAAAACATCAAACATCAAATATTTAACATAACACCACAGTCCCAAAAAATTTCAAAAACATACCAATAACAACCCACTAAAAAAAAGTATATGAAATTAAACATAAGAAACTTTTCTTGCATAAAAGACGTTGAGTTTGAAGTAAAAGATTTCAATGTAATAATTGGACCTCAAGCAAGCGGGAAGAGCTTAATATCAAAGATTTTGTACTTCTTTAATACCTTGAAATTAGATCAAACAGAAAGCATAAAAAGCCTAAAAAGCTTCGAAACATATTCGGATGAGGTAAAAGAGAAATTTATCAAGTGGTTCCCCATTTCTGCATGGGGCTCCGAAATATTTAACATAAAATTTGATGCAGGCGACTATAAAATCACAATCATCCGGGTAAGTCACAACGGGAGAATTAGCAACACACTAAAAATGATATTCTCCCAATCAATTAAAGATACTCATAGAATTGGATCCGATCTATATCGAAAGTTAGAAAAAAAATACCGAGAAGAAGAAAACGAAGATGATTTTTTCGAGAAAGTTCAATTGGAAAGATATGCAGACAGACAGATAAATAGCATTTCAAGAAAGAGCTTGTCAGACAACTATATTGATGTTTTGACATACATACCAGCAGGCAGATCTTTTTTCACAAACCTAGGAAAAGCATTACTAGCTTTCGAACAAACAAATTTATTAGATCCGGTGTCGGTGGATTTTGGAAAACTGTATACAAGTTTCATACAAAACTTCAATCTCCTACAAAGAAAGATAAACAGAGGAACTGTCTCTTTTATATCATCCATAATTGGCGGAGAAATTGTTTTTGAAAAAGGCAGCTTTTATGTTAAGTATGAAGACGGAAGGAAAATACCCTTTTCTAACCTATCATCAGGACAACAAGAGTTGATGCCCCTCCTTATGGCCTTCTCGTCCATAAGCCCGACAAACAACAGCCCTCAGTCTATTGAGAGCAGAAACTACCTAACCTTTATCGAGGAGCCAGAGGCTCACTTATTTCCTGATGCACAAAGCAGAATAATAGAGGGATTTTCCAAGTACATACAATCAAGCGCATATAACAGGAGAAAAATAATAATAACAACTCACAGCCCATATGTTTTATCAAAGATCAACAATCTCTTAAAAGCTGGCAGTCTATACAAAGAATTCAGAAAAAATAAAGAAAAAATCGAACTACTAAACCAGACAATTCCGCGCGCAACCTCCATTAATCCGGCGAGATTTACCGCCAACGCACTAATCAACGGGAAATTTGTTAAAATAATTGACAATTATGGATTAATCGATGCAGAATATCTTGACGAAGTTTCAAATGAGATAAATTCAGAGTTTGCAAGACTCCTGGAATTGGAGTTTGAATAAATGCATACTACGCACTGCTCAACCAAAAGCAATTATAAAAACATTAAGGTACACGAGCCCAAAAGCTCAACCATTTACATAGAAAATAAGGACCAGCTCGAATACTACTTAATAAAATACGATGGATGCATCGTAAAAAACCAAGAGGGTGCCGACTATCTTTTATCAAAAACCGATCTGACTTCCATCTGCATCATTGAGCTAAAAGGTTCCGATATCGAAAAAGCATTCCGTCAAATATCAACAACCACCGACAATTTAAAGACAACATCATTTTCAAAATCAAGAAAATCCGCCATTATCGTCAATACCACTTGGCCAAAAGCATCAACAAGTCTTCAATCGCTAATGCAGAGGTACTACTCAACTTACAGGGGTAAACTCTACGCAGCCAGGCATCTCAGTTCAAAAAAATTCACAGATATTCTTTAGTGCCCGATTAAATCGGTCCCATCTTGCTTCGAACTTTTTCCGAATTTCCTGCGCAGTACCCATTTGGTATGTGGCATTTCTCTCGGGAGGGGTATTCAAGAGAATTCAATGGCGCGTGCGATTCACTGCCCTAATCTTTGCCACACGCGAATTGTGTATATGACAATTTCAGCATGATCATCTCCAGCACCCCCTGGCTCCACGAAGCCATCGCCCGCATCGAAGCTGACTACCAGCGCAGTGCCGACACGCACCTGATCCCCCTGCGCCTGCCCGCCTTCGCGGCCCACGGCATTGACCTGTACCTCAAGGACGAATCCACGCACCCCACCGGCAGCCTGAAGCACCGGCTGGCGCGGTCGCTATTTCTATACGCGCTGTGCAATGGCTGGGTGCATGAGGGCTCGACCATCGTGGAATCCTCCAGCGGCTCCACGGCGGTGAGCGAGGCTTACTTTGCGCGACTGCTCGGCCTGCCTTTCGTGGCCGTCATGCCGCGCAGCACCTCGCCCGAGAAGGTCGCGCAGATCGAGTTCCATGGCGGGCGTTGCCACTTTGTGGACAGTGCGAGCGCAGTGTATGACGCGGCCCGCGCCATTGCGGCCGAGACGGGCGGCCACTACATGGACCAGTTCACGTATGCCGAGCGCGCGACCGACTGGCGCGGCAACAACAACATTGCCGAGAGCATGTTCACGCAGATGCAGCGCGAGCCGCACCCTGTCCCACGCTGGATCGTGGTGGGTGCGGGCACGGGCGGCACCAGCGCCACCATTGGCCGCTATGTGCGCTACCAGCGGCACGCCACGCAGGTGTGCGTGGCCGACCCGGCAGGCTCGGTGTTCAGCGCGTACCACCGCACGGGCGACGCGACGCTGACGGCGCCGGGTTCACGCATCGAAGGCATCGGCCGGCCGCGCGTGGAGCCCAGCTTTATCCGCACGCTGGTGGACCGCATGGTGGATGTGCCCGACGTGGAGTCCATTGCCGCCATGCGTGCGCTGTCTGCACTGCTGGGGCGGCGCGTGGGGCCGTCCACGGGCACCAACTTCGTGGCCATGCTGGCCCTGGCGTGCGAGATGCGCGAGCGCGGTGAGCGTGGCTCCATCCTGTCGCTGCTGTGCGATGCGGGTGAGCGCTATCTGCCCACGTATTTCAATGCCGACTGGGTGGCGCAGTGCTTTGGCGACTGCACTGCCGCGCAGCAGAAGATCGACGCGCTGATCCGGTCTGCAGATCGCTGACCCGAAGTTCCCACAGCCCTGCATCGCCTTCATCACCGGCAGCACCCACCCAGCCATGCCCGCCGACCTCCCCGCCTGTACCCGCCGCCAATGGCTGGCTGCCCACCTGCCTGCGGGCCTGGCGCTGGCGGGGATTGGCACGGGCGCGGCGCTGCCCATGGTGGCCTACGCGCTGCCGGAACGCGCCCTGGTGTTCCCGCGCGACCACGGCAGCCACCCCGAACTGCGCACCGAGTGGTGGTACATCACCGGCCACGCGCAGGCGGCGGGCCGGCCGTGGGGTTTTCAGGTGACGTTCTTCCGCTCGCGCGTGGATGCCACGCAGGGGCTGCAGTCGGCCTTTGCAGCCAAGCAGCTGGTGTTTGCCCACGCGGCGGTGACGGACGTGCAAGGCCGGGCGCTGCTGCACGACCAGCGCATCGCGCGCGCCGGCTTTGGCGTGGCAGAGGCCAGCACGCAGGACACCAACGTGCGCCTGCAGGACTGGACGCTTGTGCGGTCGGACCTTCCGCGCATGGGCGATCTGCCATCGGGCCCGGGGAGCCGCTACAGCGCCCATATCGCGGGCGGCGAATTTGCGCTGGACCTGGCTTTTGACACCACGCAGCCCGTGCTGCTGCAGGGCGCGCAGGGCCTGTCGCGCAAGGGGCCCGAGGCCTCGCAGGCCAGTTATTACTACAGCCAGCCGCAGCTGGCGGTGAGCGGCACGCTGACGGTGGGCGGGCGCCGCATGGACGTCACACCCGGCACCGGCCGCGCGTGGATGGACCACGAGTGGAGCGAGGCGCTGATGCACCCCGAGGCCCAGGGCTGGGACTGGATCGGCATGAACCTGCACGATGGCAGCGCGCTGACCGCCTTTCGCTTGCGGCGTGCGGACGGGTCGGCGCTGTGGGCGGGCGGTTCGCTGCGCGCGGCGGGGCAGCCCACGCGGGTGTTTGGCCCGCACGAAGTGGCTTTCAGCCCCGAGCGCTTCTGGACCAGCCCACACAGCGGCGCGCGCTACCCGGTGCAGTGGCGCATCGATACGCCCGCTGGGCGCTTTACCGTGCAAGCGGTGCTGGACGCCCAGGAGCTGGACAGCCAGGGCTCGACCGGTGCCATTTACTGGGAGGGCCTGAGCGACCTGCGCGGCTCCAGCGGCCAGGTGGTGGGCCGGGGCTACCTTGAAATGACGGGGTATGCGCGGGCGCTGCGGCTGGGGTGAGCACTGTGACGCCCCAACGACCCAGCCGCTTCTCTTTTGATAGCTGGTAGCGCTCAAAAATAAAGGGTTTCAGGCCACTTTGACCTGAAACCCTTATGCATCAAGCGCGAACCGCTATTCTTTTGGAAGCATTCCTTCGCTGATGCTAGCCCCGGCTGGCTCGGCGGCGGTCCAGCCAGGCAATGATCTCGCCCATGATGCCGCGGCGGAAGGACAGCACGCAGATCACGAAGATGAGGCCTGTGACCATGGTGACGGATTCGCCCAGGGTCTTGAACCACTCCACGCTGGTCAGCGCCGCCAGCAGGTTGCCGAACTCTCCGATCTTGTTCTCCAGCAGCACCACCACGGCCGATCCAATGAGCGGGCCGGACAGCGTGCCCAGGCCGCCCACCAGCGTCATCAGGATGACCTGGCCCGAAGCCGTCCAGTGCACATCGGACAGCGTGGCAAAGCCCAGCACCACGGTCTTGAGCGAGCCCGCCAGGCCTGCAATGGCGGCCGAGATGACAAACGCCAGCAGCTTGAAGTGCTGCACGTCGTAGCCCAGGGAGATGGCGCGGGGTTCGTTCTCCTTGATGCCCTTGAGCACCTGGCCGAACGGCGAGTGGATGGTGCGCACGATGAGCAGGAACGCGGCCACCACGATGACCAGTGCCACGTAGTACATCGCCAGATCGTTCCTGAGATCCAGCACGCCAAACAGCTTGCCGCGCGGCACGCCCTGCAGGCCGTCCTCGCCGCCGGTGAAGGGCGCCTGCAGACACACGAAGAACAGCATTTGCGCCAGCGCCAGCGTGATCATGGAGAAGTAGATGCCCTGGCGGCGGATGGCGAGCCAGCCAAACAGCAGGCCCAGCAGCGCACCGCCGCCCGTGCCCAGCAGCAGCCCCACCTCGGGCGTGAGGCCCCACACCTTGATGGCATGGCCCGTAACGTAGGCGGCACCGCCCAGAAACGCCGCGTGGCCGAACGACAGCAAGCCCGTGAAGCCCAGCAGCAGGTTGAAGGCCGAAGCAAACAGTGCAAAGCACATGAGCTTCATCATGAAGATGGGATAGGCGCCAAGAAAGGGCGCAACCACCAGGCCCAGAAGCAGGAGCGCGTATCCGATGGGAGCAATGTTCTTGAAGTTCATGCTGGTTGCCCCTCTTTACTTCTCTTTGCCGAACAGGCCGGCGGGGCGGATGAGGAGAACGATGACCATGATGACGAACACCACGGTGGACGATGCTTCGGGATAGAACACCTTGGTGAAGCCTTCGATGACGCCCAGGCCCAGCCCGGTGAGGATGGAGCCCATGATGGAGCCCATGCCGCCGATCACCACCACGGCAAACACCACGATGATGAGGTTCTGCCCCATGAGCGGCGTGACCTGGTATACCGGCGCCGCCAGCACGCCGGCAAAGGCGGCCAGCGCGGCGCCAAAGGCGTAGGTCAGCGTCACCATCACCGGCACGTTGATGCCGAAGGCCTCGACCAGGCGCGGGTTTTCGGTGCCAGCGCGCAGGTAGGCGCCGAGCTTGGTTTTCTCGATCACGTACCAGGTGGCCAGGCACACGACGATGGAGGCCGCCACGACCCAGGCGCGGTAGTTGGGCAGGATCATGAAGCCGAGGTTGGTGGCGCCCTCCAGCAACTCGGGCGTGTCGTAGCCCAGGCCCGACACACCGTAGATGGAGCGGAACACGCCTTCAATCAGCAGCGTGAGGCCCAGCGTGAGCAGCAGGCCGTAAAGGTGGTCGAGCTTGTAGATCCAGCGCAGCAGCAGGCGCTCGATGAGCACCCCAAACAGCCCCACCATCAACGGCGCCAGCACCAGCATCAGCCAGTAGTTGATGCCGAAGTAGTTCATGGCCATCCAGGTGATCAGGGCGCCCGTCATGAACAGCGCGCCGTGCGCAAAGTTGATGACGTTGAGCAGGCCGAAGATCACGGCCAGCCCCAGGCTGAGGATTGCGTAGAACGATCCGTTGACCAGCCCCAGCAGGAGCTGACTCAACAGGCCGGGCAATGAGACACCGAAGATTTCCATGGGTGGGCGCAGCGGGTGCAAAGAGAGAACGAGAGAAGGGCGCGGGCCAGAGAGGGAGCGCAGCGCCGGCACGCGCGATGACGGGCGGTGCAGAGGTACCGCTCGCCAGCCCTGCGCATGCAACGCACAGAGCTGGCGGGCCGGGTGTCAGCCCGCCCCTCAGGAGAGACCATCCATCACTTCCAGAGCGCGCACTTGCTCTCGGCCTTGGTGGTGAATACCTGGTCACCGGGCAGCTTCTTGACGAGCTTGTAGTAGTCCCAGGGCTTGGTGGATTCCGAGGGCTTCTTCACCTCCATCAGGTACATGTCATGCACGTAGCGGCCGTCAGGACGCAGTTGGCCCGAGCCGAAGAAGTCGTTCATCTTCATGCCGCGCCAAGCGGCCATGACCTTGTCGGCGTCCACCGTCTTGGCGGCGTCCACGGCCTTGAGGTAGTTCATGGTGGCGGAGTAGTCGGCCGCCTGGATTTCGGTGGGCATGCGCTTGGTCTTCTCGAAGAACTTCGCCGCAAACTTGCGTGTTTCGTCGTTCAGGTCCCAGTACCAGCTGGTCGTGAATTGCAGGCCTTCGGTGTTGCGCAGGCCCAGGCTGTGCACATCGGAGATGAAGATCAGCAGGCCGGCCAGCTTCATGCTCTTGCCGATGCCGAACTCCTTGGCCGCCTTGATGGAGTTGATGGTGTCGCCCCCGGCATTGGCCAGGCCCAGGATCTGGGCCTTGGAGTTCTGAGCCTGCAGCAGGAAGGAAGAAAAGTCTGAAGCGTTGAGCGGGTGGCGCACCCCTCCCACCACCGTGCCGCCCTTGACCTTGACCACGGCGGTGGTGTCGGCCTCCAGCGCGTGACCGAAGGCGTAGTCGGCCGTGAGGAAGTACCAGCTCTTGCCACCCGTGTCCACAATGGCCGAGCCGGTGCCCTTGGCGAGGGCCACAGTGTCGTAGGCGTAGTGCACGGTGTAGGGCGTGCACTGGTCGTTGGTCAGCGCGGAACTTGCCGCACCGTTGTTGATGTACACCCGCTTCTTCTCGGCAGCCACCTTGGCGGACGCCAGCGCGGTGCCGGAATTGGTGCCGCCGAACAGCATGGTCAGCCCCTGGGTGTCGATCCACTCACGCGCCTTGGATGCGGCGATGTCGGCCTTGTTCTGGTGGTCGGCCGTGAGCAGTTCGATGGGCATGCCCAGCACCTTGCCGCCGAAGTCGTCAATCGCCATCTGGATGGCCACCGCGCCGTTTTTGCCTTCCACGTCGGCATAAAGGCTCGACATGTCGGTGATGAAGCCGATCTTGACCTTGTCCTGGGCCTGCGCGGCCGAGGTGGCCAGGCCTGCGGCACCCAGCATCAATGCCAACACTTTGAGTTGTTTCTTCATGGGTTTGTCTCCTGGTGGTGCGGTGGAAGAAAGCGATGGGGAAATGGGTGCGAAGAAGCGGGTGGCGTGCGGCCTGCAGCGTGGGACGTCCTCACACGCCCAGCAACTCGTTGAGCACGGGCATCTTGTCGTTGAGTTCATCGGAGCCGAACTTCTCGACGATGCGGCCGTGCTCCATCACGTAGAAGCGGTCGGCCAGCGGCGCGGCAAAGCGGAAGTTCTGCTCCACCATCACGACGGTGTAGCCCTTCTCGCGCAGCGTGGTGATCATGCGGGCCAGGGCCTGCACGATGACGGGGGCCAAGCCTTCGGAGATCTCGTCCAGCAGCAGCAGCTTGGCGCCCGTGCGCAGGATGCGGGCGACGGCCAGCATCTGCTGCTCGCCGCCCGACAGGCGCGTTCCCTGGCTGTTCTTGCGCTCAGCCAGGTTGGGGAACATGGCGTAGATCTCCTGCACCGACATGCCGGGCGTGCCGGTCTTGAGAACTGGGGGCAGCAGCAGGTTCTCTTCGCACGACAGGCTGGAAAAGATGCCCCGCTCTTCCGGGCAATAGCCCACACCCAGGTGCGCAATGCGGTGCGTCGGCATGTTCACCGTCTCCACGCCGTGGATCTTGACCGAGCCCTTGCGCGCGCCCGTCAGGCCCATGATGGCGCGCATGGTGGTCGTGCGGCCCGCGCCGTTGCGGCCCAGCAGGGTCACGACCTCGCCGGGCTGCACGACGATGTCCACGCCATGCAGCACATGCGACTCGCCGTACCAGGCTTCGAGGTTCTTGATTTCCAGCGCAGGCACGCCGGTCTTGATTGGGGTACTTGCCATTTCAGATATCCATTGCGCCGCACGCTGTCCGCCGCGACAGGCGCGATCGAAGCCAGAGCCCCCGCGCAAGGGCCGCCCCGCCGCGCTGGGGGCGTCTCCCTCCCAGATTGCGAAGCAATATGAGGGAGGGGGAAGACGCAAAGCGACTCAGGGGGAGCTTCATCTAATGCGCTCCATGCAACTGGCCGTCGGTGGTGCCCATGTAAGCTTCCATCACCTGCGGGTTGTTCGAGACTTCTTCGTACGGCCCCTCGGCCAGCACGGCGCCGCGCTGCAGGACGGTGATGCAGTCGGCAATCGTGGAGACGACTTTCATGTTGTGCTCCACCATCAGGATGGTGCGGCCGGCCGATACCTTCTTGATGAGCTGGGTGACGCGTTCCACGTCCTCATGGCCCATGCCCTGCGTGGGCTCGTCCAGCAGCATCAGCTCGGGTTCCATGGCCAGGGTGGTGGCTATCTCCAGTGCGCGCTTGCGGCCATAAGGCAGGTTCACGGTCACCTCATCGGCCAAATCCTCCAATCCCACTTCGGTCAGCAGTTGCATGGCACGGTCGTCCAGCTGGCTCAAGGTGCGCTCGCTGCGCCAGAAGTGGAACGAGGTGCCCAGCTTGCGCTGAAGGCCCAGCCGCACGTTCTCCAGCAGCGTAAGGTGCGGGAACACCGCCGAGATCTGGAACGAGCGGATGACACCGCGGCGCGCAATCTGCGCGGGCTGTTCGCGGGTGATGTCGTGCCCGTTGAAGCGAATCACGCCCGACGTGGGCGTGAGGAACTTGGTGAGCAAGTTGAAGCAGGTGGTTTTGCCTGCGCCGTTGGGGCCGATCAACGCGTGGATCGAGCCACGGCGCACGGCCAGGTTCACGTCGCTGACGGCGGTGAAGCCCTTGAACTCTTTGGTCAGGCTGTGGGTTTCGAGAATGACGTCGCTCATTGCGCCTTGGCCGCTCCGTGTAGGAACTGAGGGGGAAGAGCCTTGCCTGCAAGGTCTCCGAGAGGTGTCGAGTGCCGGATCTCTGTGCATGGTATGCCCCTCTACCCGCCAGTAGATACTGGTAGTAATGCCTATGTAGAACTTCATAGGGTCTAACCGCAGGGGGTCTGACGGCCCCCCCCAGAACCCGGCTGCAGGGCGCTTCAGACCGTGGTTTCGGGCGCCGCGCCCCGCCCCCGGCCGGGGCTTCAACGGCGTGCGCAGGCGCGCGCTCACTGGCTTTTTCTTACATATCGGCGTCGCCCAGGCGACTGCTTGGTGTACCGCTGCCGAAATTGACACGGCTTGGCCCTGCGGCGCTGCGGTTCCCGCGCAATGCGCATGAGGCGCTGCATGGCAGCAGCCCGGCCCCTACACTGGCTGGATGGCATCCACCTCCACCACCGCGCCTTCATCCTCCACGTCGTCGCCCTCCTCTGCACGCACCGCCGTGGGTGCTGCGGCACGTGGTGCGCCGCGCTCCCTTTCGGGCTTACTTCCGTTCCTGCGTCCTTACCGGGGGCGCATTGCGGCGGCGGTGGTGTTTCTGGTGCTGGCGGCGCTGGCCACGCTGGCGTTTCCGTTGGCGCTGCGCAATCTGGTGGACGCAGGGCTCGTCAACACCGACAAAGGCGCGCAGACGATGGCGCTGCGCGATCACTTCGAGGCGCTCTTTGCGGTAGCCGTCGCGCTGGGCGTGTTCTCTGCCGCGCGCTTTTACATGGTGAGCTGGCTGGGCGAGCGGGTGACGGCCGACCTGCGCAACGCGGTCTACAGCCACGTGCTGCGGCAAAGCCCGCAGTTCTTTGAAACCACCCAGACGGGGGAAGTGCTGTCGCGCCTGACGGCCGACACCACGCTGGTGCAGACCGTGGTGGGCTCATCCTTGTCGATGGGCCTGCGCAACGCAGTGATGGGCGTGGGCGCTCTGGCCATGCTGGTGTGGACCAATCCGTATGTGATGTCGGTGGTGTTTGCGGCCGTCGTGCTGGTGGTGCTGCCGACCCTGTGGATCGGCCGCCGCGTGCGCCGCCTCTCGCGCGACAGCCAGGACCGCGTGGCCGACTCCAGCGCCATCGCGGCCGAGGTGATCAATGCCGTGCCGGTGGTGCAGAGCTACACGGCCGAGCCGCGCGAGGCGAACCGGTTCCAGCAGGCCACCGAGAACGCCTTCCAGGTCGCCATCAAGCGCAGCCGCGCCCGCGCCCTGCTGGTGGCCTTCATCATCATTGCCAACGCCGCGCTGCTGCTGTGGGGCCTGTACCGCGGCACCGGCGCCGTGCTGGCGGGTAAGATGACTGCCGGACATCTGGGCCAGACGGTGGTCTACGTGATCCTGCTCGCCGGGGCAGTGGCCGTACTGGGCGAGGTCTATGGCGACCTGCTGCGCGCCGCGGGGGCCACCGAACGCCTGATGGAGCTGCTATCCAGCCGCTCGCCCGTGACGGATCCCGCCGCGCCGAAAACACTGCCGCTGTCGGGACAAGGCCTGGCGGTCGAATTCGATCAGGTGCGCTTCCACTACCCCTCGCGCCCCGACCAGCCTGCGTTGCACGGCTTCTCGCTGCGGCTTGCGCCGGGCGAGACCGTGGCACTCGTGGGCGCCAGCGGTGCGGGCAAGACCACCGTGTTCCAGTTGCTGCAGCGGTTCTACGACGTGGACAGCGGTCCTGACGGAAGCCCGGCCGGCCACGTCCGGCTCAACGGGGTGGACATCCGCGACCTGCCGCTGGCCACCCTGCGCGCCCACATCGGCACCGTGCCGCAAGACGCGGTGATCTTCTCAGCATCGGCCATGGACAACATCCGCTACGGGCGCCCCGACGCCACGGATGAGGAGGTGATCGGTGCCGCACGCGCTGCGTTCGCGCACGACTTCCTGATGGCGCTGCCCGAGGGCTATGCCACCTTCCTGGGCGAGCGGGGCGTGCGCCTGTCGGGCGGCCAGCGCCAGCGCATCGCGATCGCCCGGGCCATGCTCAAGAATCCACCCTTGCTGCTGCTCGACGAGGCTACCAGCGCCCTCGACGCCGAGAGCGAGCGCATGGTGCAGGCGGCACTGGACACCGCCATGCAGCGCCACACGGGCCGCCGAACCACGCTGGTCATTGCACACCGGCTGGCCACCGTGCAGAACGCGGACCGCATCGTGGTGCTGGACCATGGGCGCATCGTCGAAGAAGGGACCCATGGCGCCTTGCTGGCCCAGGGCGGGGTGTATGCGCGGTTGGCGGCGCTGCAGTTCGCAGCGTGAGCTTTTGAGCTTTTGAGCTTTTGGACAGGTTGCTATACAAGTAATAGCTATTGGCGCCCGATAAACAAGCGCCAGAGGCATTTTTTTGTGATCAATCCAGGACGCAATCGGTGCCGGAGTGGGCGGTAGCTGCACTCCCCGCGAGCATGCATGCCTGCATGGGCGCGCCGTGCCCCCTGCGCTGGACCTGTTACTGCAAGGTCTCTTTGGCCGCAGGTGGCAGGGGCAATGGCATCACGGCGATGCCCTCCTCCAGCAACTGCATTGCCTCGTCCGGCGTGGCCTGGCCCCGGATCGCGCGCTCCTGCACTTCACCATGGTGCATGCGCCGCGCCTCTTGTGCGAAACGGGAGCCCACGTCTTCTGTCTGGGCCACGATCTTGCGCGCCAGCTCCAGCCAGGCGGCCTGCAATGCCGGGGGAAGCATGCCCGCCTCGACGGCGCTGCCCTGGCTCTGCGGCTGGCGCTGGGCCACCGCTCCGCCCGGACCAGCGGCTGGCGCGCCCGCGGGCGCACTGGCGCCCAGGTTCAGGCGGGGTGCGCTCAGGCGCTTTTCGATGTGGCTGTCCGCGCACATGGGGCATTGCACGAGCCCCTGCTCCCGCTGGCTCTGAAAATCATCTTCCGAACCGAACCACCCCTCAAAGATGTGGCCGTGCCGGCACTGCAGATCAAGCACCTTCATGGCAGCAATTTTCACGCATCACACGATGGAAAGGGGGAGCCGCGCCACGCCCGGATCAGCCGTGGCGGCGCAGCAGGTAGCGGTAGACAAAGCCGGGAAACGCCAGTGTGAGAAACAACGTGCCCGTGATGGCATAGAACTCCCAGCCCTGGGGTGCAATCTGGCCTGCACGGCGCTCAAGCAACAGTGCCAGTCCGCCCACCAGAAAGTACAGCAGCACCAGTTCGACCAACCGTCCTGGCAGCGGCTTGCGGGGCGATGCCAGCGGCCCTACCACCAGCCAGCGATGGTTGATGAAGGGCAGGTTCGCGGCTACCAGCGCCGCGACGATGACCAGCCAAACAGATCCGGTGAGAGACACGGTGCACCAACCAGAGCGACCTGGGCGCTCAGGTGGCCAGCGCACGCACCACGGCGTCGGCGCACAGGGCCATGAGCCCGCCGGGCAGCAGGCCCAGCACCAGCAGCAGCGCACCGTTGAGGGTCAGGACCACGCGCACATCGGCAGGCGCCGAAACACTGGTGGCCGTCAGCGGCGCGTCGAAGTACATGACCTTGACGACGCGCAGGTAATAGAAGGCACCGATCAGCGACATGACCACGGCGAACACGGCCATGGCGATGTACAGGGTCTGGCCCGAAGCCACCAGCGCCTGCAGCACCGCCAGCTTGGCGTAGAAGCCCACCAGCGGGGGAATGCCCGCCATGGAGAACAGGCACACCGCCATGATGCCGGCATAGAGCGGACTGCGCTGGTTGAGGCCTGCAAAGTCCGAAATCTCTTCGCTCTCAAAACCTTCGCGGGCCAACAGCAGGATCACGCCGAACGCCGCCAGCGTGGTCAGCACATAGGTCACCACGTAGAACATGGAGGCGCTATAGGCATTCTCGACCGCGGTGGCATCCACGTTGCCGTTGATCACGCCCGACATCAGGCCAAGCAGCACGAACCCCATCTGCGAGATGGTGGAGTACGCCAGCATGCGCTTGAGGTTGGTCTGTGCAATGGCGGCCAGGTTGCCCACCAGCAGCGAGCCAATGGCCAGCACGGCCAGCATCTGCTGCCAGTCGATGGCCAGCGGCAGCAGGCCGTCCACCAGCAGGCGGATGGTGATGGCGAAGGCCGCCAGCTTGGGCGCGCCACCGATCATCAGCGTGACCGCCGTGGGAGCACCCTGGTACACGTCGGGAATCCACATGTGGAAGGGCACCACACCCAGCTTGAATGCCAGGCCGGCGACCACGAACACCAGGCCGAACACCAACACCTGGTGACGGATCTGGCCGGAATTGACCGCCTTGAACACCTGGCCGATATCGAGCGAGCCAGTGGCGCCGTAAATCATGGACAGGCCGTACAGCAGGAAGCCGCTGGCCATGGCGCCGAGCACGAAGTACTTCATGGCCGCTTCGGTGGCCGTGGCGTTGTCGCGGCGCAGGGCCACGAGCGCATAGCTCGACAGGGTTAGCAGTTCCAGGCCCAGGTAGATCACAAGGAAGTTGTTGCCTGAGATCATGATGAACATGCCCAGGAGCGCGAACATCGACAGCGTGAACATCTCGCCGCCGCGCATCATGGCGCGGTCAGCCGCGTAAGGGCGTGCATAGACCAGGGTGATCATCATGGCCACGGTGGCAAAGCACTTGAGCCAGTTGCCCATGGCATCGCTCACGACCATGTTGCCGAAGCCGTAGAAGGTGTTGCCGCTGCTGGCATACATGCCCTGCAGACCAGCCACCACGCCCAGAGTGAGCAGCGTCAGCACGTAGGTGCCGGTGCGGCGGGCGCTGTGCACGCCCAGGTCGACCAGCGCGATCACGCAGGCCATGGTCAACAGCACGATTTCAGGGTAAATCGCGAGCCAGCTGATGTTGTCAATCATCTCGTATCTCTCAGTTCAGTCTGGTCCGGTCAGTTCAGCTTGGACAGTGCAACGTGCTTGAGCAGCTCGGCGACCGAGGTGTCCATCACGTCCGTGAACGGACGGGGATACAAGCCCATGGCCAGTACGGCAATGGCCAGGACAGCCAGCACCAGGAACTCCCGGCTGTCGATGTCGGTGAGGCCCTTGACGTTCTCGTTGGCCACGGGGCCCAGGTACACCCGCTTGAACATCCACAGCGTGTAGGCCGCGCCGAAGATCAGCGCCGTGGCCGAAGCCACACCGATCCAGAAGTTGGCCTTGGTCGCGCCCAGGATCACCATCCACTCGCCCACGAAGCCTGCGGTGCCCGGCAGGCCACAGTTGGCCATGGCAAACAGCAGCGCAAAGGCCGTGAAGTTGGGCATGGTGTTGACCACGCCGCCATAGGCCGCGATCTCACGCGAATGCACACGGTCGTACAGCACACCGATGGACAGGAACATCGCGCCCGATACAAAGCCGTGCGCAATCATCTGCACCAAACCGCCGGAGACGCCGAGGTCATTGAAGATGAAGAAGCCCAGGGTCACGAAGCCCATGTGTGCCACGGACGAGTAGGCCACCAGCTTCTTCATGTCCTTCTGGACCATGGCCACGAGGCCCACGTAGATCACGGCGATGAGGGACAGCGCGATCATCAGCCAGGCCCACTCGCGCGAGGCGTCGGGGGCGATGGGCATGGAGAAGCGCAGGAAGCCGTAGGCACCCAGCTTCAGCATGATGGCCGCCAGAACGGCAGAGCCGCCCGTGGGCGCTTCCACGTGCACGTCGGGCAGCCAGGTGTGCACCGGCCACATCGGCACCTTCACCGCAAAGGCGGCGAAGAACGCAAAGAACAGGGCGGTCTGCGCCGTGCGGCTCAGCGGCAGCTGGTGCCAGGTGGCGATGTCGAAGCTGCCGCCCGACTGGTTGTACAGGTAGATCAGCGCGATCAGCATCAAGAGCGAGCCGAGCAGCGTGTACAGGAAGAACTTGAACGCCGCGTAGATCTTGTTGGGGCCGCCCCAGATACCGATGATCAGGTACATCGGGATCAGCGTGGCCTCGAAGAACACGTAGAACAGCATGCCGTCCAGCGCCGTGAAGACGCCGATCATCAGGCCCGAGAGGATCAGGAACGCGCCCATGTACTGGTTCACGCGCTCGGTGATGGACTCCCACGATGCGATGACGACGATCACGGTGATGAACGCCGTCAGCGGCACAAACCAGAACGAGATGCCGTCCACGCCCAGGTGGTAGTGCACGTTGAAGCGCTCGATCCATGCTGCCTTCTCGACAAACTGCATGGCAGCGGTGCCGAGCTTGAAGTCACCATACAGCGGCAACGTCACCAGGAAGCCAATCAGTGCGCCCACCAACGCCAGCCACCGCACGGCGCGGGCATGCTCATCCCGGCCAATGGCCAACAGCAGCACGCCGAAGGCGATGGGAGCCCAGATTGCAAGACTCAACAGACCCATTTGTTGTTTTCCTTATTTGATGAGCTGCAAGAAAGCATCGCCCCAGACAAACCAGGTCATCAGTGCGAACACACCCAGAATCATCACCAGCGCGTAGTGGAAGATGAAGCCGGATTGCATCCAGCGGACCACACCGGAGACACCACGCACGAGCTTCCAGGAACCATTCACGACGGCGCCGTCGATGATCGCCTGGTCGCCCACCTTCCAGAGGCCCACGCCCAGTGCGCGTGCGCCGCGGGCCAGGATGTTCTCGTTGATCCAGTCCATGTAGTACTTGTTCTCGAACAGGGTGTAGATCGGCATGCAGGCACGCTTGATTGCTGCAGGCAAGGCCGGATTCACCATGTACATGTAGTACGACAGGGCCACGCCGGCAGCCGCCAGCCAGAACGGGGCCGTTTGCAGACCATGCGCTGCCATGGCCACGGGGCCGTGGAAGATTTCAGTCAGCTTGGCCATGGCGGGATGCTTGGCCGCATCGACAAAGATCACATCCTTGAAGAAGTCGCCAAACAGCATGGGCTGGATGAACATGAAGCCCACCACGACCGACGGGATCGCCAGCAGCACCAGCGGCACCGTCACCACCCAGGGAGACTCGTGCGGCTTGGCATCATGGCCATGGTGGTCGTCGTGCCCATGGTGGTCGTCGTGGTGTGCGTCGGGGTTCTGGTCGTAACGCTCCTTGCCATGGAAGACCAGGAAATACATGCGGAACGAATAGAACGCCGTGATGAACACCCCAGCCAGGACCGCGAAGTGGGCGAAGCCCGCGGCCGGCAGCTGGCTGAAGTGCACGGCCTCGATGATGCTGTCCTTGGAATAGAAACCCGAGAACAGCGGCGTGCCGATCAATGCCAGCGAGCCCAGCAGCGAGGTGATCCAGGTGATGGGCATGTACTTGCGCACGCCGCCCATCCAGCGGATGTCCTGGTTGTGGTGCATGCCCATGATGACGGAGCCGGCACCCAGGAACAGCAGCGCTTTGAAGAACGCGTGGGTCATCAGGTGGAACACGGCCACCGAGTAGGCCGAAGCGCCGAGCGCCACGGTCATGTAGCCCAGCTGCGACAGCGTGGAGTACGCCACCACGCGCTTGATGTCGTTCTGGATGATGCCCAGGAAGCCCATGAACAGTGCCGTGATGGCGCCAATGACGAGGATGAAGTTGAGTGCGGTGTCCGACAGCTCGAACAGGGGCGACATGCGCGACACCATGAAGATGCCGGCAGTCACCATGGTGGCGGCGTGGATCAGCGCCGAGATAGGGGTCGGGCCTTCCATCGAGTCGGGCAGCCATACGTGCAGCGGGAACTGGGCAGACTTGCCCATGGCGCCGATGAACAGGCAGATGCAGATCACGGTGATCAGCATCCAGTCAGTGCCTGGGAAGCTCAGGCCGCCCAATTCGCCCGACTTGGCGAAAATCTCGCTGTAGTTCAGGGTGCCGGCATAGGCTGCGATCAGGCCAATCCCCAGGATGAAACCGAAGTCACCCACGCGGTTGACCAGGAACGCCTTCATGTTGGCGAAGATTGCGGTGGGCTTGTTGAACCAGAAACCGATCAGCAGGTAGGACACCAGGCCCACCGCTTCCCAGCCAAAGAACAGCTGCAGCAGGTTGTTGCTCATGACCAGCATGAGCATCGAGAACGTGAACAGCGAGATGTAGGCAAAGAAGCGGTTGTAGCCGTCGTCTTCTTCCATGTAGCCGATGGTGTAGATATGCACCATCAGCGACACGAAGGTCACCACCACCATCATCATGGCCGTGAGGCTGTCGATCAGGAAGCCCACCTCCATCTTCAACCCGCCCACCACCATCCAGGTGTAGAGCGTTTCGTTGAAGCGCGCACCGTCGAGCGCCACGCTCTTGAGCGTCATGGCGGACAGGACGAATGCGACGAGCACGCCCAGAATCGTCAAGGTGTGCGAAAGGCGGCGGCCGATCCAGTTACCGCCGAAGGTCGTGCCGAAGATACCGGCCAGCAAGGCGCCCGCCAGCGGGGCCAGCGGCACAGCCAGGAGCGTTGAAGCAGAGAGGGTTTGACTCATTCTTGAGAACCTTGGGAATGCTGGCGACCTATCAACCCTTGAGGGTGTTGAGGTCTTCCGCGTTGATGCTGGACTTGTTGCGGAACAGGAGCACCAGGATGGCCAGGCCAATGGCCGACTCGGCGGCCGCCACGGTCAGGATGAAGAACACGAACACCTGTCCATGCATGTCACCCAGGTAGTGCGAGAACGCCACAAAGTTCATGTTGACCGCGAGCAGCATCAGCTCGATCGCCATCAGCAGCACGATCAGATTCTTGCGGTTCAGGAAGATGCCGATCACCGCCAGCGCAAACAGCATCGCGCCGAGCGAAAGGAAGTGGCCCAATGTCAACGTCATGCTTTTTTCTCCTCGGCGGCAGGCTCGGCGGGCACCTCGGGGGCTGCCTTCTGAGTGGCGGCAACCTTCACCACCTCCAGGCGATCGCTGGCGCGCACGCGGATCTGCATCGATGGGTTGATGGCCTTGCTGTCCTTGCGCTGGCGCAGGGTCAGCGCGATGGCTGCAATCATGGCGACCAGCAGGATGACGGCCGCAATCTCGACGGGGTAAAGGTATTCGGTGTAGAGAAGCTTGCCCAGCGCCTTGGTGTTGGAGAACGGCACCAGCTGGCCCGCGGCGTCCACAGCCGTGGCAACCGCCTTGGGCTCATCCATGCCGCGGAAGCCACCCATCAGCACCGCAGCCATTTCGAGGGCGATCAACGCCCCCACCGTGGCGGCCAGCGGGAAGTGCTTCCAGAAGCCCTTGCGCACGGTGTCGATGTGGATATCCAGCATCATCACCACGAACAGGAACAGCACCATCACTGCCCCCAGATAGACGAGCACCAGCGCGATGGCCAGGAACTCCGCCTTGAGCAGCAGCCACACCGCGGAGGCCTGCGAGAACGCGAGGATGAGGTACAGCACCGCATGCACGGGATTGCGGGCGGTGATCACCCGGAAGGCCGCGAACAGCAGCACCACCGAGAAGAGATAGAAGAAACCGGTCTTGGCGTCCATGAATCGGGTCTTTATAGAAAGTCTGGCAAAGAGGCTGCGCTGGGTACCGCTCAGCGGTACTTCGCGTCAGCAGCCTTGGCTGCCGCGATTTCGCCTTCGTACCGGTCGCCCACGGCCAGGAGCATGTCCTTCGTGAAGTACAGGTCGCCACGCTTTTCGCCGTGGTATTCGAGGATGTGCGTCTCGACGATGGAATCGACCGGGCAGCTTTCTTCACAGAAACCGCAGAAGATGCACTTGGTCAGGTCGATGTCGTAGCGCGTGGTGCGGCGCGAGCCGTCGGCACGCACGTCCGATTCGATGGTGATGGCCATCGCGGGGCACACGGCCTCGCACAGCTTGCAGGCAATGCAGCGCTCTTCACCGTTTTCATAGCGGCGCAGGGCATGCAGGCCTCGGAAACGGGGCGACAGAGGCGTTTTCTCTTCCGGGAACTGGACCGTCACCTTGCGACGGAAGGCGTAGCGGCCGGTCAGGGCCATGCCCTTGACCAGTTCCACGAGCATGAAGCTCTTGAAGAAATCTTTGAACGAGAAAGGTGCAGCAGCAACAACGGCGGTCATGGTGTGTCCCCGCTTATTTCCAGATGTTCCAAGGCGACAGCAGCCATCCGCCCACGAAGAGCAGGTACACCAGCGTCACCGGAATGAAGATCTTCCAGCCCAGGCGCATGATCTGGTCGTAGCGGAAGCGCGGGAAGGTGGCGCGGATCCAGATGAACATGGACACCACCAGGAAGGTCTTGAGGCCCAGCCAGATCCAGCCAGGGATCCAGTTGAACAGCGCGCTGTCGATGGGCGACAGCCACCCGCCCAGGAACATCAGCGCGGCCAGGATGGACACGAGCCACATGCTGGCGTATTCGGCCAGGAAGAAGATCGCGAAGCCCATGCCCGAGTACTCCACCATGTGGCCGGCCACGATTTCCGCTTCGCCTTCCACCACGTCGAAGGGGTGGCGGTTGGTCTCGGCCACGCCGGAGATCAGGTAGACGAGGAAGATAGGCAGCAGGGGAAGCCAGTTCCAGGACAGGAAGGTCAGCCCCTTGTCGGCTGCCAGGCCCTTGCCCTGCGACATCACGATTTCGGTCAGGTTCATGCTGCCCGACACCATGATCACCACCAGGAAGCAGAAGCCCATGGCAATTTCATAGCTCACCATCTGGGCCGAGGCACGCAGTGCGCCCAGAAAGGCGTACTTGGAGTTCGAAGCCCAGCCGGCGATGATCACGCCGTACACCTCGATGGACGTAATGGCCATCACCAGCAGCAGGCCGGCGTTGACGTTGGCCAGGGCCACATCGGGTCCAAACGGGATCGCCACCCAGGCGGCCAGCGCGGGCATGATGGCCATGACAGGCCCCAGCACGAACAGACCTTTGCTCGCCGCGGTGGGCTGGATGATTTCCTTGGTCAGGAGCTTCACGGCGTCGGCAATGGGCTGGAGCAGCCCCATGGGGCCCACGCGGTTGGGGCCATGGCGCACCTGCATGAAGCCAAGCAGCTTGCGCTCCCACAGCGTGAGGTAAGCCACCGCACCCATCAGGGGCGCCAGAATGCAGACGATCTTGATCAGCACCCAGAGCACAGGCCAGACGACGCCCGTCCACCAGCCAAAGGACAGCAGGTTCAGGCCCGCGTTGTAGATCGCGTCGATCATGCGGCCGCTCCTTCACGTGCCAGGCGCGCGTCAGCGGTGAGCTGCAGCGAGGTGGAACGGCGCACGAGGCCGTCGAGTTGATAGATGGAGGCGACGACAGGTTCGCCGATGGCTGCCGCAGCAGCAGACGCAGGCTTCGTCACCGCGTTCGACAGCTGATCTGCAGGCACCTGCGTGACCGAGCCAGCAGCAGCATTGGTGGCACGGGCCAGCACGTCCTGCGAAGTCTCGAAATCGAAACCGGGCACGCCCAGCAGGTTGGCCAGCACGCGAAGCACCTTCCAGGCGGGACGGGTATCGCCCAGCGGACGCACCACGGCGTGGAAGCTCTGCAGGCGACCCTCGGCATTGATGAAGCTGCCCGAGGTTTCGGTGAACGGAGCAATTGGCAACAGAACGTCACTGAACTCCATGTTGGCCTTGAAGGGACTCAACGTGACCACCATGTCAGCACCAGACAGCGCAGCAGCGGCGTTGGCACCGGCAGCCGAGTCATGCACCGGCTCGGTGTTGAGCAGCAAAGCCGCCTTCAAACCACCGGAGAGCATCTGACCTGCATTCAATCCACCGTTCACAGGGTGGGCGCCCACAAACTGCGCACCCACCGTGTTGGCGGCTTCCGTGAGGTAGCCGACGGATGCACCCGTCTGCTCACCGATCCAGTGGGCCAGAGCCAGCAACTGCGTGGCCTGCGCATGGTGCGCAGCCGCGTTGCCCAGCAGCACGGCTTTGCGCTCGCCACCCAGCAGCGAGCGGGCGATGGCCTGTGCAGCGTCGTTGGCAGCGGTGGCGCCTTGCGGAGCAGCGATGCCTTTTTCCTGTGCGACGGCCGAGGCGATGCCGCCGAGCGTCTGCAGCCATTCGCCTGCGCCCTGCGCGACGAAGGATTGCACGGGCATGGCCCAGTCATAAGCCACGGAAGCGATGGCGCTGACCTGGCAGCCATGGCGGGCAGCCTGGCGGATGCGCTGCGCGAACAACGGATGGTCCTTGCGCAGGTTGGAGCCGACGACCAGCACACGCTGCAGCGTGGACAGCGAAGCGATGGAGGTGCCGAGCCAGCGGATGCCTTCGGGCGCAGCGAATTCAGCGTTGCGCAGGCGGTAGTCAATGTTGTCGCTGCCGAGGCCGCGCACCAGGGCGCTGGCCAGGTACAGTTCTTCCACCGTGCTGTGCGGACTCACCAAAGCGCCGATGCTGTTGGCACCGTGATCGTTCTGGATGTTCTTGAGGCCGTTGGCCACGTACTCCAGCGCGGTCTGCCAGTCAACTTCCTTCCACGCCCCGCCCTGCTTGAGCATGGGCTGGGTCAGGCGCTCGTCGCTGTTCAGCGACTCGTACGAGAAGCGGTCGCGGTCGGCGATCCAGCATTCGTTGACGGCCTCGTTCTCAAGCGGAACCACGCGCATGACCTTGTGGTTCTTGACCTGGACGATGAGGTTGGCACCGGTGGAATCGTGCGGGCTGACGGAGCGGCGGCGCGAGAGCTCCCACGTGCGGGCGCTGTAGCGGAATGGCTTGCTGGTCAGGGCGCCCACGGGGCAGATGTCGATCATGTTGCCCGACAGCTCGGAATCCACGGTATCGCCCACCACGGTGGTGATTTCGGAGTGCTCGCCGCGGTGGATCATGCCCAGCTCCATCACGCCGGCCACTTCCTGGCCAAAGCGCACGCAGCGGGTGCAGTGGATGCAGCGGCTCATCTCTTCCATGGAGATCAGCGGGCCCACGTCCTTGTGGACCACCACGCGTTTTTCTTCCTCATAGCGGGAAGAGGACCCCCCGTAACCCACGGCCAGGTCCTGCAGCTGGCACTCGCCGCCTTGGTCGCAGATGGGGCAGTCGAGCGGGTGGTTGATCAGCAGGAACTCCATGACCGACTGCTGGGCCTTGATGGCCTTGTCGCTCTTGGTGCGCACGATCATGCCCTGCGTGACCGGCGTGGCGCAGGCGGGCATGGGCTTGGGAGCCTTCTCCACGTCCACCAGGCACATGCGGCAGTTGGCGGCAATGGAGAGTTTCTTGTGGTAGCAGAAATGCGGAATGTAGGTGCCGGCCTTCTCGGCCGCATGCATCACCATGCAGCCTTCGGCGACTTCTACTTTCTGACCGTCCAGTTCAATTTCAACCATATGTCTTCTCGCGATCAGGCGGAGGCCGCAGCCTGCGCTGCAGAGTTCCGGATCAGTGCTTCAAACTCGGGACGGAAGTGCTTGAGCATTGCGCGCACAGGCATGGCGGCGGCATCCCCCAGCGCGCAGATGGTGCGCCCCTGAATGTTGTCTGCCACGGAATTGAGCAGATCCAGGTCGCCGGCACGGCCTTGGTTGTGCTGGATGCGGTCAATCACACGCCACATCCAGCCCGTGCCTTCGCGACACGGTGTGCACTGGCCGCAAGACTCGTGCGAGTAGAAGTACGACAGGCGCAGCAGGCTCTCGACCATGCTGCGGGAATCGTCCATCACGATCACGGCACCCGAGCCCAGCATGGAGCCGGCCTTGGCGATGGAGTCGTAGTCCATCGTGCATTCCATGATGATGGATGCGGGCAGCACAGGGGCCGACGAACCGCCAGGAATCACCGCCTTGAGCTGGCGGCCCTTGCGCACGCCACCGGCAAGTTCAAGCAGTTTGGCGAAAGGCGTGCCCAGCGGAATCTCGTAATTGCCGGGTTTTTCCACGTCCCCAGAGACCGAGAAGATCTTGGTGCCGCCGTTGTTGGGCTTGCCGCACTCCAGGTACGCAGCCCCACCGTTGCGGATGATCCAGGGCACGGCCGCAAAGGTCTCGGTGTTGTTGATCGTGGTGGGCTTGCCGTACAGGCCGAAGCTGGCCGGGAACGGCGGCTTGAAGCGCGGCTGGCCCTTCTTGCCTTCGAGCGATTCAAGCAGCGCGGTTTCCTCGCCGCAGATGTAGGCACCAAAGCCATGCGCCGCATGCAACTGGAAGCTGAAATTGCTGCCCAGGATCTTGTCCCCCAGGTAACCTGCAGCGCGAGCTTCTTCAAGCGCCTCTTCGAAGCGCTCGTAAGTCTGGAAGATTTCGCCGTGGATGTAGTTGTAGCCCACGGAGATGCCCATCGCGTAGGCTGCGATGATCATGCCTTCGATGACGATGTGTGGGTTGAACTGCAGGATGTCGCGATCCTTGCAGGTGCCCGGCTCGCCCTCGTCCGAGTTGCACACCAGGTACTTCTGGCCGGGGAACGAGCGGGGCATGAAGCTCCACTTGAGGCCCGTGGGGAAGCCCGCACCGCCGCGTCCGCGCAGGCCCGATTCCTTGACAGTGGCAATGACCTGGTCCTGCGTCAGCGGCTCGCCGCCATCGGTACCGAGGATCTTGCGCAAGGCGGCATAGCCGCCGCGTGCTTCGTAATCCTTAATGCTCCAGTTCGTGCCGTCCAGACCCGCATAGATCTGCGGGTTGATGTGGCGGTCGTGGAAACAGGTTTGAACACCCGTGGCTTGGAACTGCGAAAGAATCTGTGCAGCCGTGGTCATTGCTTGCCCTCCGCAGCCCGGAGACCATCGACGAGCTGGTCGAGCTTGTCGTTGTCCATGAAACTGCACATCGTGCGGTCATTGACCAGCATCACCGGAGCGTCGGCGCAAGCGCCCAGGCACTCGCACTGCTGCAGCGTGAAAAGGCCGTCGGCGGTCGTTTCACCCATTGCCACGCCCAGCTTTTTCTCCAGGTGTTGCAGGGCTTTTTGCCCATCCCGCAGCTGGCACGGCAAATTGGTGCAGACATTGAGCTTGTACTTGCCCACTGGCTGCTGGTTGTACATGTTGTAGAAGGTCGTGACTTCGTGCACGGCAATCTGCGCCATGCCGAGGTAGTCGGCGATCACCGCTTCGCTTTCCACACTGACGTACCCCTGCTCTTGCTGAACAATGGACAGGCACGCCATCACGGCGGACTGCTTTTGCTCTGGGGGGTACTTGGCCACTTCGCGCGCGAATCGCGCCAGGGTCGCTTCGGTAATCATCGGTCAATCTCTCCGAACACGATATCCATCGTGCCAATGATGGCCACGGCATCGGCGATCATGTGGCCGCGAGCCATCTCGTCCAGCGTGGCCAGGTGCGCAAAACCCGGCGCACGGATCTTCAGGCGATAAGGCTTGTTGGCGCCATCGCTGATGAGGTAAATCCCGAACTCACCCTTGGGATGCTCCACGGCAGCGTAGGCCTCGCCCTCGGGCACATGGAACCCCTCGGTGAACAGCTTGAAGTGGTGGATCAGCTCTTCCATGTTGGATTTCATGGATTCGCGCGCAGGCGCCGCCACCTTGTGGTTGTCCGTAATCACCGGACCAGGGTTGGCTCGCAGCCAATCGACGCACTGCTTGATGATGCGGTTGGATTCGCGCATCTCCTGCACGCGCACGAGATAGCGGTCATAGCAATCGCCCGTCTTGCCCACCGGAATATCGAAATCCAGCCGGTCGTAAACGTCATACGGTTGCGTCTTGCGCAGGTCCCAGGCAATACCCGAGCCCCGGAGCATCGGCCCCGTCATGCCGAGGTTGAGCGCGCGCTCTGGCGGCACGACACCGATACCCACCGTTCGCTGTTTCCAGATGCGGTTGTCGGTGAGCAGCGTTTCGTACTCGTCCACACAGCCGGGGAAACGCTGGGTGAAGTCGTCGATGAAGTCGAGCAACGAGCCCTGGCGATTGTGGTTGAGAGCTTCGATCGCCTTGGCGTTCTTGATCTTGCTGACCTTGTACTGCGGCATGGAGTCCGGCAGATCGCGGTACACGCCGCCGGGACGGAAGTACGCCGCGTGCATGCGCGCGCCAGAGACGGCTTCGTACATGTCGAACAGGTCTTCACGCTCGCGGAAGGTATAGATCAGGATGGTGGAGCTACCGCAGTCGTTGCCGTGCGAGCCCAGCCACATCAGGTGGTTCAGCAGGCGCGTGATTTCGGAGAACATCACGCGGATGTACTGCGCGCGCAAGGGCACTTCCAGGCCCAGCAGCTTCTCGATGGCCAGGCAGTAGGCGTGCTCGTTGCACATCATCGAGACGTAGTCCAGTCGGTCCATGTAGGGCAACGACTGGATGTAGGTCTTGTGCTCGGCCAGCTTCTCGGTGGCACGGTGCAGCAGGCCGATGTGCGGGTCCGCACGCTGGACGACTTCGCCGTCGAGCTCGAGCACCAGGCGCAACACGCCGTGCGCTGCGGGGTGCTGCGGACCAAAGTTCAGGGAGTAGTTCTTGATTTCAGCCATGATGGTTCACGTGGGGCGCGGGACGCCTCAGTGCAGGCCTCCGTACTTGTCTTCGCGGATGATGCGCGGCGTGATCTCGCGCGGCTCGATCGAGACGGGTTCGTAAACCACCCGGCGCTGCTCGGTGTCGTAGCGCATCTCGACGTGGCCCGACAACGGGAAGTCCTTGCGGAACGGGTGACCGATGAAGCCGTAGTCCGTCAGGATGCGGCGCAGGTCGTTGTGGCCATCGAACACGATGCCGAAGAGGTCAAACGCCTCGCGCTCGTACCAGTTGGCGGAATTCCAAAGATCGGAGACCGATGGCACCACGGGGAAGTCGTCATCGGGGCAGAACACCTTGACGCGCACGCGCTGGTTCAGGCTCACCGACAGCAGGTGCGACACCACGCAGTAGCGTGCGCCCTCGTTCACCTGGTCGCCATAGGAGGAATAGTCCACGCCGCACAGGTCTACCAGCTGCTCGAAACGGCAACCTTCCGCGTCGCGCAGGGTGCGCATCACATCCAGGTAATCGGCCGCCGCGACCACCACAGTCACTTCGTCGAGCGCAACGGAGATGTGGCGCACCTTGGCGCCCAGCGCCGCAGCGATGAGGTCCTTGAGCTTTTCAGGGCGAATGGCAACAGAAGTCATCATCAACCCTTCAGACGCGAGCAATGGTGTTGGTACGGCGGATCTTCTGCTGCAGCTGGATGATGCCGTAGATCAGCGCTTCGGCCGTCGGTGGGCAGCCAGGCACGTAAACGTCCACAGGCACGATGCGATCGCAGCCACGCACGACTGAATAGCTGTAGTGGTAGTAGCCACCGCCGTTGGCACACGAACCCATGGAGAGCACCCAGCGCGGCTCGGACATCTGGTCATACACCTTGCGCAGCGCCGGCGCCATCTTGTTGCACAGCGTGCCTGCAACAATCATGAGATCGGACTGGCGAGGGCTGGCGCGAAACACTTCTGCGCCGAAGCGGCCGATGTCGTAGCGCGCGGCGGCTGCATGCATCATTTCCACAGCACAGCAGGCCAGACCAAACGTCATGGGCCACAGCGAACCCGTCTTGGCCCAATTCACCACCGAGTCGTAGCTCGTGGTGATGAAGCCTTCCTTCATCACGCCTTCAATCATTGCATCAGTCCTTGTTGAAGCCCGCTCATTCCCAATCCAGGGCACCCTTTTTCCATTCGTAGGCAAAGCCCACGACCAGAATGGCCAGGAAAATCACGACTGCCACAAACCCGGCAGCACCCACCTCATGCAGGGTGACGGCCCACGGGAAAAGAAATGCGATTTCGAGGTCGAACAGAATGAACAGGATGGCCACGAGGTAGTAGCGCACGTCGAACTTCATTCGCGCGTCCTCGAAGGCTTCAAAGCCACATTCGTAGGGGGAGTTTTTGGCGGCGTCTGGGCGGTTGGGGCCCAGTATGTAGCCGAGCACCAGGGGCACAACGCCGACGGCGATGCCGACCAGGATGAACAAAAGGACGGGGAGGTACTGATCGAGGTTCATCTGGAGGATGTGCTCACCGCTGTAGCCTTGCCCGACATGAGCCCGTGCGGGTCATGCGGGGAGGCCTTTGTTTTGGTGCCGTCGGCGAGACTCGAACTCGCACAGCTTTCGCCACTACCCCCTCAAGATAGCGTGTCTACCAATTTCACCACGACGGCTGATGTGTGCATCTGGATGGCATGAGGAACCTTGCGGTTTTTGGCTTTCCAGACAATCCAGGATTCTACCCCGGAAAAACCCTGCATTTGCTTACAGGGCGGAATTTTGTGCAGTTTATTTGGTGGGGATCTGCGCAGCGCCCGAGGCGGGGGCAGCCGGCGCCACGGCAGGCTCCGAAGCCGCACCGGAGGGCGTGCCTGCGGGCGCCACAGCTGCCGGCGTTTCCAGCACACTCCCCGAACTCGCAGGGCGCGAATTTCCAAAGTAGGCCAGGGCCAGCGTCGCCACAAAAAACACCGCCGCGAGCACTGCCGTGGTACGCGACAGGAAATTGGCACTGCCGCTTGCACCGAACAAGCTGCCAGAGCTGCCGCTGCCGAATGCCGCCCCCATGTCGGCACCCTTGCCATGCTGGATCAGGATCAGGCCAATCATCCCCAGCGCCGCCAACATCTGCACGGCCAAAACCACGTTCACGATCACGTTCATTCTCTGTTCACTCCTGATTGAATAATTTGAAGGGCCGCCCTAGCGAGCGGCCGCGATGATTTGCAGGAAGTCGGGCGCCTTCAGCGAAGCACCACCGACAAGTCCGCCATCGATATCCGGCTGTGCCAGCAACTGGGCGGCGTTGACTGCATTCATGCTGCCACCGTAGAGCAGGCGAATGCGATCGGCATGCTCGCTGGCCGCAGACAGCTGAGCCCGCAACACCGCATGCACCGCCTGAGCCTGCTCTGGCGTCGCCGTGCGCCCCGTGCCGATGGCCCAGACAGGTTCATAAGCCACCACCACTTCACTGATGCAGTGGCCGTTGAGATGAATCACTGCGGCCAGCTGGCGCTTGACCACCGCCTCGGTCTGCCCCGCCTCGCGCTCCTGCAGTGTTTCGCCCACGCAAATGATGGGCGTGATACCCGATGCCAAAGCACGCTGCGCCTTCTCGGCCACCACCACGTCGGTCTCGCCGTGGTATTGACGCCGCTCGGAATGGCCCACCAGGACATAGCTCACGCCGAAGTCCTTCAGCATCGCCGCAGACACCTCCCCGGTATATGCCCCCGCCTCGTGCGGGGACACGTCCTGCGCGGCCACAGCCACCACCGACCCGAACGCCACAGTCTGAACCTGCGCGAGGTAAGGCGCAGGCACGGCTACCGCGACATCGCACGCAGGATCGGCAAGACCCTCAATGATGCCCTTGAGCAAGGCATCGTTCGCGGCCAGGCTGCCGTTCATCTTCCAATTGCCTGCTATGAGTTTTCTTTTGCTTTTCATGATCACCAGGTCAAAACAATCTTGCCAATGTGCTGGTTCGACTCCATCAGCGCATGGGCCTTCGCAGCATCCGCCGCAGGAAATGTGCGGTGAATCACGGGGCGCACCTGGCCCGAAGCCAACAGCGGCCACACGAGCTCACGCAACGCCTGCGCGATCGCACCTTTGAACGCGACGGACCGCGGCCGCAGGGTCGACCCGGTAATGGTGAGCCGACGACGCAGCACCAAGCCCGCGTTGAAGGCACTTTTGATACCCCCCTGTACCGCGATGATCACCAGTCGACCATCCTCGGCCAGACACTCCACCTCTCGCGCCACGTAGTCGCCAGCCACCATGTCCAGTACCACGTCCACCCCCTTGTCCTGGGTGATGCGCTTGATTTCCGCAACAAAGTCCTGCGACTTGTAGTTGATGGCATGGTGCGCCCCGAGCTCCAGGCAAGCAGCACATTTGTCATCGCTACCCGCCGTCGCAATCACCGTGGCCCCGAGCGCACGCGCCAGTTGCACCGCCGTCACGCCAATGCCGCTGGTGCCGCCCTGGATCAGCAGGCTTTCGCCTGCTTGCAGCCGACCACGGTCGAACACGTTGCTCCATACGGTGAAGAAGGTTTCCGGCAGGGATGCCGCCTCCACGTCGCTGAGGCCTTGAGGAATGGGGAGGCACTGGGCCACTGGCGCCACGCACCACTGCGCATATCCCCCTCCAGCCACCAGCGCGCAAACCCGGTCACCCACTTGCAGCCCCGCATCCGCCATGGCAGCAGCGTCACCCGACTCGACAACACCCGCAACCTCCAGACCTGGCAGATCTGAGGTACCGGGCGGAGGAGCATAGTGTCCCATCCGCTGAAGCACGTCAGGGCGATTAATGCCGCTGGCGGCCACGCGGATGAGCAACTCGCCAGCGCCAGGTGCGGGAACTGGCCGCTCACCCAGGCGCAGCACTTCCGACGCACCAAAGGATGTGATCTCGACTGCGTGCATGGCGCTGCGCTCCGGAGGGTTCAGATAATTTTGGCTGCTCACGCCCTATTGGCAAGCGCAAGCAGCTACAAAATCAATAGCAATCAACCAACTTAGCCCTGAACTTGTCCAGAGTCTGCATCCGAAGCGAGAGACTGCTGCTGTTGTTGCTGCTGTTGTTGCTCGGACGACTGGCGACCACCATCGCGTCCATGGTCACGGCGGGGCTCGCGGTCACCCCGCTCGGCAGGTGCCGGGCGGTCGCTGCCGCCCGCGGGACGGTCTGCCAGCACCTTCATGGACAGCTTGACCCGCCCCTTCTCGTCGGTTTCCATGACCTTGACCTTCACGATCTGGCCTTCAGTCAGGTAGTCGGACACCTTTTCTACACGCTCGTGGGCGATCTGGCTGATGTGCAGCAGGCCATCCTTGCCAGGCAGCAGGTTGATCAGCGCGCCAAAATCCAGGATCTTGGTGACGGGGCCTTCGTAGATCTTGCCGATCTCGACCTCGGCCGTGATCTGCTCGATGCGACGCTTGGCCTCGTCGGCCTTAGCGGCGTCGGTGGCCGCAATGGTGATCGTGCCGTCTTCCTCGATATTGATCTGGCAACCAGTCTCTTCGGTCAGCGCACGGATCACGGCACCGCCCTTGCCGATCACGTCGCGGATCTTCTCGGGGTTGATCTTCATCGTGTAGAGCTTGGGAGCGAAGCTCGACACTTCCGTCTTGGCTTCGCCCATGGCCTCCTGCATCTTGCCCAAGATGTGCATGCGCGCTTCCTTGGCTTGCGCCAGAGCGACTTGCATGATTTCCTTGGTGATGCCCTGGATCTTGATGTCCATCTGCAGGGCTGTGATGCCGCTGGTGGTGCCGGCCACCTTGAAGTCCATGTCACCCAGATGATCCTCGTCGCCAAGGATGTCGGTCAGCACCGCAAAACGGTTGGCATCCTTGATCAGGCCCATGGCGATACCGGCCACGTGTGCCTTCATGGGCACGCCTGCATCCATCAACGACAGGCAACCACCACAAACTGACGCCATCGACGACGAGCCGTTGGATTCGGTGATTTCGGACACCACGCGCATGGTGTAGGGAAACTCTTCCTTGGTCGGCAACACGGCGACCAGCGCGCGCTTGGCCAAGCGACCGTGGCCGATCTCGCGGCGCTTGGTCGAACCCATGCGACCCACTTCGCCCGTGGCAAAGGGAGGCATGTTGTAGTGCAGCATGAAGCGGTCTTCGTACTCGCCGGCCAGCGCATCAATGCGCTGCGCATCGCGCTCTGTGCCCAGGGTGGTCACTACCAGGGCCTGCGTTTCGCCACGCGTGAACAGCGAGGAGCCGTGGGCACGGGGCAGCACGCCGCTGCGGATCTCGATGGGCCGCACGGTGCGGGTATCGCGACCGTCGATGCGGGGTTCGCCAGCCAGGATCTGGCTGCGCACGATGCCTGCCTCGATGTCGAACAGCATGCCTTCGACCTTGACGGAATCGAACTCGACGCCCTCAGCCTTGAGCCCAGCCATCACAGCGGCATAGGCTTCACGGCAGGCTTGGGTACGGGCTTGCTTGTTGCGGATCTGATAGGCAGCGCGCAGCTTGTCGTCAGCCAGTGCGACGACCTTGGCGATCAGGGCTTCGTCCTTGGCAGGCGCTTCCCATTGCCACACGGGCTTGCCCGCGTCGCGCACCAGTTCGTGGATGGCATTGATGGCCACGTTGCCTTGCTCATGGCCAAACACCACGGCGCCGAGCATGATTTCCTCGGATAGCTGCTGGGCTTCGGATTCCACCATCAGCACGGCAGCTTCGGTACCGGCCACGACCAGGTCCATCTGCGAATTCTTGCGGGCCGTCTGGCCGGGATTGAGCACGTATTCGCCGTTGATGTAGCCCACGCGTGCGGCACCGATAGGGCCATTGAACGGGATGCCAGAGATGGCCAGGGCAGCGCTGGTGGCAATCAGGGCGGCAATGTCAGCATCCACTTCAGGATTCAGCGACAGCGTGTGGATCACCACGTGCACTTCGTTGAAGAAGCCTTCGGGGAACAGCGGGCGGATCGGGCGGTCGATCAGGCGGCTGGTCAGCGTTTCATGCTCGCTGGGCTTGGCTTCGCGCTTGAAAAAGCTGCCGGGGATCTTGCCCGCGGCGTAGGTCTTCTCGATGTAGTCGACCGTCAGGGGAAAGAAATCCTGGCCCGGCTTGGCAGACTTGGAGGCCACCACGGTGGCCAGCACCACGGTGTCGTCAATGTTTACCAGCACTGCGCCGGAGGCCTGGCGGGCAACCTCGCCCGTTTCCATGATGACGGTCTTGTCGCCCCATTGGAACGTCTTGGTGACTTTGTTGAAAATGCTCATGTGTTCAGCTCCTGTTTTAATAGCTGGTAGCGCTCTACCAGATTGGCTCAGAGGGCAAATCAGAACACGATGCCATTCCAGTGCTGCGCTTGGCGCTACCAAACTTGCAGCATTGGAATGACACAGCTTCGCTCCGTTTTGCGACTCCGAAGTAAAAAACGCCTGAGCTAGCGGACTAACCCAGGCGTTTTCGCATGCGATTGCAATTACTTGCGCAGACCCAGCTTGGCGATCAGCGCGGTGTAACGGTCAGCGTCCTTGGCCTTCAGGTAGTCCAGCAGCTTGCGACGACGGCTCACCATGCGCAGCAGGCCACGGCGACCGTGGTGGTCCTTGGCATGCGTCTTGAAGTGGGGAGTCAGTTCGTTGATGCGAGCGGTCAGCAGGGCCACTTGCACTTCTGGGCTACCAGTGTCATTGGCAGCACGGGCGTTGGCCTTGACGACCTCGGCCTTGATGGAGGATGCGATCATGATTCTTCCTTGGATTGAGACTGGCAGACTTGCCGAGCCTTGGTTTTACTTGCGCTCGCGGCTGGAATGGCTGCGGGCGTGCGTCTTGCACTGTGCAAAACTTTGCGATTATAGCGGCGTTGCAAATCTACCTTACCAGGCGCACTGCAATCCAGAACGCTCGCGGCCCCAAGCACCTATCGACATCAACTGAAAACGCATCATGGAACGAGTCACCGCCACTTCGACACCCTCAACCTTGCGCCACTCACCCTCAAAAGCAACCCTCCTACTGTCCACTTTCGGCCTCACTTTGTTCTTGACGTCGGTACCACTGACCGCACAAGCAAGAAACACTTTCGATAGCAAAACCGCCTCAACTACCGGTTCGACGAAGAAGAAAGGTGTGAGCAAAGTCACTTACCAACGCAGCAGCTCCGAGGAAACCCGCTCTGAACGCGATCGGCGGATGTACAGGGAGTGCAAAGGCATGCACAACGCGGGGGCGTGCAGGGGCTATACGCGATAGTCGCAAAACCAACGGGACCTCATGCACAGCCGCCCATCGCCACGCGTATGCCACTCGTCAGACACACGACACCTCGCCACACCAATCCACATAGCATCAGCCCATGCAGATCATGCAACCTCTATCTCGCCTCCGGCGGGGTCTTCGCAAGCCGAATAAGCCACGCCCTCGTGGATTCACCATCATTGAGTTGATGGTGGTCGTTGCCATACTGGCCATTCTCGTAGCGTTAGCAGCCCCCAGTTTCACCCCTCTCATAGAACGCTGGCGTGTGCAGCAAGCACAAAAGGGACTCGAATCCACCCTTTATTACGCACGTGCTGAGGCCATTAAGCGCGGAGGCAACATCACAGTACGCAAACACCCCAGCGGGACCAACGGTTGCGCACTCGCCTCCGGCACCGATGATTGGGACTGCGGCTGGTTCGTCTTTGTGGACACCAACAGCAACGGGACGTTGAATGCGGGTGAAGAAGTACTGCAGAGCTTCACCACCCCCCCAAACATTGACGTCACGCGCACCAATGGCGGCTCCAGTATTCAATTTGACCGATGGGGGCGCATTTCTGGCACTTATGTAGGCTTCAGCCTCGTGCCACATAACAAATCCATTTCGGAATTGTCAGCCCGTGGTCTGTGCATGAGTTCTGGTGGGCGCATCCGGATTATTAAATCTGAAGACATGCCATGCACGTCGGGCTAAATCTTATGCAGCACACTTCTCATTTCAACCAGCGCGGAATTACCCTTATTGAATCGCTGGTGGCTATCGTCGTTGCCGCCTTAGGCATTCTTGGAATTCTGGGCGTTCAGATGCGAACCCTTAGCGACACTCAAACCAGCGTGCACCGTGCGCAAGCGGTTCGCTTGATTGAGGACTTGAGCGAGCGGATGAAGACCCATCCCAACGCCTTGGTGAGCATTGATAGCTATATCGTGGGTTGGCGCACTGGTCCAGCCCCCACCCCACCGGCACCCAAACTTTGCGAAGGAGCCACCAATTGCACGCATGCAGAGTTCGCTGCATATGACCTTCGCGAGTGGAAACGCGCGCTCGAACGAGCTCTTCCTTTGGGTGATGCCAACGTTTTTTTTGCCCCCGCCGAAACCACTGCCGGAAGCCGACGGACGGTGGGCGTGATGATTCGTTGGCGCGAGAACGAGCGAAGTACTGATAACTCCTATCTTAGCGATCTGTTAACCACTGCGACCAATCTAGGGGGTGATGCCGGTGTTCCGGCCTGCAACACAAGCCCCACGGCAACGCCCAGATATACGTGCCACCTGCAATACATCCCGGTCAGCAGTCGCTGCGCTCCTTATTTTGCCGACGTTACCGTTCAGTATTTCTGCCCAGGACCCAAATCCTGATTTCACGAGTTTCTGGGACTTTATCTTTTTATCAGGCAAGTCAAGCATGAAAAATTTGAGGCCATACAACCAGCGTGGCGTGACACTGCTCGAACTGCTAGTCGGCATCACCATTGGCCTGCTCACCATCGCTGTGGCGATGGGCGCACTCATGGTTTCTCGTGGCGTCTCAGGGACCGTAACCGATGCCAGTGATATCCAGCAACAAGCTTCGCACGCCTTCCGAGTGATTGGCATGCAATTAAGACAATCGGGCTCGATCAAGCTCAAAATGTCTGCGACAAAAATGGAGAGTGATACTACTCCTGCGCTAGTTGGCGAACCTGTAGCATTTGAGACGGATTTCACCGATGGCACCAACAATTTCACACTGGCGACTGATACTCTGAGCGGACTGGATTCACCTGGCGCTGGTGAATACAAGCTCACGACAGGTTATCGCAATTACACAGAGCTTGTCTATTTGGCAAAAGATCCGACGAAACCTTTAGACCCGGAATCCGTTCTGCGTAATTGCTTGGGGGAAAGTGGCACCCCTACTCTCATTCAAAGTCAGTTTGTACTTAACACCGCCACTAACGAGTTGCGATGTGCTGCAAATGGCCAAGTCCAGCCTATTGTGCGCAACGTCGCCAACTTTCAAGTTCGATATTTAGTACAAAGTGCGGCCGGCACAGGCAGCCCCAATCTGCGTTATGTAAACGCCACAACCGTTGGTGCCCCAGGCACCCCTGGTTGGGCGCAGGTTTTTGCGGTGGAGGTCTGCTTAGTGTTGTATGGAATCGAAAAAATCAACCTACCCGCAGGCAGTTCCTATACGGACTGCGATGGTACCACCGCGATTAATCTGACCACACTAGCCGAACCCCGGAATAGACGCGTGCACATGGTGTTCCGCAACGTGTATCAATTGCGCAGCCAAGGGCTCACAGGCTAAAACCATCCACTGCAGCAAGCCATGCCACGCACATCCCTACCACACACTTCTAACAAACGGTCGCAGCGACGTCAAGGTGGCGTTGCATTGTTTGTCGTTATTGTTTTTGTCATGCTTTCGATGCTGCTGGCGTTGTGGGCATCGCGCACTTCCATGTTCAACGAGATGGTGGTCGGAAACGATGCCGACTACCAACGTGCATTCGAAGCCGCGCAGGCACTCATTCAGGATGCCGAACTCGACATTCGCGGTGAAAAGGCGGACGGAAGTGACTGCCGAATTCCAACTGCAACGGCATGTCGCGGAGGCAATCCTACCTATGCACAAATTCCGCTCGAGGCCAAGGAAGCCGCTGCACTATGGGCTGACCTTGAAAACATCACAACAGGTCCTCGATGCCTGAACGCTCTTTGCCTGAAACGTACAGGGCGTCAAGATTTCTGGAACAACACGAGCGATAAAACAGATCCTCTTGTTGATTTCACCTTGGCTGAAATGGCGATCAACAACATCGGTGCTCGCTACGGCCAATACAGCGGCGCACAACTCAGCACCGATGAAAGTGAGCCCAAGGGCAATCCCATACTGCGAGATCGCTCGGCCAACAACCGAGGTGGCTGGTATTGGATTGAGGTATTACCCTACGACCCGAATGCGGATAAGTCCGCTTTGATTGCAGGTGGTGCCAACCATCTTCCCTTGAATATGAAACCTAATGTGGTTTATCGCATTACAGCCCTTGCGTATGGACGCAAGGTACGAAGCGTAGCTGGAGTGGATGTCCCAGTAACCCAAGCGGTATTGCAACAAACCTATGCGCGCCAGAAGCTCAAAGACTAATTCTTCACCAAAAAAGCGTTTGCAGGTTGACATAGCCTAAGAGCTAGTCAATTCAACCGAATAGGAGCACATCATGCCCTCCAAAAATCATCCCCAAAATCACTTTAAAAAAACCCTAATTGCAATGGCCGTCGGAGCGGCGCTTGCTCCGCAGATTACTCTGGCATTGGACTTTGCACAGTCGCCACCAGGCACCGTAGAACCCTATGTTGCGCCTAACGTGATAATCTCCGTCGACGACTCGGGGAGTATGAGCAACTGCCTAAACAAAGAAAGTACGACGGATTGCGTCGGCTCAGCAGATGCTACTAACAACACGGTCCCAAACGCCGATGGCAGCTGGCCTTTGACGAGCCGTCGCATCAACGTACTCAAGTACGCCCTCAAGGAAGTTTTTAACGACACAACACTTTTGCCCGACGGGAAAATCCGCTTGGCTTGGCAGGTCATGCATAACAATGGCGGAGCGCCGAGCGCAGGCAGTGTGGATTCAGCCAGCATGCAGACCAATTCGATGCGCCCAGTCGAGGGCGCACATCGAACCAACTTCCTTAGTTTCGTCAACAGCCTCAAAGCGAACAATGGGACGCCTACCCATAAGATGTTCAAGCAGGCGGATGACTATATGCGCCGGACGTTAGGCACAAATAGCGCTTGGGCGTCCAAACCTGGCGTAACTGGAAGCCCTTATCTCGGATGCCGACGGAACTACCATATCGTAATGACCGATGGCCGCTGGAACGGGTATGAGGCAGCATACGCTGCCGGTGGCAATAAAGATGGAGTCACAACCCTCACATTGCCTGATGGCACGGTGTACAGCAACACCGGTGCCAACGCAGGACAAACCAATATCTATCGCGACGGAACAAGCAACACGCTGGCTGACTGGGCTTTCAAGAGCTGGTCCGAACCACTTCAAGCGAGCGGCCTCACCGGAGCGATAACGCCTACTGCCGAGTACGACCAAGCGCCTGCGACAGAGACGATAGGTGGTGTGGCGCTGAAAAAGTATTGGAATCCCAAATATAACCCCGCAAACTGGCCTCACATGGTGACGTACACCATCGGTTTCAGTTCAATGTCTTATACGTGGCCCGGGGCACCAACCATTCTCGCTCCTACAGAAATGGTGCCCTTCGGTTATAACGGCAGCTTCCCAAATTTGGTTAACGGTACGCAAACGTGGCCTGTCATGGACAATGAAAATAAGCGTTCATTGGACTTGTGGCATGCTGCAATCAATGGACGCGGAAGATTTTTTGCAGTCGAACAGGGCGACGATCTGGAAAAAGCGTTCCGCATGATCATCCAGCAGATCAAAACTGATACGGAGCCGGACCGAGGCTCTAACGCTACCAGCGGAAGTAATGCGTCGCGTAACGACGTGGGGAAGTACATAGCAAACTATATTCCCAAGGAAGGTTGGCGGGGGTTCATTGAGGCCGAAACCGTTAAAACAGATGGGACTACCGTTCCTAATCCCGGTTGGGCTGGAAAAAATACTGCAACCTTGCTTGATGCGGCAGGGTTTGACGTAAACGCTCGACTGGTACTCACATGGAACGATAAGATTCAAAAGGGAGCCCCCTTTAAATGGACGGCCGATGAATCCAACTTGAGTACAGCACAAAAGAACTTTCTGAATTTGAAGAGTGACGGCTCTAGCGACGCGCTTGGACAAGACCGTTTGAACTATGTGCGGGGTGACCGCACTAAAGAGGGGACCGAGACGCCTCCCGACTATCCCGCCACGAAACCTTTCCGCGAAAGAAAGTCACGCCAAGGAAGCATCATTAATTCTGAAGTATGGTATGTGGGGGCTCCAAACAGTAGTTACGCCTGGAAAGGCTACGCAGCGTTTACCAAGGCGTGGCAAAAGCGTCTTCCGATGATCTATGTGGGTGGCAATGACGGCATGCTTCACGGGTTCTCCGCGAATGACGGAGCAGAAAAGTTGGCCTATGTGCCACGCGGTGTTATCCCCGCCGTAGGGCGCCTCACTGACCCCACCTTCAATCAGAATCACCGTTATTACGTTGACGGATCGCCCATGAGTGGGGATGTCGATATCAACGGGGGCAAGGACCCCGGAGACCCCGACTACGGCATCTATGCCCCCGACTGGCGCACCATGCTGATTGGCACTTTGGGCGCAGGTGGCAAAGGTTATTTCGTTCTGGACGTTACCAATCCAGGCACTACTGTGCCCGCGCCGGGCAACTTTACCGAAGGGAATGCGCCACAGTTGGTTGTGATGGATAAAACCCGCCATGCCAGCGAATCAGTGGCCTCGGTGGCCATTTGTGAAGACGCCGGAGTCACGCCCGTGGCAAACAAGGAAGCTTGCTTGGCTGCGGCTGATATGGGCCATATTTTTGCGAAACCCGTGATGGATGACGCCAACCCTCAGCGCACCACTCAAATTGTGCGCATGAACAACAATCGCTGGGCTGCAGTGATGGGCAACGGCTACAACAGCAAGAGCGAGCGTCCCGTATTGCTGGTGCAGTATTTGGATGGTGACAAGAAGCTGTTGCGATTGGTGGCTACAGGCACGACGGCAACTGGCGCCCATGCTAATACCACCGACAACGGCTTGTCCGCACCACGTCTCGTAGACATCAACAGTGACGGCCGCCCGGATGTGGCCTACGCAGGTGATTTGAAAGGCAATATGTGGAAATTTTTGATTGCCGATAGCGATGAGAACAAGTGGGGTGTGGCACGCTGGGGCAGCGTGGCAGACTCCACCAGCAACCATACAACTGTTGGCGTCCCACTGTTTACCGCTAAGGGCGGCACCGAGGGATCTCCCGCAGTCCGCACACTCGCACAATCTATTACTGCTGCACCCACGGTGCGCGCAAATGATCGTAAAAAGGAAATCGATATTGGTGGGGGTAAAAAGAAAACGGTGGCTGTCGGCGGCATGATGGTAGCTTTTGGAACCGGACGCAACATTGCTACGGACGACCCACAAAATGCCAACAAACAGAGTTTGTACTCGATCTTGGACAATACGAGTTACAAACTGGTTGGCACCAAAAAGGACCGTATCGCAGTCTGCGCATCAACTTCCGACTCGGCATGCTCCGAACTAGTGAAATCATCGGATGATCTACCAACTGCGGTGGCTCAAACGAGCTTAGTGCAGCGGCAGATTCCCGTGACATCTGCTTTTGCGCGTGATGGACATCAATTCTGGACTATCGATGCCTCTACCACCCTCGACTGGATCACGCATAAAGGCTGGTATATGGATCTGCCCGAAACCCGTGAACGCATGCTGAAGCCAATGGACTTTTACGATAGCAGCAATGTACTTTCAGTCTTTTCGCAAGTTCCAGCCAAGGGATCCCTGCTGGACCCTAGTGTTGAGGCATGCCAAGCTGGTTCGGTAGACAAGGAGCGGCAGTTCTGGACCTTGGTCAACATCATGGACGGTAAGCGACCTAGTGTTCAAATCATGGATACGAACGGCGACGGAAAATACAACCTCTCCAGCGACATGGGAGCTTCGCGTGTGTCTGTTCTCCCTGGATCTCACACCATGATCCAGCGCGGCAGTATCATCCGCCTCACGGGCAAGAAGCCGGATGGTTCAGACGATAACCTGGACAATCAGACCTTCCCAGAGCAAACCATGCGCCCCAGTTGGCGGCAGCTGCGTTAAGCTCAATGTTCAGGAGCATGCAGTTTTATGAAGCACCATTCTCGAGGCTTTACGCTAATTGAGGTCATGATCGTAGTAGCCATTATTGGCATTATTACGGCCATCGCTATGCCCAGCTACGCTGAATATATTCGGCGTGGTCACCGCGCTGATGCTCGTGCAGGTCTACTGCAGGCCCAGCAATGGTTGGAACGTGCCGCTACGGCCACGGGAACGTATCCCACCGCACTCCCTGCCAACCTTACTTGGGCGGCCGATCCGACAAAGCGCTATACGATATCAATTGGAGGGCCAGCCACCACTTCCTCCTTCACCCTCACGGCGACCCCTAAATCCGGTACACCCCAAGCTGGGGATAAGTGCGGAAACTACACGCTTACGCACGCTGGCATCAAGGGTGCGAAGGGGAAAATTCAAAGCGATCCGGACTTCGACGCAACTTGCTGGAACAAGTAGCTGCTGAGCTAATATCCACGGCGCATGAATTCGTCCGCGCCCTCCCCCATGAACCAAGCGCTTGAGCTCGCCACTCAAGCGCTTTTTCTTTCCAATCCGAATCCCCGTGTTGGCTGTATGCTCACCACCCCCAATGGCGAAGTCATTGGCCAAGGTTTTACTCAGCAAGCAGGTGGGCCACATGCGGAAGTCATGGCGTTGCGCGATGCGGCCAGCAGAGGGCGTGACACCCGCAACGCAACCGCCTATGTAACGTTGGAGCCTTGCTCGCACCATGGGCGTACTGGGCCGTGCTGTGATGCCTTGGTCCAGGCAGGTGTGAGTAAGGTCGTGGCTTCCTTGGGAGATCCGAATCCGCTGGTGGCGGGGCACGGATTTGAGCGGCTGCGCGCGGCAGGGGTGGAGGTGGTTGTGGGGCCAGGGGCCGAGGCATCGCGCGAACTCAATATTGGTTTTTTCAGCCGGATGATCCGAGGCACGCCTTGGGTGCGGCTCAAAATGGCAGCGTCGCTGGATGGCACGACGGCCCTCAACAACGGGACCAGCCAGTGGATCACTTCAGCCGCCGCGCGCGCGGACGGGCATGCATGGCGGGCCCGAGCCTGTGCGGTGCTAACGGGCATTGGCACGGTATTGGACGACAATCCGCGGTTGGATGTGCGCGACGTACCCACGCCACGCCAACCCCATGCGGTGGTGGTCGACAGCCGACTGGAAACGCCACCGGACGCTAACATTTTGATAGCTGGCCGCGCTTGCTATATCTACGCTGCAGGCCAAAATGATCTAAAAAAAGAAACTGCCCTGGTCGACCGCGGCGCCACGGTAGTACACCTGCCCAACGCCCACGGCAAGGTCGATTTGCGGGCCATGCTTCAGGATCTTGGCCGGCGGGGCATCAATGAGCTGCACGTGGAAGCGGGGCACAAGCTCAACGGCTCCCTGGTCCGCGAGGGTCTGGTGGATGAAATTCTGCTGTACGTGGCTCCGAGGCTTTTGGGTCCTGGACGAGGGATTGCGGACTTTGGACCGCTGACCTCTCTGGCGGACGGTTTGGCGTTGGAATTCAAGTCGGTCGATCCCGTCGACAAGGACCTGCGTATCGTGGCGCGGGTGCAAGGGCGCGACCGGTTCTAGCGCTGCTGGCGAGCACAGCTACCCTGATGCTCAGCAAGTAAACGATAGGGTCGTGGAGCATCAGGGGCCGCATAGAGACAACCGCGCCTGAGGCCCACGTCTTCACCGCTGTCGACGCGCTTCCCCTGTATACGCCGAGTTCCCCCCTAACTAAAGCCCCCTTTCCCTCCCCGGGGCCCCGAACCTCTCGCGTTCAACCCCACTTCAGCCGTCACACCAAATCGGTGCGACCTCGTGCACCATTCTCTGGCGCGAATTTTGCTTCAAGATGGTGCAAATCGGGGATGCACGCTGCTTGTGCACCAGAAAAGATCAACCCATCGCGCGAGGACGATATGGAAGCACTCAAACAGGGCACGGATGCCTTGTTCATTCTGCTAGGGGCCATCATGGTGCTGGCCATGCACGCAGGCTTTGCCTTTTTAGAACTGGGCACGGTCCGCAAGAAAAACCAGGTCAACGCACTGGTCAAGATCCTGGTGGATTTTTCAGTATCGACGGTGGTGTATTTCGCAGTGGGCTACAGCGTGGCCTATGGCACGCATTTCTTTGTCGGTGCCGAATCGCTCGTTCAGCAGAGCGGCTACGCGCTGGTCAAGTTTTTCTTTTTGCTCACCTTTGCCGCGGCCATCCCGGCCATCGTTTCGGGGGGAATTGCCGAGCGCGCCAAGTTCTGGCCTCAACTGATGGCAACGGCGGTCATTGTGGGGTTTGTATACCCGTTCTTCGAAGGCATCGCCTGGAACCAGCACTTTGGGGTCCAAGCATGGCTCAAGGCGCTGACGGGGGAAGAGTTCCATGATTTCGCCGGCTCGGTGGTCGTGCATGCCGTGGGCGGATGGATTGCCTTGCCCGCGGTGATCCTGCTGGGGTCCCGCGCCAATCGTTATCGCAAGGATGGCGCCATCTCTGCCCATCCACCCTCCAACATACCCTTTTTGGCACTGGGCGCATGGGTGCTGGTCGTAGGCTGGTTCGGGTTCAATGTGATGAGCGCCCAGACGGTGGACAGGCTTTCTGGCCTGGTTGCCGTGAACTCGCTGATGGCGATGGTGGGCGGCACGCTGGCGGCGTTGATGCTGGGCAAGAACGACCCGGGCTTTGTGCACAACGGGCCGCTGGCCGGGCTGGTGGCCGTCTGCGCCGGCTCAGACCTGATGCATCCTCTGGGCGCGCTGGTTGTCGGGGCCGTGGCGGGGGGAATCTTCGTGGTGATGTTCACGCTGACGCAGAACCGCTGGAAGATTGATGACGTGCTGGGCGTGTGGCCTCTGCACGGCTTGTGCGGCACCTGGGGCGGTCTCGCCGCAGGGATTTTTGGCAGCAAGGCGCTGGGTGGCCTCGGCGGCGTCAGCTTCGGAGCACAGTTGATCGGCACGGCGATGGGGGTGGCGTGGGCGCTGGGTGGCGGGTTCGTGGTGTACGGCATTCTCAAACGCACGGTGGGCTTGAGGCTCACGCAGGAAGAAGAGTTCGACGGGGCCGATCTTTCGATCCACAAAATCAGTGCCACCCCGGACCGCGAAGTCAGCTGGTAGGGCCGCAGGCAGGCCGCTGTCAGCCAGACCACCTAACCATCCGATTTCGGCTGCGACCGATGGGGTAACGACTCCCTGTCACCCTCTGCTCCACTGTCGCGTTGGCGCGGCGTCCGACAAGCGGCAGACCGGCCGCAACGTCACAATCACGCCATGCGTTCGCAGCCCCGCCCCTCTGGCAATCCTTCAGAGTTCTTGAGCTCCACGGCCCGCTATGGATGGCTGGCTGTGGCGGCCATGGTGATCGCCAGTGTGGTCAGCGGCTGCACCGGTTTGCCCACCGGGGTGGATCGCCCGGTGTCCAGCGCACTCGCATCACCTGATGAAACCCCACTGGGCCAACTGGTGCAAGCGCAGCGTGCCACGGCGGATGCGCGGCACCTTTCGGGCTTCTTGCTGCTCAGCGGCCCCCAGGCAGCGTATGGCAGCCGGCTGGCGCTGGTGGAGTCCGCGCAAAAGACGTTGGACCTGCAGTACTACGCCATCCATGCCGATGCGAGCACCGAGCGCCTCTTGCTTGGTGTGGTGGCTGCAGCGCAAAGGGGCGTTCGCGTGCGCGTCCTGCTGGACGACTTTCACAGCGCAGGCCGCGACGCACAGGTCATGCGCCTGGCCTTCGTGCCCAACATCGAAATGCGCATGTTCAACCCCCTCACGGGTGCCCGCGGCTCCACGCTGGGCCGCATGTTCAGCGCGCTGGGCGATTTCTCGCGGGTGCAGCAGCGCATGCACAACAAGCTCTTCATTGCCGACAACGCCATGGGCGTGACCGGTGGCCGCAACCTGGGCGATGCCTATTTCGGCAGCGCGGAGTCCGGCAACTTCGTAGACCTGGATGTGCTGGCCGCCGGTCCCGTGGTGCAGGAGCTCTCCCGCAGTTTCGATAGCTACTGGAACAACGAACGCGCCTATCCGGTGCAGTCGCTGGTCACGCGGGAGGAACTGGACCGGATGCGCAGCCGCGCCCGCACGGCCGGAGAAGCGCAGCGCGGCCGGGTTGACGCCCCCAGTTCCCCCCAGGCGCCCGACGACTCGCCGCCAAAAGAGCCGGGGACGCCCCCACAGGACGCACCAGCCTCGCAACGTGCCCGAATCTGGGACCAGCGCCCCATGGACCTCACGCAGGCCACATTCACGTGGGCTCCCGCCGCTGTGCTGGTGGACAAGCCAGCCAAGATTCCCCCCGACAGCGCCTCCTCGGCAGTGCTGCCCGAAAAGCCGCCCGCCAAGGCCTCGCCGCTCGCCATCACCTCGCGCGGCGGCAGCGCGCCCCCCCGCTTGCCTTCCGGGGCCACCGCGCGTCCGCCCTCACCACCGTCAGGTCCCAGCCCTGCTGCGGCGCCCGATGCGCCCGGCACGGTCGCCCCTCCACCCAACTACCGGCCTGACGCCCAAACGCTGGACGCCCAGACCGACACGGTGGTGGACGGACTACTGCAACTGATGGGCAAGGCTCGGCGCGAGCTGCTCATCGTCTCGCCCTATTTCGTGCCGGGCCCGGACATGAAGCAGGCTTTTGCCGACGCCACATCGCGTGGGGTGCGGGTGCGGGTGCTCACCAACTCGCTGGCATCCAACGATGCACCGATTGCCCACGCCGGGTATGCGCGCCATCGGCCCGACCTGCTGGGCATGGGCGTCGAGCTGTACGAGATGCGCAGCGAGCTCCCCAGCGGGCTGCGCGGCGCGCTCGGAAGTTCGGGCAGCACCGGTGGCGAGGGTGGAAGTGGTGGCCTGGGCTCGGGCTCCATGGGCAGTTCGCGCTCCATGCTGCATTCCAAGCTGCTGATCGTGGATGGTCGCTTGCTGGTGGTGGGATCGATGAACCTGGACATTCGCTCGCAACGCCAGAACACCGAAATCGCATTGCTCATCCGCAGCACCGACCTGTCCCGCAGGGCGACCGAGCAGATCGAGACCGCGCTGCGCGAGGCCGCATGGAAGGTCCAGCGAACGGAGAGCGGCCTGGTGTGGCAAGCCCCGGAGGGCAGCGGCCTGCCCAACAGCACGACAGAGCCCGATGCGAGCGTTCCGCTGCGGCTGATGCTGCAACTGCTCGGCCCGCTGGCACCCGACCATCTGCTGTAGGTCACGCGGGTGGCCGCGAAAAAGCGCACCGACCGCGCCGGTCCACCACGCGGATCCCCCCTCAGAACAGCTCTCAGGCCTTTGGAAAAGCAGACTCAGGCTGGCTCTGCAACGTGGAAACCCAGGCAGTGATCGCCCGCTGGTCGGTCATCGTGCGGACGTGCTGGTAAGCCGCCTCGGCCTCATCAAAGCGCCTGCGCAGCAGGTTGAGCCACTGCTTGAGCCGCCCTGCCCGCTGGCGCGGCTCCAGGTCTTCGCAGACCAGTTGCCAGAAAGCTGCGACGTGCGGCAGCAGATCGACCCAGGCCACGGTGTCCGCGCCGGACTGCCCGGCGTCCGACGCGCGGATGGCGCGTGCCAGGCCCGGGTCCGCCACCATGCCGCGCCCGAGCATCAGCGCGTCGCAGCCAGACACTTCGCGACAGCGCTGCGCGTCTGCCATGGTCCAGATCTCGCCATTGGCAACCACGGGGATATGGACCGCCGCGCGGATGGTGGGGATTTGCTCCCAATACGCCGGGGGCCGGTAGCCATCCGCTTTGGTGCGGGCGTGCACCACCAACTCGGCAGCGCCGCCCGCCTGCATCGCCTGTGCGCATTCCCGCATCAGGCCGGTATCGTTGAACCCCAGGCGCATCTTGGCCGACACCGGCAGGTGCGGGGGCACCGCAGCGCGCACGGCCGCTACCACGGCGGCGATGCGCTCGGGCTCCTGCAGCAGCGCAGCGCCACCTCCGTGGCGATTGACCACCTTGGCCGGACAGCCAAAGTTCAAGTCGATGCCCTCCGGCCCCAGGGCCGCGAGGCGGGCTGCGTTTTCCGCCATGCACACCGGGTCGGAGCCCAGCAGTTGCGCGCGCACCGGCACGCCCGCGAGCGTGCGGCTGCCGTTACGCAACTCGGGCACGTACCGCAAGAACACCTTGTCGGGCAGCAAGGACCCCGTGATCCGGATGAACTCCGAAACACAGCGGTCCACGCCGCCCACGCGGGTCAGCACGTCACGCAGCACAAAATCCAACAGCCCCTCCATGGGGGCAAGCAACAAGGTCATCGCATGAGCGGGTGGGATGCGCGAGCGCCGCAGCGCAGGCAGCCAGTTCACCTGAAAGAAAAATGGTCTGCAGCGCTTGATATACAAGCGCAGGCAGCTATGTTTTTAATAGCAAATGCCGCATTTGCCCTCCGAAAGGGGCAAGATGCCAGACGGCATTGTGCGGCAGCGGGTCATCACAGCGTCACGGCGGCTTGCTCCAATGGCTGGCATTCCCCCGTGACGGAGACACCCATGCTGCTGCAAAAGACGGAAAAAGCCCGCCTGGAACTCTCGCCCGGCGTGCGCACACTGAGCCTGCGCGAGCGTTCCCTGCTGTTGCTGGTCGACGGCAAACCGCTGTCCGACCTGCAGGCCATGTACAACGGCATCGGCGCACAGATCGTCGAGAACCTCATGCGTCAGGGCTACCTGACGGGCCCCGCAACACCCGGTGGCGCAGCGGGCGCGCCGGGCCAGGCGTCATCCCGCGCACCATCGGTCCAGCGCCCCGAGCCCGGAGAAACGCTGCGCTCACTGGCAGGCGCCCGGATGTACCTGTTTGACACCTGCGAACGCCTGTTCGCCCGACGAAGCCCTGAGCTGGCCGAGCAATTCCGCAACGCGCTGCGCGCCGCGAAGGACCGCGCCAGCATGCTGGACGTGGGCGAAGCCATGTTCGAGGAAGTTGCCTTGGCAGCCGGCGGTGATCGTGCGGCAAGCTTGCGCGAGAAGTTCGAGCAGTTGCTCCCGCTCGAAACATCCACCGTGCTGACCAGCTGAACAGCTGGGCGGCACCGGCGGCGTGGCCCCTTACGCAGTCAGGCTACGCCCAGACGCCACAACGATGTGACTTCCGCCGCACGCGCGGCATGCAACGGGTCTGACGCATCCGTTGCCTTGGCATGGCGCGGTTTCACGTCATGCCGGCCCAGCACTTGCAAGCCTGCCTCGGCAATCCACTGCAGCAGCTGCGCACGCGGGCGCAGTGCGAGATGCTCGGCCAGATCGGACAGGATGAGCCAGCCCTCGCCCCCGGGTGCCAGGTGCTCGGCCAGACCGGAAAGAAACCCGCGCAGCATGCGGCTGCCCTCGTCGTACACGGCATGTTCGATGGGCGAGTTCGCACGCGCGGGCAGCCATGGCGGGTTGCAGACCACGAGCGGGGCACGGCCTGGCGGAAACAGGTCTGCCTGCTGGAGCTCGACCTGGGGCAGCACGCCCAGGCGCCGCAGGTTGTCCTGCGCGCATGCCAGCGCCCTGGGGTCCTGGTCGGTAGCCACCACGCGCTGCACGCCGCGGCGCACCAGCACCGCAGACAGCACCCCGGTGCCCACGCCAATGTCAAAGGCCAGCGCCTTGCCGGGCAACGGCGCATTCGCCACCAACTCCACGTATTCGCCCCGCACAGGCGAAAACACGCCGTAGTGCGGGTGAATGCGGTTGTTGGGGGGCGCGCCCAGCGCGGGCACTTCCACGCCCTTTTTGCGCCATTCGTGCGCGCCCACCAGGCCCAGCAGTTCGCGCAGCGTAGCCACGGTGCGCTCGCCCGTGGCCGGGCCCCAGGCCTCGGTGCACGCCAGGCGCCAGTCCGGCGCCCGGCGCAGGCCGATGCCATAGTCGCTCTCCAGTGGAATGAGCACCGATGCCAACACCCGCGCGCGCTGCGCCTGCGCCTGGCGGTGCAGGTGAAAAGCCTCTGCCGGCGTGGCAGATGCCAGCTTCTGCGTCGCCTTCGCAGCCGACTTGCGCGGCTTCCGGTCCACCCGGCGCATGAGCGCCTGCAGCAGGTGGCGCGCGTTCTGGAAATCACCCTGCCACAGCAGCCCCGTGCCCTCGCACGCCATGCGGTAGGCCGCGTCAGCGGACAGGGTGTCGTCCACGACTTCGACCCGGCGCGGAGCGGACGCGCCACTCTCCGAGCGCCACAGCGCTTGCTGGGCCTGGCCTTCTTGGGTCCAGTGGATCATTGGGGTTGGCTGGCGCGCCGAGAAGCGCTACGCCGGAAATTGCCGAAAGTCGTGGAGGCTGGCGCAGACGCCACCAGCGCCCCCGCGCAAGGGCCGCCCCGCCGCACTGCGGCGTCCCCTTCCCGAAGGAGATGAGGACGGCGCCGCAGGCGACTCAGGGGATGCCTCATGCACTAATCGGCCGCTTCAGCCGCACTTCTTCAATCTTCACGCCGCCGATCACTGCCGTCTTGGCCGTGGAGAGTTCGCGCTTGAAGCCCGCCAGTTCGTGAAAGCGCAGTGCGCGCTCATTGCGCAGCGGCACCCAGGCGGTCACATTGGTGCAGCCTTCTTCCTGAAGGCCGTCGCGGGCGGCATCCCACAGGGCCAGGCCCACGCCTTGGTTCCAATGGGTGGGGGCCGCATAGATGGCCCAGATCTCGCCCGTCGTGGGACGGGACTTTTCATCGCGTGAGCGGTCGTAGCCCACAAAGCCGACGATCTTCTCGCCGTCCACCGCCACCTGCACCTGGGGCTCGCAGTATTCGATGGCTTCACGCCAGTAGGCCTGGCGCTTCTCGACAGAGGACATGGATTTCAACTGCTCGTCTGGCACCAACCCCTTGTAGGCCTCTTGGGCAGAGGCGGTGTGGACCTGGGCAATGGCTTTGGCATCGCGAAGCGTGGCGGGACGAACCTGGATACTGGACATGGAAAAACCGAACGAAAACAGGGAAAGAAAAAACGAAAGGACCGGCATTGTCGCCGCAAACCGTTTTTGCCCCTGCCCGCCACCCCGTCTGCGAGAGTTCCGACGCCCCCCGCGCCACTGCGGCCCACCGCCAAGGCGGGCCATCGCAACCGCCGCAGGGCCGTGCCCCGCGTCAGGCCAATGCCATCGATCCGGTGAGCGAAGCGGCCAGCGGGGCGCGCCGCGCAACGGCACGCTTGTTGCGCGGGCGCGGCACATGCACCGCTGGCGGTGCGCCGTTGATGGCAGCGAGTGCCAGCACCAGCGTGACTGTCCGCGAGCCGTCTTCCCGGTCATCGCCCGCGTAGGGCCGGTAGCTCCCGTTGCCAGGCCCATGGCTGCGCTGCACGGTGTGGAATGCCACGCGCGCGCCGGTGACCCGGTGGCCGGAGAACGGCAGCACCCGCAGCCGCGCATCCCGATCCAGCGCCAGCCCCAGGTTGCCTGGCCGGTTGATCAGATCGGTCCGGATGGCGCGCCAGGTCTGCCCTTGGTCAATGGAAAACTGCCAGGTGCCGGCCTGCGCATCCAGCCGCTCGATCATCACGCCTGCAGATGCCAGCATGCCCGGGCAGTTCTCCTCGACGATGCGCGCCACCGTGTTGCCGCCCAGGCCATTGCCACCACCGGACAGTGCGGCGGCGTGCGGGCGTTCATCGTCAAGCCGAAGGGGTTGCGGAGAACCGGCGGAACCAGAAGGAGAGGCATTCGCAGTCATGAAAATCCCTTTGAATACGGTAGTGGCAAGTTTTGCGGCGCATTGCGTACACAGGACGTGGCATTCAATGCTTGACGGAAGTCTAGAAACGGGCTCCACGTGCGTCCATCGCACAAATGGACTAGCTCTGCACGCCGCGTTGTGCGCAATACTTGCTGCATGACTGCCCGCCTTTTGCTCGTGGACGACCACAACCTGTTCCGCACGGGGCTGCGCCTGATCGTGCAAGACCACCCCGGCGTGGGAACGATTGCCGAGGCAGGCTCCATTGCCGAAGCCTGCGCGTTGCGGCTGGAGGACGCCGACCTGGTGCTGCTGGATATCCAGATGCCTGGCATGAGCGGCCTGGACGGGCTGCGCCTGCTGCGCCAAGCATGCCCCAGAGCGCGCGTCGTGCTGGTGTCGGCCAGCGTGGCGCCGGACGCGATCCATGAAGCCCGCGTCCGGGGCGCCGACGGTTTCCTGCCCAAATCGGCCAGTGCACAAGACATTCTTGAGGCCATCACCTGCGCGTTGGCAGGCCAGCCGTGTTTTCCACCGAACAGCGGCAACAGCGCCACCATCCCCGGCCCGGCCGTGCCGTCGCTGACCGCGCGCCAGCTCGACGTGCTGTCGCTCCTGTGCGCAGGCAAGCCGAACAAGGTGATCGCGCGTGACCTGGGCCTGAGCGAGAACACCGTGCGGGTGCACGTGGCGGCCATCTTTGCCCAGCTGGGCGTCAACAGCCGGAGTGCCGCCCTGCTCGCGGCGCAGCGCCTGGGGCTGTCCACTCCGCAGCTCCATGGTCCTCTCTGACGCACCGCCCAGCACGCAGCCCGCTGACGACGACGTGGTAGGCGCCGCCGTCGGCGGGCCGGTGCGCGAACACGATGAGGTGCTGCGCGAACAGGTCGCGCTGCTGCGCCACAACTTCCCCATGACGCTGCTGGCGTCGCTGGCCACGGCGCTGGGCACGCTGTGGATCATGGTGCGCGTGGTCGAGGTGCAGGCCATCACGGTGTGGCTGCTATCGCACACGCTGGTCGTGGCCCTGGTGTACCTGACCCTTCGCACCATCGCACCGGGCCAGGGCGACGTGACGCATGCCGCGCGCAAGCTGTTTGCCTGCATGGCAGCCATGGGGCTCAGCTGGGGCAGCCTGGGCTATGTGGTGCTGCGCTGGGGTACGCCAGAGAGCGTGATTTACTCCATCGGCATCATCAGCACGGTGTCGTCCGGGGCGCTGGGCCTGGGCGCACCCCTGTTCCGCGCCTATGTCACCTACCTCACCTGCGCCATTGGCGGGGTGATGCTGGCCGTGGCGCTGGGGGGTGGACCGGTGAAGTGGCCCGCGCTGCTCCTCACCAGCGTGTACTACGCCCTCACCTGCATGCAGGCGCGCACGGCCGACCGCGCCACCCGGCGCAGCATTGCCCTCAAGCTCGAGAACGACCGGCTCGTCAGCCAGTTGCGCGAAGAATCCCAGCGCGCGTTGGCCGCGCAGGAAGCCGCCGAGCAGGCCGACCGCGACAAGTCCCGGTTCCTGGCGGCCGCCAGCCACGACCTGCGGCAGCCCCTGCACGCGATGGGCCTCTTCCTGGAATCGCTGCAACGCAGCCCGCTGAACGACCACCAGCGCACGGTGCTGGGCCATGCGCACGCTGCCTCGGGCGCCGCGGCCGAGATGCTGACCACCCTGCTGGACTACTCGCGCCTGGAAGCAGGCGTGGTCAAGGTGCGCCCCGATGCCTTCGCGGTACAGCCGCTGCTCACGGCGCTGGAGCAGGAGTTCGGTGCGCAGGCCGACACGGCCGGGCTGGTCTACCGCACGCGGGAGACCTCGGCAGCCGCTTTTGCAGACCGCTCACTGGTTGGACTGGTGATGCACAACTTCATCTCCAACGCCCTGCGCTACACCCGCCAGGGCGGCGTGCTGATCGCGTGCCGCACGCGCGGCAAGCGACTGGCGCTGGAGGTGTGGGACACGGGGCCGGGCATTCCGCGCGGCGAGTGGGACAACATCTTCAAGGAGTTCCACCAGCTGGGCAATCCGGAGCGCGACCGCCGCAAGGGCCTGGGCCTGGGGCTGGCCATCGTGCAACGGCTGGCGCGCGAAATGCACACCTCGGTGGAAGTGCGCTCGCAGCCGGGGCGGGGCTCGGTGTTCCGCCTGTGGCTGGACCGCTGGCAGGGCGCGCTGCAGGACGACATGGCCCCGGCGCCCGATGGCCGCAGCCTGGCAGGCCTCAAAGTGCTGGCCATCGACGACGACGAGGCCGTGCGCATGGGCATGCAATCCTTGCTGCAAAGCTGGGGCTGCGTGTGCATCACTGCAGAATCCAGCGCCGACGCGCTCGAATGCCTGGAGGATCTGACACCCGACCTCATCATCACGGACTTCCGTCTGCGGCACGAGGAAACCGGAAAGCAGGTGCTGGAGGCCCTGCGGGCCTACCTCGGCACGCCCGTGCCCGCCATCATCATGACGGGCGACACCTCACCGCAGCGCCTGCGCGATGCGCAGTCCACCTCGGCGCTGCTGCTGCACAAGCCCGTGTCCACCGGCCAGTTGCGCGACGCCATGGTGCAGCTCACCAACGCCGCTGCGGGCGCAGCGCCTACAGCCAGCGCCGCAGCAGCCCCATGACCTGGTCGAACCTGGCTCCGTAGGGCGGGTAGAACAAGCTGCCTGCCGACCAGCGGGATTGCACCAGCACCGATTTCTGGTGGCAAAAGCGCACAAAGCCCTGTTCACCGTGGTAGGCACCCCAGCCGCTGTCCCCCACGCCGCCGAAAGGCAGGTTGTCGTGCGCGATGTGCATCAGCGTGTCGTTCACCGTCACGCCGCCGCTCACCGTGCGCCGCAGCACATCGTCACGCACCGCCTCGCTCTGGCCGAACCAGTACAGCGCCAACGGGCGCGGCCCCGCATTGATGTGTGCAATGGCATCGTCCAGCCGCTCGTACGAAATCACCGGCAGGATGGGGCCGAAGATCTCCTCCTGCATGAGCTGCATCTGCGATGTGGCGCCAAACACCAGCGTGGGCAGCATCTGGCGGCTGGCGCCGTCGCCCAGCGTGCCCACGGTGGCGGGTGCAGGCTTGCCCTCGGTGGGGTCGATGGTGAGCACTTCGGCACCCTGCGTCTGGGCCTGCTGCAGCATGGTGCGCAGGCGCGCATGGTGGCGCGGCGTGATGATGGAGGCGTAGTCAGCGTTGCCCTCAACGGTGGGGAACAGCCGCTGCACCGCGGTGCGGTAAGCCTGGGCAAACTCGCCCTCGCGGCCTCGCGGCAGCAGCACATAGTCGGGCGCGATGCAGGTCTGCCCCGCGTTGAGCAGCTTGCCGTGGGCGATCTTGAGCGCCGCATCCTGCATGTCGCACTGGCCGTCGATGATGCAGGGCGACTTGCCGCCCAGCTCCAGCGTGGTCGGGGTGAGGTTTTGCGCCGCCGCCTGCGCCACCTTGCGGCCCACGGCGGTGGAGCCGGTGAACACCAAGTGGTCAAACGGCAGCGAGGCGAACAGTGCCGACAGGTTGGCATCGCCCTGCACCACGCTGAATTCGTCGGGTGAAAAGAACTGCGCCACCAGCATGGCCAGCTGGGCCGAGGTGTGGGGGGTGAGCTCGCTGGGCTTGAGCATCACGCGGTTGCCTGCCGCCAGCGCGGTGATGGCCGGTGCCAGCGCCAGCTGCACCGGGTAATTCCAGGGTGCGATCACACCCACCACACCCAGCGGCTGGCGGTGGATGAAGCCGCTGGCCGGCTGCAGAAAGATGGGGGTGCGCACCCGGCGCGGCTTCATCCAGCCAGCCAGGTGCTTGAGGGTATGCGACAGCAGTGTGCGCAGCACGAAGAAGTCCGCCACCTCGGTGAGTCGCGGCGAGCGCATGCCAAAGTCGGCCTGCACCGCCGCCGCCAGCACCGGGCCATGCTCGTCCAGCAGCTTGCGCATGCGCAGCAGGCGTTCGCGACGCACCAGCAGGGGCACGTCCACGTGCTCGCGGCTGGCGCGGTGTTGCAGATCAAACAGGGCGTGGATTTCGGCAGGCATCATGGTGGGGGATCATAGAAGACGCCGTTGACGGCCCGCGCCGCGGATGTCAGCCAGGCTACGCTGTTGCGTACTTTTACCGACCCAGCAGCGTGTTGTGCGCGGCTCTCGGGGGGTTTGGGTGCGCTTCAACTTCAAGGATGTCCTGCATAACTCCCTGCGGTCCGTGATAGCGCGGCCTCGGGCGGTCCGCTGCGTTGCTTTTCTTGCCAATAGCCGGGCTATTGGCGGCGAAATGATGCCTTGCAGCCCATCCCGATCCGCACTACCACGGACTCGCGAGGGTTATGCAAGCCATCATCCTTAACGAAGCTCGCGGGCTTCCACGTCGGTCACATCGGCTGCGCCCGGCAGCACGCCGCCGCGGCGCGACGCGGCCGGCTCGCCCGCTTCAGCGCCCTCACCGGCCGCCCCAGCCCCGCCTGAACGATGGGCCGCCTGCGACCAGCGCTGGCTGGAGCTGAACACGGTGCGAAAACCCGTGCGCGGATCGACCCGCATGACCCAGGGCGTGGCAGGCCGGCCCGTGAGGCGCGCCCAGGCCGCGCGCAGCGCCCACACGGCGCCCAGGACCAGCACGGCCACCAGCAGGCTCAGGAACACCACCAGCCCCATGGCTACCACCAGGACGCGCAGGGCCAGGCGCAACACTGCGGCAATGAAATCGTTCAAACGCTACCTCTCCTTCACAGACCGATGAGCCAAGCCTCCATCAGGCAGCCACCGGCTCGGCACCTGCACTGAACTGGAACACGCCCGGCTCCAGCACCGGGTTCACGCTCACCGCAATCACGCTCTTGGGCGGGAAGCGCCCTTCGAGCAGCAGCTTCGACAAGGGGTTCTCGATGCGCTGCTGGATCGCCCGCTTGAGCGGCCGCGCACCAAACACCGGGTCGAACCCCACCTTGGCCAATTCTGCCAAGGCGGCGTCGGACACCTGCAGCTCCAAATCCATCCGCGCCAGGCGGTTTTGCAGCGCCAACAGCTGGATCTTGGCGATGGCGGCAATGTGCTGCGCATCCAGGCCGTGGAACACCACCGTCTCGTCAATGCGGTTCAGGAACTCGGGGCGGAAGTGGTTCTTCAGCTCGCCCCACACCGCGTCCTTCACGTCCTCGTAGTCCTGGCCCACCATGGCCTGGATGAGGTGCGAGCCGATGTTGCTGGTCATCACGATCACCGTGTTCTTGAAGTCCACGGTGCGGCCCTGGCCGTCCGTCAGGCGGCCATCGTCCAGCACCTGCAGCAGCACGTTGAACACATCCGGGTGGGCCTTTTCCACCTCGTCGAGCAGCAGCACGCTGTAGGGCTTGCGGCGCACGGCTTCCGTCAGGTAGCCGCCTTCCTCGTAGCCCACGTAGCCGGGCGGCGCGCCGATCAAGCGGGCCACGGAGTGCTTCTCCATGAACTCGCTCATGTCGATGCGCACCAGGTGGTCTTCGCTGTCGAACAAAAAGCCCGCCAGCGCCTTGCACAGCTCGGTCTTGCCCACGCCCGTGGGGCCGAGGAACAGGAACGAGCCCGTGGGCCGGTTCGGGTCCGACAGGCCCGAACGCGAGCGGCGGATGGCGTTGGCCACGGCGGCAATCGCTTCGTCCTGGCCCACCACACGCTCGTGCAGCTTGGCTTCCATCTGCAGCAGCTTGTCCTTTTCGCCCTGCATCATCTTGGCCACGGGGATGCCCGTGGCGCGGCTCACCACTTCGGCGATCTCTTCGGCGCCCACCTGCGTGCGCAGCAGGCGGTTGGGCGTGGACGCACCGTCCTTGCCCTCTTCCTTGGCCTGCGCTTCCTTCAGCTGGCGCTCCAGCTCGGGCAGCTTGCCGTACTGCAGCTCGGCGACCTTGTTGAAGTCGCCCTTGCGCTTGAAGTCTTCGATCTGCAGCTTGACCTTCTCGACCTGCTCGCGCACCTGCTGGCTGCCCTGGGCCTGCGCCTTCTCGGCGGTCCAGATGTCTTCCAGGTCGGCAATCTCTTTTTGCAAACGGGCGATTTCCTCTTCCAGCAGCGTGAACCGCTTTTGCGAGGCCTCGTCCTTTTCCTTCTTCACGGCCTCGCGCTCGATCTGCAGCTGGATCAGCCGGCGGTCGAGCTTGTCGATGGCCTCGGGCTTGGAGTCGATCTCGATCTTGATCTTGGCCGCAGCCTCGTCGATCAGGTCGATGGCCTTGTCGGGCAGGAAGCGGTCGGTGATGTAGCGGTTGGAGAGCTCGGCCGCAGCCACGATGGCCGGATCGGTGATGTCCACGCCGTGGTGCAGCTCGTAGCGCTCCTGCAGGCCGCGCAGGATGGCGATGGTGGCCTCCACGCTGGGCTCGCCCACCAGGATCTTCTGGAAGCGCCGCTCCAGCGCCGCGTCCTTCTCGATGTACTTGCGGTATTCGTCCAGCGTGGTCGCGCCCACGCAATGCAGTTCGCCGCGCGCGAGGGCGGGCTTGAGCATGTTGCCGGCGTCCATCGCGCCCTCGGCCTTGCCGGCGCCCACCATGGTGTGCAGCTCGTCGATGAAGACGATGGTCTGACCTTCGTCCTTGGCCAGCTCGTTGAGCACAGCCTTCAGGCGCTCTTCAAACTCGCCGCGGTACTTGGCGCCCGCCAGCAGGGCCGCCATGTCCAGGCTCAGCACGCGCTTGTTCTTGAGCGACTCGGGCACCTCGCCCGCGATGATGCGCTGGGCCAGACCCTCCACGATGGCGGTCTTGCCCACGCCGGGCTCGCCGATGAGCACAGGATTGTTCTTGCTGCGGCGCTGCAGCACCTGGATGGCGCGGCGGATCTCGTCGTCGCGGCCGATCACAGGATCGAGCTTGCCCGCGCGGGCGCGCTCGGTCAGGTCCAGGCAGTATTTCTGCAGCGCGCCGCGTTGGCCTTCTGCCTCGGCGCTGTCCATCTTCTGGCCGCCGCGCACGGCGGTGATGGCGGCTTCCAGGCTCTTGCGGGTCAGGCCGTTGTCCTTGGCGATCTGGGCGGCGTCGCCCTTGCTGTCGGTGAGCGCCAGCAAGAAGAGCTCGCTGGCGATGAACTGGTCGCCGCGCTTGAGCGCTTCCTTCTCGGTCGCCTGCAGCACGCGGCCCAGTTCGGGGCCGCCCTGCACCTGGTCATGCCCCTGCACCTGCGGCAGGCGCTTGATGGCGGCTTCGGCCGCGCTGGTCAGGCCGGGCACGTTGGCGCCCGCACGCTGCAGCAGCGCCTTGGGGCCGTCGTCCTGCTTGAGCATGGCCAGCAGCACGTGGACGGGTTCGATGTAAGCGTTGTCATGGGCCAGGGCGAGGCTCTGGGCATCGCTCAAGGCTTCCTGGAACTTGGTGGTGAATTTGTCGAGACGCATGGGTGAATGTCCTCCGATTGCGTCTCATGTGAGGAGGGGCCGGCGCTTTTCAAGCCAGGCTGGATCAACTTATCCACAGGATCACGCGCCCGCCCAAAGCAGACAAAAGCTATCAATTTGATAGCTATCAGCGCTTGATGGATATGCGCTACAGCCTATTTTTATTGAATTTTTCCCACCACCGCCGCCTCTGCTACCACACCGCCAGACCCGCCAGCAGCAGCGACAGCCCCGCCAAAGCGCCAGCCGACAGCGCAGGGATTCCCACCGCCGCGGCCCGCCGGCACGGGGCACCACGGGGTCGTTGATGACGCCGTCCAGGGCACCACAGCTATCGTCGCCCAGCCCGCCGTCGGTCACCTCGGCTGGCCGCAGGACTGGCGGGTGTGGGGCCGTATTCTTGAGCGTGAGCCCGGCCATGCCGGGGAAGGTCACCGCCACGCGCACCGGCCACGTCCAAAGTTTGCACGGATCTGGCCCTCACCCTTTGGCGGGGCCGCGAAAAGCCGTCAGGCGTTGCGCGCCGTGATGCCCCAGCGCGCCAGCGCCGCATCGTCGCTCACGCGGGCGTCCACCCAGCGGGCGCCCTGGGCGGTCTGCTCTTTCTTCCAGAACGGGGCCTGGGTCTTGAGGTAGTCCATCAAAAACTCGCAGGCCTGGAAGCTTTGCCCACGGTGCGCGCTGGTCACGGCCACCAGCACGATCTGATCGAGCGGCTGCAGCAGCCCCACGCGGTGGATCACCCGCGCGCCAAAGATGTCGAAGCGGGCGAACGCCTCGTCCACCATGGCCTCGATGGACTTTTCGGTCATGCCGGGGTAATGCTCCAGTTCCATGGAGGACACGGTGTCGCCCTCTTGCGCCGCACGGCCGCCCGAAGGCGCAAGCGCCCCCTCGGGGGGCAGAGAGGACACGCCAGTGCCGACCGTGGGGGCGCCAGTCCTGTCGCGCACGGTGCCGACAAAGCTGCACACGGCGCCCACACCCTTGTTCTCGCGGCGCAGGGCGGCGACTTCGGCGCTGAGGTCAAAGTCTTCGGTCTGGATGGAAACGCGGGGGAGGGTCATGGCGGCGATGAAGGCGGGCTGGATGCAGGACAACGATCAGGGCGCACGGTGCAGGCGCGGTGCGGCCAGCAGGGCGCGCTCTTCTTCCACCACCTTGTTCAGCTGCACCAACGCAGGCGTGGAGGGCAGTTCGGCCAGCAGGGTCTGCAGCCGGGTAATGTCGCCTACGGTGGGCGCCACCTTGATCTGCGCCACGGCAGCAGGGATGTTGCCCCCCCGCACCAGGGCCAGTACCTTGGCGGGCCATTCACTTTTGTTTTTGGGGTTGCGTGCCATAGAACGAAGGGGCAAAAAGCTTTGTCTGTACGATGCGATCCAATCCGGCAGCACTGTACCCGCTCTGTAGCGTGCCGCGCTCTTTTCCAGACATCCGCCCATGGCCACCCAAACCATTCAGACCGAGCTGTACAAGCTCTACCCATCGCCGCGCAACGCTACCAAGGATGTGTTTGCGCACCAGGTGTTCGTGCCCTACCCCTACGCCATCATCGACCTCGCGGTGATGGACCTGGCGGGCAAGACCACGCTGTTCGCTGCCTGCCGCCTGGCCGACATGAAGATGGGACAGGTCGTGACGTTCGAACTGGCGGCGGACCAGGCGCGCTTTGAGCGCCTGTTCACGCCCGACTGATCTGCCTCGCCGCATCCATCCATGGATTTTGAAGAGTCGTTTCACCCGCTGGAGTCACAGGCGCCTGACGCCTACACAGAGGCCGTCGAGGCTTACTGCCACGGCATCCTGCGGCTGCACTGGAACGAGCGGCTCATCAACAAGATCTTCGGCCGCGCGCTGCAGTCCCATGCCGCAGGGCGGATGGTGGTTCAGCACTTCCAGTGGCAGCGCGAAGGCGCGCCCCGCCCCACCCTGGCCCTGCTGCAGCGCCAGGCGGGCAGCGGCGGGCGCACCTTGGCCACGTTCTTTGCAGTGCTGCGGCTGGCCGGCATGGTCAGCGCCGAGCCTGATGTGCGCGACCGCCGCATGCGCTACCTGGTGCCCGGCCCCCGGCTGCTGGACGGGCTGCGCACGTGGGTGATGCACCACCTGCAGTGCGCCGAGGCCCTGGGCGTACTCGCTGGCGGCCATGCCGCGCGGCTGGGTGCTGATGCGGACTACTTCGAGTCCTTTCTATGCCGGGCCGACACCATCCTCGACCGCCTGGCTGCGCACCGCGGCCGCTTTGGCGGCTGGGACTGGTTCGACCAGCGCGAAGGCGGCGGCCGCGTGGCCATGCTGCTGCTGCGAGAGCACTGCCGCACGGCGGCTTTTGCTGGAGGCGTCGGCGCGGCGCCCCTTTTTCCGCTGCGCGCGCAGGACCTGGCCGGGCGACTGGGCTTTTCGCATTCTCACGTGCGCAACCTCGTCAACGATGCGACGGCCGAGGGCCTGCTCACGCAGGAGGCGCGCCGCGGACTGGTGGCGCTGACGCCCCGCTTCGAGGCCGACCTGCGCAGCTGGCTGTACCAGCTGCTGGGCTGGTTTGCCGAAGCGGCCCAGGCGGCCGACCAGGGCGCGCGGCCATGTGCACGCCGCTGATACCTATCGAGAACCCATGTACGACGACAACCAGATCCACGTGCCGCCCTCTTTCATGGCGGTGTATTCCGACGCCCGGGGCCGGCTCACCGCCAGCGCTGGCGAGGTGCGCACCCGCTACGAGCTGTGCGAAGACCTCGCCGGCCACCTGGTGGAGCAGGCGCAGACGCTCTACCACGTGCAGGCCCCGTCCGAAGCCGAGATACTGCGGCGCATCCATGCCGGGCTGTGCGCGGCCGAGTCGGGCGTGCTGGTGCCCGAAGCCACCTGGATCACCACCCGCCTGGCCGAGCTGCTCAACTGGCCTTGCCCCGAACTCGTGCCTCCCACGCCACAGTCCTCAGAGGGCGCCTGAGGCGCTTGGCTATACTGCGCCGCATGCCCACGCACGCCCCCATCGCCCTGACCGCCCCACCGGCGGCGGCGTTGCAGTGCGCGGTCATCACCACCAAAGCCAAAAAACCCCAGCTCATCTGACCGGAGCTGCGTGGTTCCGTCCCGGATGAGCGACGGAACCCTTGGCACAAAAACCTTCTTTTTTTTGATTCCTGGTTTTCCGCGCGCGCACCCTGGACGGTTCTTCCTTGCGGTCGAATCTCCATGGAGTGTTTCGCATGCCTTCTTCTTTCTCGCAGTCCGCCAACGCCGCCGTTGAAACCGTCTTCAGCGGGCTCTGGATTCCCCTCGTCACGCCCTTCCGTGACGGCGCCATCGACCACGCGGCCCTGGCGGCCATGACCGCCCGGCTCGCGCAGCAGGGCGTTTCGGGCTTCGTCGCCTGCGGCTCCACCGGCGAAGCGGCGGCGCTGGACAAGTCTGAGCAGCTGGCTGTGCTGGAAACGGTGCTCGGCGCTGCCCAGGGGCTGCCGGTGGTGATGGGCCTGTCGGGCTACCACCTGGGGCAGACGGTGGAGTGGGTGCAGACGCTGGCGCGCTGCCCGCTGGCTGGGCTGCTGGTGCCCGCGCCACACTACATCCGTCCGGGGCAGGACGGCCTGCTGCACTGGTTCCGCACGCTGGCCGATGCGAGCCAGGTGCCGCTCGTCATTTACGACATCCCCTACCGCACGGGCGCCACGCTGACCACCGAGACGCTGCTGGCGTTGGCGGCCCATCCGCGCATCCGCGCCATCAAGGACTGCGGCGGCAGCCCGGCCAAGACACAGGCGCTGATCGCCGATGGCCGCCTGGCCGTGCTGGCGGGCGAGGACGCGCAGATGTTCGCCACCCTGGCCCTGGGCGGCACGGGCGCCATTGCGGCCAGCGCGCACTGGCGGGCACCGGAATTCGTGGAGCTGATGGCGCTGCTGCGTGGGGGGCAACTGGCCGAGGCCCGCCGTGTGTGGCAGGCCCTGTTGCCCTGGGTGGAGATGTGTTTTTCCGAGCCCAACCCGGCCCCGCTCAAGGCCGTGCTGGCGCAGGCGGGATGGATGCGCAACGAATTGCGGGCGCCGATGATGCCGGCCTCCGAAGCGCTGCTTCAGAGCCTGCAGCGCCTGCAGGCCGGGGCGGAAGTCAGCCGCCCGTAACCGGCGGGAAGAACGCCACCTCGGCCCCATCGGCCAGGGTGGCGGATTCGTCACTCAGGGTCTGGTTGAGCGCCATGCGCACCGCCTTGCCGCGCGCCAGGCTGGTGGCATGCGCACCGCCGCGGGCGATGAGTTCGTCGCGCAGCGCACCCAGGGTGGCTGCGCTGGTGTCCAGTGCCTCGCTGCCCTGGCCGATGGCCTCGCGGATGGAGGCGAAGTAGCGGACAGTGATCTTCATGCCAGAAGCTCCGAGAAGGCGATGTACTGCACAGTGTCACCCGCCGCGATGGTCTGGCCGGCCGGGTTGTCCACCACGCCGTCACCCCAGGCGGCGGATGTGAGCACGCCCGAGCTTTGGTTGCTGAACAGCTCCAGGCCTCCTTGTAGATGGCGCCGCACGCGCAGAAATTCACGGCGCTTATCGGCTCTAGGCCAATCAAATCGTGCGGTGGCAGCTATTGATTTGGGAGCAACCTCCTGCACCCCTTGCAGGCGCAGCACGAAGGGCCGCACCAAGAGCGCGAAGGTCAGGAAGCTCGACACCGGGTTGCCCGGCAGGCCCATGAAGTGGGTACTGCCCACCGTGCCGTAGGCAAACGGCTTGCCGGGCTTCATGGCGATCTGCCACAGGTCCAGCCGGCCCAGCGACTCGACGGCGGGCTTGATGTGGTCTTCCTCGCCCACGCTCACGCCGCCGCTGGTCAGGATCAGGTCGTGCGCGCTGCTGGCGTCGCGCAGCGCGGCGATGGTGGCCTCGCGCCGGTCGTGCACGATGCCGAAGTCCGTCACCTCGCAGCCCAGGCGCAGCAGCATGGCGCGCAAAAAGAAGCGGTTGCTGTTGTAGATGGCGCCGGGCCGCATCTGATCGGGCGGCACTTCACCGGGCATGACCAGTTCGTCGCCGGTGGAAAACAACGCCACGCGCGGGCGGCGTGCCACGGGCAGCTGGTGCAGGCCAATGCTGGCGGCCAGGCCCAGCTCAGCGGGGGACAGGCGCGTGCCGGCGGCCAGCACCACGGCGCCGCGGGTGATGTCCTCGCCCGCGCGGCGGATCCACTGGCCCGGCTGGGGCACGGCGTGAATGCGCACGCTGCCCGGCTCCACCGCCTCGCAGTCTTCCTGCATCAGGATGGCATCGGCGCCCGGGGGCACGGGCGCGCCGGTGAAGATGCGCGCGGCCGTGCCTGGGGTCAGCGGCTCGCCCGCGCTGCCCGCGGCAATGCGCTGCGACACGGGCAAAACGGTGCCCGGCGCGGCCACATCGGCGCAGCGCACGGCGTAGCCGTCCATGGAGCTGTTGTCCTGCGGGGGCACGTGCAGGGCCGAGGTGCAGTCCTGCGCCAGCACGCGGCCGTCGGCGTCAAAGGTGGGCACCGTGTCGGTGCCCGGCAGCGGCGCGGCATGGGCCAGCAGCTCGGCGAGGGCGTCGTCCAGGGGCTTGAGGGGCTGTTTCTTCATGCTCATGCGGAAGGGTGGGGCAAGGGCTGTAGGCAGGGCACGCAACGGAGGATGTGCCCGCTAAGCGGACGGCAGCAGCCCGCCATGCAGCTCCCAGTTGTATTCAAAGCGATGGGCGTATTCGAGCAGCCAGTCCACCACCTGCGCCGGCTGGTTGAGGTCCAGCACCGGCAGCTGCGTGGGCTCGGGAAGCTGCTGCGGCGCATCGGTGGCCACGGCCACCACAAAATCGTCCTCGGGGTAGCGCACGGGCTTGGCCGCCTGCCCTGCTTCAGGGGCGCGCCAGACCTCGATCTTGAGCAGGTCGCTGTCCTTGAAGCCCTCGACCAGCACCCAGTCCACGCCCTGGTACAGCTCGGCCAACAGGTGGTGCACGGTGAGCGCGGCAGGGCGCTCGAATTCGCGCACAAGCATGAGGCGCTTGTCCGACGCGGCCACGACTTCGAAGGCACCGGCTTCGCGGTGGCGGTAGGTGTCCTTGCCGGGGTGGTCGATGTCGAAGCTGTGGTGCGCATGCTTGACCACCGACACGCGCAGGCCCCGCAACCGCAGCTCGGGAATCAGCTGCTCGACCAGCGTGGTCTTGCCACTGCCGGAAAAGCCGGCAAAACCTACTACCTTCATCCCCTGCTCCTTGATTTGCTACGCTCGTATTTGCTACGCTATTTATAGCTTCTGACGCTTACCAGATAAGCGCCAGGGGCATTTTTTGCAAGTCCCAAGCCCCAGCCCAGTGCCGGCCCCTGTGCGCCGGCTCCGGGGGCATTGACGGGTGGGGCAACGCCCAGTGCCAGAGGGCTCCTTCCGTCAGCTACCCCTGCGCCGCGGTTGCGCAGTGGCGCGCGATATAGGCCTTGACCAGATCGACGTCGGCAGGCATGACCTGCACACGCTTGGGCAGGTCTTCAATGCCTTCGAACTTGGCCGGCCGCTCGGGGGCGTGGCCCAGTGCTTCGACGATGGTCTGCGCGAACTTGATGGGCAGCGCGGTTTCCAGAACGATCATGGGTACGCTGCCATCGCCACGGTGCTCGCGGGCCACCTTGACGCCATCGGCCGTATGGGTGTCGATGGTGACGCCATAGCGCTGGTGGGTGTCACGGATCGTGGCAAGGCGATCAGCATGGGTGCTCTTGCCGCTCAGAAAACCGTACTGGCCCGCAGCCTGCGCAAAGCGCGGATCCTGGCTCAGGTCAAACTGGCCCTGCGTGGAAAGCGCATCTCCGAACAACGCCTTTGTCTTGGCACCGTCGCGGCCCAGCAGGTCGAACACAAAACGCTCGAAGTTGCTGGCCTTGCTGATGTCCATCGAGGGGCTCGACGTCTCGTGCGTGTCGGCACTGCCGCGCACGCGGTACACGCCAGTGCGGAAGAACTCGTCCAGCACGTCGTTCTCGTTGGTTGCCACCACCAGCTTGTCAATCGGCAGGCCCATCATGCGCGCCACATGGCCTGCGCACACGTTGCCGAAATTGCCCGAGGGCACCGTGAAGCTGACCTTTTGACCATTGGTCTCGGTCGCCTGGACATAGCCGGCAAAGTAATAGACCACCTGCGCCAGAAGCCGCGCCCAGTTGATGGAGTTGACAGTGCCGATCTTGTGCTTGCGCTTGAACTCCAGGTCGTTGCTCACGGCCTTGACGATGTCCTGGCAGTCGTCGAACACGCCCTCGATGGCGAGGTTGTGGATGTTGGCATCCTGCAGGCTGAACATCTGCGCCTGCTGGAAGGGGCTCATGCGGCCGTGCGGGCTGGTCATGAACACGCGAATGCCCTTTTTGCCGCGCATGGCGTATTCGGCCGCGCTGCCGGTATCGCCACTGGTGGCGCCCAGGATGTTGAGCTCCGCGCCGCGGCGTGTGAGTTCGTACTCGAACAAATTGCCCAACAGCTGCATGGCCATGTCCTTGAAGGCCAGCGTGGGGCCATTGGACAGGGCTTCCAGCCACAGGCCGTCTTCGAGGTGGCGCAGGGGGACGATCTCGCCAGTGCCGAACACCTCGGCGGTGTACGTCTTGGCGCACAGGGCCTTGAGGTCGGCGGCAGGGATGTCGTCGATGTAGAGCGACAGGATCTGGAACGCCAGCTCGGCGTAGCCCTGCTCGTGATAGGCCTTGCGCAGACGCGTGAGCATCGCTTCGTCCACCTGGGGGTAGTGCTCGGGCAGGTACAGGCCGCCGTCGGGCGCCAGGCCTTCGAGCAGGATGTCGCAGAAGTGTTTGCGGTCGGCGTGGCCGCGCGTGGAGATGTACAGCATCAGTTCAGTTCCTCCTTGCGGATGCGCGTGATGGGCGCGAGCACGGTGGGCAGCGCCTGCATCTGGGCAATGACGGCGTCCATGGTGCCTTCGCGGGTGGCGTGGGTGAGGATGATGAGGTCGGTCTGCGTCGATCCTTCGCCGCCCACTTCGTCGGCCTCGCGCTGCAGCACGGCATCGATGCTCACGCCCGCTTCGGCCAGCAGGCTGGTCACCTTGGCGAGCACGCCGGCTTGGTCGGCCACGCGCAGGCGCAGGTAGTAGCTGGTGACCACTTCGCTCATGGGCAGCACCGGCAGCGTGCCCATGGCATCCGCCAGCGTGTTGGCCTGGAAAGCCAAGTGGGGCACGCGGTGTTCAGGGTCTGCCGTGTGCAGCCGCGTGATGTCCACCAGGTCGGCGATCACGGCGCTGGCGGTGGGCTCGCTGCCCGCGCCCTTGCCGTAGTACAGCGTGGTGCCCACGGCATCGCCCTGCACGACCACGGCGTTCATGGCGCCTTCGACATTGGCGATGAGGCGCTTGGACGGCACCAGGCTCGGGTGCACGCGCAGCTCGACCCCCTTGTCGGCCCGCTTGGTGATGCCCAACAGCTTGATGCGGTAGCCCAGCTGCTCGGCGTACTTGATGTCGGCCGCGCCCAGCTTGGTGATGCCTTCGACGTAGGCCTTGTCGAACTGCACGGGGATGCCGAAGGCGATCGCACTCATCAAAGTGACCTTGTGCGCGGCGTCCACGCCCTCGATGTCGAAAGTAGGATCGGCCTCGGCATAGCCCAGGCGCTGCGCTTCCTTGAGCACCACGTCGAAGTCCAGGCCCTTGTCCCGCATCTCGGACAGGATGAAGTTGGTGGTGCCGTTGATGATGCCGGCGATCCACTGGATGCGGTTGGCGGTGAGGCCCTCGCGCAGCGCCTTGATGATGGGGATGCCGCCAGCCACCGCGGCTTCGAACGCCACCATCACGCCCTTGGCGGAAGCGGCTGCGAAGATTTCGGTGCCGTGCACGGCCAGCAGCGCCTTGTTGGCGGTGACCACGTGCTTTCCGGCCGCGATGGCTTCGAGCACCAGGGCACGGGCAATGCCGTAGCCGCCGATGAGCTCAATGACGATGTCGATGTCGGGGTTGGCAATGATGGCGCGGGCGTCATTGACGACCTGGATGCCCTCACCCACCACGGCCTTGGCGCGCTCCACGTCCAGGTCGGCCACCATGGTGATCTGGATGCCCCGGCCAGCGCGGCGGCTGATCTCGTCCTGGTTGCGTTGCAGCACGTTGAACACGCCGCTGCCGACGGTACCGATGCCCAGAAGGCCTACTTGGATGGGTTTCATAGCAATGGAGAGAGAAAAGAAATAACGAGGATTGCAATCAGAGAAAAGGCGGGACGGTGCGGCACTCGCTCATCGGGTGACGTAGCTCGGCAACAGCCAGGCCCCGCCTGCGAAGCCGCGGCACATGCTGTCGCCAGATTCGCGGGTCCGCACAAAACCCTGGCCGTCAAATTGCCACTCGCGCACCCACCAGCAGTCGCCAATGCCGCGCCCCTTCATCGCCGAGTGCACGGCGCCGGAGGCCGGGTCGAAATCACCGTCCACGTCTTGCAAGGGCTCGGGCTTGTAGGGAGGGCGGTCATTGGCGATCCACAGCAGGCTGCTGAAGTTATAGGCCCCCATACCGCAAGGCACGGACAGCAGCACCTTGCGGTCCGTCAAGCGATGGACCTGCACGTTCGCGGGATTGAAGGCATCGTCGCCATTGCACTGCCCCTCCACGCTGGCGCGGTCCAGCGCAGCCACCAAAGGCTTGGCCAAGGCAGCGTCGTCCTTGCGCGAGGGCGACGGCTTCACTCCTTTGATCACCGGCGCGGGGACCGGGGGCAGCACGGAGGACTCGGGGCGCGTCCCGCGGCGCACGAGCGCTCCGGGTGTGCCGACGCGGCCCTGGGCCTCGTCCATCTTGAGCAGCACGGCGCTGGCCCCGGCCAGGGAAAGCGTCCACCGGTCCTTGCCCGACGACACGGTCGCCTCCTCGTTCTTGAGCAATTCCTGCAGCAAGCGAGGCACCAGGGCCGCGGGCACACGCGGCGTGTCGCCCTGCAGGCCTGGCAGCGAGAGCTTGCCCACTCGGATCTGCAGCGTGGCCGGACTGGCTTTTTCCGTGGACACCTGCAAGTCCACCTGCACGGGGGTATCGGGGCCGGCGTCGCGGGTCAGGAGGATGGACACCGGCTCGCTCTCACTGCTCTCGGCCTGGTAGCCCACGGCGCGGCAGGTGCGGGTGTTGTCGCACTGCAGGGCCCAGTCCTTGTGCTGGAAACTGACGGGGTCTTTGTCGTCTTTGCCATCCTTGGCGGAAGCCTGCAGCGGCAGGAGGCCCAGAGCCAACACCGGCACACCCAACAAGTGCCACAACAGGGCTCCGGCACGGCCATTCACGAAGGGCACTCGCATGGAACAGCTCGTCTCGCGAAAGCAGGCCGGCTCAGGCCGCCAGCGCGGCCGAGGGCTGCTTGCGCTTGCGGTACTGCTCTAGGAAACGCGCCACACGGCCGATGGCGTCGCGCAGGTCGTCTTCGTGGGGCAGGAAGACGATGCGAAAGTGGTCCGGCGCCGCCCAGTTGAAGCCTGTGCCCTGCACCAGCATGACCTTCGTCTCCTGCAGAAGCTCCAGGAAAAACTGCTGATCGTCCTCGATGGGATAGACCGCAGGGTCCAGGCGGGGAAACATGTAGAGCGCCGCCTGGGGCTTGACGCAGGTCACGCCGGGAATGGCCGTGATCAGCTCATAGGCCAGGTCGCGCTGCTTGCGCAGTCGTCCGCCTTCGCCCACCAGCTCGTTGATGCTCTGGTAGCCGCCCAGCGCCGTCTGCACGGCCCATTGGCCCGGTACGTTGGCGCACAGCCGCATGTTCGAGAGCATGTTCAGGCCCTCGATGTAATCCTTGGCCGGTTTCTTGTCGCCCGACACCACGAGCCAGCCTGCGCGGTAGCCGCAGGAGCGATAGCTCTTGGACAATGAATTGAAGGTGAGCGTGAGCACATCCTCGCTCAAGGACCCAATGGCCGTGTGCTTGGCGCCGTCGTACAGCACCTTGTCATAGACCTCGTCCGCAAAGATCACCAGGCCGTGTTCGCGCGCAATGGCCACAATGCCCCGCAGCAATTCGTCCGAATACAACGCGCCGGTGGGGTTGTTGGGGTTGATGACCACGATGCCCTTGGTCCGAGGCGTGATCTTGGCGCGGATGTCCGCCAGATCGGGCATCCAGCCATTGGCTTCGTCGCACAGGTAGTGCACCGGAGTACCACCCGAGAGGCTGGCCGCGGCCGTCCACAGCGGGTAGTCGGGCGAGGGCAGCAGCAGCTCGTCGCCATTGTCCAGCAGCGCATTGGTGGCCATCACGATGAGTTCGCTTGCGCCGTTGCCCAGATAGATATCGTCCAGCGTGACGCCCTTGATCCCCTGCTTCTGCGTCTCGTGCATCACCGCCTTGCGCGCAGCGAAGATGCCTTTGCTGTCCGAATAGCCTGCCGAGGTCGGCAGATTGCGGATCATGTCCTGCTGGATCTCTTCCGGGGCATCGAAGCCGAACACGGCCAAGTTGCCGATGTTGAGCTTGATGATCTTGTGCCCCTCTTCCTCCATCTGCTTGGCCGCGTCCATGATCGGCCCCCGGATGTCGTAGCAGACGTTGGCAAGCTTGGCGGATTTCTGGACGGTTTTCATGCGCTGGCGATGAGGCAGTAGGGTCTGGCGGCGCCCTGGGGGCGCGGCAGGTGGGCTAAACCTATAATTTGACCACAGATCACAGCTAGCACCCGAGCGCCCGCCCGGCCTGTCCCTGCGCAGAAGCTGTCTGCCACCCACCTTCGCCGCCCCATGAAATTCCAGCCCGAGCGCTCGTCCACGCAAACCATCAGCGGCTATGGGCCTGGCTGGATCGGCATCGACGCGGACAAGATCACCCACAGCGTGATCGTGGGCTCCAGCGGGCTGCGCGAGGCCTGGCCCTGCAGCCGCTTCGATGACCTGACACCCGCGCACTTCGCGCAGCTGGCACAGCTGGACACCGAACTCATCATCTTTGGCAGTGGCGCACGCAACCGGTTTCCGCCTGCCGCCTGGCTGGCACCGCTGATGGCGCGCCGGCTGGGCCTGGAAACCATGGACACCGCCGCGGCCTGCCGCACCTACAACATCCTCGCGGGCGAAGGCCGCAACGTGGTGGCGGCGCTCATCCTGGAACCGTGAAAATCCCTGTTCCCACCCGGTTCTACGGGACGGCAACCAAGCGCCGAATACCCCTCGGAAGAACGCCTTGACACACTGTCTTACATTTGGTCATCCAGGGTTTTCAGAGTAAAATTTACGGTTGCGGTCGGGGGCATCACAAGAGCAATAACACACCCGCTCCCCCGGCTTACCAACGACTACATCCTGAGAGATTGAAGTGCTATGGCGATCGTTGTCAACAAACCCCTCCCTGAATTTGAAGCCAACGCCACCGGTGGACTCAAGGTCTCCAACACGTCCCATCTGGGCCAGGTGCTGGTGCTGTACTTCTATCCCAAGGACAACACCCCCGGCTGCACGACTGAAGCCATGCAGTTCCGCGACAAGTACAAGGATTTCGTGAAGGCAGGCGCCGCCGTGTTCGGCGTGTCGCGCGACAACATGAAGTCGCATGACGAATTCAAGGAAAAGCTGGAGCTGCCGTTCGAGCTAATTGCGGACACCGAAGAAAAGATGTGCCACATGTTCGGCGTCGTCAAGAACAAGATCATGTACGGCAAGAAGGTCAAGGGTATTGAGCGCAGCACATTCCTCATCGGCCCGGATGGCGTGCTGGTGCAAGAGTGGCGGGGCCTGAAGGTTCCCGGCCATGTCGACGAAGTGCTCAAGGCCGTGAAATCCATCAAAGCCCTCAAGAAGGCCGCCTGATCCTCGCCGCACAGGGGGCTGATACGGCATCGATGCGATACCATGGCCCGGCGTGTACGGCCGAGGCATGTTGTCTAGGCATAATGGATCGATGCACTTGGTTGCCGCAACGTTTCCCCTCCCCCTTTCCGCGAAAGCCGCCTTGGTCTCCAGGCGGCTTTTTGCTTTCTGAACTCCCTGACCGCCATTGACGAGAGGCCCTGCCAACATGCCCCTGCCCCCCGCCCCCAGCCGGCGCGCCGCCCTGCTCGCGCCCGAAGCCTTCGAGATCACCGCCCGGCCGCGCACTCCTTCCACCGCCGACGCCGCCGCAGCGCCCGCCCGCAGCGCGCCTGCATCGCGCACCCGCAAGGCGAGCGGCACCGCTGCGGTTGCCGCGACACCCGCTGAGCCAATGATTCAGATCGAGACCCGCGCACGCATTGCCGAGCCTACGGTCACGCCAGCCCCCGCACGCGGTGGCGCCACCCGCCGGGCTGCCACACCTGTGGCGGCAGCAAAGCCTGCGGCCACCCGCGCCAAACGGGCCACACCCCAGGGCCCCACCAAGCTCTTCGTGCTGGACACCAACGTCCTGCTGCACGACCCCACCAGCCTGTTCCGGTTCGAAGAACACGACATCTTCCTGCCCATGATCGTGCTGGAGGAACTGGACGGCCATAAGAAGGGCATGACCGAAGTCGCCCGCAACGGCCGCCAGACCAGCCGGACCCTGGACGCACTGGCTGGCGTGCAGGGAGCAGACATCGCGCACGGGCTCAAGCTCGACTCCACGGGCCAGCGTGCGGCTGGAGGCTGCCTTTACTTCCAGACCGCTCCACTGGACTACAGCCTGCCCACCAGCCTGCCGCCCGGCAAGGCAGACAACCAGATCCTTGGCGTGGTTGAGGCTCTGCGCAAGCTGCATGCGCCGCGCGAGGTCGTGCTGGTGTCCAAGGACATCAACATGCGGGTCAAGGCGCGCGCGCTGGGCCTGAACGCCGAGGACTACCAGAACGACAAGACGCTGGAAGACGGCGATCTGCTCTACGCGGGCGTGATGGCCCTGCCCCCGGACTTCTGGGCCAAGAGCGGCAAGAACGTGGAGAGCTGGCAAAGCGGCGCTCACACCTACTACCGTGTCGGCGGCCCGGTGGTGCCGCAGCTCATGATCAACCAGTTTGTCTACTTCGAAGCCCCTGGTGAGCCCAGCCTGTTCGCCCGCGTCAGCGAGATCCGCGAAAAGACGGCGGTGCTGCAGACGCTCAAGGACTATGGCTCGGCCAAGCATGCCGTCTGGGGCGTGACCACCCGCAACCGCGAGCAGAACTTCGCCATGAACCTGCTCATGGATCCGGAGATCGACTTCGTCACGCTGACCGGCACCGCTGGCACCGGCAAGACCCTGCTGGCCCTGGCCGCAGGCCTCACGCAGGTGCTTGATGACCGGCGCTACACCGAGATCATCATGACCCGCGCCACGGTGAGCGTGGGCGAAGACATCGGCTTCCTGCCGGGCACCGAAGAGGAAAAGATGGGCCCGTGGATGGGCGCGCTGGACGACAACCTGGAGTTCCTGGCCAAGGGCGACGGCGGCAATGCCGGCGAATGGGGCCGCGCGGCCACCAACGAACTCATCCGCAGCCGCATCAAGATCAAGAGCATGAACTTCATGCGCGGCCGCACCTTCCTGAACAAGTACGTGATCATCGATGAGGCACAGAACCTGACGCCCAAGCAGATGAAGACGCTGATCACCCGCGCCGGCCCTGGCACCAAGATCATCTGCATGGGCAACCTCGCACAGATCGACACGCCGTACTTGACAGAAGGCTCGTCGGGCCTGACCTACGCCGTGGATCGCTTCAAGGGCTGGCCGCACAGTGGCCACATCACCCTGGCACGTGGCGAGCGTTCGCGTCTGGCGGACTTCGCCAGCGAAGTGCTCTGACCCGGAAGGCGCCTGAACCATGGCCGTGTGGCTTACCGCGCTGAAACTGGTGCCCTGGGGCGATGTCATCGAGGCCACGCCCCAGATCGTCAACGCTGCGAAAAAGCTGATGGGCAAGACGCGCGCGGGCGGGGTCGAGCCCGCTGCCGGCGCCCTGGCAGACGCCGGCGGCGCAGCCGGCACGCCAGTGGAGGCGCAGATCCAAGCGTTGGCCCAGCGGGTGGCGCTGCTGGAGCAGGAGCAGCGCGACTCTGCAGCGCTCATCGAATCGCTGGCCGAGCAGAACGCGGTGGTGGTGCGCGCCGTGGAGGCGCTGCGAAAGCGCAGCCAGCGCCTGTCGGTGGCCGTGGGGGTACTGGGCGTAGCCTGCGCGGCGCTGGTCGTTTGGGTGCTGCGCCAGCCCTGATTGCCGCAACCCTGATTGCTACTTTATTGATAGCTGCTAGCGCTTGACACACAAGCGCTAGCAGCTATTTTTATGCTCAGAAGTCGTCCCCCGAGCCCATGGCCAGGTTCTCGAAACGCGTCTGGTTCTTCTGGAAAAACAGCTTTACGGTGCCTGTGGGTCCATTCCGCTGCTTGCCGATGATGACCTCGGCCACATTGGGCTCCTTGGAGTCCTTGTTGTAGTAGTCGTCGCGGTAGATGAACATGATGATGTCCGCGTCCTGCTCGATGGCGCCCGATTCGCGCAGGTCGGACATCATGGGGCGCTTGTCAGTGCGCTGCTCCACCGAACGGTTGAGCTGGGACAGCGCGATCACCGGGCACTGCAGTTCTTTGGCCAGCATCTTGAGGCCCCGGGAAATTTCGCCCAGCTCGGTGGCGCGGTTGTCGCTGCCGCCGCTGCCCGAGCCGCTCATGAGCTGCAGGTAGTCCACCACGATCAGGCCGAGCTTGCCGCACTGGCGCGCCAGGCGACGGGCATTGGCGCGCAGTTCGCTGGGCGTGAGGCCCGGCGTTTCATCGATGTGCAGCGACACGGTGCGCAGCTTTTCAATGGCCTCGGTCAGGCGCGGCCATTCGTCGTCGGTGAGCTGGCCGGTACGCAGGTGCCCCTGGTTCACGCGGCCGATGGAGCCCACAATACGAACCGCTAACTGAGCCGCGCCCATTTCCATCGAGAAGATGGCGACCGGCAGGCCTTCGTTGAGCGCCACGTGCTCGGCGATGTTCACCGCGAACGAGGTCTTGCCCATGGAGGGGCGCGCGGCCAGCACGATCATGTCGCCGGCCTGCAGGCCCGAGGTCATGCGGTCCAGATCGGCAAAGCCGGTGGGAATGCCGGTCACATCCACCGGGTTGTCCGCCATCTCCTGCACCTTGTCCAGCAGATCGATCACCAGCGTGTCGAGCGACTGAAAACCCTGCTTGGTGCGGGAGCCCTCTTCCCCGATGGCAAAGATCTTGGCTTCCGCCTCGTCCAGGATACGCTCCACCGTCTTGCCCTGAGGGTTGAACGCGTTGGTGGAGATTTCATCGCTGGCCGTGACCAGCTTGCGCAGGATGGCCCGCTCGCGCACGATTTCCGCATAGCGCCGGATGTTGCTGGCGCTCGGCACGTACTGCGCGAGGTTGTTCAGGTATGCCAGCCCGCCCACCTCCTGCGCCTTGCCGAGGTTCTGCAGGTGCTCAAACACGGTGATCACGTCGGCCGGCTTGCTCGCGTTGATCAGCGCGCCGATGGCGGTGTAGATCAGCTGGTGCTCGTGGCGGTAGAAATGGCTTTCCACCAGCAAGTCGCCCACGCGATCCCACGCATTGTTGTCCAGCAACAAGCCGCCCAGCACGCTCGACTCCGCCTCGATGGAGTGCGGCGGCACGCGCAGCTGGGCGATTTCGCGGTCCGCAGCGGGCGTGAAGCCCGGTTCATCGAGCAGGGGAAATACAGCAGACATGAGAGGTTTCTCCGGGCAGACCGGACAGCGGCCATGCCGCGCTCATCGTGCGCGGCGCCACCGTCTGGGGACAAGCCTGTGGGTAATCCGTGGATGACCCGTGGGCAATCATGTACAAAAAGCGCGAACCAAAAGACAAAAGCCGCCCGAGGGCGGCTTAGGAGAACACCCGAGGGTGTATCAGGCCGTTTCGCCGTAGACCGACACGGTCACGTCCACGACCACATCGGTGTGCAGTGCCACCGAAACCGTGCTATCGCTCACGACCTTGATGGGACCGTTGGGCAGGCGGATTTGCGACTTGGCAACCTTGTAGCCTTGCTTGTTCAGCTCTTCGGCGATGTCGTGGTTGGTCACGGAACCAAACAGACGGCCGTCCACGCCAGCCTTTTGC
>Ga0307408_100000080_pt1 | contig 107681 bp, 98 predicted proteins | sample 322Cmetagenome_FD_202116 | JGI IMG/M metagenome (GOLD analysis project Ga0307408, IMG submission 202116) | Maize rhizosphere microbial communities from greenhouse at UC Davis, California, United States - 322HYB-C-3 | ecosystem: Host-associated > Plants > Roots > Rhizosphere > Soil | place...
GCACGGTCTCGGGTTTATCCTGATTCTTATTACTGTACAGCGATGTCGTTATTTCAGTGGTAAACCACGCCTGGGGCTGTTTCTTCAAATACTTAGTATAATCCTTAATAAAAGTGCTGTAGGCCACTTTTTCCCATTTCTGCGCAGAAAGAGAAAAAGTCAGCAAGGTAAGGAGCAGAGTAAAAAATGTACTTTTCATAGCCTACTCTTTTGAATTGTTTTCTCTGTTCTCCTGAATGGTCATGATTCCGATCTCCGTTTCCTTCTTTACACGGATCAATTTTCCCTGTTCATCGTATTCGTACATCTTGGCATAATTCCGTTCATCGAGTTCAGCTACCAGTCTCAGGGTGATTGGATCATAAACATAGGTTATCATACTGGCATCCTTGGGAAAGAAGCGGATATCATCAAAGAGGCAATCGCCATCCGTTGTACATACTAGGTCGATATTTAGGGCTTCGCCTTCTTCAATCTCAACTTCCTTTTCAATGCGCTGCCAGCCATCAATAATCTGACCACTAGTATAGCAGTTGGTAACTGTTGTTCCTGAGGTAACAGAAACGTATGGTTTATTATAGGTAATACTTCCAAGTGCAGCGTCATTATCTTTCACCCAGGCGCTCAGAACATAAGTTCCGCCACTTGGCATAAAACCTCCCAAGCACCCAGCACACGGGTCGTCCTCCCAATCATCGTTAAAAACCTCAGGATTTTCGTTAACGATATCAACTGTTGCGTCACAATCCCGAACGATAAGTTCCATTAAATAAATCTTTCCCAAAGTGAGCGCATGATTTACGATTTGGGTGTACGCCAGTGAACTAGCCACTATCGGTGAAGTGCTCAAATAATCGGCTTCTGCCTCCTGTAGAGAATTAAATTCCCAAACATTTACACCACATTCTATTCCTGCAGAATTTGCCGTAATCGTAAACAAGTTACTGCTTGCATAGTTGGTATTCGGGCGATAGTAATAAAAAAGGTGTACTTCTCGCTCAACACAGGTGTATTGATTCTGAAAAGTCTGGGAAAAAGACCCTTGTGATTCGCAAATGAAACGTGCTGAGCCTGCATTGGTATTGTATACCGACTGGGCAGTAATATTGGTGCCGTTTAGCAAGACAAATAGTATGATTAATTTTCTCATGATCTTAGTTTTGGCTTATGCTTAGTACATGCATACTTAACTGGGTATTTCCGGGAAGTACAGTATTGATACGTATTTTCATCTTACAGCCCGAACTGCTTACAAACGTAGCTTCGCCTTCAAAATAACCTGTTCCTGTGATTGTCACTGTTAGTACTCCCGATGAATACACCATACTACCATAACTTGGCCCGCTGATCGTAGTTAGTTGCGGTGAGCCAGTAGCACCTGTAACAGAATAAGTGTTTGCAGAAAGTGGCGTAACTGTTATTTCACAGTCAGTTGAGGATTCGCATTCAGCTTCCCGTGTAGTATAACTTTTGGAGGTTCCACCAGCAACGCTCAGGCTTGCACTTCCTGTATGGTAACTTGTTGTTTCAATATCTTCATTATAAACGTCCGAGAAAACTCCCGTATTCATACAGTTGTTATAGTTCAAATCCTCAAAGCTCCCCTCGGAGATTTGCTGCTGTTTTGCGTTTGATGCCACAGCTGTTGTAAGGGTATTATTGAAACTAAACAAGCTTGAAGCGTATCTGCCGAGCGCATCTTTGGTCTCAAGTACCATACCGTTCGGACTGTAATTGGTAACTTCCGACACAAAGGTCCAGTTCGACGGATCAATACGCCATTCGTTGTTGTGATAAAAGAAATAAGGTGTAAATGAAGTGTAGACACCATCCTTTTTAATATTTGTGTTGTTATTGTAATTGGTTTGTAAACGGTTTGTTAGATAGGTATATGAACGTACCGGGCGCCAGTTTCCTTTCGTTCCATTGGTATACGGATTTACAGCTTTACTTCCTGTGGGAATACATTCACAATATGTTTTCCAATTCTCTGAAAATTCAGCAACACCAGCGCTCAACACATTACTGTAAACAGTAGATGTAAGTCCGGAAGTTGGATTATCAAGGGCTTTTATAGTTGCAATACTTGCAGACTGTTGATTACGACGACCACTGCGAATAATTGTGATTTTAGCAGATGAAACATTTAGTGGATTTCCTACGTTGTCCAATAGTCGGATTCCGTTTCCAGTCACCTGGGTTACCCAGCCAAGCTCAACACCGCTTCCATTTTCTACTTTAACTTCATCACCAATGACAAACTTGTTCATTGCACCAGGCATTGGAGTGAATCCGTCGGCAAAAACATCTACATCTTCAACAGAATAGCCAATGTTCTTATAGGCTTGTCCCAAACCATCGTATTTCCAGTGAGCCGGGAATTTAAGTGAGTATACTTTATCATTGAAATTGGTAGTAGTTTCCGTAAGCAATGCCTCACCAGTCTCAGCATCATAGGCAAGATTCTTGGTTTCTACAATCGAACCATCCTTGTTGGCAGTTATACTTTCAAGAATTGCGAAACGATTCACCGTCTTGTTAAGCGTTGCGCCACGGAACCTGCTGGTACTTTTATCTATTTTAGACCAGACCGTCGGAATAACCAAATACCATGGCCCTGCAAGAAATGCGTTATTGTTCAGATCGATGGGTCCAACTCCAAAAGATTTCGTTGTACTTTCTCTAAAATCGGCAACCGCTTCATACTTAACCCCGATTTCTGCTTCGTCTGTTGTACCGTTTGTATTGATGACATCTACGGTGTTATCCAGTTTGAAACACGAAATTCCCTGGTCTGTATATGCAGTTCTTTTGTAGTTGTAGTTTACTGTACTTAAAGGTCGATCCTGTCCTTCTGCATAAACAGCTTCACTTTTTGGTTTACCATGCATATCATTGAGCTCGATGGTGAATCCCTGGCTTGCCGTTAAGTAATCATATTTAGGCAATAGTGGTAAGAAACTAGTTGCCACTTTCAGGCTATTCGATCCATTATCTTTTACTATTGCTGTTTTTGATGTTAACGTCGGGAAGTCTTTTGCCGTGTAGAATTCCTTCACTACTTTACCTGTTGCAGTTCGTGTCACATCATCACGCCCCAGGTCTTTTATTACAACCCGGCTATAACCTACACTTGGTGAAGGAAACTGGCTTTCCATGATCGGATCCGTCAGGAAATTCACTTTATCTGGAGCAAATTTGATCTCATCGTTGTACGATTTGTTCTTTCTCCAGGAATTTTCATCGCCTCCAACAAGCGGTTCATAGGATGCTACTCCTGAAGAGCGTCCATTTTCCAGCTGATAAGTAAATTCTTGTCCATACGTATAATTATTCCGAGCATCAGGCGAGTCACTATTAACCATTTTTGCCCAGTTATCGAACATCTTGATCGCTTTCACACGTACGCCGCCGCCATATTTATGACCCGTAGGTTCTAAAAGTCGAATAAAGGAGTGTTGGGAGATAATTTCCTGGCATCTGCCTTTGTTATAGATCGCAAGATTGGGGCCTGTAAAATACTCTCCAAAACTTGCAACTGAGTTCGCTACTGAGTTCGCAAATGCCATAAAGGAATTTTCATCCGCTTCAGGAGACTGAACCCCATTAACATCACTAATTGTACGCGATAAATTTGTCCGACCATAAACAATCGCCGCTTTTGTTATCGGACTGTAACTGGCAAGTCCGTTATCCATAAGCTTTTCAGATCGGAATTGGATTTTCCCGTAATCTCCCGCAACGGAAAAACTGACCACTTTACCAAAACCAGAGATCATTTCGTACTTGTTGGTTGAAGCCGTGGCATCCATCATGTTCACCAGACACTTGAAATATACCATTGAATCGGTTGAAACATAATCTTTCAATTCTGTGTAACCTGGTTTGAGCTTGAAAAAGATTGCCCTATTTGTATTTGTTTCGTCTTTTCGTGAAATGTTTTGTATTTCAGGTTCGTCCGGATCAACAGCATTCATGTCACCGTTCTGATCGCCTGTAGCCACTATAGGATACATTTGAGAAGCTTGCAAATGCTGAACAAAAGCATAATCATCACTTTCGTAATCGATATGAAGTTTTCCTCCGGATGGCAAATGAATATCTGATAGTGTCCACTGCATGGCATTCTCATCTGCCGTTTCTTTATCCTGAATCGTGTAAGGGAAATCAGATGAGTTCAATTGTGAGCCTGGGTCAAGAAAATCAAGCTCACCTGATCCTATTGGTTGATAATTTCCCCAACGGTCAGCAGCTTTCATGTTATAACTCGCATTAGGTGAATTGTACTCAAATTTATATGAACTTCTTTTGAGTTTATAGGAACCTTGATAAGTGAAATAAATTTCTTTTAGTGTTAGTTTTCCTCCATTATTGATGTGTCCAGGATAATTCTGGCAAAGTGAATAATCATAAACAAAATGCACCTCCTGGATTGGAACAGCATTTGTTCCGTTTTCCAAATAATCATGCCGAGCATATAATGATATTTTCTTCAAGCATTTTGTTTGCCCACCTGATGGATCCAGTCCACCGTTGCGATCCGCAGCAGAAAGCCCATCCTTACGATCATCCAGCTCAAAAACGGCAATAAAATTTTTGGTCTCAACCACATCTACGTACCATAGTTCTTTTTCACCGTAAATGAAACTTGCTTTGTCATCCGTTTCATCAGATTTCAATCCCTCATTATAAAATCCTGAGTTTTTAGGCATTGGCGAGCGCCACTTAACGTAAGGCACTTTTTCATAATCGAATTTGACATACGATCCGAAGTCGTTTTCCGATGGTCCTTTTACGTTATCGGCATCTACATAATCATCGCTCAGTACCGCTGTTAGCATGAACGAATGAGCATAAGCAGGAGTTGTTTTGGACGAATAATAATTATCTAATCCGTATTTGTTCTTTGTATAATCTGCTGCACTTTCGAATTTATTTCCCATGTACACAATGCCTGAGTAATCATCATCTACAGGCTGTAAACCATCTTCATCTTTTATCGTATTACCGATGGCAAACGTGACATCTTCTTGTTTAATGTTATAAGCAGGGATACCGAACACATATCTTCGACCGTCCATCCCCAATTGGGTGATTTCTCCTATATGGTGGTCTTTAGCTTCCGCATATATATCTGATCTCGGGGCAAAAAGTCCCAGCCCATTTTCAACATCTTTAATGGTGAGGAAATAAATGAGTTGATTTCGTTTTAAGCGCTCTGATCTGTTGTTGTTATCCACGGCGCCGTTATCGAGCTGTTTTGTAAGAATCGGCAAAACATCAACTCCATTAAGCCTGAAGTGTTCGGCATTTGAACCATTAAAATCGGTGGAAAATAATCCATCCGTATCAACAGCACGTTCTCCAGCTTCCTGGAAAGCAAACTCTTCGGATAAACCACCAAGCTGTTCAAAAACGATTTCCTTTTTTGCCTTGTTGAGTGTTCCAGTCCAGGGACCAGAATAGGAGTTAACTACATTTCCTGTAATATCAGCTCCAAAATCAACTGAGTTTCCAAGACCGAACTCAAAACCTAAATTGGCAGATCCGCTTTTAGAGTTTACTTCCGGATCAAATACATAACCGACTTCGTTTCTAAACGCACGATAGCTACCAGATATCCCTTGTGCCTGAATACTGAAATAATCATTGGTTAGAAAACTTGAAGGCAGATTGGGGCTGAATTTTGTAAAAGCGGCTTCATTGTCACGGTTAAAGTCTAGAAGTGCCGTGGTATTCGTTTGGCCTGCTTCAAGATTGAAGTATCCATATGAGGCATTTTCCTTCGTAATGCTTGATGGATCAATTTGCTGACGGTTGTAACAAAGTGTTCCTTTAAACTGGTAGTCAACACCAAAAAGGGTGGTTGTATAAGTCACTCTACCGGTGATACTTCGTGTTAAATAGCTAGGTAGAGAAAAGGGTGTATAGGATTGTAAGCCCAAATTGTAGGACTGATTGATGTAATCATAATTTTTATTCTTACTTCCCATCTGGTCAGTAAGAGCTGTTCCGTAGGAAAGATAGGATAACCCAGCCCTGGAATTATATCCACTGCTGATAGAAGTTGTGAACCTGTCCGCATTTGTGTTAGCGTCCTTTATGTCTTTATGAAAATTAATCCCGCCCGTAAATCCGGCGCCGTTTTCACTGCTCATAGACGCCATTAAATTGGCCGATACAACCGGAACATCGTTTTGTCTTAATAGAGCGAATGACGGCCCAAAGTCCAATTGGGTATTAAATCCATTATAGTTATTATAGCTAACATTAACACCAGCAGAAAGCTGAGGAAAATCAGCAACAGCGGTATCCAAATCTGCTACTTCAGCACCATTTTCCGTTTTCACCCTTGTCTTTCCGAGAATTTCCCAGTCTACAGCAAGTCCAACACTCAATTCCGATTGCGGTTTACGGTATTCCACCTGGGTAATGCTATCTCCATTAAAATCATCTGGAAGCCCACGCATGTTGCGCACAATTGCTCCTGTATTAAGGTTCCAACCCAAACCCACCCATGAGGCTTCCTGGTCCATCGTAATACCGCTGTTGTAGGCTATATTGATAGGATAGCCTTCCACATCCATTAAAGGAATGTTATAGGAAAAATTCCCGGTAAATGGGTCAACCATTTCTGTGACACCTACTGGAGTAAAACTCTGTACTTCTGGTTGTGTTGGTCCACCTGCGCCCTTGACATTTAAATTTAGGTTTTTTTTATCTGAAGAGTCGATTTCTTCTACGTCGTTTACACTTTTTGGAGTATGTCCCTTTGAAATGGTTGAAGTGCCTAAAGAAGGGGCAATTGCAACAGCGAAAGCTGGATTAAACAATCCAGTACAGAAAATAATTAGTAGCATCCATGCCACTGCTCGTGTTCCGCTTTTTGATTTGAGTTGATCTTTCACGTTCTGTATGATTAAATTTTTAATGAAGGGTAATTTTTATGAAAATGCTTGAGGTCTATCTTGAAATGTGATTTTTCAGGAAATTCAGTTGAAAACAGTATATGACTGAGGTTACCAATTTCGCTTTGAAAATCCATTTCAAATACAAACTCATTTCCTATGCTTCCATTTGGGATGAAGAGAAAATGGCGGCATTCTAGTGTGTCGCCTGAAAGCGTAACTGCCTTAATGTCTTTTTTCATATGTATAGAAAAGTACTCCGCCTGAAGTATTTTCTCCTGTTTTTGCAACGCTGTGGTACTTCTGATCGTGAGTTGAAAACTGCTCGATTGAACCGATTTCATTTTGGCATATTCCGCCTTCAATTCCCTGCGCTCAAGCGTTGTTTCATTAGCTGCGATAATATCTTCTAAAGGAACATAAACAAGGTTGTATGAACTATGGGCTACAAGCGTATCAATAGTGTAATTTGTCGCATTCGCTGTTTTATATTCTGTATATTGCTTGAAACTTAAGCGTGAACAAGAAACAAGAATGATAGTCGTAATTAGGATCAATTTCATTTCTTTTGAATCAAAGTAACAAAGTGGTGGTCAGTGTTAGCTTCCCAATCAATTCGGTAAGTCCCTTTTTTGAGGTTCAGCTCCGATAGGTCGCATTTGAAATAACGTGCTTCTCTTCCAGGATGACTGGTGTTATTTGAACCTTCATCCATATTTATTTCTTCTAGCCTTATTGTTTGACTCACGATCTTTTTCCCACTGATAGCAGCCTTAAGTTGAAATTCGCCTTTTTCTGTTGTAGTAAAATAAATAACGTTGTCAGTTAAGGGAATGATAGTATTGTCCGCCTTGGTTTTTAACGTATAGAACGATTGTTTCGGAGATGTTGTTCCAGCTTTAATAAACGTAAACACCTCACTTTGCTGCACCTGTACACCATTATAAAGCAGAACCACTTGCCAGGCATACCAGGTTCCCTCCACCAATTCATGGTCTATCGCTGAATAGTTAATGGAATTCGAGAGCAGGTTTTGACGCATGAACACCGGGGAATTCTCCAAAATAGCTTCGGTTGGGGTTTGGTCTTCACCCAGTTGCACTACAGATAAACGTACATTCAAACGTGGATCGTTTTCCAGGTTGCTCAAGGTGGTTTGCCAAACCAGAAGCGGTTCATCCTCTTCAATCGTGTCAGCATCCATAGGAAGTGACAACATGATTGGTGTGGTGGAATACTGTGCAAACGAAATTCCTGAGGATAGCACCAGCAAACCCAGGAGTAAGGCTAATTTCTTCATTTATGCTTATGGTTTAATGTGATTAACATTTGAAAATTGAGGTAAAATTGTTTTGTGCTGTTCGGGTTGGTAGTGTTGAAAAACGTGGTCTCTGAAACCAGCCAACGCTGAGCCGTTAATCTCCAGGTAAAGAAGGAACTCGGGCTGAACGTCCAGTTCAATGCAAAACCAAAGTCTTCTCCGAACTGCTCGCTGATCAGGTATTGCCCGTTTACAGAAAAAGTAGATTTAGTATAACGGTAGCTCAATTCCGGCTGGATAATGATGTTGGTGCCGTAAATGCGTGAAAGACCAACGAACTGCTGATAAGTTCCCTTCACAAAATAACCCCAATGTTTTGTACTGATCCCAGACCTGAAACTTGCCTGGAGCAATTCCTGGGTAGAGTCAACTCCCAAAATATTGGCGTATGATCCTTCAGCATTGTTCTCCCAAATACAGTTCTCGAATGTTTTGTCAAGACGAATTCCCGAGCGAAGCAGGTAGCTGTAATTTCCGGAGCCGGTAACATTTGTGGTAAGCACTGTTCCCGAACCATAAATCAACGAACGGCTGCCAATTTTTAACGTAAGGTCAAGCGTCCCCTGGTCTATAACCGAAGCTCTTACCAAACTGTCGGTAGCTCCAAACTCGTCATGCATTCCTGTAAGTTTGGTAACTAAACGGTTACCGATAGCCTGACGGTAGGACGATTCATAATGCTTTATTCCACTGATATAAATTCCCTGGGAAAAACCGTTATAACCAGATCCAATATTCTTGTATTTTGCCGCAAATTCACCGCGGGCTTTAATAAATCTATACTTTAATCCGGCACCACTTGCCAAACGATCAGCAGCTGAAGTTTCAGCCGTATCTCCAAAATTCACTGAATACCCCAAGGTTCCCGTTAGGGTGAGATTTTTAGCAAATCCCGGCGTATAATTTCCACCAATATTTACCGCATTGGAAGACCCCACCCCTGAAACCGGTTTGAATCCTTCAAAAGACGGACCGGTATAGAATTCCTCTATGAATACTGAATTTCTATCCGCTTCACCATACTCCACTGTTGCCGCGCTTGCAAACCGGGTGGTGTTCACCTGGTAGAAATTGGAAAGATTGAAAAGATTTGCAGTATTGTTCAATACCTGGTCTAATGCCTGGTTTGAAAATAACTGGTTAGGAACCGTTAATCCGGCAGCAAGATTATAACTCCAATTTTGGTATTTACCTCTGACCTTAATTCCCTGGATTGGAATGGCATTATTTGAAAAATGGGCTGAGGGAAGCGATGAAAGCCCAACATCAAAACGTGAAATTCCATCTATAAAACGATTGAATTTTCCTGCGCCCAATTCGGTATAATCTTTATTCAGCTTAAACATAGCCGAGTCAATTCCGTTTATTTCCATCTGTTTCAACTGAATGGCTGCAGTCGCCAGCGCAATCGATTGTTTCAGCGGAGAAAGCCCTTCCAAATTTGGAATTGATGCTGACGGAAGGTTGAGCAAAGCGGAATCAGGAAGTGAGAATACAGGTTTGGTGAGCGTATCCAATTCCGGTTGTTCAAGCAGGATATAGTTCAAATACCCCAACTTGCCTTCCAGTTTGTAAAGCTCTTCCAATTTACCCGTTTTCTGAATGTCGAGTTCTTTCAGTTTCAATGCTAAAGAATCAACCTGCTGACGCTGAAAACGCTTTCCCTGGTATGAAAACCTGAAATAACTTGCTCTTCCGGAAATGTAAGGTTCATTAGAAAATCGTCCGACCAACTGAAAAGGAACACCTTTTATAGAAAGATCCTGTTGTAATGTGGTATAAATAAAGTTAGACCCTTCTCCTGATCGGTAATTGGGCTGGACGCCGCTTGTCGTCCCAACTCCCAAAACCGTTGTCCCGAATGAAATTTGGGATTGTGCCATTGCATATTTACCGAAAAAGCCACATACAATTATCACAAAGCAATACCTTATGAATAGTTTTGAATTGAAGGTGCGTTTTTTGTGGTTATACATAGGTATTCGGCAAATTACACTTAAGTCGGGCGGCAAACTTAACAATTGTTAACAAAACATGCAAAAAAACATTAATATTTCTCAAACGGTTCATTCTGAAAGTCAATGAATTGTTAGATGAATAGTTGGGCAATCTTGCAGAGTATTAAAAGTAAAATACTCAATAGTGAAACTTTAATAGTGTTAGTCATATGTTTATCGTTCGGATTTATATATCCTTCCATCAGAAGCGAAGCTTGGTAACTGAAGGCGAATTGTAATCGATTGAACTCTTACGGCACAATAATAAAACTTCAAAATGACTATATTAAAAGTGGAATTAGATAAATTATATAGATTTACAGATAAATTATCCAAATATGAGTGAAGTAAAAGACATGGGATTAGGATTAAAAGTTCGAAGACTTAGAGAAATCCGCGATTACTCTCAATCATATATGGCAGATAAATTATCTATCGCTCAGAGTAAGTACTCTGATTTGGAAAGTGGAAAAAAAGAAATTACAGATGATTTTCTGAATGAAATTGCAGCAATTTTAGAAGTTCATCCGGACGTGATTCGAAATTATTCCGATCAAATCGTTTTCCAAAACTGCACACAGTCAGGCTACTACAACACTAATAACATCAACGATTTGGAGCCTTTCGATGCCATGTATAAAACACTTATGCAAGTTCAGGAAGCCAGAATCGCTGAATTGAAGATTGCATTAGATGCCAAAGACAAATTAATTGCTCTATTGGAAGCTACCCAGAAAAAAAGCTAAAATTCCAAATTTTGATTGGTAATAATATCGTTACCTCTCCACAAATATAAAACGATAGTATTTGTAAGTAAAGGTTATCAATTATTGAATAATGTTTATCTTGTTATTGGCTATAAACTACAAACAATAACATATGATAACATTTACAGATACAAGTGCATTTGTATTAATTGCACGAAATAAGGAGAATTCTAGATTTTACCTTCGTCCGAAGGCTGATATTGTAAAGGAGATAGAGAACGGTCCCGACTATAAGGTGTTTTCTCAAATGGTTGAAGGGGTATATGAAGAGTCCAAGATTATTGAGATGTTGGAAAAGGGAACAGAATTCTTCACTCAACTGAATAATGAATTTATTCCTGTAACCGTTGTTAGTGGAAATTTGAAATCAATTAAAAACGGCACAACTAAGGATAATATAGATGAATTGTCTATAGCTCAAATATGTAATTAAAGTAGTGCTAAAGTTGCTTTACCTAATTCCGTTAATTGCGGAAATATTGGTGTAATACCATTACTATTATCATGAAGTAAACCTAGCTTAGTAAACACCAAAATGTTGTCTTTGCTCGAATCAGACATTGTGACAAAGTTTTGAGATAGATTATTAGTAAGAATTAAGAACTCGTGAGTTAACCTCAATGTTTCTAATAAACGTTTCATTTCTTTCGCATCTCCCTTGGGATTTATCTTTTGAATATAATCTACACGATTAGTCAAGGAATCAAACGTCGGTCCTGCGTGTTTTGAGATTTTAGCATTGAGAGAGCGTATTTCTTTCTCTCTTTCATCCAATAATTTTCTTATTCTATCACGTTCTTCAATTACTACTTCGATTTTCTCAGCTTCTATTTGTTTATTCTGAAGTTCTATCTTCTTTTTGGTAATTTCAACCTCTGCATGCGTTTTCATGTTTACTCTCTCTTTCCATGAATCAATCTTCTTTTGATACCCATGTTTCGAAAGCCGGAATATTGTTCCATCGATATAGTTAAGTAATACGAGATAGATCAACACTCCAATAATTGGGTATACCCATCCCAAAAAATCTATGTAAGTTCCATAGGACTTAAGTTTGTCTTCGATCGTCTTATTAGAAAACATCATAAATGAAATGAACGTCCAATTACAAACAATCCATGAAAACAGGTATGAAAAGAAGACTGGATTTGAAAGTCTGTTTTTTGCGGTGTCTTTTAGGTCTTCAATGAATTGGGTTCCTTTTTCTGAAGCTTCTTCTGCCATAAATCAAATTAATATCTAAGTGGTTACACGAATTTTTTGAGAAAATGTTTCAGGTTAATTTGATTATTGTGATCCAACATTATTTACCAAAAATCTTGACCAATACTACAAAACCAATAACTCCGAAAATGACCCAGACACCAGTGGGCATTCCTTTAGATGGTTCGGGAGTATCATCTTGGTAATCTTCACTGTAGTATGTGTCATCTTCAGTTTCTGAAGTATTATCAGTTTCTGGTTCTTGATCTGAATATTCGGTTGGTACGTATGTTGGTTCAGGAACACTTTCGTAAGTTTCTGTTGATCCACAAACGCCACAACTACCACCTTCCTCAGCACAATATTTACATGAACTGCAATTAGTACAAGCCGAACAATAAGCACTTCCAGTGCAACGTCCTCCAGCAAATGATATTATGGGTTGTAATGATAGAAGTAATAGTACTACCAACGTGAATAATGCTCTCATGGTTAATGGTTTGAGAACCAAACATAACAAATAATTTTATATATTTAGATCATAAATGAATAAGTTAGGTTGAATTTTAGGGGTATCGCTTTATGGCCATTGCGATATCCCTTTTTTAATACTCTTTATCATAAGTGATTGTTGATGGACTACAGTAGAAACCACCATTATGCACCCACATGATTAAGGTTTGGGTAAACTTGTGCCCTTCACTTGTAATATAATTAACTTTTACCACCTTGGGGTCGAAGCTTACTTCTCTATAAGTTAGTGTTACTTCAAATACCTGGCTACCATCTGAATCAGTGACTGGATATTTTTTCATGCTCATTTCATCAACATCAGTGAGGTCGTAATGTCGAATTGATGAACCTTTATTAGAATTCTTAAATATTAACGATATTGTCTTACTTTCGGCTGTAAGTGTAAATCGAATAAATATGCGTGGTTTTAATGAATTGATGTATCTTAATTCCGAACCACTAATCATTTTACTAAGATTTTCGGAAATCTCAGATAATTTCTCAATTTGTATTTCTTTGTTTTTATCTCTACTAAGAAGTACAATCACACCAATTATTGTTGCGAATAGTCCTATAATTGAAACTATAGTTTGAGTGATATCTGTCCAACTTGGATCATTCATTGTTTCTTCCAGCATTAATTTTAGAAATTGATTGAATGAGTGCTTTACGCACTTTGACAATGATGACCGTCAATATTATTCCTAGGAAGATATTGAAGATGTAGTTCAAAATAATCCAGCCCCCTATAAGTGGTAATTGCGCTAGTACTTTTGCGTTGAACCAAGTCGTGAAAAGTAGAATCGGCTCAAATACAACAAGAACAATGATTATTGTTTCTAGGCTAAATAATGGATGATATTTTCCAAGAAAAGGTAAACTAATCATTAGAAATAATAAATACCAGCTGGAAGTTAAATAATGTATTAATCCATTCCTCCCATCTGTAAACGTTATCTTAAACTGTGATACAAAATCTCTCTCAAATAAGTATTTATGATTGATGACTTGGGTTCTCAGTGATTTAAGTTGAATAGTTTCTTTTTTCGATAAAGAATTACTTTCCAGAATTTGATTTATCTCCTTTATCTGTGTGGTTTTGTTTGATACATTGGTATAGTAGGAAAAGCTAAATATATTATCAACAAGAATCAATCCTACCACAACGAATATTACAAAAACAAACTTTTTAAGAAATCTAATTTGTTTATCCGTTAAATAACTTGTGGCAGTATCAAGGTAACTCATTTTTGATTAGTTTTTCTTTGGGTGAATCTCATGCCATGGATCATAAAACAAGATATGAATAAGAGCTTTTTTGCCCAGAAAAAAGAATATTCTTGGTGATTTTTTAAGTGGATCACCTTCCACTTGTTCATTCGTATAGAGTGCAAAATGTCCCATAATTGGAGCATCCCCATCTTTGAACTTCCTCCCTTGAAGTAGTTCACCTAATAGTTTTACTTCAGTTGAACTACTTCGCGGATATCTATCCAGTTTAAAATGCTCAGAGTAATGCTGTTTCTCCAAATCATCCACAGACATGCCAGAGTATTTCTTAACCTTTTCGAAATATATTTTCCGGTCATTATCGTCGTCGAATTCAGGACGATGAAAATGATAGTTAGTCACACCTAAGTCGATGTATTTGTATGAGAATGTAGGATGAAATACGAAATCCTCAACGGGGTGATCTTCACCATACCCAAGCTTAAAGTCGTAATGAGGTTGTTCTAACTCATCCTCTTCGTTATCGAAGTTGAATTGCGACAAATCCATAATAGTGGTTTTTCTTATTGTGGTATACTAGTTCCTTGATGATACTTTTGAGTAATAGTCAAACATCATCTCATGCGTGATTTTTTCATTACAACTATCCAATTCACCATAACCTTTTCGAGCTTCATTCCATGGTTTTTCAGCATGGCTACGAATAACTAGATCGATAGGAGATTTTTGACCAAAATAATCCAATGCTGATTGGATAAATTTAGTCTGGTTATCGGTCAATTTTAAGTCATCCAATGCATTTTGATACTCTTTTTCCAAATCATCTACCTCAAGAATGATATCTTCAGATTCATAAGCCTTATATTCACCATAAATCTTTCGATATACCGGACCCCTCACCCAAGCTTCAGGTTCATCATTAAACAATGGATGTTTGTCAAAGTAAGTTAGATGGTATGCTTGTATATAATAAAGCAACTTCTGCAACTTAAGATTTGATATCTCTAAATCGTTGTGATTTGCGTACAGAACCAAAAATCTGGCAAACTTTTTAATATCAACTGTCGTTACGCTCATTCAATTTGTTTAGTGGTAAGTATTATATAAATATAAAACCTTTTGCAAGGTTACGGGTAAATACACTAAAAGGATACGTTTGTGTAATAAATAAATAAACAGTGATTTTTTAATTTTTGTTCAAAACTATTTAATAAACTGATTATCAATTAATTAATTTAGATGTTTTTCTGTTTTCGATTGCGAAACAACTTAATTTTTAAGCTATACAAAGATAGGTGAATTGATTAATATTAAGCAATTATTTGATTAAAATATAGTCAATAGTATATTTGTGTAATGCAGTACACAAGATATTTCGCCTGGATTATTAAACAGTATGGAACTTTGAATTTGAATCAAGAAGCTCTTCAGCCTCTATTTTTAATATTGTTCATCGAACTTTAACATTACTGACGATTAAGGAGAATTAAATCTCATAAAATGAAAACTACTCCGAGTACATTCCTAAACAGTTGAAAGAAGAATTGAAAAGATGGATTCTAAAAACTAAAAAAAGAGTTTTTCGACTCGCTTTTTTTTGCTTAATTCCTTGCGTAATCGTAATAATTGTGAGCAATTTTTTGGAATCAATTCACTGATTTTAATAGTGATGATTCAGATGTTATAACTTCCTTTACACCTCGGTAATCAATTATCACCGAATCGGCATACTCCAAAGCAGCTTTCATTGTAGACTGGAATACAGGATTAATTATTCGGAACGAGAAATGAACAGCATTTTCCAGTTCTTTAAATGTGTCGGAATCCTTCTTATTCTTTAACGCATGTTCGCAAGCTTCTTCCAGCATTGCTTTGTGAATGGGGTGAATAATTTTAATTGGTAAGTTGGATAATACCGCTTCCAATAGCTCATTTACTTGTGGTTGTGTATTCATTATTTTTTCTTACAAGATACTCGGAAGAAATTCAGCAATCAACTTGACTTTTACTATTTTTCAATATGTAATCCGTTGTTCTATCGAAAGTAAACTTGAACAAGTCGGATCAATCGATTCGTCAAGTCCGAAAGAAGGTTTCGTCGAATGAAGAATCAATCGAGGTTGAATACCAATTCGATCTTTTAGTACCTTGGACACTATGAATTCAAAAGAAATTATTTCGAAAATCATAACAGGAGAGCAACTCACCTTTACTGAAACTTTTTCTTCCGATGTGGATTTAGACTTCAAGGAAATTGTGTTTGATCAAATAGGTAGAATTACATTCACTGACTGCGTTTTTAATGCTGAATTTGGATTTTCTAATTTAGAAAAATCGAACTCTAGTATTCGTTTTATCAATTGTATCTTCACCGGTATCTCTTCGATATCTGAGGTCAAAATTTCAGATTTAAAATTTAGAAACTGTAGCTTCAACGAGTCTTGTTCAATACGGAATTCCGAAATATCTGAGCTTCAAATTCATGAATGTGATTTACCCGAAGGATTATTTTCTTTATACAAAGTAACATCGTTAACAACTAACATTACTTGGGAAACGGAAGATCCAAAAATGAGATTAAGTATTGATGTTCCGGAAACAGAAGATCTTTATATCGCTTCAAGAGGTAACGTAAAAATGCTGATGCTTTATAATGTTAAACATGCAGAGGTTTTGGGGAGTTATGAGTTTTTAATGGTCTATACCCAGAAATGTGATTCCATTAATATTGAGAACTATGTGCCGAACAGAAAAAGCGATTCCGAACTTATCTACAAAAAGATATACGACTTGCGACAAGTGGATCAGATTTTCAATGGTAAATTGAAAATCGAAGATCTTGAAATTGAAACATTGTTTCTGTACAATGTTGATTCGCCACATTCCATCAGTCTTATAGAGTTACAAATCGTTAAAGCACATTTTTATGATGTCAACATTAAGTCGTTCTATTGGAATCAATTAGAATTTAAGGAATATCTATCGATTGAGCGTGGTGATCTTAGTACGTTAAAGGCATCTAACATCCAGTGGCTCAAAGGGAAAAGAATGAGCCACTCGTTTTTAGATGAACCAGTCCCTTTATTTTATCTTCTGAAAAAAAAATGGCTCAAGGTGGAAGACCAATATGACAAAGACGATGTTATACAGTTGCAATACGAACGGGAAACCTACAGGCAACTGAAATCTGCATTTTCAGCCACGAATAATCACATTGAATCTTTGGATTTCTATAAGAACGAAATGCGTTTGTTGTGGAAGGAGCTACGCATAAATGGTGGAATTCCATTTGGGGATAGAGTTCTTATCTTTTTAAATCGCTGGTCCTCTAATTTTGGGCAAAGTTGGGCTTTACCACTTTTATGGATATTCATCTTTCACAGCTTACTTTACTTCTGGATAATCAATTTTCAGATCAAATGTAATTGGTCGGAGTTCAAACTTGGTTTCGGACAATATTTCGAGTTATTGAACCCAGTTCATAAAACTCCTAACTATGTTAAAGGTTTCGCAATAGGAATTGAGTTCTTTATGCGAGTTATCGATGGGTTTCTAATTTATCACTTTGTTCGCGCTACGAGAAAATTCGGTAAGATTTAACTCGTTTCTTGACAAAAAACACTCAATTTTCGGATAAAAAACACCTGTTTTTTAGCAAATGTATACAATGGTGTAGCATGATGTAAAGTTGACGTACAATGGTGTAAAGTTGTATGAACATGGTGTAAAGTTCGATGAATGTAAGATTTGGCGTTTTTATCCGTTAATGTGTTATGAACACACTGGAATCACCAGAAAAACAATTCGAGATCGTTAAGCAACGATTTTACAGCTATTTCAAAAAACAATACCTCTCAGGAGTTGAGCAAGCAACTGACAAGGTATATGCAAAGGAATACTTCTTTAATGAACTCTTCGTTGAAAATCCTTTAGCACCCCGTTTTTCAGTCTTTTACTTATCACTGGTTTCAACGTACTCACATTACGTGAAGCTGGGATACGGAAATGCGGTTTTATTAACCCTACAAGCTGTTCCTGGAATGAATAGCTTGGCTGCCGATGCTTTGGAAACAGCATTACTTTATTCAACCCATTATGAAAATTGGAGAACCTTACACTGGCGTTATTTAGAAGGAATAGAAGATCACAACTGCTCCTTGTTGGAGTTGATCGAGGTCGAACGCCGATTGCTCAAAGCGAGCGATTCAAAAGTAATTCTGGTTCTTGCATTATACTGTGCTTTAGAAGAGTTGAAAATTGAGTTTATGGACACTTCCGAGGAAAGAGAGCCGGAAACGGAAATTGACCTAAAACCAAAGCTCACCAGATCACAACAGGTTTTGGTTGCTTACTATATTTCACAGGCATTAGGTATCAAGCACGGCAAGAATGTCAGTAAATGTGCCGATGCACTTCATGTTTTTTTGAACCTTCCATATTCACAGATCACCAATTCCGAATTATACAAGAAGCTATTGAATCCACTGACGTTTTCTAGTGAAAAGGCAACTGTACATAATTTGGAAGTCGTTAAGGCGTTTTTTACGCAGTTGGGAGCAAAACAGGTTATTGAATTCATTGACAGGGATATTCAAAAACTGAAACGCTAATCAAATTTGATATAATCTAGGAACGCCTTTCCGAATGAAGTGAGATGATAAGCATTAGCTTCTTTTGTAACAACTTCCGCCATTTCCATTTTTCTCGAATTGATCAGCCCATTGTAAAATTCAACATCAAGATCCGTTCGCAATAAACCTTTGTTAACTAACCCAATTTCCAAGAAATCAATTTGATGGTCGGTCACCGGAATATCTTCATCACCGATTCGAATAAATACCCTTGTTTGCGCTCCGGGTTCAACAATCGGAATATCGCGATTGTATTTAGCTAATGGAACAGGGAAACGCCCCTTAATAATTCGAGGTTTTGTTTCTTCAACAAGGTTCAACATGATTATTTCTACATCGCCGAGTTCATCGAGCAATTTTATAAACGATTGGACTTCATGACTCGGTGCGGGACTCACAATTTGTTTCGCAAGAATATTTCTAAAGCGATCTCTTTTGAACTGGGACTTTGTGTTTTGAACCTTACCAATCACAGTTTCAAAGAGATCAATAAAATCTTCATTTTCAAAATCTGCTGAGGTTAATTCTCTTCCCGCATTTTCGTCCAAAACAGCTTTAAAACTTTCTGCGAACTCAATAATCCGATGCTGTTTTAAACCACTCCGATAGTTTAAAAAACCTTCAATCAAATGTCCGCCTGGAAGAAATCCAAGCACCATTTTTTGAAGTGTTTCAAAGGTATAAATTGCTGTTTGATTTGCCCTTTCTTTGTTCAGTTTATCCATGCTGTAAAGCTAGTTTTTCTAATCAAATGTTAAAATCCGTAAAAAGATCAAAGTTTGGAGTACCCCAATGTTTTGAAGGACTTTGAAAGGGTTGTATCATTGCTATAGATTCCTTTATGTGAATCGGTTTATAGGTTTTGGTGACACCAACACCGATACCTAAAAGTCAAAACACAACCAAAGTGAAGAGGTCGAAAGTTAAAAGCAGAATGTTAAAGGAAGAATCGACTAGGCAATACGGATTGAGAGATTTCGAAAGTTCCGCATCTGCAACATTATCAACCCAACTTTGGCTGTTTATTGATTCGAATCATTATTCCGTAAACGCGTTATGGACGAATGATTAAAAAGCAGTTTTTTCGGAATGAGAGATTGGTGATCTCATTCCGAAAAAATTGGCTTTAGAGAAGATCAACCAATAAAACACCAGAGCCATGGAAACAGTGGTTAAACTCGCTATTGAAAAAATGTGTGAGGAAATTGAAAAATTGAAAAAGATCATAAACGATCAGCAGAAACGAATTGCTGACCTTGAACGATCCAAAAGCTCAGGTTCTGTTACTCAACAGGTGACCACTAAAAACGATGATGATGAACTGCTCAATAATGAACAGGTAAAACGCATTTTGAAAATTGGAAAGAATTCACTTATCAAACTTGTTCGTGACCGGGTTCTTGTTGTCATTCGGATCAATGAACGGACTGTTCGCTTTTCGAAAAGATCAATCATGGAATATATTCAGCGAAAGGCTGATGTTCAGTCAATTTGAATTATTGATTTTGATCAGTATATTTAATAATGAAATTCCCTTTTGGAAAGTATCAGGAACACGAGGTCAAAGACGTTATATCCTTTGATCGACCTTACTGTGAATGGGTGCTAAGGCAAAATGACATCAAAAGAAAATTTGAAGAATTTTGCTCTTTTCTGCAAGCAGAACTTGAATCTTCCGCAAACGACGAACGTTTGAAAGTTTTAATTTCGGTGATGCCATTCGGGAAATATGAAGATGAGGAATTCGAGGATTTTATTCTTGACGAATCGTATTGCAAATGGCTTTTGAAAACTCCTTCATTCGAGTTGGAATATCCGGAACATAGAGCATATTTGCAGCAGTTGTACAATTTGGTTTACACCAATCAAGAAGATTCGAAATTCCTGACTTTTTATGTGCTCTTTTTTAAGAACGCTTACTATATAAAAGTTGGAAGAACTTCAATGTTTATTGTGAAAAGAATTTATGGGTATGCTGGAGTGTCCACCATTTACAGCAGGGATAATATTGATCTTGAAAAGTCTTTTGTTGTTCGAACAAACTACAAAAGTATCGAGAAGAATGTTCTTAACGCTTTTGCAAAATCTCGCTTAGATTCTCAATCTGAACGTTTATTCCTGGATGTCGAAAATGATGTTATAGAGTACATTAATGCACTAATTAAGAGTAAAACCAAGTTCAATTTTTCAATCAAACCGCTGTCTGATTATATCCCATTTTCGGACGGATTCCATTTTCGTGATTCATTCACTTTAAAGATTAATCAGTTTTTGGATTTTGAAATACTTTACATAGCGTATTTAAAAGAAAACGGATTGCACACAAAGTACAATCCGTTTCAGAATCAATCCTTGAATTAAACCAGATTAATAGGAAAATCGTCTAGTTCATCTTCAGTGTATATTCTTAGAATCTTCACTAGCAATGCTGCATTATCAACCAAGGAGATTTTGTTGTATTTGAAAATCTCACTACTACCAAGCCCTTTGAAATCCGATTCAATGGCTGAATTCGTGTGTCCCGTTATTTTACTGAGCACCGTTATTGGTATGTAACTCATTAAGTTTGTTACAAATGATCTTCGCCCAATATGAGAGCTAACAAGCTCAAACAGCTTTTTGGTAGATAGTTCTTTCTTGCCATAAGCATTCGTATGAGAAAGTGTAATGTCATCCTTTAATCCAACGCTTTCAGCAATATTCCTTGCAAGTGAATTGAATTTTTGCATCGCCATTGGTTCTGCGACCCCACCATTAGCGTCAATTGCTTCCTGTAATGGTTTTAATATTGGAACAACAATTTCGGTATCTGTTTTTGTTGTCAAATAGCGTGCGTATTGGAATGTAACCCCGTTTTTAGAGTAAGTGTATTCAGGTTTGATTTTATGAACGTCAGAATATCTACAACCGGTAAAAAGAAGTGTTAGCAGAATAAGTTTTGCATTCGAGAGTTCCTCTGTTGATGGATGATATTTGATGATTTCTTGTATTTGTGCGAATTCGAGATAGATTTTGTCTTCAACAACTGATTTTAGTTTGTTACTTGCTCGGAGTTCCTGGGTGGGATTAAACACACTTACTTTGTACTTTCTCGCGATTCGGTTCAAAACTGCTTTGAACGCTTTGTAATAATGCGTAACAGCGTTGATACGAGTACATCGTTCACGTATGGTATTCATAAAACTCACGTACAGTTCCTCGTTTAGATCGCTGCTATACAATTGTTTTCCAATCTTGGTTTCAAAATCGGTTATTCGATTCGATAAAACTTGATAACAGTTTTTTGTACCCTTTTTAATTCCATCTTCGGTAAGTACTTCATTTTGGATGAAATCAACGATTCGAACACGTGTTACAATGGCCTTTTCCTGCTTCTTCTTAATTTTTACATCCAACTCCTGTTTCAAACGTTCAGGTGTTACAGTCTCGTTTGCACTCAGATAGTTGAAAATCTCTGTTGCTTGCTTTTCGAGCTGGAGTAGTACAGCACGTTTGTTTTTGTTCTTCGGGAGCTTTTCTATCTCATCCCAATCCGATTTCTTAACTTTAATCCCGGAATAATAGCGCAAGGGCTTATACACATGGGTTTGTTTCATCGCATCGAACTCTTTGTACCCGAAGTTCATTATAGCTAATACAGGAATTTCTCCTTGAACTCCTGTTTTCAGTATGAAATTGATCTTTAATTTCATGGTGATCCTTTAATTGGTTGATTCAAACATATAAGGAAGAACCCATAGTTTGGGTACTAAAAAGGGTAGGAATATTGAGCTTCTGACCCCTGATTCCCCTAGAATCCCTCTAGTTCCTTCCTGTATAACGAATCCCCTGAATCCTTTATTGTACGTGGAATACAGAGATTCTAAAGGATTTTAAAGATTTTGGCGATTGTTCCTATGTGTTTGATATCTTCGTAGATTTACAATAAAAATAACGCATGTTTGAAAACAGGATATACATTATTGCGGAAGCCGGTGTTAATCACAATGGCGATATTGATCTTGCCAAAAAACTGATTGATGCTGGAAAAGCTGCGGGTGTTGACTGTGTCAAATTTCAAACCTGGAAAACGGAGGCGCTGCTTACTGCCGATGCTCCGAAAGCGAATTATCAAATAGAAAACGACGGTGAAGGTTCACAGTTCGAAATGTTGAAAAAACTGGAACTTTCCTACAACGATTTCAAAGAACTTCAAGCCTATTCAAAACAAGTTGGCGTTGATTTCCTTTCTACTCCCGATGAGCAGGAAAGCCTGAATTTTCTCATAGATGAATTGAATCTTCCATTGATAAAAGTAGGTTCAGGAGAGATTAACAATTTACTTTACCTCAAACAAATCGCTCGAAAAAAACGTCCGGTGATCCTTTCCACAGGAATGTGTAACCTGGCCGATGTTGAACGTGCGTATCTTACATTAATTGAAAACGGGGCTCCCGAAGTTTCCATTTTGCATTGTACTTCAGAATATCCGGCTCCTTTGGAAACGGTGAACTTAAAAGCAATGGATACTTTACAGGATGCTTTTAAGGTTACAATCGGTTATTCCGATCATACAGACGGAATTGCCATTTCTCTTGCAGCTGCTGCGCGTGGTGCACGAATTATTGAAAAGCATTTTACGCTTGACAAGAACATGGAAGGTCCTGACCATAAAGCTTCTCTTGATCCACAGGAACTGAAAGCTTTGGTTGATGGAATCCGCGCTATAGAACTTTCCCTGGGTGATGGAGTAAAACGCATTCAGGAAGTAGAAAAAGCGACACAATTGGTAGTAAAAAAAGGCATTTATGCCAAGCTCGACCTCAAAGCCGGAGAGTTGATCACCGAAGAACATCTGGTGGGAAAACGCCCGGTTGCGGAACTTGGAATGGAGGAATACGAATCTATTTTGGGTAAACGACTTACAGTTGACGTGAAGAAAGATATGGCGATCAGTCGCAAACACATTTCATGGGACTAAAAAAGAAAATTATTGTTTTTACGGGAGCGCGCTCTGAATACGGTTTACTCAAACCACTGATCCAGGTTTTGCTGAAGCGCGACGAATTTGAGACAGAAATTGCCGTTGCCGGCGGGCATTTAAGCCAAAGTCAGGGTTATACCGTTACAGAGATTGATGCCGACAACTTCCCTATCGCCATTAAGATCGATCACATGGAAGAAACGGAAAATGCTGCTGCAGTCAGCAAATCCAACGGACAATTACAGATCGATTTTTCTCAGTTTTTGGAAGATTACAAACCAGACCTGGTGATTGTTCTGGGTGATAGATCCGAATTGATTCCCGTGGTTTCCTCCTGTTTGTTCCAATCCGTTCCGGTAGCACATATTTCCGGAGGCGAAGTTACAGAAGGAGCAACAGATAACCAGGTTCGACATGCGGTGTCAAAAATGAGCCATATTCATTTTCCAGCGACAGAAACGTATAAGGAAAACCTTCTCAAAATGGGAGAAGAAGAATGGCGCATTTGTGTTTCAGGAGAACCGGGATTGGATGAGATTTTGTCCATAGAATTGCCAACAAGAGCGGAATTCTGTGACCGTTTCGGTTTGCCCATCAACGACCAACTGGTCATTGCAACTTTTCATAGTGAAACTATCGGCCAAACCATAAACAGGGCATTTCTGACGGAATTGATCCGGCAATTGTGTGAAAGAACGAATGTACATTTCCTTTTCACAGCTGCAAATACGGATGTTGGTGGAGCGGAAATTAATGACACACTCCAGGAGATCAGCGAGCAAAACGAACGTGTTACATTCGTCCATAGTTTAGGACGAGTGAATTATTATGCGGCTCAACGTCACAGCACCCTGATGTTGGGGAATTCTTCCAGCGGATTGGTGGAAGCACATAGTTTCGGTATTCCTGTGATTAATGTCGGTTCCCGCCAGGACGGAAGACTTCGCAATGCAAATGTCATTGATGTTGCCGTTGACATTCCGGCAATTCTAGCCGCTTTTGAAAAGGCGCTCGATCCCAAATTCAAAACTTCGATCCAAAAGATCCCGAATATTTATGGTGATGGTCATGCAAGTGAACGCATTGCTGATTTTATCGCAAAAATCGATTGGAATAAACTGCTTTTAAAGCGTTCTACTTTCTAAAATGAGCACGGAGAAATACATAGGAGGAGCTTTTGCTAAGGACGATTCGAAATCATTTCGAACCAAAACCCCAAATGATTTCTTTCAAACTCAACAGAACATTATTGGTTTTGAAACAGGTGCAGATGCCCTTTCGTGGTTGTTGTTAATGGAATTGAAAGCACATGATCTTCCGGTTTATTTCCCGGAACATTATTGCGAAGAAACGCTGGAAAGAATTTGGCTAAAAGTCCCGGGGCTAAAAAAAAATACGCATAGATATGCATCGATCCAGGAAATACAGCCTTTTCCGGCGATAATTATCTGGAATCACTTCAACGGCTACCACCCGGCGCCGACTGAATTACTCAACGAGAAACACATTGTCTTCGAAGATTGTGTACAAAGCCTGGAGGCCATGCACCAGCAGGTTGGAAAGGCAAGTTTTACCAGTTTACGAAAATGGCTCGAGCTTGATCTGGCAATTGTAATCGGTCCATATGAACACCACAGTTCTTTTGCAGAACCTTCGGAGTATTACAGAACCAAGAAAGAAGCCGAACAATTGAAACAAGAGTGGAAACGCAATCCTTCTGTTGATGAAAGCGCTTTCCTGGATAAATTCGCTGATGCGGAACGTGCACTTCAAACTGCTGAAATCTCTTTTCATTCTACGGAAGAATTGGAACATTATGATTGGTCGAAAATTCTTGAAAAACGACGTGAAAATGCCAAAATATTGCTGGATTTTCTGAACGTAAACGGAATTGAAGTGATTGAAACTTCAGAGCTATTTGTAATGATAGAGCTGGAAAATCGTGATGACATGCGTAAACACCTGGCTCAAAACGGAATTTTTGCTCCTGTGCATTGGCTCGATTCATCCGACAAACGTCTGGCGAAAACTTTGTTATCTTTGCCCATCGATCAACGGTACGATTCCGAAGACATGCAACGCATTGTTAGCGCACTCGAAAATGGATTTAAAGCTTCAGGTTTATAATCAGGAAATTATTGAACTTCTACCAAAAGAAGTCCTGAACTTTATTCGTACGCTCGATATTTATTACCAGCCGGAATTCCTTTCCTGCGACGCCAAAATGCAGAACGGAACTTACGAAATCGCTGTTTACACTTCAGCAGATCGAATTTGGGTTTATCCTTACGTCATACTTCCTATCAAAGAAACCGAATACTTCGACATCAGTTCACCCTATGGTTATGCCGGTCCGGTCTCCAATTCGAAAGAAATTCAATTGGAAGCCGAGCAATTGTTTGTGAATTATATTCGCGAAAAACAAAATATTGCCACCGAATTTGTTCGTTACCACCACATTTACAACGAGAACAACTTCTTTCAGATCGACATTAAAAATCTCTTGAACAGAAGAGTTGTTGTCCTTGAAACGAAAGACCACGACGACATTTGGATGAATCAATTCTCCGGAACGAATAGAAATCTTGTTCGCAAACTGGAGAAAGAAGGGTTTACTTGGTCGGTGAAGCAATTTGAAAATTCGGACATTGAAGCTTTTGACAGGGCTTACCGGGCAAACATGGTGCATTCAGGCGCTGGTGATTTCTACTTTTTCTCACCGGAATTTTATGCGGAAATGATCGCTCAATTGGGCGAAAAACTGCTTTTGGCGCAAGTTCAAAAAGACGGGGAGACATATGCTTCCGCTCTTTTCTTTGTTTCCGGGAAAATGGTTACTTATTATCTTTCCGCCCGAAACCTTGATCATCCGAAAGTTCCCGGATCCAATCTCCTGCTTTCTAGAATGGCTTTCTGGGCCCAGGAAAATGGAATGGAACTCCTGAATTTCGGTGGCGGATTGAGCCTTGACGAAAATGATTTCCTTTTCAAGTTCAAATCCAACTTCGGAAAACAAATCAAAGATTTCACTATTGGGAAACGGATTCATCAGCCAAAGATCTACCAGGAATTGCAAGAGAAGTTCATTGCAAAAAAGGGCGAAGAGGCCTTTCAAAAAGTAAAGCACATTTTACAGTTCTACGCCTAGAATGGAACTGAGATAATTCCTATTTTCGTACCTATGATAAATGCGGCAACACATACGCTTCAGGATACTGCAACAATCAAAGAAGGATTGGAACAATTGAACACCGTAAATGGTGAAGCCGTTTTTGTTCTTGATGCTGATGGAAAGGTGGTTGGAACCATTACCGATGGTGATATTCGCCGGGGATTGATCAGCGGAAAAACCATCAATGATTCCATTCGTGATGTAATGCACGCCGGATTTCGTCATATCAAACTGGAGAATTACAGTATTGCAGCCATCGACAAAATCAAAGAGCAGCTGATCGGAATGCTTCCGGTTATTGACGACGAAGGAAAACTGGTGAAATTGCTCGATTTGAAAAAATTGAGAACCGTTCTTCCGGTAGAAGTTCTTTTAATGGCTGGCGGACGTGGTGAACGATTGAAACCGTTGACAGATGATATTCCAAAACCTATGCTTCAGGTAGGTTCAAAACCAATCATTGAGCACAATATAGATCGTTTGGCGCTTTACGGCGTAGAAAAACTCCATGTTTCGGTGAAATACAAAGCCGAGCAAATCATGGATTATTTCAAGGACGGCGCCGAAAAAGGATTGAACATCAATTACATTACCGAGGACGAACCGCTGGGAACACTTGGCGCTATTCGTTTGATCGATAATATTGAAACACCTGCAATTCTTGTAATGAATTCAGATTTGCTGACGAACATCGATTTTGAAGATTTTTACCGTTTGTTTGAAGAAAGCGACGCAGATATGATTGTGGCGAGTACGCCTTATCGCGTTGATGTGCCTTACGGAGTTTTGGAAACCAATGGAAACCAGATTACTTCATTGAAGGAAAAACCATCTTACGTTTATTTCTCAAATGCAGGAATTTACCTCATCAAAACTTCTCTTTTGGAGCGAATTCCGAAAGGAAAATTCTACAACGCAACCGATTTGATGGACGAGTTGATCGCCGAAGGAAAAAAAGTGGTGAACTATCCTATTGTTCATTATTGGTTGGATATCGGGAAACCTGAAGACTTCAAAAAAGCGCAGGAAGACATTAAACACATCCGCTTTTGATGAAACCGAATCCGTCAAATACAATTGCACTGATCCCTGCAAGAGCGGGTTCAAAGGGCGTTCCTCAAAAGAACTCCAAATCGTTTGCAGGAGGAAAATCGCTGGTAGAACGCAGCATAGAAACTGCATTAAATTTCTTTCCGAAAGACAGGATTGTTTTAAGCACGGATGATCCGGATTTGCTGGCCCAGGGAAATGCTTTCGGAATACAGTTGATCAACAGAGAGCCTCATTTAGCATCAGATACAGCCGGAATGCTGGAAGTAATGCTTGATGCAATAAAGAAACAGAAAAGTTCGCCGGAATACCTGATGCTGCTTCAACCTACAAGTCCGTTCAGAACGAGACAGCACATCGAAGATGCATTCGAACTTTTTGAAGCCGGAGATGATGCCGTTGTTGCAGTAAACGAACCGGCCGGACATCCGTTTTACACACTTTTCCAGGAAGAAAACGGCTACATCAGTAAATTCCAGAAAAACCAGGTTGTTCGCCGGCAGGATTTACCTCCAATGTACGATGTAAACGGTTTGATCTATCTTTTCCGTGTGGCTGAAATGCGCAAACACAGCTGGATAGAATTCGAAAAAATTCGTCCGCTGGTTGTCCCGAAATGGCAAGCTATTGATATAGATAACGAAGAAGACTGGTGGTTGGCAGAAACGCTTTATGCCGGAATGAAAGGTTAACAATCACAATAAAGGCACCACATAGGATCATAGAAAACATAGGAGCAGTTGTATCAAATCTATGTGCCTTATGCATCTATGTGTTTAATATCCGGTCTGTGATTTACCAGTAACAGCAATAAACAGAAAGGAACTATTCCCGCCTGGGTTTCCACAAACGATTCGAATAGCATAGTAAGAACCATTGTTGCGGCGAACAGCGCTCCGTAGACACTTTTCGTTCTTACTGCATTTCTGAAGGTTGTCACAAAGAGCATCACCAGCAACAAAAAACCTGCAATCCCCAATTGTGCCCAGGTATTTAGAAACTGGTTATGTGAATTCAGGTTTTTCTCAGCCGCTCCGGTATTTTTTAATTGAATATTCTTTGCAAGAAGCGCATCTTTCACATCTCCGGTTCCAGCTCCTAACAACCAATTCTCTTTGATCACTTTCACAGATGTTGACCACATGATGATACGGGCCGTATTGCTCTCCACCGAAGGATTGTTTACCGTTTTCACAGAAGCAATGGCATTTGGAACTTCCTTGAATCGCGAAGCAATCCGTGAATCGGAGAACAACAGGAAACCAACTAATGCTACCACACCCAGTGCTCCTACCAAAAGCAATTTCCACCATTTCTTACGAAGTACAAATTGAAGGAAAACCGTAAAGGTAAGGACCATCCAAATGATAATTCCCGCTTTGGAAATGGTTAGGAAAGTAGATAAACTCAGCATTATCCAAACCAGCGCGAAAGGAAATCTCCATTTTGCATTTCCGGAGAGCAATAAATACAGCATCCATGCTGAAGCCATTGCCGTGTACGTTGCCCAATAACTTCTATGAATAAACGTGGAATACTCGCTTTCAAAGAAATAAGCCCAATGATTGTCTTCCGGGTAATACCATGATTTCCATGCAGCGTAGATCAACAATCCTTTTACAACAACTACCAAAAGGAAAGACAAAATAGTCGCAAAGCGTTTCGGATTCAAAGAGAAATTCCCTATTGAAACAATCAGTGGGACAGCAAAAAAGGAAGCTTTCATTCCAATATCAGACCAGCCGAATTTCGTGTTTACCGACCACGCCATGCCAACAATATGGTAAAGAAAGAACAACATGCTCCAAAGCGCAATCGAATTAAAACTGAATAATCTGGATTTGATTTCTGCACCAGATCTTCGCTGGAATAAACTCCAGACAAATGTTACTGCTATGATCATAGGAGCAAACTTCAACCAGGTTACAGAAAGTAAAAGTGCCAGGATGATCAATCTATCCAGCCAATTGGTGTTTTTCCAAAAATCCGAAATTGCCGATTTTATCATAACTCAAATGTTGATTTTTTCCATAGAAGATCACCAAAGTACAACGCTTGCGCCATAGCTACAGCGAAGGCACAGGGAAGATTTATATGTGTCAATTGCAAGTGAAGTAACACCAAAAACACATCTGTAATCTTCCGTGACCCTCTGTAGGATTATAGTGACCTTTTCCATATTTTCCAATTCCCCCATGGCATTTTTTGAACTCGTACACTCCAGATCCAGGTAAAAATGAACTGGATAAAGAATGCTGTCATTGTTGCAATTGCCGCTCCTGTGTAGCCATATCTCGGAACCATCCAAACTACAAAGAAGTAATTAATAATGGCTGTAAGAATGGAAATAACGGCAATGAAGTTGGTTTTCTCTTTATAGAAGAAATAAACTCCGACCATTTTATACATTCCGTTGAACGCAAACCCAAGAGCAATCCAAAGCACCAATTCCATTCCTCCCTGGAATTCCTTCCCAAGGAAATGAAAGATCAATGGCGTGCACAAATAGAACATTAAGGTAACAACAATAATTCCTATCATGTACACATAGGTCCATTTCACAATTTTCATTTTGGTGTTCTCGTCACCGGCTTTTAAACCATTGAAAACATATGGAACCCAAGCCTGGTTAAAAGAATTTTGCAGCAGGCCTATCACTTGTCCAACCAGGAAACCTACGCTGTAAATTCCATTTTCAGCCAATCCCATGTATTGCGTGATCACCAGTTTATCTGTGTAACCAATAAGAACGCTTCCCAGAACGTGGGGAATAAGCGGTGCTCCGTAAAAAAACAGATGCTTCACGTGCTTCCACTCAAAAGACAAGGGCAGGAACTTGTTTTTAATTAGGATGATTACCGCTACAACAGTTCCTATTCCGTAAGAATAAGACAACGCATAAATAGAACCGTCGAAAGTGAGTTTGAAACCAACGATCAGTACCAGCGCAATAGCCAGTTCAACAATTGTACGAATGATCCGAAATGCCCCGAACGAAATGGCCTTGTCCTGCATTCGCCAAAGGGAAAGTAAAACTTCTACTACATTCTGGTAGAGGGCATAAATAGCAGTCATGATGACAAACGATGCCGGAACTCCCGTTCCATAAACAATTTGATCAGAAAAGATGATTGCTAGCAAGGTAAAGAGTCCTGTAAGCACCATCATTGCTATCATTCCGGAAGAAATATACGAACCCGTTTCAGCTTTCCGATTCACATAAACGACCTGAAGGGAAGTCATCAAATTCAAGCTGATGAAAGGAATAAGCAATTCGATCAGTAATTTGAAGTTCGTAAGAATCCCGTAATCTTCAGTAGAAAGATAATTGGTGAGTAAAGGAAGCAGCAAAAAAGGAATGGACGCATTAATTACGTTGGCAATGGTATAAATACCAAGCGAGCGAACCATTTTACTTTTGAACAACTTCATTTACTTCGTCAATGTAAGCCGAGATCTTTTGCAGATAATCGGAACTGATGTTTGAACTGTTGGATTCTGCTATTTCATCGAGACCCGCCAGTTTTAACTGATCACATGTTTCAATGAACGAATCAACAGTGGCGCAAAAATACGCATTCGGATTTGAAGCCAGGAATTGTCCTAAATAGGTACTTCCTGCATTTTCAAAATCGTACAAAAACGTTGGTTTTCCTATCGATAATGATTCGATTGCCGTGGTTGAGAATATCGTAATGTGCGCATCTGCCTTTCCTATAGCTTTGTAGACAGAGGAATCGGAAAACACGAAATTCTCCGGGAAAATATATTGTTCGCGGTAAACGGTTTCCGGTGTTCTTCTTGGCTGAATGATCCAATTGAATTTTCCTGGTTCACGTTTGTCAATTTCCAAAACGAAATCCAACATTGCATTACTCCATTCCGAATCCTGAAGTGAAACCAATATGTTCTTTACCGGAACTTTATTCGGAACCGCATTCCGTTTGTAATAATCCAAAATGTACCGACCAACCGGGATTGCCTTTTTTATCGGAATTCGTGTTTGCTCTTCGAAGAACTTCTTGTCCTGTTCTCCGAAAACCAAAATATCATCGGGAAATTGGTTTTCATTCAAGGCTTTGTGATAAACATAACCGTAATGTCCGTCACCAATTAAACCGTGTTGCATTTCTACGACACGAATTCCAGCTTCTTTCCACGCCCGGATGTAACCGAAATTGGCGTAGGAAACGGTATGAAAAACAACTTTCGGTTTTGGTAGAAGCCACAGTAAAAACTTCATTATGCGGTATTGTGCCAGGTATTTTCGGGCAATGGAATTCACTTCAACTGAAGTGTTAAGGCACTTCTCCATTTCTGCAATCACCGTTTGACCTTCAACCGTAATTTTTCGCAAAAACAAACGCATGTAGAATTCCTCAAGAAAAACGATCCAGGCACGCGAAACTACTTTTTTGGAAGTTACTTCGCTTCTTTTATAACGCTTGAAAAGCTGTAATTCTACCACCAACAATTTGATTGGTCTTGCAATGGTCAACGGATCCATTACTTTGTCGAGGTACTTTCCATCCAGCAGAACACGCTCGCTGCTATTGGTAAATGCCCAGGCATCGTATTTCCTGAAAAAAGAAAAGAAGCCATAGAAAAGCGAGCGGATTTGTTCTTTAAAAACGGAAGACGTCTTTTCCTGCAGCACTTCGTTCCCCATCATCACTTTATGGAAAATACGGCTTTTGATCCAGGGATAAACTTCAAAGCTTTTCCCGAATCGCTGAACTTTTATTTCCTCAATATGGAGATTTTCAACTTGCGCTATTTTGCTTTTGATATCCAATATCGATAAAGTTTAAAGGTGCAATAAGCATAGAAATGAAGACGATGTCAATCAGGGAAAAGCCCCAGAAAATTCCGTATTGTAACAAAGAATAAGCTATGATTGTAAGTAAAACCGCAAAATTCTTTCGTTTCCACCAAACAATTAAGATCAGGATGTAAAACATTCCCAAAATAAATCCGTGAGTGCCGAAAAACACAAAAAAAGAATTGTGTGCATGGATCAATTCCACTTCGCGGGTTTTCGGATTAAGCGCCCGGAACATCAACTTGTTTGAACTGTTTCCTGTCCAGGGATGCCGGTTCAGAAAATCGACGTAATTCAGCCAAATCAGTTTTCGTCCGCTTGTATTGATCCGATTTGTAAGATCCAAGAAGTTCTTCGGAAGTGCGCTTGTAGTATCCAGCTCTTTCGGTTCTTTTAAAGGAAAAGCATGCTGTTGACTGCAATTCAGCGGTATCGTATCCCATGAATAAGCAAGGTTGTTGTATTCCAGTTGTTCACTTTTTCCACCGCGGGTCATGTTGTCTTTCATCCATGGAGTGAGGAACAAAACAATCAAAAACAAAGCTGAAAAAGCCGTATTCTGAACATGAGGAAGTTTTATTGCCTCTTTCAATTGTTTCCTGTAGATCCAGCACAATTGCAGGAAAGCTAAAGAAAAATACAGTACTGTCATTACAACTACTGCCCTACCGAAGGAAAGAAGCATTCCGGCAATTAATCCGGCAAAAACAAGCCAATATTGCCATCTTCCGAATCGGGCAGGAATAATGAAAAGAAACGCCGCCAGTACCTGTAATGCATAAACAGAAGAGTTGACCGCAAAACCGTATACACGCGAATCGTAAAGCAAATTTTTCGAAACGATGGTTGTTTCTTTCGTTAAAGGAAGAATGATACTTCTGTCGTTAAACAGGTATTGGAAAGCCGCAAAAACCGTTTCTATGAGAACGAAGCAAATAAAAACCCGGAAGGTGCGAACCGTGAATAAATACCTTGAAGTAAAAAGCAGCAACGGAATAAGATAAAACGCTGCGTAATAATCTTTCAGACAAAGGATTTCATCTCCGTTCAGGAATTTATTGAAGGTGGCTATTCCAACAAAAATTACCGAAAGCCATAAGTACCGTTTCGCCTCTTTCGACAATAGTGCTTTCCCCGGATTTTGAATAATTTGTTTCCACAAATCGAAATCGAAAACAAAAAGTAAAACAGGAAGCAACAGAAGAATGTACTCATTCCCGAAAGTAAAATTGGGAAGGACGAGTGCGCTGACGAGAAGGATTTCCTGCCACCACGGTCTACCCGTTAAAAAACGCGTTTGGTATTTTTCCAGGCCGAAACCTGCCAAATTACTATCCATTTATCCTTCCCTTCTTTGCAAACTGCAAGTAAACGAAAAATACTCCAATCAAAACAATAGCCATCGCTAATGAATTCCACAACACAATGTTATATAGCGAAAGGAACGGATAGAAATGAGGAAGAACGGTGAAACTTGTTAATTGAATTATTGCAACCAGAATCCCGATATACAAAGCTTCCTTTTGTCGTCCGAAAATAATGGGTAACGTTGACAAGGGGGAAAGCATAAAGTTGAAAAACAGATAAGGAACCAGGAGTTCGCCGAAAGTACCGGCCATTGCCCACTTTTGTCCGAACACGAATGCAAAGATCTCTTCACCGAAAAAAAAGATAATTGTAAACGGAACTACACAGAGCAAAAGAAGTGTTTGTGTTGTTTTCAAAATAAGCGGAATGGCAGATTCACCAAGATTGGCCATTTCCGAAACACGATTAAAAAACACTTGTCCTATCGAGCTTCCAACCACCGAAAGCGGAATTTTCATCACCAAAAACGCCAAACTGTATTGACCGAACTCAGCTTTATCAAAATATTCAACAATGCTCCAGGCAATAATAGAATCCACTCCAAGATCTAATAAGGCATGAGGCAGATTTGTACTCGGGAAGCTTTTGTATTCCTTCGCCAGGGCATTCATACGTTTGTTTTTAGAAACCGGCCTATGTTCTTTTTTCAAATGAAAAAATTGACGGAAGAACACAAAACTGGAAGCCAGGGTTCCCAGAAAAGTTCCAAGTAATAATCCAAGCGAACCAAGCTTAAAGTATCCGAAGATCAGCCGTAAACCATTTACCCCTAAGGCATTTATGACACGCTGTTGCGAGATTAGCCTGAATTCTTTTTTACGGATTGCCCAATTGGTACCCAAACTGATCCAAACACTCGCATAGGCGCTTCCAACTGACATCAAAATAAAAATGAAATAGTCTTTTTGTTCGGGCCGAAAAATCGCGTAGCACATGCCGAAAATCAAAACGGAGAACAAACAGATGAATGCTATTCTCAACGATAAACGGAACAATCCGAAGGCATGATGGTCTTGTTTGGCAAGTGGCAATGCAAATTCGTACCGAACGGTGGCAAAAGTGGCAATAAAAGGAACGAAGCGTGAAAACAGCCCCAGTTCACCCATATCTTCCGGTGTATAAATTCGTGTGATCAGCGGATAAACAGCGTAACCTATGACCTGGGCGACAACTGTTCCCGTCATTAATGTTAAGACCGATCTAAAAAAATCCGACTGTCTGTATAACTTCATTTATTCAATTGAAAGTCCAAATAGGTATCGATCCCTTCTTCGAACGAATAAAGTGCCTTGTAGCCTAGTTCTGTTTCGATTGCCGAAATATTTGCGAGTGAATCGCGAATATCTCCGCTTCTTTCCGGACCGTAGATCAAACTGTGTTGAGGTTCTACTTTCAATTTAACCAACCCATTATGTAACGCTTCGATCACATTATTTAGTGTGCAACTTGCACCGCATGCAACATTATAAACTTTTCCAAAAGCATTTGGGTTAGCTGTAGACAGCGATGCCAGGTTTGCAAGTACAGCATTTCTAACAAATGTGAAATCACGGGTTTGATTTCCATCTCCGTTCACAACTATCTCTCCGCCGGTTAACATCTTGTCCAGGAAACGTGGAATTGCCGCAGCATAAACACCTTCAGGATTTTGATACGGTCCGAATACGTTGAAATAACGCAAACCAACACATTCCATTTGATGCAAACGATGATAAACCTGGGCGTATTCTTCGTTCAACTGCTTGGTAACCGCATACGGAGAAAGCATATTTCCCTCACCACCTTCTACCTTCGGCGACATCAGTGAATCACCATAAACGGAAGATGAACTTGCATAAACGAAACGTTTGACTCCGGCTTCTTTTGCTTCGTGCAAAATGGTTAAGAATCCTGTTGCGTTTACATGATGCGTGTTCAACGGCAATGCAATAGAACGGGGAACAGAGCCTAAAGCAGCCTGATGTGAAATGAGATCAACCTGCTTTAGAATTTCTTTATAATCTTCCGGATTGGTAATGTTGCCACGAACAAATGTATAGTTCTCTTGATGACTTAAACGATCAACATTACTTTGTAAACCTGTACTTAAATCGTCCAAAACCGTTACAACCGCTCCGATTTCAAGCAATGCTTCTGCCAAATTGGAACCGATAAATCCGGCTCCACCGGTAACAAGAACCCGCTTTCCTGCGAGTGCGTTCACAAACGAAGGAAAGGGTTTGTACATTATTTTGCGTAGTTTACAGAACGACGTTCACGAATTACAGTAACCTTAACTTGTCCCGGGTAAGTCATTTCCGTTTGAATTTTCTGAGAGATTGCAAACGACAATTCATCAGCTTTCAAATCGGTCACTTTCTCACTTTCCACCAAAACGCGTAGCTCACGACCAGCCTGGATTGCATAAGCCGAGTTCACTCCGTCATAAGAAAGCGCAAGGTTTTCAAGATCCTTAATACGCTTGATGTATGATTCAACCACTTCTCTACGTGCACCAGGGCGAGCTCCGGAAATGGAGTCACAGATCTGTACGATCGGCGAGATCAAAGTTGTCATTTCAATTTCATCGTGGTGGGCTCCGATGGCATTCAGAACATCCGGTTTTTCACCAAATTTCTCAGCCAGTTTCATCCCCAAAATAGCGTGCGGCAATTCAGGTTCTTCATCCGGAACTTTACCGATATCGTGAAGTAAACCTGCACGTTTCGCCACTTTCACATTCAATCCAAGTTCAGCAGCCATAATTGCACAAAGATTGGCAACCTCGCGGCTATGCTGCAATAAGTTTTGTCCGTAAGACGAACGGTATTTCATACGTCCCACCATTCTGATCAATTCAGGGTGAAGTCCGTGAATTCCAAGGTCGATACAAGTTCTGCGTCCTGTTTCAGCAATCTCTTCTTCAAGCGACCGCTTCGTTTTCGCCACTACTTCCTCAATACGGGCAGGGTGAATACGTCCGTCAGAAACCAATTGGTGCAATGCCAAACGAGCAATCTCTCTTCTTACAGGGTCGAAACAGGAAAGAATAATTGCTTCAGGAGTATCATCAACAATGATTTCAACACCTGTTGCAGCTTCAAGAGCGCGAATATTTCGACCTTCACGACCGATAATTCTTCCTTTCACTTCATCAGAATCAATATTGAACACGGAAACAGCATTTTCTACTGCCTGCTCAGAAGCTACACGCTGGATCGTTTGGATCACAATACGTTTTGCCTCACGGTTTGCATTCAATTTTGCTTCTTCGGTAATTTCCTTGATGTGCACCATCGCAGAAGTTCGTGCTTCATCCTTAAGAGATTCCATCAACAAGTTCTTTGCTTCCTCAACCGACATTCCTGTGATCTTGGTAAGTTCAGCAACTCTTTTTTGATGCATTTTATCCAATTCCTGGTGACGTGCTTCGTTTGCAGCGATCTTCGTATCCAATTCTTGCTTCAAACGATCAGAATCTTTCTCTTTACGGGAAAGCTCTTCTATTTTCTGATTTAGGGTTTTCTCTTTACTTCTTGTCTTATCCTCGTTGGATTGAACCCTGCGTTCACGTTCTTTTACAGCTTCCTCGTGCTCTTCTTTCAGTTTAAGAAAGCGTTCTTTCGCTTCGAGTATCTTATTTTTCTTGAGTGTTTCAGCTTCTTTTTCAGCTTCTTTTAGCACTTGCTCACGTTTCTTCTTGAAGGCAACAGTTTGAAGAACATAAATCCCTCCGCCTCCAACTGCTACACCGATTATTCCGGCGATTATACCAAAATCCATAACTATATATATTTAGTTGCTTTGGATAAAAAACAAGAAACAGAATGAAAGAAAATTGATTAACCTAGCGCATCCAATTCGTCAGCAAGCTTCTTAAGTGCCTGGGCAGTTTCAGTAAAATCTACTGATGCAGCTGCATTTGCCTGCGCCGCACTTTTGCCACCTTTGGTCGACAACTGAAGAGCTGTCATTGCCAAAAGGTCCTGCATATCGCGAACAGCAAAGTTATCCTGCAATTGTTTAATTGCACGATTAATGTCATCAGCAGCTGATTGAACCCGGTTTACTTCCGACTCAGCAACTGTCAAAGGGTACGTCCTTCCAGCAACCACCACTTTTAATGACACTTTACTCATTCGCTATTTTTAATTGTTGAATGCAAAAATCAATCTCTTTCACCAGCGCATCAACATCCAAATTTCCATTCGGTATCGATTCCTGATCTTGCTTTTCGGACAACTTTGCGGTCAATTCATCATACTCCACCTGCATTTTTTGCAGTTCATTCGTTTGATTCTCCACCACTTCATTGAGACGTGAAACCTCAGTCAATAATGATCCCGAGCGTTCGCGCTCTGTCACCAGCAAAGTATGCAAGTGCTGAGCTTTCGCTTGAATGCGATCAATATATTCCTTAAGTTCAGAGGTCATCCAAAAGCTTTTTTACAAAATTAGTAGCTTCATCCAATTAAACAAGTAATTCAACTTGATAATAAAAATCCGCTTAAAATCAATTGATAAAGGCTCGTTCCCTTATCTTTTGAATGTCAAGTTACTACTTGAACTGCTATCATTCCTTCTCAAGGTGATAACATCTTTCTTTAGCTGAGAAACCTGCCAGTCATCAGCAAGATATTCTAAACCACCAACAGGCGGAAAGCTTAAATAAAGGATACACGGATTCTTATTTAACCCGGTTTCCCAGCTTCCATTTTCCGAAAACCCTGATCCGAAAACCCTGACACCTCCTTCTTCATCAAATCCAAAGGAATATTCATCATAGTTTTCCGTTACCGAAACTCCTTCTATAGTAAATGAGGTAATCTTCCATGCTCCTTCAGGTAGTACACGTTTAACACGTCGTGGAGTTGTATGCTTTGAACATGCACTCGACAAAATGAAGAGTACAGCTAAAGATGCAAAAATCCAGTTTTTCATAGTTTTAGTTTTAATGGTTGTTCATACGAAAGTACTGAACAACAGTTTCAATTCACTTTAAGTTAACGCAAAAAGCTGCTGAAAATTACAGTTTTTTACGCTTGCGTTGCAGGTCCGCCAAAATTCATTGGAGGGAACGAAGGGGAATCGTCAGAAATTACACCATTTTGCTGCTCGAACTTCTGAATATTCTCAATTAAGGCATGCATAAGGCGCTTTGCACTTTGAGGTGACATAATAACTCTTGAACGTACTTTAGCCTTAGGCATTCCCGGCATCATTTGAATAAAGTCCGTAACAAATTCTGCCTGAGAATGTGTGATAATAGCCAGGTTTGAGTAAACACCTTCCGCCAACTCTTCGGAAAGTTCAATATTTATTTGGTTTTCATTTTTATCCATAAACGCGAAGTTAATTTTTTTTTATAATAGCTTATCTTATGTCTTGTCCTAAAATTCCGGCGATTTTTTGCTATCCACCACTGCAAATACAAATGCTCCCGCACATGCGGGACCTGCTCACCTATACTTCGACAAGCTCAGCACAGTGCGGATTCGCTTTTGAAGTGTGTCTGTTAAGCTCCAAAATTTGTTTCTTTGCGGAAAAGTATCTACTTAAATAACGCAAGATCCCGCCAACGGTTTTCAAAAACCGGAAGCAAAAAAGCCTCAGATTAAGAGTTTAACAAAATTGAGGCTGCAAGTTTTATCTTTCACAAGCTTAGGATATTATTCCTATATTCACTACGAATGAATCAATTATTGCAAGGACATAAGAGCTGTCGGCCAAAGACATTACTGCTGTTCGCGTACCTGGTAATTACCGGTTGGTGCATGAAAGCTATGGCTCAAACCGAAGCCGGAAGAAAGCAATTTGACCATGCGATAGAATTGCAGCGCATCAACACAGATTCATCACTAATGTATATTGACGCGGCGTTAGAACTTTCAAAAAAGGAAAAACGCCATACCTGGAAAGCAGAAGTGTTGCTCGCAAAAGCAAGAATACACATGTTTCGTGGTGAAATTGACCTGGCCATAGAAAACGGTTTGCAATCGAGAAAGATCTATCTTAAAAACCATGACGAAACCGGAATAACAAAATCAAATTTATTGCTCAGCCAGGGATATAGCATCACAAAAGAAAGGTCAAAATCCGAAAAATGCCTGGACGTAGTAGAAAAATATGCGAAAAAGCATCACGACAAATCACTTGCCGTTGAGGTCATTAATTGTAAAGGGAATAATTGTTTTCAATCAGGAGAACATGAAGAGGCAATGAAATTTTACCGGGAAGCAGAGGAGAAAGTTAAATTAATAGATAACCTTTACCTCGCTACCAAGATTCAAAATAATATTGCCAACATCCTGGTGAATACCGGCAAACCGGAAGAAGCTTTACCACTTTACAGAAAAGCGCTTTTACAATACAAGGAGCTCAATTACCCGCTTGATGAGCTTTTGGTACTTTACAACATAGGAAGACAGTTTCGCGCTGCCGATATGCCCGATTCTTCGCTCTATTATGCAAACAAATGCCTGGAACTCGGGCTTAAAGTTCACAGTCTGGAAGATGTCACTTACGCTTATTCAGCGCTGAGGGAAACGTACAAGATGAAAGGGGATTATGAAAAAGCATTGGAATTCAGTGAATTGATGCACATTTACAAGGACAGTTTGCAGATGAATGCCAACGAAGCTTTGATCACAAGGCTTGAAACCGATTATGCTTTAAAGATGAATAAGCAGATCATTGAATGGCAACAAAGAAAACTGAACCGTACAAAGAGAAGAACAACGATTGCCATTCTCGCCCTTTTCGGAGCTTTGGGACTAATTGTTCTCGGAGCTTTCTACTATCGAAAATCACGAAAACTGAACAAGGCCCTAAAAAAGTCAAATGCCGAAATTTTGGAGCAAAACCAAACGATAGACAAGGCACTGAACGAAAAAGAAGTTCTTTTGAAGGAAGTTCACCACCGGGTAAAGAACAGTTTGCAGATCATTTCCAGTTTGCTCAACCTGCAGGAGTCACAATTAACTGATGTTACAGCTATTGAAGCCCTAAGAAACAGTAAAACAAGGATCCAGACTATTGCGCTGATGCACCAGAGTTTGTACCAAAAAGACGCCGACCTTGGAAAGGTGAACAGTTCAGAATATTTGAAAAACATTTTGGAACTGCAACTGGAGGCGCTTTCAAGTAAAGCAAGCGCTCCGGAAACAAAGACACAATTTGTTCAACAGGAACTAAGTATAGATCAGGCTGTACCTCTTGGACTAATTGCCTCCGAGATCATAAACAATGCGCTTAAACATGCCTACCAGCACGTTGAAAAACCCAAAATGACCTTGACTTCCCAAGTGATTAACAGCAATTTTGAATTACAAATTTCAGACAACGGGAAAGGATTTGAAAGTGAAGATTTCCGGAACCATTTCTCGCTCGGTTTAGAGATTGTTGAGGCATTAACTGACCAACTTCATGGATCGATGGAGTGTCAATCGGGTTCAACCGGAACAACATTTACTTTTTTATTTCCGATAGAATAAATTCACTGAATAGATTTCAAGTACTTTTGTTCCGATGCAAGACAAAAAAGCGCTTCGAAGGTTAACAGTCCTCCTTATTATTTCCATGGTTTTTTGGGGATTGAGCTGGCCCTCCAATAAAACATTAAAAACTTTTGGCGATCCGTTTACACTGGGCTTCATCCGTTATATCCTGGTAATTGTAAGTTTAGTGCCACTTCTGCTTTTCATGAAAGTAAAATTCAGGATCAGCAGACTGGGAATCCTTTTCGTGGTGATTTCCGGCTTGTTGATGTCGGTGTACAATTACACTTTTTTACAGGGCCTACAGGAAGGAAATGCGGGTGCGGGAGGAATATTGGTAACCACTCTTAACCCCATCATGGCTTACACACTCGGATTATTATTGGCGTGGCGCAAACCAAAAACAAATGAAACCATAGGAATTGTGCTGGGAACAATTGCCGGAATCGTTTTACTTCAACTTTGGAACAACCTCAATATTCTTTCGAACATAGGTAACGCGTTATTCCTTGCGAGCGCTTTATTATGGTCTATCATGAGTAAGTTCTCTTCCCGGTCAAAGGAATTTGGAAACCCACTTGCCTTCACGTGGTGGATGTATGTGGTAACTTTACTTGCAATCACACCTTTTGTTGATTTCAATGCGGTGAATACGCTAATGCACAGCACTGACTTCAAATTCTGGGGCAACCTGCTTTTCGGAAGTGTGATCGTCACCAGTTTTGCAACAACTATGTATTTCTATGCCACATCACAAATCGGTGCTGAACGCGCAAGTAGTTTCATTTTTACCGTTCCGCTGTGCGCCGGACTTTCAGCCTACTTCATTGTTGGAGAAGAATTGAAATGGTATACCATTGTAGGCGGATGTTTGGGAATTGCAGCGGTGTATGTGTTGAACAGGAAAGTGAAGTCAAACTGATTCTAAGCACTAATTGTCTTAAAATCACTACTTTTACCTCAACACACATACTACTACATAAAGTCTTTATGACCCAGCAACTGATAATTCTGATCTGTGCTTTGCTGCCAATTGTTTTCTTATTGGTAGTAAATCGTGTACTATTTCGCGAATTTTTCCTGGATCTCAGACTTGGGCGGATTCTTCATTACTTTGCTGTTTTTCTGTTCGGTTTTTCGCTTCATACGAATGATCTGTCTGATATAAAGCAGGTCAGTTCGGAAACATGGCTGGAAATGGCAAATTTCTTTTTGGCCCTGACTTATGCAGCTGTGTTTGCTATTGCGACAAACAACGAAGAGGACCTGGAAATTGATAAGATTTCGAATAAAAGCCGGCCACTGGTAAAAGAAAGCGTACCACTTACCACTTACCGCATGATTTCCAGGTTAAGTTTAATTGTGTCTATTCTGCTTTCTGCAGTAATTGGAATACATTACTTTCTTACTATCCTTGGTCTTTCGCTCGTTTACTATATTTATTCCTGTAAGCCGTTTAAATTAAAACGCTTCGTTTTCCTGGCAAAGTTGCTCATTGGGGTTAACACACTTATTTCTGCCTACTGCGGGTTTCTGACGGCGAATGGAAAAGTGAATGAATTCCCGCTTTTCTGGATCGTCTTCATTCTTATTCCTATTTCGCTAATGGCAAATTTTGTAGATCTGAAAGATCTTGAAGGTGACAGGCATGCCGGAATTAAAACGATTCCTGTTTTATGGGGAAATAAGGTCGCTAAAAATTTACTGGCAATTTTCACTATTTCTGCGTATTCGATGGTATTTGTTTACTTCCAGACAAATTGGATTTCCTGCCTGCTCGTTCTGCTGTGTGCGGTTCATGTGCTGTTGTTATTTCGAAAACCATACAATGAAAAACCACTTTTTCTGCTTCACAACAGCCTTTTTCTCGGGCTTATTTCACTCATCATTTTGAAAAACAATTGGTAAAAATACACTCGACATATCTTCTGATCGTTTGGGTGATTATCAGTTTGTTCAACACAGCATCTGCGCAAGTGGATGACCAGGCGCTAACTGCTTCAATAGCTAAAGCGCGGAAATTCTTAGAAACGCACCAGTACGAAAACGGAACCTTTCAGGATTCCACGAAAGTACTGTTTAATGTTTGGGAAACCATTCTTGTGTGCGATGCACTCCTCGATGATCCAAAGAAAAACGACAGCATCTTTCAACATGGTTTAAGCTGGTTGAAAACGGTTGAAAATGCGCAAGGAATTATTTGTCACAATGCAACTTGTGCTTCGTCTTACTGTATTGAAACGAGTTCGCTTTACCTGCAATTATTGCACCGCGTAAATCCTGAAACCGATTTCACAAAACAACTTGCAGTAATCTCTCAAATGCAGGAAAAAAGCGGTCGTTGGGCAATCGGAAATCCGGATGTAATCTACGAAGTTTACTTTCCTTCTGTTACGGGATTTGCTGTGAATTTATTCGAATCAGTTCATTACGGGAATTACGAAAAAAAAACAGCGTTAAACTATATTGCTCAACAGCAATTGAGACTTGGTTCTTGGGGGAAAACCTGGGAGTATTATGACTCACCCGGATATGCCCTTTGGCAATGCGTTCCTGCATTGAAAAGTGACTCCATTTATGCCACGCAACTCGCGAAAGCAAAGTCGTTCATTTTGGATACACAACTCGAGAATGGAAGTTGGGATTTCTCCACCGACAATGTCGGCAATCATATTTCCACAGAATTGCATACGGCATTTATGCTGCAGGTATTGGGAAATGAGACAGATGAAAATTCGAGACCGGCGGTTGAAAGAGGGCTCAATTTTCTTCTTGCAAGTCAGAAACAAAACGGTTGCTGGGACGGAGGTCTATTTCCTATTCCAAATCAACGGTACAGGAAGAATGAATACCTGATTGCAACTGCTTTAGCATATAAAGCAATGTTACTGTATCAACACCATCTGGGCAATGAATAAATTGTTGATATACATACTGTTGTTGTGTTGTTGTTCTTGCGGTTTAAAGAAAAATCAAGAGGTTGTTCAATCACTTGCGCATATTTCACCCGATGACCAGGTGTATATTCTGACAGTATTCCCTTCATCCTATACAGACACTACAACCGCTGTTTTGAGTTTGCTTGTATTGAGTTCCAACCATCAGAACACACACAGCCTGTTAACGTATTCTACCGAGGTAACGCCCAATAACACCAATGAGAAGATTCTCAGTTTTTACGCTGATTCAATAGAAGAACTGAATCAAACACGTTTTCCGATCTTATTCGCAACTGTTTTGAATGACAGTATCAATGACGCTATTCAATGGATTGTCGGAAAACAAAAACTCGTATTTCACGGAAAAAACTCAGAAAATGAAATCAACTGGGAACTGAAGCACAACGAAAAAGAAGCATATGTTCGATTGAAACACAATAATGACACGATGATTACCGCTTTCGAGCCGATACCTACCAAGTTTGCCGATAGAAATGCCGGTATAGAAAACGGGGAGTATATTGCTTTTCTTAGCATCGTGAAGAATGCCGGTTTCCTTTTTGATCGCACCAAAAGTTCATATTACTGGTTCGATACAAGAACAGAAGATGGCCAACATTTCAGTCTTTTCGTTGCCCGGGATGATTTGGACGAAATTCATGTCCTTTACAATACATTCCCTTACGGAGGAAAACCAATACTTGCAGAAAATGAAATTTATTGGGAAACCTCTGCAAAAACAAAGCAAGCTTCTATTCTTTTTCCCAGGGAAACAAGCAAACTAAGATTCTTTCGCGCTGAAAACACACAATTAATAAACGACGAACTCCAGATTGGCAAAGGAGTAATGTATCAATTGTAACATTATGAAACGATTCCAGGAACTATTTAAAAAAATTGTTGACACCATAGAAGGAAACACATTGCCGTTAAAACGCTACCTGTTTTTATTCCTGGCTATCCTGAGCGTTCGTTTATGCCTGGAATTTTTTTCCAATCAACGATTATTCAGGGCTGAAGATGCTATACATATTGGGCTGTGGTTCACCTTTATTGTTGGTGCATTCATGATTCAGCTGCATTTATTTTCTGGAGAGAAAATCGAGAAAATAGTCCGATTGGTAGTTTGCTGTTTTTCGATTGCGCTTACTGCACCAATTATTGATCTCATTGTTTCTCAGGGCAAGCTTTCCAAGATGAATTACCTGGCCATTAATTCTTTCTCGGATATTGCATACTCTTACATTACAATTGGCGGAGCCAGCTTAAGCCGTGGGGCAACTCTGGGAATCAGGATTGAAATTGTTTTGCTGGTATTTGCCAGTTTCAATTATGTATACGCTAAAACCGGGAAGATTTTCAAATCCCTCTTAGGAACATTATGCATTTATACGGTGCTTTTTCTTTCGGGTGCTCTTCCGTTTTTCCTGGGGAAAATCAACGATTTACTGCATTTGAGTTATGCTCCCGACGATAAGTCGTCCATTTACCTATTGTTTACGCTCGATATGTTCTTTTTACTTTTCATTGTTTACCGTTTCAAACGCAAATATGTTTCCTTTAACATTACCTGGCAGGCTATCATTCGACTGCTTGTGGCAATAGCATTAGTTACTTATGGAGGTTGGCTTGCAATTGAAAATTATCCGATGAACTGGAAGCTGGATCCGACCACACTTTATTATTTCCCTTTACTGATTATTCTGATTGTAACATTATGGATCTATGATCATTTCGGTCGTAACAATCGATTTAACGGCAATCAATTTGCTTTGCAAAACGGCCTGTTTCTGGTACTTCTGAGTACAAGCGCATGTATTTCGTTTTATACTTGTTTTGCAACACTCATCGTTTGGGGACTACTGTTCGTACTCTTTGAAAAACCTCTTCGTTTTAAGCAAATTCCCTTGTTATCCGCTCTTTTTCAAGCCGGTGTTTCAGTGGGATTTCTATTCGTTGGATTTTTAACCTTTGGGGCTCCTCTTATTGGATTCCCAACTTTACTACTATTTTTAGCTTTATTAATCTCATTTTCAATACATTTGACGATTGAATACCTGCTGAAGCCAAAAACAACTAATTTTTGACAATGAAAACACTACTACACTACAGGGTTCAATTACTCTTTTTATTTTTTGTAATTCCGACATTCCCATCCTTTAGTCAAACTACCATTTGGTCAGACAATTTCAACAATGGATGTGCATCCAATTGCCTTGCGACAACCTGGAATGGCTGGACTATTCTCGACAACGACGGAGGGACAACCGGCGGTGATCCTAACAATTGGTTTATCAGTTGCGCAGAAGAAGGAATTACACCTCCGGGTTGTGGATCCAGTTGTATAGGTGATGCAAGTTTACACATAGGTGCCAACGCTGCAGCCGGTGGGGATATGGGGGCCAGCTATAATGAAACAGGCGCAATCAATGCAACTTATAGAACTGCAGTTTCTCCAACCATCAATACTTCGGCTTATGCAGGAACAATTACGCTGACCTTCGATTTCATTGCTTTTGGAAGTGCCGCTTGTTCAGATGATAGACTTCAACTTCGATTAAGTACCGACAACGGGGCTACCTGGCCGGCAGGACTTCAATATTGTTTAACAAGCGTTTGTTGTGGAGCCTGTAATGGTTATAGCCAGGGGCAATGGACAACCTATTCATTGGTTTTACCGGCATCGTTCAGCAGTAATCCCAACGTACGAATCGGATTCAACTGGAGAAACAACGGTAACGGATCCGGAACTGATCCATCCGCTGCAATAGATGACATACGTGTAACCACACCAACGCCAATGGCAGTTGATCTGTTAAGTTTTAAAGCTGAAACCAAAGCCAATAATACTGGAACCGAACTTAGCTGGAAGGTTGATAACGAAAAGGATTTCTCGAGATATGAACTGGAACGTTCTTCTGATGGAAATACGTTTTCAAAAATTTACACGAAACAGGGGAATTGTACGGGGAATGATCCTTGTACTTATACGCACACTGATATCGCACATCAATCCATGGTTTATTATCGCCTTAAAATGATTGACAAAGATGAGCATTACCGATACTCTAACGTAATTTCAATTGATCCCGCAATATCCACATCGAGCAATTATACACTTCTTTCGTGTTTTGGAGGAGACAATGAAATTGAAGTGAAATTGAATTCGAAAAAGAAGACAACGGCCAATTTTGTTGTATATAATATAGCTGGTAACGAGGTTGTTTCACGAAAAGATGTGACTATAAAAGAAGGAAACAATACCACAACAATCAATGCTGCAAAACTTCCAAAAGGAGTTTATCTTCTTAAGATCTATATGAAAGATGATAAGGTGTTGAGTGCGAAAGTTATAATGTAAACTCCTGTAAATTAAAGTATCCATCTTCAGGTAATGGAAAGGTATCCTGATTCGATCAGTCTGTCGTAGTAATTGGTTTACCTTTTTCAATTATAGCCTTCAAAACATCAATCGGGTCGTAATTCAGAATTCGTTTAGTGATAAACCGAAAACTGTAATACTCACCTTCAGCCCTGCCGTTTATTTCCCAAACGGTTTGGTGATTGATCTTACTCCATGTATTTCTAACTGCGGTGATGGTGTCTATTGGAAATTTCTTGTCCTCCTTCTTTGAATCAGCATAAAGAAACTCCCGGTCGAAATATAGGGTTGGTTTATTTGGAAAGAACAAAAGGTTTAATCCAAATACAAACGGTCGTTTACTCAATTGAATTCTTTCCATGTATTATAGCAACTAAAAATCCCCCGATACTTCGCAGAACCGGGGGATTGTATTTTAATCAGTAAGAGTCTTAGCTTTGTAGAGCGTCTACTTCTTCCTGGTTTGCAACAATTACTTTGTTGAAACGACGTACACCTGTACCTGCAGGGATCAAGTGACCAACGATTACGTTTTCTTTCAAACCTAATAAATGATCTTCTTTTCCTGAGATTGCAGCCTCGTTCAATACTTTCGTTGTTTCCTGGAAGGAAGCAGCTGAGATAAACGATTGTGTCTGCAATGATGCACGTGTAATACCCTGAAGTAATGGTGTTGATGTTGCAGGAACTGCATCACGAGACTCGATCAGCTTCTTATCAGCACGCTTCAACTGTGAATTCTCGTCACGTAACTTACGCGCTGTAACAATTTGTCCGTTGCGTAATTCACTAGAGTCTCCGGAGTCAACTACCACTTTCATTCCGTAGATCGCATCGTTTTCTTCCATGAAGTCTGCTTTGTGAACAGATTGTCCTTCAAGGAAACGTGTATCTCCGGCATCGATAATCTCTACTTTCAACATCATCTGACGAACGATAACCTCGAAGTGTTTGTCGTTGATCTTCACCCCTTGCAGACGGTAAACCTCCTGGATCTCATTTACAATGTACTCTTGTACTTTTGTAGGACCCTGGATGTTAAGAATGTCATTCGGAGTAGTTGCACCATCAGACAATGGCTGACCAGCACGAACGAAATCGTTTTCCTGTACAAGGATATGCTTAGAAAGCGGAACCAAATACTTGCGAACATCACCAGCTTTAGACGTTACCTGAACCTCACGGTTACCGCGCTTGATCTTACCGAACTCAACGATACCGTCGATTTCAGAAACCACAGCAGGGTTTGATGGGTTACGTGCTTCGAATAATTCCGTTACACGTGGAAGACCTCCTGTGATATCCCCGGTTTTACCGGCAACACGTGGAATCTTAACCAAAATAACTCCTAATTCAACTTTATCACCTTCATTTACAGAAATGTGAGAGTCAACAGGAATGTTGTACTCACGCAATACTTCTTTCGTTTTAGGATCAATAACGTGAATTGCAGGGTTTTTCTTCTTATCACGAGATTCGATGATCACTTTTTCAGTAAATCCTGTTTGCTCATCGACTTCTTCACGGTAAGTAACACCGTCAATAATATTTTCAAATACTACCTTACCTGAAACCTCAGAAATGATCACCGCATTGTACGGGTCCCACTTACAGATAATATCACCTTTCTTCACAGAGATGTTGTTGTCGATCAACATTTCAGCACCGTAAGGGATATTCGAAGTCATTAAGATAACTCCGGTCTTAGGATCAGTAATTTTCAATTCAGCAGAACGACCAACTACGATAGTTTTTACTTCACCATCAGACCCTTTACGAGTGATAGTACGTAATTCATCGATTTCCAGCTTACCAGCTGCTTTTGCTTTCAAGTCAGACTCATCAGCAATGTTAGATGCAGTACCCCCAACGTGGAATGTACGTAGTGTAAGCTGTGTTCCAGGTTCCCCGATCGACTGAGCTGCGATAACACCAACTGCATCACCTTCCTGTGCAGGTCTGTGAGTAGAAAGGTTACGTCCGTAACACTTAGAACAAACTCCACGACGCATTTCACAAGTCAATACAGAACGGATCTCAACTTCTTCAATTCCTGCCTTTTCGATTGATTCAGCAACATTCTCAGAAATCAATTCACCGGCTGCAACGATCAAATTATCAGATTCCGGTTCGTAGATATCATGAACCGATGTTCTACCCAAAATACGATCGTACAATGGTTCAACAACATCATCATTTTTCTTCAATGCAGTTGCAACTAATCCGCGTAACGTTCCACAATCATCGATATTGATAACAACATCCTGGGCAACGTCAACCAAACGACGAGTAAGGTAACCCGCATCCGCCGTCTTCAATGCCGTATCGGCCAAACCTTTACGAGCACCGTGAGTTGAGATAAAGTACTCAAGGATCGAAAGACCTTCCTTAAAGTTAGAAAGGATCGGGTTTTCGATAATTTCCTGTGCAGAAGCTCCGGATTTTTGCGGTTTCGCCATCAATCCACGCATTCCTGAAAGCTGACGAATCTGCTCCTTAGAACCACGTGCTCCTGAGTCGAACATCATGTAGATAGAGTTGAATCCCTGATCATCGTTTTTCAACTGATCCATCAACGTATTCGTCAAGCGAGAATTCGTATGCGTCCAAATGTCAATGATCTGGTTGTAACGCTCGTTATTCGTGATAAGACCCATGTTGTAGTTGGCCATTACCTCTTTCACTTCGTTCTCAGCTTTCGCTACCAATGTTTCTTTTTCCTTAGGAATGATAATGTGATCCAGGTTGAAGGACAAACCTCCACGGAACGCCATTCCATATCCTAATTCTTTGATATCATCAAGGAACTTAGCTGTTTTAGCTGTTCCACAGATTTTCAATACGTGACCAATAATATCGCGAAGCGCTTTCTTAGTCAATACATCATTAATGAATCCTACTTCACGCGGAACAACTTCGTTGAACAATACGCGACCACATGTAGTTTCAATCATCATTAACGTTGGAACACCCTCTTCGTTCAAATCATACGATTTTACTTTGATAGGTGCATGAAGATCCAATTTACCTTCATTGTGCGCAATGATCACTTCCTGCGGTGAGTAGAAAATACTTCCTTCCCCGTTTACCTTATGGTCGGCAGTGGAAGTACGCATTTTTGTGATATAATACAGACCCAAAACCATGTCCTGAGAAGGTACCGCAATCGGTGCTCCATTCGCAGGGTTCAAAATGTTATGAGAAGCAAGCATCAACAATTGTGCTTCCAAAATTGCAGCGTTACCTAATGGTAAGTGAACCGCCATCTGGTCACCATCGAAATCGGCGTTGAATGCCGTAGTTACCAATGGGTGAAGACGAATTGCTTTTCCTTCGATCAATTTCGGCTGGAATGCCTGGATACCCAAACGGTGAAGCGTAGGAGCACGGTTAAGTAATACCGGGTGACCTTTCAATACGCTTTCAAGGATATCCCAAACAACCGGCTCTTTGCGGTCAACGATTTTCTTCGCTGATTTAACCGTTTTCACGATTCCACGCTCGATCATCTTACGGATAATGAACGGCTTGTACAACTCGGCAGCCATATCTTTCGGTAAACCACACTCGTGTAATTTCAAGTCTGGTCCAACAACGATTACTGAACGCGCAGAGTAGTCAACACGTTTTCCTAATAAGTTTTGACGGAAACGTCCTTGTTTTCCTTTCAATGAATCAGAAAGGGATTTCAACGGACGATTTGATTCTGTTTTAACTGCAGAAGCTTTACGAGAGTTGTCGAACAATGAGTCAACAGCCTCTTGCAACATACGCTTCTCGTTACGCAAGATTACTTCCGGAGCTTTGATCTCGATCAAACGCTTCAAACGGTTGTTACGGATAATTACACGACGGTAAAGGTCGTTCAAATCCGATGTTGCGAAACGTCCACCATCCAGTGGAACTAACGGACGCAATTCCGGTGGAATAACAGGAACAACTTTTACGATCATCCACTCAGGACGGTTATCGATACGTGTTTGCGAATCACGCATAGATTCAACAACCTGCAAACGCTTCAATGCTTCGTGCTTACGCTGAACTGAAGTTTCAGTGTTTGCCTGGTGACGTAAGTTGTAAGACAGTTCTTCAAGGTTCAAACGACGTAACAAGTCGTAAAGCGCCTCAGCCCCCATCTTAGCGATGAATTTGTTCGGATCTGTATCTTCCAAATACTGGTTTTCTTTCGGAAGTGTATCCAAAATATCCAGGTATTCTTCTTCCGTTAAGAAATCTTTCTCAGACAAAGATGAACCATCAAGGTTAGTAGCGATACCCGTTTGGATAACTACATAACGCTCGTAGTAAATAATTTGGTCCAACTTCTTTGTAGGAAGTCCTAACAAATAACCGATTTTGTTCGGCAATGAACGGAAGTACCAGATGTGTGCAACAGGAACAACAAGAGAAATGTGTCCCATACGCTCACGACGTACTTTCTTTTCAGTTACCTCAACACCACAACGGTCACATACGATTCCTTTGTAACGGATACGCTTGTACTTACCACAGTGGCATTCGTAGTCTTTCACCGGCCCGAAGATTCGTTCACAGAACAAACCATCTCTTTCCGGCTTATACGTACGGTAATTAATTGTTTCAGGCTTGAGTACCTCACCACTTGATTGCTCAAGGATCACCTCAGGAGAAGCCAACGAGATCGTAATCTTGTTGAAGCTGCTTTGTTTTTTCGGTGTTTCTTTTCTAAAAGCCATTGTATTTTTTTCTTTATTGAATTCTACAAAAATCGTTTAATCGTGAGCTTAGTCCATTGACACATTCAATCCAAGACCTCTCAATTCATGCAACAATACGTTGAATGATTCAGGAATTCCCGGTTCAGGAATGTTATCACCTTTAACTATAGCTTCGTATGCTTTTGCTCTACCCATTACGTCATCCGACTTAACAGTCAGGATTTCCTGAAGGATATTAGCAGCACCGAATGCTTCAAGAGCCCAAACCTCCATCTCACCGAAACGCTGACCTCCGAACTGTGCTTTACCACCTAGAGGCTGCTGCGTGATCAATGAGTATGGTCCGATTGAACGAGCATGCATTTTGTCATCAACCATGTGAGAAAGTTTCAACATGTAGATAACTCCAACAGTTGCAGGTTGGTGGAAACGATCTCCCGTTCCTCCATCGTACAAGTAAGTTTTACCTGAACGTGGAACACCTGCTTTATCAGTCCATTCGTTAATTTGCTCCGGTTTAGCACCGTCGAAGATCGGAGTTGCGAATTTCACACCCAATTTCTCACCTGCCCAACCAAGTACAGTTTCATAAATCTGACCCAAGTTCATACGAGATGGTACCCCTAGTGGATTCAATACGATATCTACCGGTGTTCCGTCTTCTAAGAATGGCATATCTTCCTGACGAACGATATTTGCAACGATACCTTTGTTACCGTGACGTCCTGCCATCTTATCACCCACTTTCAACTTACGTTTCTGAGCAACATAAACTTTCGCCATTTTCACGATTCCTGCAGGAAGTTCATCTCCTACTGAAATGTGGAACTTCTTACGTTTGTATGCTCCAAGTAAATCGTTAGCCTTGATCGTAAAGTTGTGTAGAACTCGGCTGATCAATGCATTCACGTGAGCATCAGCTGTCCAACCTGTAGGGTTCACGATTGTGTAATCGATAGCCAACAAGTTTTTAGCTGCGAACTTTTGTCCTTTCTTAATGATCTCTTCTTTGAAGTTGTTGAATACACCAGCTGATTTGTGCTCTCCTAAGATCGTCATCAATTTATCAGCTAATTTCTCCTTCAACTCAGCGTAATCTTTGTCGTATTCCGTGTCAAGAACTTCCAATACAGGCTTATCCTGAGCTTTAGACTTACGATCCTTGATAGCGCGAGAGAACAATTTTTTCTCAATAACAACTCCGCGAAGTGATGGACCAGCTTTCAAAGAAGCATCTTTCACATCACCTGCTTTATCACCAAAGATTGCACGTAATAATTTTTCTTCCGGAGAAGGATCTGTTTCACCTTTCGGAGTGATCTTACCAATAAGGATATCACCTTCTTTGATCTCAGCACCGATACGGATCAATCCGTTCTCATCCAAATCTTTAGTAGCTTCTTCAGAAACGTTTGGAATATCAGAAGTCAATTCTTCCATACCACGCTTCGTGTCACGTACCTCAAGTGCGTATTCATCAATGTGGATAGAAGTAAAGATATCGTCACGAACAACTTTCTCAGAAATTACGATCGCATCCTCGAAGTTGTAACCTTTCCAAGGCATGAATGCCACTTTAAGGTTTTGTCCAAGTGCCAATTCACCTCCCTGCGTTGCGTAACCTTCACAAAGTACTTGTCCTTTCTCAACTTTATCACCTTTGCGAACAATAGGCTTCAAGTTGATCGTTGTACTTTGGTTTGTCTTTTGGAATTTCGTCAACGGGTAACGGATTACCTCGCTTTCGAAGCTTACCAATTTATCTTCAGATGTCCAGTCGTAACGAATTACGATTTCGTTAGCATCTACATACTCAACAGTTCCAGGACCTTCAGCATTGATCAATACACGTGAATCACGTGCAACCAATTGCTCGATTCCTGTTCCAACGATTGGCGAATGCGGTTTCAATAACGGCACTGCCTGGCGCTGCATGTTAGATCCCATCAGGGCACGGTTGGCATCATCATGCTCTAAGAAAGGAATAGAAGATGCTGCGATAGATGCAATCTGGTTAGCACCTACGTCCATCAAATTCAATTCTTTCGGTTGAACAACAGGGAAATCACCTTCGTAACGGGCTTTTACAACCTCAGAAAGGAAATTACCTTTATCATCAACCACGGCATTTGCCTGAGCGATCATTTTACCATCTTCTTCTTCAGCCGACAAGTAAATTGGTTCAGAAGTAATATCAACTTTACCAGCGTTTACTGAGCGGTATGGAGTTTCGATGAATCCTAGTTTATTCACTTTCGCGAATACACAAAGAGATGAAATCAAACCAATGTTCGGTCCTTCCGGAGTTTCGATAGTACACAAACGACCGTAGTGCGTGTAGTGAACGTCACGAACCTCGAAACCAGCTCTTTCACGAGAAAGTCCACCAGGTCCTAGTGCAGACAAACGACGCTTGTTCGTTAATTCCGAAAGCGGGTTGGTCTGATCCATGAACTGAGACAACTGGTTTGTTCCGAAGAACGAGTTGATTACAGACGAAAGTGTTTTCGCGTTAATCAAATCGATCGGAGTAAATACCTCGTTATCACGAACGTTCATACGCTCACGAATAGTACGGGCCATACGAGCCAATCCAACTCCGAACTGAGAGTACAACTGCTCACCTACCGTACGTACACGACGGTTTGATAAGTGGTCGATATCATCCACATCAGCTTTAGAGTTGATCAATTCGATCAGGTACTTGATGATAGAAAGCATATCGTTTTTCGTCAATACGCGTGACTCTTCACCATCAGTTACATTCAATTTCTTATTCATTCTGTAACGCCCTACTTCACCTAAGTCGTAACGTGCGTCAGAGAAGAACAATTTTTCGAATACTCCTTTTGCAGTTTCATAATCTGGTGGTTCAGCGTTACGCAACTGGCGGTAGATGTGCTCTACTGCTTCTTTTTCAGAGTTCGAAGTATCTTTTTGAAGTGTATTGTAAATGATCGTGTAATCTGCAGTATTTGCATCTTCTTTATGGAAGATCACCGTTTTCACTCCTGCATCTACAATCAGGTCGATATGGTGGTCTTCTAAAATTGTTTCACGATCTAAAATAACCTCATTACGTTCGATAGATACTACCTCACCTGTATCTTCATCTCCAAAGTCCTCAATCCAAGACTTCAATACACGTGCAGCTAATCTTCTACCAACGCATTTTTTCAATGCTGCTTTATTTGCCTTTACTTCATCAGCAAGGCCGAATATTTCAAGAATGTCTTTATCTGTTTCGTAACCGATCGCGCGGAACAAAGTTGTAACAGGCAACTTTTTCTTACGGTCGATATACGCATACATAACACTGTTAATGTCTGTTGCAAATTCGATCCAAGACCCTTTAAAAGGGATGACACGTGCAGAGTACAATTTTGTACCGTTAGCGTGACGGCTTTGACCGAAGAACACACCCGGAGAACGGTGAAGCTGAGAAACGATAACACGCTCAGCACCGTTGATCACGAAAGAACCTTTCGGCGTCATGTACGGGATAGTTCCCAGGTACACGTCTTGCACGATTGTTTCAAAATCTTCGTGTTCAGGATCTGTACAGTATAATTTCAGTTTTGCTTTAAGTGGAACTGAATAAGTCAAACCACGTTCGATACACTCATCAATTGTATAGCGCGGGGGGTCGATGAAATAATCAAGGAACTCCAACACGAATTGGTTACGTGTATCAGTAATTGGGAAGTTTTCCGCAAATACCTTGTACAATCCTTCACTTTCTCGGTTTTCAGGAGTTGTTTCCAACTGGAAGAACTCTTGGAAGGATTTAAGCTGGATATCCAGAAAGTCTGGATAAGCGAACTGATTTTTGCTTGAAGCAAAATTAATTCTTGTAGATGTATTGCTTGTTGTTGCCAAGGCGAAAAAATTTTAATTCAAAAAGGACTTTAAATTTGGCTTATAGCCGAAAACAGGACAAGGCACCCGCCTGAGGCGGACACCTTTCCTGTAATAATAAGTAATAAATTACTTGATCTCTACTTCAGCACCTGCTTCTTCAAGCTGTGTTTTCAAAGCAGCTGCTTCGTCTTTAGAAACTGCTTCTTTCAAAGTTGCAGGAGCTCCATCAACGATATCTTTAGATTCTTTCAATCCGTTACCAGTAAGTTCCTTAACCAACTTAACTACTGCAAGTTTGTTAGCACCACCTGATTTCAAGATTACATCGAATTCAGTTTTCTCAGCAGCAGCTTCACCACCACCAGCAGCAGCACCACCAGCTACCATTACTGGAGCAGCAGCAGCAGGCTCGATACCGTATTCGTCTTTCATGATTGTAGCTAGTTCGTTTACTTCTTTAACTGTCAAGTTTACTAGCGTTTCTGCGATTTGTTTTAAATCAGCCATTTTTATAAATTTTAAAAAAGGTTCTTAAATAATTTTTGTTGTGCCTTTCAGGCATTATGCTCTTTCTTCGAGCGTTTTAAGGATTCCAGCAAGTTTGTTACCACCACTTTGTAAGCCAGAAAGTACATTCTTAGCAGGGCTTTGTAACAATCCGATGATTTCACCAAGCAATTCTTCACGAGATTTCAATGACTCAAGTGCATCCAATTGGTTATCACCAATAAATACTGCTTCGTCAATGTAAGCTCCTTTAAGAAGGGGTTTATCATTTTTCTTGCGGAATTCTTTAATTAATTTAGCCGGTACGTTACCAACTTCAGCAAAAAGGATAGATGTAGGACCAGCCAAAACTTCCGGCAATTGTCCGTAATTCTTTCCTTCAACGCGTTCCATCGCTTTTGCAAGCAAAGTATTCTTAACTACACGTAGTTCGATACCTGCCTGGAAACATCTGCGACGTAACTGGTTGATTGTTTCTACTGTTAAATCAGCCGTATCTGCTAAATAGAAGATATTTGCTTTAGATAAATCCGAAGCAAGATCTTCAATGTACTGTGCTTTTTGATCTTTATTCATACTTCAAGATATTAAGCTACTACAGATTTAGCATCAATTTGGATACTTGGAGACATAGTCGAGCTAATGAAGATAGACTTGATATAAGTCCCCTTCGCTGCTGACGGCTTCAATTTGATCAATTGTTGGATCAATTCAAATGCGTTGTCACGAATTTTGTCTCCTTCGAAACTTACTTTCGCGATTCCACTGTGAATGTTTCCGTACTTGTCAACTTTAAAGTCGATCTTACCAGCTTTCACTTCTTCTACTGCTTTACCAACTTCCATTGTTACAGTACCTGTCTTAGGGTTTGGCATCAATCCACGAGGTCCCAAAACGCGACCTAATGCACCAACTTTACCCATAACAGACGGCATTGTAATAATAACGTCGATATCTGTCCAACCACCTTTGATTTTGTCGATGAATTCGTCCAATCCAACAAACTCGGCACCTGCTGCTTTCGCCTCAGCTTCTTTGTCAGGAGTACAAAGTACAAGTACACGTACATCCTTTCCAGTTCCGTGAGGAAGAGCTACAGTACCACGAACCATTTGATTCGCTTTACGTGGATCAACTCCTAAACGCACAGAGATGTCAACAGAAGCATCAAACTTCGTTGTTGTAATGTTCTTAACCAAATCACAAGCTTCAGTCAAGGAGTACGTTTTAGTTAAATCGTATTTAGCTAAAACTTCTTTTCTTTTCTTTGAAATTCTACCCATGACTCTTGTTATTTAGTTGCCGGAGCTTCACCTCCTTTAACGGTTACACCCATACTACGTGCTGTTCCTGCAATCATAGACATTGCCGAATCAACTGTAAAACAGTTCATGTCAGGCATCTTATCTTCAGCAATCACACGGATTTGATCCCATGTCATTGACCCCACTTTACTCTTGTTAGGCTCAGAAGAACCTTTCTTAAGCTTAGTGCTTTCGATAATTTGTACTGCTGCTGGAGGAGTTTTGATGACGAAGTCAAAAGACTTGTCGCTGTAAACAGTGATCACACATGGTAATACCTTTCCTGGCTTATCCTGCGTACGAGCATTATACTGCTTGCAGAATTCCATAATGTTGACCCCTTTCGCACCAAGTGCGGGACCAACTGGAGGAGCTGGATTGGCTTGACCACCTTTGATCTGTAATTTGATCAATGCTGCTACTTCTTTAGCCATTGTTATTTAAATTATGCAGTCATAACGTGAGCGATTAATGGGAAGCTTTAATCATTAAACCCACTGCTGCGGTTAATACAAACTAATTAACCTTCTTTCTCAACTTGCATATAGCTAAGTTCGAGAAGGTTTTTACGTCCGAAGATTTTCACCATTACTTTCAATTTCTTTTTCTCTTCGTTGATCTCATCGATCACTCCTGAGAAGTTGTTGAATGGTCCGTCAATTACCTTAACAGATTCACCAACAACGAAAGGAATTTTCATTTCTTCTTCCGTTTCAGACAATTCGTCTACTTTTCCTAAAATTCTATTTACTTCTGAAAGACGCATCGGTTGAGGATCACCTCCTTTTTCAGCGCCAAGGAATCCGATAACATTCGGAATACCTTTAATTACGTGTGGAACCTCTCCCAAAAGGGCAGCTTCAATCAACACGTAACCCGGTAAATAAGCTTTTTCCTTAGATACTTTCTTTCCATTACGAATCTGGAAAACTTTCTCTGTAGGAATAAGTACCTGAGATACGAAATCGTCCAGTTTTAAACGCGAAATTTCAAGGTCAAGATATTCCTTCACCTTTTTTTCTTTACCGCTTACTGCACGAACTACGTACCAACGTTTTTTAATATCTCCCATCTTGTTTTACAAGAAAAATGAATAGATAAAACCAACAGCACCTTTCCAAGTGGCATTCGCATCCGGAGCGATACCGAATCCGGCATCCATCACAAATACTAACAATGCAAAGATTACAGAAGCAACAACCACAATCAGGGTATTGCTCTGCAATTCTTTCCAAGTAGGCCATGAAACGTTCTGAGTCATCTCAGTCACTGTTTCGCTAATATAATTTCTAAATTTTGACACGGCTAACCTTGTATTTATCAGCGCGGGCGGTAGGATTCGAACCCACGACCAATGGTTTTGGAGACCACTACTCTACCAACTGAGCTACACCCGCAAAAAATAGGGGAGTAAAGCTCCCCTATTCACTTATTTTTTAAGTGTTGGATTATCCAACGATCTCAGTAACCTGACCAGCACCTACTGTACGACCACCCTCACGGATAGCGAAACGTAGACCTTTATCCATAGCTACAGGAACGATCAACTTAACATTAATTGTTACGTTATCACCTGGCATAACCATCTCACGTCCGTCTGTCAAGAAAATCTCTCCAGTTACGTCAGTTGTACGGAAGTAGAACTGAGGACGGTATTTGTTATGGAATGGAGTGTGACGTCCACCTTCTTCTTTCTTCAATACATAGATCTCAGCTTTGAAGTCTTGGTGAGGCTTAACAGAACCTGGCTTACAGATAACCATTCCACGCTTGATTTGAGATTTCTCAATACCACGCAATAATAGACCTACGTTATCTCCAGCTTCTCCGCGATCCAAGATCTTACGGAACATCTCAACCCCAGTTACAGTAGAAGTCAATTTCTCTTCACCCATACCTAAGATCTCAACTGGATCTCCTGAGTTAATAACACCTGTTTCGATACGTCCTGTTGCTACTGTACCACGACCTGTAATCGTAAATACGTCTTCAACCGGCATCAAGAAGTGCTTATCAACATCACGTGGAGGCAATTCGATGTAAGTATCAACTGCATCCATCAATTCGTCAACTTTAGCAACCCACTGAGCTTCTCCGTTCAATGCTCCAAGAGCAGAACCTTGAATTACAGGAGCGTTGTCACCATCATAATCATAGAAAGACAACAATTCACGAACTTCCATTTCTACTAGCTCTAACAACTCAGCGTCATCAACCATATCCACTTTGTTCATGAATACAACTAGACGAGGAACACCAACTTGTTTTCCTAATAGGATGTGCTCACGAGTTTGAGGCATCGGTCCATCAGTAGCAGCAACTACAAGGATCGCTCCATCCATCTGTGCAGCTCCAGTAACCATGTTCTTTACGTAATCCGCGTGACCTGGACAGTCAACGTGTGCGTAGTGACGGTTAGCTGTTTCGTACTCGATGTGCGACGTGTTAATTGTAATACCACGCTCTTTTTCTTCTGGTGCGTTATCAATTGAAGAGAAATCACGAACGGCAGCTAATCCTTTAGCAGCCAATACGCTTGAAATAGCCGCAGTTAACGTAGTCTTACCGTGGTCAACGTGACCAATAGTACCAATGTTTACGTGCGGTTTGGAACGATTAAAACTTTCCTTAGCCATTTGTTTTATTTGTTACGTAGTTAATAAACCTTTATTCTTACTAATACAAAATTTCACCCATTAGAACCCAATGAGTGAACCTTCGCTTGTAGAGCCAATGACGAGATTTGAACTCGTGACCTCTTCCTTACCAAGGAAGCGCTCTACCCCTGAGCTACACCGGCTTGGTGCTCTCTTAGATCGTGTACCAGTTTTTTATTTGAGCGGGAGACGAGATTCGAACTCGCGACCCTCAGCTTGGAAGGCTGACGCTCTACCAACTGAGCTACTCCCGCTTATATTATAAATTGATGTAATGTCTGTGGGGATGGCTGGACTCGAACCAGCGATACCGTGAGGTGACAGATTTACAGTCTGCTGCAATAGCCACTATGCGACATCCCCATCAATTTCTGATGAGCCGGTGGAGGGATTCGAACCCCCGACCTGCTGATTACAAATCAGCTGCTCTAGCCAACTGAGCTACACCGGCAATTTTATCTTGGTAATACGATGTAAAAGAACGTTTTCTTTAGTGTTTTTCCCATTTGGGTTTGCAAATGTAGTAAACAAATGTATTCCTACAAACGTTTTGACAAAAAAAACACGAATATTTTCAAAAAAAAATGGAGGCAAAACCGCCCCCACTCTTTAATACATTCATTTACAGGACTAACCGGCAATCTTTCCTTTATGCTTTTTTACCTGAGTTTCCAAGGCACCAACACATAAATCTGCCGCCTCTTCAAAGGTCTTACATTGTTTTTTTGCAAATAACTCCCTTCCAGGTATCATAATTTTTATCTCAGCTATCTTATTTTCTTTTTCCGAATCCTTATCCAAACGCAGGAAAACCTCGCTCGAAATGATACTATCAAAGAATAGATGTAGTTTGTTCACTTTTTCTTCAACAAAATCCAACAGTTTCTTGTCTGCCTTAAAATGGATTGAATGAACCTTGATATCCATGACTGTTACTTTTTACGCCCACGCGGATGGGCTTGTGAATAAATCGAGTTAATTTGCGCAAACGAACTGTGCGTATAAACCTGAGTTGCCGACAAACTTGCATGACCCAAAAGCTCTTTCAAACTTTCCAGTCCTGCCCCATTATTCAATAAATGAGTAGCGAATGTATGCCGGAGAACATGCGGGCTCTTTTTCTGCACAGAGCTTACACTTCCAAGGTAATTATTTATTTTTCTATAAACAAACTTTGAAGATAATTTTCTGCCATCAAATTTGACCAGGAAAAACTCCGCGCTATCACCCTTGTTCGGTTTAATTAATCGATATTCATTTATAAGCTGCATCAGATCAGTACTAACAGGAATCAAACGCTCCTTATTCCTTTTTCCAAGCACTTTTATCCTCCCGTCCTGAATGTCTTTTTCTTTAAGATTTATTAGCTCACTTAAACGAATTCCAGTTTGATAAAACAATTCGAAAATGAGCTGATCACGTTTTCCGTCGTAATCTGAACTAAACAACTCCGTATGATCTGCAAGTTCAATTTCAGATTGCTTCACGAAATTAGGAAGGCGTTTTTCAACTTTAGGAGCTCTTACACGAAGCATCGGATTGATCTCGATCTTTTGTTCAGCGACCAGCCACTTAAAAAAAGAACGCAGACAGCTCAATTTCCGGGAAACGGTTCTATTGGTGTTTCCGGATTCTATTAGTTGTACGATCCAGCCGCGAATGACCTGATGCGTAATCTCCTTTAGCTCGGAATCTTTGGTGATTTCAGAAAACCCTATGAATTGATTCAAATCTTCTTCGTACGCCACAAGCGTGTGTTGAGAATAGCGCTTCTCGACCTCCAAATACGAAATGAAATTTTCAGTAACCATACAATGGTTAACGGTGGTTCTGGGGGAAAGGTTACAGTTGGAAGCTGGTTGTAAGAGCGAATTGTAATTCACCCCAACAGCCCCAACAAAAAAAGGGACCCATTGGATCCCTTTTCAAATATCTATTGAAATAGATTATGCTTCTTGCGACTTCATCTTTTGAGCGTAAGCAGCACGAATTTTACCTTGACGCAAAGTAACCGATGGTTTTTCGAATTCTTTACGACGACGCAATTCTTTCATAGTGTTCGTTTTGTCGAACTTCTTTTTGTACTTCTTAAGGGCTCTTTCGATGTTTTCGCCTTCTTTTACAGGAATGATTAACATATTCTATTTTAATTCTATTATTAGCTTAATTCACTTCTCAACTTCCGATGAGGAGCGCAAAGGTATATATTTTTTCTTTTCAACAAAGTGTATTTCAAAATTATTTTAGTAATTCTCTTGAAATAACCACTTTTTGAATCTCTGAAGTTCCTTCACCAATGGTCATCAGCTTCGCATCACGAAGGTATTTCTCTGCCGGATATTCTTTTGTGTACCCGTAACCTCCCATGATTTGAACAGCTTCATTACCACATTTTACAGCTACTTCAGAAGCATAATATTTAGCGAATGCACCCTGAGTAGTCATTTTCTCGCCGCGATTCTTCAAATCAGCAGCCTGAAATGTCAACAACTCTGCCGCCTCAACCTGCGTAGCCATATCTGCCAGCTTAAATCCGATTGCCTGGAATTTACCGATAGACTGCCCGAATTGCTCACGTTCTTTTGCATACTGAACAGACGCCTCATATGCTCCACGTGCAATTCCACAAGATAAAGCCGCGATAGAGATTCGTCCACCATCAAGAATCTGCATTGCTTGTTTGAACCCTTGCCCAACTTCACCAATTACCTGAGATTCATGCAAACGCACATTGTCAAAAATCAATTCTGCCGTTTCAGAAGCACGAACACCTAACTTGTCTTTGATCTTTACCGCAGAGAATCCGGGAGTACCTTTTTCTACGATAAACGCTGTAATTCCATTGGAGTCAAGCAACTCTCCAGTACGAACAAGAACAACAGAAACGTCTCCGGAAAGTCCGTGAGTAATCCAGTTCTTCGCACCGTTAATTACCCAATATTCTCCATCCTTAACTGCGGTTGTCTTCATGCGCATAGCATCAGACCCTGTATTCGGCTCAGTTAATCCCCAAGCGCCAATCCATTCTCCGCTAGCCAAAAGTGGAAGGTATTTTTTCTTTTGTTCTGCTGAACCATGGTAGTAAATATGCCCGGTACAAAGTGAATTGTGTGCCGCAACACTCAATCCAATACCGCCACAAACTTTACCAAGTTCCATTAAAGCAGTTGCATATTCAAAATAAGAGAAGCCACTTCCCCCGTATTCTTCCGGAATGTAGATTCCAAGCAAGCCAAGCTCACCCATTTTTTTCATTACATCTACAGGGAAATGTTCTTTATCGTCCCACTCGTTTCTTTTCGGACGAATTTCTTTTTCAGCAAAATCACGCACCATTTGTGCGATCATCTCTTGATTCTCGTTTCTTTCAAAGTTCATTAATAACAGATTTGGGGTGTTATTTTTTCGTTTTATAAATTGTATGCGATTTAAAAATAGCGCACTAAGGTAATAATATTCTCAGAGTATCGGGACAATTTCGATTCGCCATCCAGAAAATCCAATCCAACAAGAAAAGAGAATCCTTCAACCTTTCCTCCACATTTTTGGATTAACTCAGCGGCAGCACCTGCAGAACCTCCTGTTGCCAGCAAGTCATCATGGATCAACACTTTATCGCCTTCGGAAATAGCATCCGTATGAATTTCGATAGTTGCGGAACCATATTCGAGGTCATAGGAATGGCTGATCTTGTGGTAAGGAAGTTTTCCGGCTTTACGGATTAAAACAAAAGGCAGGCCCAGGCGCATCGCCAACGGATAACCGAACAAGAAACCACGGCTTTCAATTCCCGCAATTTTGGTCAACCCTTTGTCCTTGTAAACATTCACTAAATGGTCCAAAACTTCTCCGGAAAGTTCTGCGTCCATCATAATTGGTGTAATATCTTTAAAAATGATCCCTTCTTTCGGGAAATCCGGAACATCTCTTATGGCCGCCTTTAGTTTTTCTTCAATCATTCTACAACTAAATAGTATTTCAATTTCTCGTAAAGTTCATCTGTCATCAAAACGGACTTCTTTACCTCTTCAATTTTGGAATATCGTCCAATTTGAGAGCGCAATTTTACGAGAGAATTTGCCAAATTCCAAGAAATATAAGGATGAGCTTGCAACTCTTCAGCTGTAGCAGTGTTTACATTGAGTTTGCGGAGTTGTTTTTCGTCAATATAAGTTTGTGATTTCCATTGTTCCAGTTTCTGATCATCCACGTTCTTTATTTCCTTTAATTGATCGAAGTTGATAAAACCACCATATTTTTCCCGCTTCCAGATAATGTGCTTTGCAAAATACTCTCCCACTCCTTTGATTTCCATTAATTCTTCCTTTGAAGCAGAGTTGAGATCTATTCGTTTTTGAAGTCGTGGAGTTTCTGTTGCCGCAATTGTTCTTTCGTACTGTACTCTTGGAACGTAGTATGTAGAATCCTTGATCAATTCATACAGTTCGTCAGAAACCACAAACACCTTTTTCAGATCTTCATTGGAATTGATGTGCCACTTCACCAAAACGTTGGCTTGTTTTTGTGACAATCCCAAAGCCATCCATTGTTCAGCGGTATATTCATCCGGATTGAATTTTTCAGGAGGTGTAAGATAACGCGAATCCTCACCGCGAAAGCTATATTGGCTTCTGTCTTTGTTCTTAAGCTTTCGAATTGCGTTCTTTTCTTCGGGCGACAATTCCTGAAACGAAATGGATTCTTCCGTTGAATAGTAATGAATGAGATCGGGCAGAATGAACACAATAATTACAATTCCGAGAAGGATGAATGAGCCGCGCAAATTTGATTTTGTGAATCCAGCAGTAGTTGACATAGTGAATAATTGGTTAGAGAAAGCTAATAAAAATTTCTCATAACCAGCGGTTTAGTGATCAAAAAGTTCGAAGAGATTCAAGGATTCAAAGTTGAACATAGTGAACCTTTTAAACGTTTGAACAGGATCTTAAACCTTCAATTCTTTTAAAAGAAGATCAATTGTATCCTCAATACGTTTTGGATGGTAATTCAACCTGGACTGAGCTTTGGATAAGTTGAATCCCGTTTTAGGGGGACGTTTGGCAGCCTGGTTCAAAGTAGATGAAGTGATCTCATTTATCAAGTTCTCATCTGCACCGATGTGTTTTGCAATCCGGCGTACGATTTCGCTAACCGCCAGGGTTTCCGGTCCGCCTAAATGAAAGATCCCGTGTTCTTTTCTCAGCACTATTTCCATACAGCCATAGGCAAGATCATCGGCCCAGGTTGGCGCACGGAATTGATCGTTAACCAGGTTCATCGGTTGGTTTTGCGGAAGTGCCGACAGCGCCCAAAGAATCATATTTGAACGGGAAAGATTAGCTCCTGTTCCGTAAACAATAATGGTACGTGCAATCGACCAATTATCATAGTCACTATTCAGCAGGATCTGTTCGGCATCAACTTTAGATTTTGCATAAACACTTAAGGGATCCACCTCATCAATTTCGGAATAGTTTCCTTTTTCGCCATTGAAAACGAAATCTGTAGAAAGCAATTGGAAATGGATGTCCTGTTTTCGGGAGATCTCAAAAAGTGCTCGAACACTCTCTACATTTACAGCATGGCATTCTTCCTTGTGCTCCTCACAATAATCAACGTTTGTGATTGCAGCAGTATGAATAATTGCGTCGGGATGAGTTTTGATGATCAATTCTATGATGGCAGAATGATCTTCCAGGTCCAATGAAATGTAATTTTGTTCGGGACAATCCGGATTTCTGTTATCACCTTTCGAAGTAGCAACAAACGAAATGTTGTGTTTCAGACAACGTTTCACCAATTTTTGTCCGAGCAAACCATTAGAACCTGTAATTAAGACCTTCATTTACAATTCCCAAATTGATCGTTTCTTTGATTTGATCTTGAAATAATGTTTGTGTTCAAGAATCCAGGCCATAATAAGGTAAGGAATCAGCGGAGAGCCAAGCCCGATACACGTTGCATAGATAAACCCGAGGCGAACCTTGTTGGACTGAATTCCCAATTTGGAAGCCCACCAATCGCAAACACCGAACGAGCGCATTTCAAAAAAGAAAGCTATTTTCTGCAAGGTTCTTTTCACTTTTATTTTTTATTGAAAACGTATTTCTGGATCGCCAAAAATTCCTCTTTTGATTTTGAAGCAGCAATTTGCTGACGTAAAGTTTCAGTTGAAGTTACCGCGTCAACACCACCATCAAGAAGGGAAATATCTCCAACTACCAGCTGATTTCCATCGAATTCGAATTGGTACAAATAATAATCGTCCTCGTTTGACGGCTTCAGGTACATCACCTTTAATCCATCAATTGTTGTTTGGTACATGAACAATTCATCCGTTTCCAGAGCATAAAGTTCACCTCTTTCTTCAACAGTAACAGCGTATGCAAACTTGTTTTGCTTTTTGAACGTCACTTTCAATACCTCGTGGTCCGGTGTACTTGGATCAAGTACCCAAGTTCCTTCAAAACGGGTGTCAACAGCTTCGGTGCCTACCTGTCCGGGAGCATAATCTATTCCTATTGGACAAGCCGTTAGCAAAAACAACAAGGGCAAGGCAAAAAGTAATTTTTTCATTTGGGTAAAAGTTGGTGAAACGAAGATAACTAATATCCATGGAAATTGCATTATGTGAGAGACATTACCTCTTTTCCTATAAGGCATTTCAGGCATTTTTTCGGTGTGCACCATTGATTGTTCAGTTCAATTATTGCCTGCCCGAAGCGGGCATTGTTAGGATATGCAGTCAATTTCTGCCAACGTTCAACAATTTTGTTTTTCTCCTGTGGAATCAGTTCAAGTAGCTCAACGGCCTTGTTAAGCAGAGCAATGTTCCCGTATTTTTGTCCATACCAGAATAAAAACGGTACTACTGCATTAATTACAATATTCTCCGCCATTTCTTGTGAAAGTGAGCCGGAATCCGGTTTACTCTTCTTCTTTCCGAGGTGATAATGTTCTGCCCAATAATTGTTTGTTTTTACGATCAAAGATCGTAGGAAAAGGTCTAAAATTTCCGCAGGTTCATCTGTCCAAAAGTTGTGCGACCAATCGAACCGGCTTGAAAAATGAGCAAACTGGACCAGGCGCAGTGCAGGAAAACTTCCAGGACGTACTCCTTTGAACTTTAATGAGGCCGGATCAAGATTGGACAAGGTCAGTTTATGCTTTTGAAAGACCCAGTCGCTTTTGAGCAACAACTCGTAATCATCAGTGAATAAATCATCAAGGAAGCCGGAGGCACCAAGTAAAATAGCTTCTCGGATTTGCACACCGGAGCGTAAAAAATGGTACACAGGAATACGATTCGCCAATTCCAGGAACGGAAGACCATTCAATTTGCCACCAAAAGATCTCAGCACAACATGAAAAAGAAGCTCATGAATGCTGAGCTGCATTGTCTCAAAAAGGAAATCGATCTCGGAAGCTTTTCGTTGCAGCCTGTCGTGCGTATTCTTCTTTAACTGCGAACTGATTGTTTCAACAGCAACCTCTGAAAGTTGTTTGTCGCAAGGAATGGTATTTTGAAACTCCAATTTTCGCGGTGAATTGTTGAAATGTTTCCAATCGATTAAATATTTCAACTCCAAAGTCGGCAAAGGATGATCGTTCACTAGAATCTCCGTATCGTGATTGTACACCACATGTAAAATAACATTGTTGTAGGCAGGATCATTCTGATGACCATGTTTTATCCAATCGGAGGAATTCACATGCATTTCGATGTTACCGTGATGCAGGATATCCTCAATCAGTACAGCACCATTGAAGAAATCCGGTCCGGAGTCAAAATTGTATTCCCCAAAGTTTTTGATGTTCAACTTTTCACCTGAAGCGGTGTGCAAATCAGTGGTCAGCAAACGTTTCGATTTCCAGATGAAATGAAGGTATTTTTCATTCATAACTCATACTTTCCTATACAAGTTAGGGAAAAATATGAGTTGTGACAATAGGTGAATTGTTAAAATCAGAGTGATTTAATGCACATCAACTCCATCAAAATAAATCTCGGAAATGGCGGTGTCTGTATATTTTGAACCCGGGTAAACCTCCAAAATGGTAAACGTAAACACCAGCATTTCCTGTTCTTTAAGTTCATCGATAGTATACTTTTCTCTATCATAACCAATAGGACCGAAAGTGAACGACTGCTCCTGGCGAACGTCCTGCAATTCAAGAATAGCTATGGGTTCACCATTTAGTGAAAACAACAGTTTTTTAACCCTACCGTTTTCTTTCCAGGCTTTTTCGGTTTTAACATACCCGTTAGCAATGATGATCTCTGTTACTCGTGGTGACTGCGGTAAAAAATAATAAGAAACCGATTCACCGATTCCATTTCCCTTCGCACCTTCAACCCAAGCGGTTTCAAATGACAAATCACCTGCATTATCCGCAACATAGGTGTTTCCTTTTTGTGAAGGAAGAGACGAACTTCCGGAAAGAGAATCTTGTCCACCGGCACAATACCAACTGCATCCGCCACCAACTGCATCGTAATAACCCAAATCTACTTCTGAACAAGTTTCAAGGAACTTTCGTTCTTTTTCAGTAAGTTTTTCATCGGATTTTTCCCAAAGTGTATTGCAGATGCTGTCGTGTTTTAACCATTCTGCCGCACCTTTGGATGAGAAATCCAGTTTTACACCGAGTTTTGGTTGCAAGTGCGGGGTGACTTCCAGATCCTGAGAAAATCCCATACCCGAAAGCACCGATATAAAAGCAAGTAGAAGTAGTCTCATTTCAATTTATTTTTGCTCCGGAAACAAACCAACCAATCCTTCTTCGCTTGCAGTACAAACTCCTCTTTCAGTAATTAAAGCTGTCACTAAACGAGCCGGTGTTACATCAAAACCGTAATTGCTGGCATTGGTGGTTTCAGGACAGATCAGGACTTCGTCCATTTTACCGGTTGCTCTGCTTTTTCCAACTACATAACGCACCTCATCCTGATTTCGCTGTTCGATAGGAATTTCTTTCAATCCGTCGTTGATAGTCCAGTCAAGTGTTGTAGACGGTAATGCCACGTAAAACGGGATATTGTTATCGCGCGCTGCCAATGCCTTCAGATAAGTTCCGATCTTATTGGCAACATCTCCCTGACGGGTTGTTCTGTCCGTTCCAACAATACACATGTCCACCATTCCGTGCTGCATCAAATGTCCGCCCTGGTTATCCACAACAAGTGTATGCGGAACATTGTGGCGTGTCAATTCATAGCACGTAAGGTTTGCACCTTGTAATCGCGGACGTGTTTCATCTACCCAAACATGGATCTTGATTCCTTTCTCAGCGGCCTGGTAAATCGGAGATGAAATGGTTCCCCATTCTATGCAACCCAGCATTCCCGCGTTGCAATGTGTAAGAATATGAACGGTTTCGCCGTTCTTTTTCTTTGAAATCTCTTCGATTAGCGGAAGTCCGTGAACACCTATCATTCGACAAGTTTCCACATCGTCTTCTACAATTTGTGCGGCTTCATTCCAGGCTGTTTTAACCAAATCGGAAGCACCTTCCAACTTCGCTCGCATACGATCAAGCGCCCAGAACAAATTCACTGCAGTTGGGCGAGAAGCTCTCAAGGCTGCAAAGGCTTCATCCATGTTCGCTCCTTCACGAGCCGCAAGATAAATTCCGTAAGCTGCAGTTGCACCGATCAAAGGCGCACCACGAACAACCATATCCTTGATTGCACGTTCAGCATCTTTGTAAGAGATCAACTTCTCAACTACCCATTCGTGAGGCAATTGGCGTTGGTCGATCACTTCTACATAGCCGTCCTGTGTAGTCCAAATAGTTCTGAATTTGCTCATTTATCAAGGAATTTCTGGGGCAAATTTACAGAAATTACCTCATTCAAACGAAGCTAAGGAATGAAGATCTCATTGAAATCTGCAGCAACCAACGGCCAGTTTGGCTCCGTTCCGGGACGAACCAGTTGAATTGTATGATAACCCGCTTCCTTAGCAGCTTCCAATTCCTCAACTACATCGCTTAGGAATAAAATGTCTTTTGCAGGAATATCCAGCTGTGCAGCTATTTTGGAATACGTTTCCGTTTCGCGTTTTCCGCCTGTGGTGGTATCGAAATATGCAGAGAAATAAGGCGTCAGGTCACCTGCTGTACTGAATCCAAAGATCAGTTTTTGGGCCGCCACCGAACCGGAAGAAAATACACCTAATCCAATGTCCTGAAGCGTCCATTCTTCCAACATCCCGGCAACATCGGGATAAACATGTCCTTTCAACTCACCGTTTCTGTATCCTTTATCCCACAAAACACCCTGAAGCGTTTTCAAAGGAGTGATCTTTCTGTCTTCCAAACTCCATTGGCGAAGTTTCCAGATAATATCGTCATCAGAAGTCAAGATTTCATTGTCTTCTTCCTGCGCCAAACGAATGGTTTCAGCAAAAGCATCGGCAACAACGGGATGATCTTTCAACGCAATCAATTCCGAAATATGTTCACGGAAATACGGGAATAATTCGTCGGAAACAAACGAAATGGACGTTGTTGTACCTTCGATATCGGTCAAAATGAATGAAACGTTCGTGGTAATCATATTACAAATTTAGACTTTACTATTCGCTATTAAAGTGTTCGAGCAAATTTCTTTTGCCCTGCAGGAAATACTTTAAGGATTGAAGCGTTCTTCCACGTGTTCTATGTTGAGGAAATCAGCAATAGAATTGAATTTTAATAATTAAATTCGTTGAACCGATTTGAACAATACCAAAATTTCATACTACTAGCACATTCTACAGCCCAATCTTCGAATCGGCTTTCAGATCTTATTAATCAAAACTTCTCATGCAAAAACACCTTTTGTGTCTTGTTGCGTTGTTGACATTGTTTACAGCAAATGCACAACAGCGAACCATTTCAGGAACCATTTCCAGCTCGGAAGACGGTGAATTACTTTTTGGGGCAATTGTTTACGATACGATTTCGAAAAAAGGAAACACAACCAATGAATACGGTTATTACAGTATCACTTTACCAGCTAAGGATGCTGTGCTCCGGATCTCCTATTCAGGGTTAAAGACAATTTATATTCCCGTTGCTTCAAACCAGAATCAATTGAATGTTTCGCTGGAAGTTGCGGGCAATCTTGCTGAGGTTGAAATCGAAGGAAAACGTGCCATCCAGAATTCAGAAATGGGAACTGTTGAACTGAACATGGATAAAGTCGATAAACTCCCCGTGATCCTGGGAGAACGTGATGTATTCAAGGTTCTTCAATTATTGCCGGGAATTAAATCGGGTGGTGAAGCATCAAGTGGTTTGTATGTTCGTGGTGGAGGGCCGGACCAAAACCTGATTTTGCTTGACGGTGTTCCGGTTTACAATGCTTCCCACCTTTTCGGGTTCTTCTCCACTTTCAATTCGGATGCAATTTCGGGTGTAACGCTGCATAAAGGTGGATTCCCTGCCCGTTATGGCGGCCGTGCTTCTTCAGTTATCGATATGAGGATGAAAGAAGGAAATACCAAATATTACAACCTTGAAGGATCTGTGGGATTGATCGCAAGCCGGTTGTTACTGGAAGGCCCCATTATTAAAGACAAGACTTCTTTCATTGTTTCGGCACGGAGAACTTATATAGATGTGCTCACACAACCCTTTATTTATGCTATAGAAAAACAATTTGCCGGATACTTTTTCCAGGATTTCAATGCTAAGATCCAACACAAGATCAACGACAAACATCATTTGTATTTGAGTGGATATTTTGGCAAGGACAAATTTTACATGACAGATAATGATGAAGTAGAAGACTATGAAGAAGGAAGCGAAATCTATAAATCAAAATCTACTTTGGAATGGGGGAACGCCATTTCTGCGTTAAGATGGAATTATAAGATCAGGCCAAAAATCTTCATGAACACAACGGCAACTTTTTCCCGTTATCATTTCAAAATTGGTTCAGAAGAGAGTACGGAAAGTGATGAAGGGTACGAAGAATTGAATTATGGTTACAACTCCGGGATCCTGGATTGGTCATTAAAAACAGATTTGAGTTATTTCCCGCATCCGAATCATACCATACGTTTTGGGGCAGGTGATACCTACCATACATTTACCCCCGGAATTACCTATTCCAAAGAAACAACCAACGGCGCAACGAATAAGAGTGAAGCTGGTTCTCCCAAACAATATTCTCATCAAATGAGCGCTTATTTTGAGGATGACATGAAAATTGGAGAGCGACTAACCCTGAATCTCGGACTTCACTATTCTGCCTTCCTTTCAGGGGAAACATGGTATCATATTCCACAACCCAGAGTAGCGGGAAATGTTCAAATCACAGAAAAATCAAGTGTTAAATTCGGAGGAACGCGCATGGCCCAGTTCATGCATTTGCTCACCAATTCAACAATAGGCTTACCAACCGACCTGTGGGTTCCGGCAACTGATAAAACCAAACCCGTTTATTCCAATCAATTCAACCTGGGATATTACCTAGAACTGCCGAAAAATTACCAATTCTCTATAGAAGCTTACTACAAGGAAATGCAAAATCTTATTCAATATAAAGAGGGAGCAAGTTTCATTTCAGGGAGTACAGATTGGCAGGACAAGATCACAACCGGTAAAGGCTGGTCATACGGAAGCGAGTTTTTGCTTGAAAAGAAAAAAGGAAACATAACAGGTTGGGTAGGTTACACCTTGAGCTGGACCGAGCGACAATTTGATGAGATCAATAATGGAGAGCGTTTCTTTTACAAATATGATCGTCGACACGACCTGAGCCTGGCTTTAACTTACGATCCTAAACCGGATGAGGAAGCAGGATGGGATTTCGGACTTGTTTTCGTTTACAGCACCGGAAATTCACTTACCATTCCAACGCACATATATAACGAAGCACAGAATCCTACGCAGGGTCCCTATTCATTCTTTCAACCCACCGTGGAGAGTTTCGACAAGATCAATAACTTCAAAATGCCCGATTACCACCGCCTGGATTTGGGAGCAAATAAAACGAGGATCCGAAGAGCGGGAACTTCAACCTGGTCATTTTCAATATACAATGTGTACAATCGTCAAAACCCGTTCATGGTGTACGTTGGTTACAACAAAAACAGCGAAAAACGCTTGATGCAGGTAACCTTGTTCCCCATTATTCCATCGGTAAGCTGGAAGTTTCAGTTTAATCTTCAAAAATTAAAAGAAATCAAGCAAAATGAAAAAACGAAATAACTTAATCTATGTCCTGGCGCTTGTTTTGACACTGATCTCCTGCGAGAAAGAAGTCAAATACAAGGAAGAACTACTTGCGCCAAAATTGGTAGTAAGCGGATTACTTGAAGTTGATTCGACCTGTGTCATTTATTTGGAACGAACATATAATTTCATGGAAAACGAACCTGAACTAAAAATCACCTCAGGAGCAACAATTACCATTGAAAATTTAACGGATGGCACTTCGTTTTCAGTAGCCACGCCAACTGATTCGAATCGCTATGAATTCCCCTTTGTTGTCACATCAAACACCGACTATCGTCTTACCGTTACGCACCCCGATTTTCCGACAGTAACCGCTTCAACGCGCACAACAGGAGTTGTACCATTAATTTCTGTTGATACGGCAACTGCACCCTATTATGGATATGATCACTTTCAGACAACCTGGAAATGGTTAGACCCGCCGGGAGAAAATTACTACATGATTAGTGGCTGGATAACCGGTGAAGATTCCCTTTATTCATTTGATCTTTCAGGACCTACCGGAATAGCAAGTCAGGACCCTATTGCCGACAATCAATCAGATGATCCGTTGAATGACTACAATGGCGATCGTTATTTTGTGTTTCCGGACGAATCCTTTGATTCACAAATGAAAACGTTTGTGGGCTATAGCAACAACTGGTATGTACATCAAAGCTATTATACTCATGTTGTTGTGAAATATACGTTATCGAATATTAATCGTGATGCTTACCTCTATTACAAAAGCTTACAGAAGCAAATGAACATTGATCCGACATTATCAGAGCCAGTCAAAGTATACACCAATATTGAAAACGGTTTTGGAATCTTTGCCTGTACAAATCACCAACAGGTTATTTTCGAATAAACGAATCCTGGCAGGTTAACGGAATGAATTGATGAAAGTTTATTCCCTTATTTCGGAACAACGAACGATTCAAATTTCTTTTCCGTTCCGGCTTCCGTGTAATGTGGAACCCAGCCACTCATGTCGATAAAAATACGGATGGCTTTTACGAACGGATTGGTTTCACCGGCATCAAACCAGTGTTTTGTCCCTTCGGGAACTGAGATTAAATCTCCTTGTTCACAAAGTAAGTTGAATACAGGTTCTGTTTCCAGGTTAAACCAAAACAGGCCTTGACCATCAACAAAGAAACGGATCTCATCTTCCGTGTGAATATGCTCCGACAAAAACTTCGCGCGAATGGCTTCGTAATTCTCCGTCAATTTATTGATCGTAATTACATCAGCAGTTTGATATCCGCCATCTTTCATAAACGGTTTCAAGCTCGATTCGTAAGCTTTCAGAATTTCCTCCTGGCTTGCTGTGTCTTCAAAAACAACGTCAGCTTTCCACTGATCGAAAAAAATTCCTCTTTCGTTCATAAACGCACGGATTTTAGCAGGATCACGCTCCGTTATATTTAAATCCGGAATTGAAAGAATAGCCATAACTAAATTGATAATTTCAAAATGTAAAATTGAAAAGATAATTCCGCATTTCAAATTTAAAAAAAGGTAATTTTAGCGTGAAATCATGATTTTGAAACGAGTTTTACTTTCCCTGTTTTTATTCTTCATTCTTCTTCCAGTAAGCGCCCAGGAAAAACAGGCATGGCCGGTTCGTTATGTAAAAAAAGTATTCTTTGATACAACGGCAAAAGCAGAATCCCAATTTTTAATTTACCCGATTGCTGCCTATTCTCCGGAAACCAGCTTTGAATTCGGTGTAAGCAGCTTATTCGTTCGCTACGCAAAAGGAGATACCAATAACCGTTTGAGTGAAATAAATGCCCTGGCGTTCTATACCTTACGAGGACAATACGGTGGGATTATCGAACATGCCCTTTATTCTGATAAAAATCGCTGGTTCTCGCTCGGTAAGCTGAAGTTCCAAAGCTTCCCTTTAACGTTTTACGGAATTGGCGCCGAATCACCAAATGTAAAACTGGCAAACGTAGAGGCCTTCCAATTCCAGATCAAGGAACGTGCTCTCAGAAAAATTCATGGAAACTTTTACGGTGGATTGGAATTCGACCTTCAACATCTGGGAAATGTAAAATTCCATGATTACGATACAGCAGTGGCTTATGAACGTCCAAACGGACATGAAGGCTCTACCAATTTCGGTTTAGGTTTGGGTGCCTTATATGACAACCGACATAACGTACTGAATGTTCGTCACGGTTTCTTTTCCGAACTTGCATTTATCCATTACAACCCAAGTTTGGGCAGCAAATACGAATTCACTTCTATTTTCAGCGATGTACGCTGGTTCCATCCTATCCGAAAAAGAAATGTGCTGGCCATGCATGCGGTTGGACAATTCACGAGCGGGAATCCACCTTTCAATCAGTTGGCATTGATGGGCGGTGAAAGCATTATGCGCGGTTATTATTTGGGCAGATTCAGAGATCGAAACTTACTCGCAACGCAAGTTGAATACAGAATGCTCCCGGTTTCTTTTGCGAAACGCTGGGGCGCAACCGTTTTTGCAAGTACAGGATTGGTCTATAATCAGCTTCAACATATTGAACGTGATCATTTCCTGGTTGCAGGTGGAGCGGGAATCCGATTCCTATTGTTTCCTAAAAAAGACGTTTGGATCAGAGCTGATTTTGCATTAACGAATGAGGGACACGGAATCTACATTTTTGTAGGGGAAGCATTTTAGAGAGACATAAGACGATATAAAAGACTTTAGACTGAAAACGTTCGCAACACACCTCTTCAACACCTGACTGTTTGCTTCTTCCCGAAGTATAACTAAACCGGACAAGCATTCCACCTAACTTTACCGGAATCAAACCAAAGTATGAAAAAGGCTTTACTACTCGCATTATTGGTGTTTTTAGGCTTGAATTCGTTTGCCGGAAAACAACTCCAGCCACCTAGTCTATCAAACGATTCTCTCCGAACCCTGGTGCTAAAACAGTTAAAACTGAAACTTTCAGACTGCAAAGAGGAGCTTTTCGCAGAGAAGGCACTTCCCAATTCTAAAACGGAAACTGCTCTTGTGATCCCAAAATTGGTTTCGGAAAATGAAGAATATGGTTACGTCATTGATGCCATTGTTGTAGTTGTCAATAACCAGACGGGAAAAATCGTTCAACGTTCAGAAGGTGAGAATTTTCTTGAAGCAGATGCCGTGATGATAAGCGGCTTTACCATTGATACTGCACCTTATATGCTTTCAAAAGACGTTAGGGCATTCGGAGTTCGTGTCAATTACAGAAATGCGAGTTATCCAAATCCATACTACAAAACGGATCTTATACTATATGTTCGGGAAGGCAACAAACTCCGTTCTGTATTCGGTTATTACGAAGTAAGTGCGGAAAATGGTGAACGCGGATCAGATGAATGCAACGCCCAACGACGAATGCTTGAAGCAACGATCGCAATTGATACGGAATCTTCAAACGGGTTCTTCCATCTAATTATTAAGGAAAATGTATCAATGATCATTAGCAAGAGCGATGGCGCTGGAGATTGTGAAGAAACAACTACAGAAACTCACGAGAGAAAGACGATTCTTTACTATAACGGTAAGACGTATAATTTTGGAATTGATTGGTGAATAATAGACTTAAGACAATAGACTTTAATTTCCCGGTGCCTCTATTCCTTCACCAATCTTCGCAAAATTTGATTGGAATTACACTGGATCACCGCCAAATAAACTCCTAAGGGGAAATCTTTCAAATCAACTTCATTGGCATTTTCAAGTTGAAACAGAAATTGTCCGTCGATAGAAAACACTTCGATAGAATAAGCCTCATTCGAATTGGACACAACGGAAAACACACCAGAACCAGGGTTTGGACTTACTTCTATATTCAGATTTTCATCAAAGTTCTCCATTCCTGCAGTACTTGAAGCGTAACGCAAAATTGTACCGTTCAATCCACAGGTGTAAGCGATATTTACGCTTGGCGTACAAACTCCTAATTGACGAGATGATGCTGAAGCTTCAAGCGACCAATTAGCGCCATAATTTGTTGTACTGTAAATATTGCTCGTATTCCCACTAATGCTACCACCGGCAATGTAACCCTGGATATAATCAGAAAAGCTGATGTCATTCAAAAAGGTATTTGGATAACTATCAGAATCCCAGGTGCTCCCTGCATTATCGGAGTGTAAAATAACAGATTGATTGCTTCCGCTGATTCCGCCGGTGATAACTCCGTTCATTCCATCAGGAAAACAAACGCTTGTAAGGGAATACCCACTCGCCCCCGAATTCAAAAAACTCCAGGCTCCGCCACCGTTTACGGTCTTGAGGATCGTTCCGGCATCACCGACCACATAACCAACTACGTCGGAAACAAAATACGCTTCATTCAGTGTCAAAGAGATTCCTGTACTAAGTGTGAACCAGGCATTTCCGTAATTCGAAGATTTCAAAACGGTTCCATTTGCTCCGGTCACATACAAATATTGTCCATTTACAAAAATGCTGAGCAGATCGTTGGTCGTTCCGCAGTTTACCGGTGTCCAGCTGCCACCTGAATTGGTTGTTTTCAACATTGTACCTGTCTTGCCAACGGCAATATAAGAAGTCGGTCCTGTAGGGGCAATGTCCATAAGGTCAGCAGTTGTTCCCGAATTTGAAGCTGTCCAATCCAATCCCGCGTTAGTTGTTTTTCTAATCACGCCTGAATTTCCCACTACAATTCCGGATGACGGTGTTGCAAAACCAATGGCGTTCAATTGTGCGGTAACACCACTATTTTGCGGTAAAAACGTTTGAGCCGATAAAGAAAATCGAACAATTACTACGAAAAGTAATAGAAATAATTTCATGGTTTTAAATTGGGTTTATTGCTAGCAATAATGCTAACGTTAGAGATGATTAAATGGTTGGGACAAAAGTCAAAATATTAAGGTTTTGACTTTTACCTTTTGGTTTCTCACTTTAATTTATAGTCTACTTCAAAAAGGTATTCCGCAGTTTCTAAATGACGTTTGGCCTCAAAAAGATTTCTCCCCCAGGCGTACGTCCCATGTTTACGCATAATGAAAGCCGGAACAGTCAATCTTTCTTTTTCATTTTCAAGCGTTGAAGCGAAAGCCGTCATATCCTGTGTATTATCGAAAATCGGGAGCTGAACTGTAGTTTCGTGGGTTTTAATGCCTTCGAATCCCTTCAATACTTCGTATCCTTCCAATTCTACAAACTGTTCTTTCTTTATAGATTGCAAAACAGAATAAACAGAATGGCTGTGAACAATGCACATCATTTCGGGGAACAATTGGTACAATTTGCAGTGAATCAATGTTTCGGCAGATGGACGAATACCTGCAAATTCACTAGTCCGGTGTCCGTTGAAATCCACAGTCATGAAATCATTTTCGGAGAATTTCGATTTATCTATTCCGGACTTCGAAACGTAAATAACATTCGGATGTTCTTCAGAACGGAATGAATAATTCGTAGACGTTGCTGGCGACCACCCTTTCTGATGGTAGTTACGAATAACCTCTGCCAATTCTCTTTTCAATTCTTCAATCTTGCTCATTTTTCGTCTTTTATATCACGAAGTTGTTTCGATGTGAGTGTTGATCCGTCGTGACTCCATCCCGGAGGTCGAACAATATAGTTCCATTTATTTCTGAATCCTTTAACCCGTTTCACATCCTTAAAAATAGCAACCCATTCATGAAAGATGACATTCATCGGGTTATTATCCAAAGTTTTCTCATAAAGTCCGAACCTGATGGGAACTTCATCCAATTCTGCCTGGAATGTCCCGAATAGTTTATCCCAAACAATGAGGATCATTCCCATGTTCTTATCCAGGTATTCCACGTTTGACGCATGATGCACACGATGATGGGACGGTGTTACAAGAATATGTTCCAAAATCCCCATTTTCCTAATGGCCTTCGTGTGAACGAGAATTCCATACGTTTGCGTAACCGAATACATGATAAAAATATCAAAGGGCTCAAAACCAAGCAATACCAAAGGTATAAACCACACAAACCGGTACAGAGGCTGAAAAACTGAAGATCTGAATCCTGTTGTCAGGTTGAATTTATCAGAAGAATGGTGCGTGACATGAATGGCCCAAAAAAAACGGACCATATGATCAACTCTATGAATCCAATAGAAAATAAAATCTTCTGCTAGAAAGAGCAATACCCAGTAATACCATGAGGTTTGATCCCAGGTAATGAATTGGAAAGTGAAATAATAACCGAGAACGAAAAGGGTTACCGTACGCATCAACACATCAACTCCCATATTTGTCAGCATGAGATAAACGTTCTGGATCGTATCACCAGCTGTATATAATTTTCGGTTATGCAGATTACTGAGAATAATCTCCGTGAAAATCAATACCCCATAAATAGGGGTACTAATAAATATGATCAGTTTCTCAATGTAATCAACCATTTCAGGGGGTTAGAATTCGAAATGCCTAGATAAAGTTTTTTTGAACCAGGATAGCTTCCATTTCCGACTGAAGTTTCATAGCTTCTGTTCTCGCATTCACAGCAAAATCAGTATCATTTGAAGCGTAAATGATAGAACGTGAGGCATTCACCAACAAACCACAATCTTTGTTCCACCCGAAATTAGCAACATCTTCAAGACTTCCTCCCTGTGCTCCAACTCCCGGAACAAGGAAGAAATGATTGGGAACCAGTTTTCGAACTTCCGCAATTCCGTCGGCTCTTGTAGCACCAACCACATACATCAGGTTTTCCTCGCTTCCCCATTTTGAAGATTTCTTTAATACCTTTTTGAACAACTCTTCGCCGTTCTGATCGGTAGTAAACTGAAAATCCAAAGCGCCTTTATTCGACGTCAACGCCAGCAGAATCACCCACTTATTCTCAAATTGCTGGAAAGGGGTTACCGAATCTTCACCCATGTATGGTGCAACGGTCACAGCATCACAATTCAAATAGTCAAAAAATGTTTTTGCGTAGTATGTTGACGTATTTCCGATATCACCACGCTTCGCATCCGCAATTGTCATGCAATGTTCAGGGATATAATCAATCGTTTTTTTCAGGGATTCCCATCCTTTTGGACCAAGACATTCGTAAAACGCGATGTTCGGTTTGTAAGCCACACACAAATCACTGGTAGCATCAATAATCGCCTTATTGAATTCGAAGATCGGATCTTCGGTTTCAAGCAAATGTTGCGGGATCTTTTCCAGATCGGTATCTAAACCAACACATAGAAAGGATTTTTTAGCTTTGATTTGGTGAACGAGTTCTTGTTTTGTCATACCCTAAAACTTCAAGGGGACAAAAATAAGGTTATTCAGGGAATCGACCAATTCAAAGATCAAATGACCGTTCACAAAAAAAATACGGATAGATATGCATCTATTCGTAGATCCGTATTTTTATAATTCTCTCTATTTATATGAATAGATATCCATCTATTGATAAACAATCGTCAAAATGATTTCCCGCAAAGACACAAATGATTCCGCATCTGCGGAATCTCACTACCTAACGGACCTGTCTGCCGAACAGGCAGGCTCGCTACATGAAGGGCGTCTGGTAAGCGCCCAATAATTTGCGTCTTTGCGGGAAAGAAAGTGTCAGCTAGCTGGCGTTAATCTGATATCTGCTACTGGAAAATGAGCGTTTTCGAACTACAACCACGCGTTGAGAAAAAGCCTAAACAACCGCCCGAAAAATTACTGATCGGATTGGCCGGAGTACTTTGTCCGGTAGAATTATTGAGCAATTGGTTGTGATAGGTCCAGGCAGCTTTTGTAATGCTGAACATATCCACACGAATGGTGTCGTTCACTTCCAATTCCTCTAAAAACAAAGGTTCAACAATCGTGTTTCCGTCGTACAACTGATCGGTTTGAAGTGTGATTCCGTCATAAACTTCACCATTTTGCGTAATCCTGAATTGGTAATAATTCGCAATTCCAGCAGGATCAAGTCGTTCCGGAGTTACAAAACTGAATGTATCGGCCCCGAACGGAATTTGTTCGGCATACAAGCTGTCCATCGGGACAAAAGCGGGCATCGTACTAGACGCAGAATACGTTTTCCCGTCAACAACAACGGTAAGTGTATACGTTCTTCCTTCCACTCCGGGATAAGAAGACAATTCATAAACCCCATCACCAACATGCGTGAATGTTCCGGAATTCCCCAGATTATCTACAACGGTAACTATAGCGTTCTGAACCGTTGGAAATTCACCCGACTCATCAAAATTCATGGTTCGCGTAATCTTCACCCTATGCGTTGTATCACCAACCAAAACTTCACCTTCCACCACGATATTCGCCGAAGCATCGTTAAGGTCAACGTCTATCACTTTCTGGCAAGAATTGGTAAACAATACCGTTGCCAAAAGGCCTGCAAATCCAAGAGAATAAATAAATGCTTTCATGTTACTTGAATTTAAAATTATAGGTTACTGCAGGAACCAATTTGAATAATGTTGTTTGAACGGCTTCTGTTTTATTCGGATCATCTGCATTCGTTCTGAAATCAATCGAATAAGCATTCTCACGACCATAAACATTATAAATCGAAACCGTCCAGCTGCTTTCAAATTTCTCTGTATTCTTTCTGTACCATGTCAAACCAAAATCCAAACGGTGATAGTTCGGCATTCGGTATCCGTTTCGTTCTGTGTAAACGAAATATGTTTGACCATCATACTGGTACTTTCCACTTGGGAAGGTAATTGCGTTTCCGGTATAGAAAATAAACAAGGCTGAAACCGAAAGTTTCTTATTGATATCGTACATGGCAACAACCGACAGATCATGCGTTCTATCCTGGCGTGCATTGTACCAATTGTTGTTATTGATTCCGTCGATCTTACGTTCTGTTTTTGAAAGCGTATAAGAAACCCAACCCGTGAAATCACCGCTTTTCTTCTTAAAAAGCACTTCCAATCCGTATGCACGCCCAATTCCTGATAACAATTCACCTTCCAGCTTTTCGTTTGCCTGGGAATTTGCTCCATTTCTGAAATCAAGTTGGTTCTGCATTGCTTTGTAGTATGATTCAACGTTGATCTCGTAAGTATTGTCCTTCAGGTTCTTAAACCATCCAATTGCTACCTGGTCTGAAACTCCCGGCTTGGTGTTCAAACTGGTTGTCAACCAAACATCCGTTGGTGAAGATGCGGTTGAACTGGAAACCTGCTGAATGTTTTGTACATTTCGTGAATATGCTCCTTTAACCGACATTCCGGGAACCAATTGCCAGCTGAACGAAACTCTTGGTTCCACGAAGGCATAAGTTTTCAGGAAAGAATTGTTTTTGTAAACCGTAGTTGTAGCAACAGCGCCTCCCGTGTCATAAGTATACATTTCATCGCCGTTACCCATTACAGATAAGGAACTTCCCCGAACCCCGATATTCACATTAAAGTTTTCCGAAAGTGACCATTCATCAAGGAAAAATACAGCGTTTTCGAATGTTTTATTCGGAGTCAACTTCTTTACATTGAACCCCGCAGCAGCGTTTGCTTCCACCTGGCCAGTCACAATTCCGTGCAAAATAGAATTCAATCCGAATTTGAATCGGTGACGCTGACTCAGGTAATACTGGAACTCGTGTTTTACGTTTACATCTTCAATTTTGGATTTGATGCTAAACTCAACATCGTCTGTTTTGATCTTGAACTTATAGTCAAATGAACTATAGATCAACGAGGTATTAGAAAACAATTTAGAACTGTAAATGTGGTTCCAACGAGCTGTTCCAGTAGCATTTCCCCAGTCTATCCCAAAACTTTGTCCCAAGCCAAGCACATCTCTTCCGAAATATCCAGAAAGATAGATTTTGTCCTTCTTTCCAAGCTTATAGTTCAGCTTGGTATTCAAATCATAGAAATAAAGCTTGTTATCCTTAAACCTGTCCGTCAGTTTCAGGAAAACATCTGCGTAAGTGCGACGTCCTGTCACCAGGAACGAACTTTTGTCCTTTATGATCGGGCCTTCAACGCTCAAACGTGAAGAGATCAATCCTATTCCTCCACCAACATTGTAACGCTGATTGTTCCCTTCGCTCATTCTAACATCCATCACTGAAGAAAGACGTCCACCGAAATTTGCAGGTTGATTTCCTTTGTACAGGAATGCATCTTTCAAAGCATCAGAATTGAATGTAGAGAAAAATCCGAGCAAGTGTGACGCATTGTAAACCGGCGCCTCATCAAGAAGAATAAGGTTTTGGTCGGCAGCACCACCGCGCACATAAAATCCGGAACCACCTTCACCTGCACTTTTCACACCTGGCAAAAGCTGCATTGTTTTAATGATATCTTTTTCTCCGAAGATTACCGGAAGTTTTGCCAATTCTTTTGGGTCGAGACGTTCAACACCCATGAGCGGATCTTTTACATTCTGATCAGGACGAACACCTGTGATTTCTACTTCTTTGATGTCTTTACCCATAGAAACGGATGAAAGCGAAACATCTCTTGTAATGTCCTGATCCAGGTTGATTTCTTCCTCAATATCCGTATAAGCTGGAAATGAGAAAACGATCGTATATTTTCCTTTTGGAAGCGTCAACGAATAAAAACCGTACTCATTGGTGATAACACCAGTGGTTTCGTTCTTGATCTTGATTCGGGCTCCGATGATGTCTTCACCGTCAGACTTGTCCCTGACATTACCGCTGATAGTGGCTTTTTCCTGCGCGAAAACTTGTAATCCTGATAGAAAAATAAGGGTGAAGAGTAATGTTAATTTCATTCAGCTTTTTTTGTACGACAGCTCTACCGGAAATAAGTTACAGTGCAACTTGTCATTTGTGGAAATTCGGGACAAAGTTGCAACCTAAATTCCAATCACTGAGTACCTTTTGCCGATTTTAAGAAATTTTATTTATTGTCAGATTCCGCATGATCTTTTTTCACGCGGATTCCGCTGATTACGATATCTGTGATTAAACGCCTTCGCCTTTCATTTTCTCCGCATTCTCTGCCATTTTCAAAGAATCGATCATTTCCTGGATATCTCCATTCATGAAAGGTCCGAGATTGTACATGGTCTTATTGATGCGGTGGTCGGTAATTCGACCCTGAGGGTAATTGTAAGTTCTGATCTTTGCCGAACGGTCACCTGTAGAAACCAATGTCTTACGCTGAGCTGCACGTTCATTGTGCACACGGTCCAATTCTGCCTGGTACAAACGCGAACGCAAGACAGAGATTGCTTTTTCAAGGTTTTTGTGCTGAGAACGTCCATCCTGGCATTCAACAACAACTCCCGTTGGAATGTGTGTCAAACGAATAGCCGATTCCGTTTTGTTAATGTGCTGACCTCCAGCTCCTGATGCACGGAACGTATCTTTACGTACATCATTCATGTCAAGCTCAAAATCCACTTCTTCAGCTTCCGGTAAAACCGCCACTGTAATCGCAGATGTATGTACGCGGCCTTGAGATTCGGTTTCAGGAACACGTTGTACGCGGTGAACGCCTGATTCAAACTTCAGCATTCCGTAAATTCCTGCACCTTCCACTTCCATGGAAATTTCCTTGTATCCTTTTGTACTTCCCTCTGATGAGTTCAGGATATCGTATCTCCAACCCATTTCCTTAAAGTACATGGTATACATACGAAAAACGTCTTCAACGAAAATACACGCTTCATCACCACCTGTTCCGGCACGTAATTCAAGAATGGCATTTTTATCGTCTTCAGGATCTTTCGGGATCAATAGAATCTTAATATCTTCCTCCAGAACCGGCTTTTGGGATTCCAGTTCATCGATTTCCATTTTGGCCATATCCCTCATTTCAGGATCTGTTTCAACCTCCAGAAGCTCTTTCGCGCTTTTAAGGTTGTCCAATACATTCTTATAGGCCTTGTAAGCGTTGTCAACTTCCTCAAGGTCGCGGTATTCCTTATTCAATTTCACGTAACGATCCATATCCGAGATAATCTCAGGGTCAGTGATCATTTTTCCAACTTCAATGAAGCGAAAATGAATCGCTTCCAACTTACTCAATAACTCTTGCATAATTTCTTAGCTGTATTGGAATTCCCCGACTTCCGAAGTAACAGTTACCCGCTTACCATCAAAAGCTTCTACTCTACCAATGATCTGTGCATCAATTCCAAAAGATTTTGAAATCTCAATAATCGAATCCGCGTAATCAGGTGAGAGGTAAATTTCCATTCTGTGTCCCATATTGAACACTTTATACATTTCTTTCCAATCCGTTTTCGACTCTTCCTGGATCATTTTGAAAAGCGGAGGAATGGGGAAAAGATTGTCTTTTATTACATGTACATTTTCAACGAAATGCAACACTTTGGTTTGTGCACCACCTGAACAATGAACCATACCATGAATATTTTCGCGTTGCTCGTCAAGGATCTTTTTGATCACAGGAGCATATGTCCTTGTTGGCGAAAGCACCAATTTTCCAGCATCCAAAGGAACACCGTCTACGTTATCGGTCAATTTTTTAGAACCGGAATAAACCAATTCTTCAGGAACTGCAGCATCGAAACTCTCAGGGAATTTTGCCGCCAATTCTTTAGCAAAAACATCATGACGTGCTGATGTCAATCCGTTAGAACCCATTCCACCATTGTATTCCGTTTCGTAAGTTGCCTGCCCGTATGAAGCCAAACCTACGATCACATCACCGGGTTGAATAGTATGATTTGAAATAACGTCGGAGCGTTTCATTCTGCAAACTACAGTAGAATCCACAATAATTGTACGAACAAGATCGCCAACGTCGGCAGTTTCTCCTCCTGTAGAGTAAATTCCAATCCCCTGTCCACGCAACGTTTCAAGTAACTCTTCAGTTCCGTTGATAATTGCTGCGATAACTTCGCCCGTGATCAGGTTTTTATTTCTTCCTATGGTAGATGAAAGCAGGATATTCTCTGTTGCTCCAACACAAAGCAAATCGTCGATATTCATGATCAACGCATCCTGTGCGATACCTTTCCAAACAGAAACGTCTCCTGTTTCTTTCCAGTACATGTATGCCAGGGAAGATTTCGTTCCGGCACCATCAGCATGCATTACGATACAATACTCGGGATCATCGGTTAAATGATCAGGTACAATTTTGCAAAACGCCTGCGGGAACAAGCCCTTATCAACGTTTTTAATTGCATTATGCACTTCTTCTTTTCCTGCGGAAACTCCCCTTAAATTGTATCGAATATCAGACATCTTGCGAAATATTGCGCAAAGTTACGAAAATCTCGGTGGCTTCAAAATAGTAAAGACGCGATCGGTTATTGAGCGAAGTCGAGATATCGCGCCTGTTCAAAAAAGGTCACAGATAAGAGGCAAAAAAAAGGGCCCCGATTCGGAGCCCTTCAATATTTCTATTTGTTTGGAGGTGGTAACACCTTAAACACTAAGTAATCAGGATTTGCCGGTGGCGCTTTCGCCGGATCAAAATCCAACGTTACAATTGCCGCCTCCGTTCTACGATTAAACTGCTGTAGCATATCGAATTTCTTACGATCCGTTTTCTTGAACGGATTCATATATGCTTCAGTCAACGAAATTTCCTTAGCCAATGGATTCGGCTCGTTCGTTGTAGGATCCAAAGGTTGTCTTTCGTAATATTTACCGTCTAACAAGTAAACTTTACGTGGCTGACTTTCTCCGCGACCAGCAGGAACGATACGACGAGGATCAACTCCTTTTTGTTTCACAAGGTACTCGTAACAAGCCTTAGAACGGTTTTCAGAAAGCACCTGGTTGTAGATGTTCCCTCCACGTGGATCGGTATGAGAACTCAATTCCAATACTAACCCTGGGTTTTCATCCAACATCGTCAATACATAGTTCAATGAATCCAGTGAGTTAATCGTTGAGTCAACTACGAATTTCCATGTTGCAACATAGTAACGTACTTCAGGAAGACGAATAGGTTTGATCGGGTATAGACCCATATCAATAACGAAATCCTGTTCATATTTCAATCCTACAGTTGTAAATTCAGCACCTTTCTTATCCTCGTAGAATTTCTCTTTAGAGATCATGATTTTGTATGAGCTGCTTTCATTTACATAACGATCACCGTTTGGTTTTTTATCCCAATAGATAGAACCGTCTTTTCCTGTAATACCTTCCCACTTGTCAGCAGCATTGTTCCCCTGAACGATAACTTTAACCCCAGGGATCATAGTTGAACGCTTTGAATCTGAAAGATCAAATACATTCACTTTCAAACTAAATACATTCGGAGGCAATTCGTATTTGTAGATATCCGGCTTGTTAGCGCTCGCTCCACCTTTACGCTCTGAAGTAAAGTAACCTGAACGGTCATTGATCTCTACCATTGAGTAATCGTTATGATCAGAGTTGATAGGTGCTCCGAAGTTTGTAGGGTTTTCCCACTTATTATCAGTTCCGATCTTTGTAGCACGGTACATATCTAATCCTCCCATTCCGGCCAAACCGTTTGAAGAGTAGATCAAATCACCGTTTTTAGCCAAAGAAGGGAAAAGTTCATCTCCGGGAGTATTGATCTCAGGCCCCATATTTTGTGGAGTAGTCCACGAAGAAGATTTCTTGTCGTAAGTAGTATACCACAAATCACGTCCACCCAATCCTGAAGGATCATCAGAAGCGAAGATCAGGAATTTACCGTCTTCACTCACACAAGGGTGACCAACTGAAATGGAATCATTGCTTTTTAAGCTTAACTTGATTGGTTTCTCCCAACCCTTGCTTCCAGCTTCCGACATCCAGATATCACATCCAAGGTTTTGTTTTTTCAGGTTCGGACAACGCGTAAAGAACATTGTTTTTGCTCTTCCGTCGATACACAAAGTACCTTCGCTGTCTTCAGTATTGATAGAATCTCCTTCAATTGGAGCCACTTTATTGAATGTTCCGTTCTTCGCGATCTCTGCAACGTAAATATCCATGTAAGGTCCACAAGTGATCGGATCCTGATCTGTACCTGTTACAGGCCAGCTTGTAGTAGAGAAAGCAAGTTGAAGGTCTTTTTTATCAACGAACATCGGCGACATGTCAAATCCTTCTTTGTTCAACGCAGAAACATTTGTAATTGTGTGACGTGTTCTGTTCGCTTTAAATTCAGCATTGTCCTTAGCGTTCTTGATCCCCATTTCTGCTCTTGCGTCTCCGGGAACCTTTGCCAGGTACAATTTATAATTCTCTTCTGCTTTTTTGAAATCAGCCAGAATACGGTACATATCACCCAGGTACAAGTATACTTCAGGGTTTTTATCATAATACTTAAGCAATACTGCTTTTTCGTACCATTCTACCGCCTGTTCTGCGTCATCGGTCATTCTGTAAGATTCACCTGTTCTAAAAGCGTATTCTGCTTTCAATTTAAGTGCCGACTGTGTGTTCTTAGTGATTTTGGAGTAAGCAATAGCGCACTTGGCAGCTGCGTCACAATAGTTTTCACTTGCATAAGTAAGTTCGGCATCCTTGATTGCCTTTTTACTTTGTGCATTAGCGTTTAACGTAACGGTTACCGCTGTTAAAAGAATAATTTTCTTAATATTCATAGCGTGAAGCAATATGTTTAAGTTTCCGGATGTACGGTAAACCTAATAAAAAGTTACCATTTTAGCGTTCATCCGAAGGTAAATCAAGCTTGCCGAAATTAACCTAAAATTTTTAATTGCAAAACCCTGCAATGAAAAAAAATACAGTTAACTATCAAATTGTTAGAAATCAAATCGTTTTATACCGCTCCCAGCGTGCCAGGAGTTCACGAAACCCTTCAGGTAACTCCGAATCAAACTGCATCCATTCGTTCTTTGTCGGATGATTGAATCCCAGCGACTTAGCATGCAATGCCTGGCCAGGCGTAAGATCAAAACAGTTGGCTATGAACTGCTTATAATTGGCACTTGTTGTACCTTTTACAATGGTATCTCCTCCGTATTCCAAATCGTGAAAAAGCGGATGACCTTTCCACTTTAAATGCGTTCTAATCTGATGAGTTCGACCGGTTTCCAGTTTACATTCAATCAAAGTCACCAAACCGAAACGCTGCAAAACCTTTACATGAGTAACCGCATGTTTTCCATGATCACCATCAGGAAAAACGGTCATCACCTTTCTGTTCTTAAATGATCTGCCGAGGTTGCCCTCAATTCTCATATCTTCTTGCAGATCGCCCCAAACCAGGGCATGATACCTGCGCTCGGTGGTTCTGTCGTAAAACTGTTTTGCCAGATGGGTAAGCGCAAATTCCGTTTTTGCAACCACCATTATTCCCGTGGTATGTTTGTCGAGACGATGCACCAAGCCAGGTCGACCAAAATAATCCTGGATGCGCTGTGGAAGATTATCAAAATGATAAACCAGGGCATTCACAAGGGTTCCTTTGTAATTTCCATAGCCTGGGTGAACAACCATATCGGAAGGCTTATTCAGTACAATGAGCTGGTCATCCTCGTAAATGATATCCAAAGGAATATCCTGGGGGATGAGTTCGATCTCACGAACAGGATAAGGCATTACTATAGCAACCTCATCTTTAGGTTTTACTTTGTAATTCTGCTTTACAGGTTTACCGTTTACGACAACGTTTCCGTTTTTCGCTGCAAACTGAATTTTATTTCGTGAAGTATTTGGTAACCTGTCTATAAGGTATTTGTCTATGCGAACAATTTCTTGTCCGGGGTCTGCTATGAACTTATAATGCTCATAAAGCTCCTCCTCTTCATTCTCAGCGTCACTCTCGAATTCTTCTATCATTGACGAATGACTTTTACCACTTTTGGATTATTCAGTGCCTCAACAAAATACATTCCTGCCGGAAGACTACTCATATCAAACTCCATTTCTGATGCTGAAAGCATAGTAATGACCTGTCCGCTAATCGATCTTACGATTGCACCTGAATATTTGGAAGGATCGTCGAATTGCAGGTGAACCACATTTGTTGCAGGATTCGGATAAACCAACCAATCTGAAAAATCCTCCAATTCCTCAACAGCAAGGTCATAATTACCTGAAGTTTTGAAAATCGGACGGATCATTGCCGTTCCCGGAATACTTGAACCTGTCCAGGTAACTCCTCCATTCAAAGAGAAAAATACCTTGGATGAATTATCATTATTTCTGTCGAAACCTGTATTCAATTTATTTGCATCAACCTGGCGATACCCTGCAAAGAAAGGTGCGTCAGGAAGAACCAGTGAACTATCCGAAAGGTAGTACTCGGTAAAGACACCTCTTCCGTCTTCATAAACCGGAGATCTTGGTGTCATGAAATCATCTTCATACAATACAGCACCCGGAACACCATTATTATTCGCCCAAATCGTAAGCAGGAATAATTTATCCGAGAGGTCATAAGTAGAAGGAACAAAATGGATCTTTAATCCCATCAAAGTATCACCTTCATACGGATCAAAACGCATAGCTATCCGCGCTTGTGTACCTACAATTCCAAAAGCACCTTCAGCAGTACCGTCGTCGTAAGCGTACTCATTCCCGAAATATTGGGTTGTGTAACTTGTGTCATTTACAGCCAAATGAGCAAACGGAGCCGTTGCTGAAGCCTTGATATCAAAGGTTTTTGTTTCTGCATCAGGTGTTGTAGAAAATGTATAACTACCCGTAAAATCATGGAAAGACTCGTAAACCGTTCTCGGCCCATAATTCAAATCACCATTACTTAATGTTTGATTCTGAAGCAGGAAATTGGCTTCCGTAACACCGGCAACACTTACCTCAACATTGCCATCGCTTGTATTTTCAGGTCCATTGGAACCATTTCGAAGAATTACTCTTACGTTCGGATTCATATGTGTAGGATCATTGACCCAATGGTCCCACGGAACCTGTGTATATGTTTCGATCAAAGATCCAACCGGATAAGAGAAGGCAAAATCTTCAAAGAGCGTATCAGCTTTGAAACTTCCCGTTCTAAGATGAACATAATCCAAATGGAATTCATCAAGCATACCGGCAACACTACCATAGTTCTTGAACCTGAACCTAAAACCACTGGTCAGATAATTTGACTGGATCAAACGGATATGTCCAACCTTGAAATCACCGACATTCCCACCTTTCATTGACCAAACCCTGTCCCAATCATCGGCGCCGGAATCATAAAATTCCAAAACCAGTGAATCATCTGCTTCAGGTTTATCGCCCAAACCTTCGCGCTGAACAATAAACGACAGGTAAATTGAATCATTCGGAGCATTTCCTGAAAGATCTATCCATTTTGAAGTCAGGTAATCATTATAACTTGAGGCTGTTGAACCGAAATTATAGGGATAACCGTTTTCATCCAACCCGTCAAAGGTCATCACACCTAAAGTCCATGGGTTAAGGGCATGCGTATAATTTCGGTATGCAGCAGAATCGATCCAAATCGCATTCGGATCCGTTAAATGTGCCGAAAAGATACGAGCAGAATCCTGAAGATAATCCGGGAAACTCAACCAAACCGTATCCGGATCATTCACAAAATCCGTAGTGTCATAAATATTGTAAGGCGGATAAGCGCTCACATTTGAATATTGAATAGGATACGCATTCAGGTTTCCTTTTTTAATAGGTGTTGGGGTTAAGTTTGTTTCCGTTGTATTTCCCGATGATGTTGTGTAACGTTTTGTAGGACTTGAAGAGAAGACTGCGTTTCCAGGTAGCGGATTATCGCTCATATCCAACAATTCATGATAGAGTTGTTCCGTAACATTCGGATCTCCCGGATTGGCAATATGGCTTTGAATTTTCGAAGTGGAGAATTCATCCAAAATCGGCAAAGTGATTGTATCGTAAGTATAAACAAATGTACTGTCAAGGCTCGTTGTGCTCTTCAGGTGTTTCACCACTTTACCGCGTGCAATTGCACCAATCGGTTCTAAAACTTCTTGCGAAAAGGAATAACTACTTAAGATAAGTAGCGAGAAAACGCCTAAAAATCTAATCATTCGAGGTTGTTTTTTTACTCTTTAGCTGCAGAGACCATGATGGTCGTTCCTGCCGGAACAGTTGTTCCTTCCAGGAACTCCGGACTTTGAGCGTAAATTACGGCACTTGTAGAATCTGCCGCATTCATGCATCCATCACAAACCGATACAACAAAAGGTAACGATAAAGCTGATAAACGCCCACGAGCCACAGATATTGTCTGACCCATCAAATCAGGAATCTCAACAGGTGCTGCAGCGTCGTTTTGTCCAACAACAAGCGTAATCGTTGAGCCGACAAGGATTTTTGTCCCATTCTTGATCGGTTTTCCCTGGTACAATTGTTTTTGTACTGCACCATCAGCTTCAGAAGTAGGAACAAAAGTTACTTTGTATTTCAATCCTCTGTTCTCCAATACGCTTTGTGCATAACGATAAGACCTGTCAACAAGGTTTGGCATTTCTACCAGGTTAAAGCGTTTCGAGATTTGAACCCGGATCTTTCTTCCCGATTTTACAGGAACAAGGCTTTTTGTTGTTGGCAACGGATCCTGGCTTACCACTGTCCCACTTGGCAGGTCAGGCCTGTAAACGGAATCCAGCAACTCCATCTGTAGATCCAACTCTTCCAAAACAACTTGTGCTTTGTCAGCTTTCATCCCAACCAGGTTCGGAACTTCAATTTTTTCCCCATGATTGGTATAGGAGTCAAGATACAGGATAGTACCACCAACGATGATGATATATGCAAGAACGATATATCCCGTATGCTTTAAAAAGTGTTTACTCCAAACAAAAGCTTTCAGCTTGCGTAAAAAATCCATGGACAAGTATAAGTGAAACAAATATATAAAGAATGTTAGGACGGAATGACCTCTCAACCCGCCAGCATGTTAAAAAGTATCAACACAACATTATTAATAGTTTTTGTTAAGATGTATAACGTTGTGATTTGAACGCTCTACTTTTACAAAAAAAGAAATTATGGCTCACTTTGGACTTTTCTGCGGCGGTTTTTCATCGGAATTTGAGATTTCGATGTTAAGTGCAAACACCATTCAAACCCATTTTCCGAAAGAGCATACTATCATACAAATTGTTGTTAAGGAAGAAGGCTGGAAAGCTGTGGAAGGTAAAGAAGAATATCACTTTTCGCTTGACACAGCTACTTACCATAAAGATGGAAAGGAAGTTAAAATTGATGCCGGATTGATCTATGTTCACGGAAACCCGGGAGAGAACGGAAAAATCCAGGCTTACCTCGACATGAAGGGAATTCCTTACCTGAATTCTTCTGCCCTCGCCTCAGAATTGTCATTCGACAAATGGTATTGCAACCAATTCCTGAAAAATTTCGGAATTCCGGTGGCAAAATCCTTATTTCTGAGATCAAGGAATGAATTTAGTAACGAGCAAATTATTTCAGAACTCGGGTTGCCTTGCTTTGTAAAACCCTCCGATTCCGGTTCCAGCTTCGGAATTTCGAAAGTAAATAAGCCGGAAGAATTGAGCGCAGCACTTGACAAAGCGTTCGAAGAAGGAAAAACAATCGTAATCGAATCATTCTTAAAGGGAACAGAAGTTACCTGCGGTGTTTACAGAAAAAAGGACGGGGCACACGCATTACCGTTAACGGAAATTGCAACAGACAATGATTTCTTCGACTACGAAGCAAAATATTTAGGGCAATCACAGGAAATTACCCCTGCCCGCATTCCGGATGAGATCAGGAACAAAGTTTGGGAAACTGCGAAGTATTGCTACGAACTTTTACAGCTAAAATCCATTTCACGAATCGATTTCATGGTTGTAAACGATGTTCCGCATGTGATAGAAGTAAATACAACCCCGGGATTCAGCGCCGCGAGTTTGGTACCGCAAATGCTGGCATGTGAAGGAACAACTATTGAAGATTTCTGGAGAGACATTATTGCAGTAGAATTGGGTAAATAACGCAGAAATTCGTTAAACAGATTTTTCCACACGGATTGCGCAGATTTTTAATTTGACACTGAACTAATAATGTTTTGTCTTATAATCTAGGTGAACCTCATCTTTGCATTTAAGATTACCGCGAAGGATTGTCCGTTAGGCAGTTTATAAATGATAGATCCTGTTGGATATAAAATGAAAAAGGATGTAATCCAAAATACATCCTTTTCCAAACCTAAAAACCCAATTTACCAAACCAATCAGAGAGAACTCTGACATTCTTGACAACTATATGATGTGACAAGAATTGAATGGTTGGAAAAAAAGTAAATTATTTTTTGATTTTTTTCTGAGTCTTTATTCTGCGCAGTGACAAGGCGAGTCAAATTGCCAGTTCACCTTAGGCATTCTGTCGTTCCATCCGGATTGAAAACTGGCACTTGTTAATATAGACCGCATGTCAACTGCCTTCAAATTAGGGCACTGTGTCAGTTCCATTGGCAATTCGGTTACCGGGTTTGCCCACAGGATAAAAACTTCAAGGTTTTTCATATTTCCTATGGTAGCAGGAATGGATTCGAACTCGTTTTTACCTATATCGAGATATTTCAGGTTTGTTAAGGTGAAAACATTTCCCAAACCATCATTGATCTTGTTACGCTCAACACTCAACCAGCGAAGATTTTTGAACTCACGAATCTGGGCAGGAATAACACTTAGTTTATTTCGGCTTAAATCGAGGTATCTCAGGTTTTTGAACTTATACAATTCTTCCGGCAGACTTTCCCATTTTAAATGCGATGCATTAATAGCGAAAACAGAATCGGGATTTGCGTTCAATGCATTTTCCCAAGTGATCACTTTTAACGAATCCTGTTGCGCAAGTGCAGAATTACTATTTAGAATAATGCAACAAACTATGCTTAGCCATTTCAACATCTTTCTTCAATTGAAGTTTCAAACTATCAAGCGAGTCGAATTTTTGTTCATCCCGCAATCTCTCTATACATTCCAAACGTAAAATATCACCATAAATTTCTTTGTCGAAATCAAAGATGAATACTTCAACGGTTAATTCATTGGTTCCCGAAACGGTTGGCTTCACACCAATATTCATCACTCCGTGCAACTGGCTATTTTCATGCCAAACGATTACGGAATAAACGCCGATCTTCGGTAGAAGTTTGGTAGTCACGTCAACCGCGATGTTTGCAGTCGGAAAACCAATTGTTCTCCCTAGTTTTTTTCCGTGTACTACTTCACCGGTAATCTTAAAATTTGAACCGAGATAATCAGCTGCCAACTGTACATCACCTTCGAGAACAGCATTTCTGATCTTTGTTGAGCTCACCGAAACTTCACCAAACTGTATTGCCTTGATTTCTTCCACTTGGAAACCATAAAGTTCTCCCAGCTCCACCAGCTCTGCAAATGAGCCTTCCCTGTTCTTACCAAAATGATGATCGTATCCTACACGCATTTCAGAGATCCCGATTTTTCCAACCAGGACATCACGCACAAATTCCATTGCGCTCAGACGCGAAAACTCTTTCGTAAACGGAAAAAGAATTACCGTATCCAAACCAAGAGCTTCCAGTTTCTCCAGTTTCTCTTCAACGGAATCAATCAATCGAACAGAATGTGAATCCGGATAAATGACCATTCTCGGATGCGGATGAAAGGTGAAAAGAACAGACTCTTTCCCCATAGCTCCCGCCTCAGCAACCAGGTTAGCAATAATTGCCTGGTGACCAATATGCACACCATCAAAGGTTCCTAAGGTTAAAACCGGATCTTTGAAAGTTGTTCCTTCAGGAATACCATGTAATACTCTCATACTTCAAAAGTAAAAAAAAGGGAGCTCGCTATGGCAAACTCCCTTTAACTCTACTATTAAATTTCAGGTTTACTTTCTCAAAAGTTCAACAAACTGGTGTCCGGATTGTGTTGTACCATCCAAACCTGTTATAGTGTATTTGTAAAAGTATGTTCCTTCAGAAGCTTCAGAACCACCGAAGGTACCATCCCATTTTGTAACGAAGTCGTTGATCTCGAACATTACGTTATCCCATCTGTTCACAATAATTACCTGGATGGTAACCCCGTTTTCCACATCGATATAGAACCCGTCGTTCGTTCCGTCACCATCAGGTGTAAATACGTTCGGAAGATGAATGACCAAAGGCGCGTAAGGATTCACAATCACCTGCATCTGATCCGTGTCCGTACAAATTCCGTTAGACGCAGTAAGTGTTACCGTATATGTTCCCGGAAGAGTGAATGTACCCAAATAAGTATCTGATAAATTCGTTGAGGCTTCTGTTTCCCCGTTTCCAAAATCCACCAGGTAAGAAGTAGCATTCTGACTTTCATTAGTAAATTCGACCTGCAAACCAGGAAAACCGGTCAGCGCATCCGTAGAATTGATTCCGGCAACCGGAGTCAAAACAACTGTTACAACCACCTGGTCGGTACTTTGACATCCGTTAGCATCTGTTCCTGTTACAGTATATGTAACGGTTCCAAGACCAGGAGTGAACGAACTGCTGTTCACTACTCCATTCGTCCATGCATAACTTACACCTCCTGAACCACCCAGGGTAACAGAAGTTCCTTCACAAACCGTTTGATCCGGCCCGGCATTAATTACAGGTAAATTGTTCACTGTAATCATTACCTGGTCGGTGTTCTGACATCCGTTCCCATCTGTCCCGGTAACTGTATAAGTGGTTGTATTGCCTGGTGTAAATGCTACTCCGTTTGAAATACCGTTGTTCCAGGAATAAGAAACTGCTCCCGAACCGGTCAAGGTTACCGAACCTCCTGAACAAACACTTTGTGGAGCACCGGCATCAACATTCGGCAAAGTATTTACGGTTACGGTTACCTGGTCAGTATTCTGACATCCGTTACCGTCCGTTCCTGTAACCGTATAAGTAGTTGTGCTACCCGGCGTAAATGCTACTCCGTTTGAAACACCGTTGTTCCATGAATAGGAAACTGCTCCTGAACCATTCACAGTTACTGATCCACCGGCACAAATACTTTGCGGAAGTCCCGCATCCACATTCGGTAAAGTATTTACTGTTACGGTTACCTGGTCGGTATTCTGACATCCGTTTCCATCTGTCCCCGTTACTGTGTAAGTTGTTGTGCTGCCCGGTGTAAATGCTACTCCGTTTGAAACACCATTATTCCATACATAGGAAGTTGCACCGGAACCATTCAATGTTACCGGTCCACCGGAACAAACACTCTGAGGAGTTCCAGCATCAACAGCCGGTAATGTATTTACTGTTACTGTTACCTGGTCGGTATTCTGGCATCCGTTACCGTCTGTTCCTGTTACCGTATATGTAAGTGTACTTGCAGGAGTAAATGCAACACCATCGGTACCACCATTATCCCAGGAATAAGAAACTGCTCCCGAACCATTCAATGTTACTGAACCACCGGAACATACACTTTGAGGTAATCCTGCATCAACTGCTGGTAAATTGTTCACCGTTACCATTACCTGGTCGGTATTTTGGCATCCGTTACCGTCTGTTCCGGTTACCGTATAAGTAGTTGTTGAGATAGGTGTAAATGCCACACCATCGGTACCGCCGTTGTCCCAGGAATAAGAAACTGCTCCCGAACCATTCAATGTTACTGAACCACCGGAACATACACTTTGAGGCAATCCTGCATCAACTGCAGGTAAATTGTTCACCGTTACCGTTACCTGGTCGGTAGCCTGACACCCATTGGCAGCTGTTCCTGTTACCGTATAAGTCAAAGTTGATACAGCACTGAATGAAACACCATCTGCGACACCATTGTCCCACGAATAGGAGTCGGCACCTGAACCACTAAGCGTAACCGTTCCTCCGGCACAAATACTCTGTGGAGAACCGGCATCGACTAAAGGTGAAGTACCCACGGCTACACTTACCTGGTCAGTCGCGGTCAATCCGCACTGGTCAGTTGCAGTAACAGTATAAGTTGTAGTAGATGCAGGAGCTACATTCACTGATTGAGTGTTTCCGGCACCATTATCCCATGCGTATGAAATTGTCCCGTTTCCGTTATTTGACGCAGCATTGAGGGTTACAGAAGTTGCTCCGGAACACATAGAAGCCGGATTTCCTGCATCAACTGTTAACGGCTCCGGATCATCAATATTCACCGTAGCGGTACCATCTTCACATACACTGATCGGATAAGTACAGATGATGGTTTCAACACCTTCGGTCAGACCATCTGTATAAATACTCACCGGGATTGTAACTGAAGTTTGTCCGGCCGGGATCATAATCGTTGTTGGCAAATTTCCGTAATCCGCACCCGGCGTGGCTGTTCCTCCCCAGGTTACATCAAAGGAATAATTTGATCCTTGTGCCTGCGGAATGGTAAATGTGATATTGTTCGTCGTTACACATTCTTCGTACAACGCCGTACCAAAAGGATAAGTGGCAACAATAGACAATGGTGGGTCTCCGGCTGCAAACAGGCCATTTTCCTGGATAAATACCCATGAATCATACGCCTCGTCACCTCCATCAGCGATCATTAAACGGATATGATACGTCTGACATGGTGTTACTGTCTGAGAAGCTGTTAATTGAACAGTATAACCGTCCATTACATTCGGATTGTTCAAGCTGATATTATTTCGGTATAAACCGCTGTTTGATCCCAGGTTGATATTATCAATGGTTACCGGAATATTTCCCGGCAATACTGCAATATTAGGAGTTCCGGCAATTCCCGGACCTGAAATATAGAAAGCGAATGCATCGTTAAAACCAGCATTCACCCATTCATTGTACTCTTCGGAACCGAAGACGTAATTTACATTAATACTATTCGTGATCGGGACAAAGTCAAATTCTAGTATAACTCCGTCATACGTATCATCTCCGGCAATTCCATCCAGCGCTGGAATACTAGGACCGTTGTTATCACCGTCAAGAAAAACACCCGGACCTCCCTGTAACGCATTCGCGGTATTTACCATTCCCGTGCTTAGCACTACACCGCTATTCATTGAAGTCCCCAATCCGGCGGATAGTCCACCAAGAAAGGTGGCTATTGCACGAGTATCACCGGTCAAAGTAGCATTAGAAAAAGTAACCCCTGTTCCACAGATATTTGCAACATAGTTGTTCACTGTTGTCTGGGAAAGGCTGATTTGGGCTTGTGCTTCCTTCATGAAAAGGCTGAACGCAAGTAACAGGACTCCGTTAATGAAAGTTCTGTGTAATGTCATCATCTGTTTCATCGTCTTACTCCGTTATATTAAAACCTGTATAACCATATATTTTAGCGGAAACAGCAAGCAAGCGATTGCTTTCTTCTTCGGAAATGACAGCCTTTGTGACCAATTCCACCTGGTTGGATGCATTCAATTCCAGCGAAACGAAACCATCCATTCGACGAAAACGCGTAAGGGTTGCATCCAGAAGATGTTGTTCAGGAATTTCGGAAGCCGGAAAGGTATAAACCAGCATATCTCCTTTTGAAGTCTTTTTGATTGTAGCCTGAGTTTCCTCAATGTTGAATTCGGTGAAGGAAAACCTGTCGTCTTGATGAGGAGTAGCGTGACCCCGGGTTACTGATATAGTCAGTATCAGTAAAAGTCCGATTCGGACCAGTTTTGTAGTGTGTTTCATTTATTGTAGGGATGTGTGTGTAATTAGTCTCTCACACCTGCAAGCCTTAATGTTTCGATAACATTACAAAAAGCAAACTCACTAAATCCCCAAACAGCACGCATAAGCGTTACCCCAAACTTTTTGTCTGATTTACAGGCAATAAATTTTTCGATATTATGAACGATAGATATTTGGTGGCTCCGGAATCTTATCCGGAATAAATGATCGGAAATATGAACGGGTATTCAACCTCCATTGTTGTAGTAATAGGTCTAACATAGCAGTAGTAATTTAACAGAAAAACGTTTTCGTTTCGTTTTCTTAACGTCAAATCTATTAAAATAGTTGCATTTGAACAAATTAAGTTAAAATGACCGGACAGGATGAAATTCCTCTTCTAAATAATGCCATTTCCTTGCACCACTACCATAAATGTGGTACTTTTGCGATGGAAAAAGTGCTTTATTTAAAATTTATCTAAATAAAGATAACAACAACAAGTCATGATAACAGTTACTGAACAAGCCAAAAAACAAGCTATCCGCTTGATGGAGGACGAAGGGAAAGCAGGATTTTTCATTCGTGTTGGAGTTCAAGGTGGTGGTTGCTCTGGTTTAATGTACCAGCTGACATTCGACAATGAAGAAAAAGAAGACGACAAGTCTTTTGAGGATAACGGAATTAAAGTGGTGGTTGATAAGAAAAGTTTCCTTTACCTAATCGGAACAATCCTTGATTTTTCAGGAGGGTTGAACGGAAAAGGATTCATTTTCACGAACCCGAACGCAGGCAGAACTTGCGGATGCGGGGAATCATTTTCACTTTAAACTAGTAGATTTTACATGGGATATACAGAGAATGATTTAGCCAAAGACCTTGAAAATTCGGAATACAAATTCGGGTTTACAACCGATATCGAATCGGACAGGGCACCTTTAGGCCTGAATGAAGAAATCATCAAATTTATTTCTGCAAAAAAGGATGAACCGGAATGGATGCTGGAATACAGACTGAAGTGTTTTGCGCTTTGGAAAGAAATGACAGAACCAACCTGGGCACATATCAAGTATCCAAAACCTGACTTCCAGGCCATTTCTTATTATGCAGCTCCAAAGCAAACAAAGAAATACGAAAGCTGGGACGATGTTGATCCGGAAATGAAGGAAACAATGGCGAAGTTGGGAATCTCTTTGGAAGAACAACAACGTTTGACAGGAACAAATGTGGCGGTTGATTTCGTAATGGACTCGGTTTCTGTTGCAACAAGTTTCAAAAGCAAATTGAAAGAATTGGGAATTATCTTCTGTTCATTTTCAGAAGCGGTTCAAGAATACCCGGATTTGGTAAGACAATATATGGGTACTGTTGTTCCTCCGACAGATAATTTCTATGCTGCATTGAATTCCGCTGTATTTACCGACGGATCCTTCTGCTATATTCCGAAAGGAGTTCGTTGTCCGATGGAACTTTCAACTTATTTTCGTATCAATGAAGCAAATACAGGCCAGTTCGAAAGAACCCTTGTTGTTGCCGATGAAGGTGCTTACGTTTCTTACCTTGAGGGTTGTACGGCTCCTCAGCGCGACGAAAATCAGTTGCACGCTGCGGTTGTTGAGTTGGTTGCACTGAAAGATGCAGAGATCAAGTATTCCACGGTTCAAAACTGGTATCCGGGCGACAAGAACGGAGACGGTGGAGTTTTCAACTTCGTAACCAAACGTGGATTATGCGAAACAAACGCTAAAATCTCCTGGACACAGGTAGAAACAGGTTCAGCTGTTACATGGAAATATCCATCTTGTATTCTAAAAGGTGATAATTCGATAGGGGAATTCTACTCTGTAGCTGTTACAAACAACTACCAGCAGGCGGATACCGGAACGAAAATGATTCACCTGGGTAAAAACACAAAGAGTACGATCATTTCCAAGGGAATTTCTGCAGGAAAATCGCACAACTCTTACCGTGGTTTGGTTCAAATTCACAAGAACGCACAAAACGCAAGAAACTTCTCGCAGTGTGACTCTTTGTTGATGACCGACGAATGTGGAGCACATACTTTCCCTTATATCGAATGTAAAAACCCAAGTGCCAAGATTGAGCACGAGGCTACGACTTCGAAAATCGGGGAAGACCAGATATTTTACTGTTTACAGCGCGGTATTTCCGAAGAAAAAGCGATCAGCCTGATTGTAAACGGATATTGTAAAGAAGTGTTGAACCAGCTTCCTATGGAATTTGCGGTTGAAGCACAAAAATTACTTACGATCAGCTTAGAAGGGTCGGTAGGATAAAATAATTAGCAAATGAATTAATTATCAATTATCAAGAAGGAATTCGCTTTTGATCATTGATAATTCAACAATTCATAATTGAAAAAATGATGTTGAAGATTGAAAATTTACACGCGTCGATTGACGGAAAAGAAATTCTTAAAGGATTAAACCTGGAAGTGAAAGCCGGTGAAGTTCACGCTATCATGGGACCGAACGGTGCCGGAAAAAGTACTTTGGCCAGCGTTTTAGCGGGACGTGAAGAATACGAGATCACAGAAGGTAAAGTTGATTTCGACGGAACCGACTTGCTGGAAATGGGAACGGAAGACCGCGCTCGTGAAGGATTGTTTCTTGCATTCCAATACCCTGTTGAAATTCCCGGAGTTTCTAATGTAAATTTCCTTCGTACAGCATTGAATGAAATTCGTGAATACCGCAAGGAAGAACCTATTTCTGCTAAAGATTTCATGGCGCTTGTGAAAGAAAAAAGTGCTATCGTTGAATTGGATCCTAAACTGGCTTCCAGATCGGTAAACGAAGGCTTCTCCGGAGGTGAGAAGAAAAGAAATGAAATCTTCCAAATGGCAATGCTTGAGCCGAAACTGGCTATTCTTGATGAAACAGATTCAGGATTGGACATCGATGCGCTTCGTATTGTTGCAAATGGTGTAAATACATTGAAATCGGATAAGAACGCAACGATTGTGATCACTCACTACCAGCGTTTGTTAGACTATATCGTTCCTGATTTTGTTCACGTACTTTACGATGGAAAGATCGTGAAATCAGGGCCAAAAGAACTGGCTTTGGAGTTGGAAGAAAAAGGATACGACTGGATTAAAGCGGAATTCGCACAATAAGATTCAATTATGCAAACAGTAGAAAACGTGGGCACGAAATTGAATTGGAACCTGGAAGGGAATTTCCTTCTGAATGAACAATTACGCCAGAAAGCTCAGGAAGTTATTGAGAACCTGGATTTCCCTACAACAAGAACGGAAGCCTGGAAATATACCCGTGTTGCGAAGATCAAGAACGCTTTGTTGTCGGTTGGAAAATTGCAATCGATAAGTTCTACTCCTGGTTTGGACGCGAATTCATTGAAATTCGTTTTTGTAAACGGACATTTCGCTAAAGAACTTTCTTCTTCAAACTATCCTGACGGAATGAAGATCCTTGCTCTTTCAGCAATGGATAAAGAAGAGGTGGAAGTTCTAGGAGCTTCAACGCTATTGGAGAATGAAATTTTCAATGCGATCAATACGGCTTATGCAACCGACGGACTTTACGTTCACGTTTCGGCTAAAATGCAGATCGAACCGGTAATTGAGATCATTCATATCGCAACAGGTGATGGCATTTTGAATAATGTTCGTCATACTATCACCGCTGAAGCATTTTCCGAAGTGAAATTGATCCAGCATTTCGTAAGCGAAAATGGTGAAGGATCGTTCACTAACGTTTACACAGAAGTGAATGTGGCGAAGAATGCGAAAGTTGTGATCGATAAACTACAGGAAGAAAACGATACAACATTCCATATTGCTACGGAGCAAGTTGCACAGGCACAAGATTCAAATTTCACGATCAATACAATTACGCTGAACGGCGCTTTGGTCCGAAATAACCTGAACATTAATGTAGAAGGAACGAATTGTGAAACGCACTTGAACGGCGCTTACATTTTGAACGGAAATCAGCACGTTGACAATCACACGATCGTAGATCATAAGGTTGCTCATTGTGAATCAAATGAATTATACAAAGGTGTAATCGATGGAAAGGCAACTGCTGTTTTCAACGGAAAAGTGTTCGTTCGTAAAGACGCACAAAAGATCAATGCATTCCAATCTAACGGAAATGTATTGTTAAGCGACGATGCAACGGTAAACAGCAAACCGGAATTGGAAATCTACGCTGACGACGTAAAATGTTCGCACGGTTCAACAACGGGTCAATTAGACGAAGAAGCGGTGTTCTACCTTCGTGCTCGTGGTTTAAGCGAAGCAAGTGCCCGCCAGTTGATGGTAGGCGCATTCGTAGGCGAAGTTTTCGAGAAGATTGAGAACGAAGCTGTGGTTGAACGCATTCATGAGGTTTTGAGAGATAGATTTGGTTGGCACTTCGACTCCGCTGCGCCTATTCCGCCCCAGGCGGATTCAGCGCAAGCATTCAGTGACCAATATTAAAGAAATAGTGAAATCCGGGGTATGAACCTCGGATTTTTTTATTCCTCTTTGTTTTCCTCTATTCTAAGCTTTTCTTCCTAAATTTGTCGCCTTATATTTTCATTACATGATTCCTGAAAATCAAAAAGTAAAATTCGCCATTGTTGGTGCAGGACATATCGGGAAACGACACGCTGAAATGGCTCGTCGTGACAACGAAGCTGAACTGGTTGCAATGGTAGATATACGTCCGAAAGAAGAATGTGGGGCCGACGATTATGACGTTCCTTTCTTCAAAACGATGGAAGAACTTTTCAGCTCGGGAATAGAATTCGATGTGGTGAATATCTGTACTCCGAACGGTTTACATGCTGAACAGGCATTGAAAGCCCTGGATCACAAAAAACATGTGGTGGTTGAAAAACCTATGGGTTTAACGAAAGACCAGTGCGAAAAAGTGATCTTCAAATCTTTGCAACAGTCCAAGCAGGTGTTTTGTGTAATGCAAAACCGTTATTCACCGCCGAGCGAATGGATCAAAGACATTATCGAGCGTGAAGTTTTGGGAGAGATTTTCATGGTTCAGCTCAATTGCTACTGGAACCGTGATGAACGTTACTACAAAGCAGGTGGATGGAAAGGAACTGCTGATCTCGACGGCGGAACGTTGTTTACACAGTTCTCGCACTTCATCGACATCATGTACTGGTTATTCGGCGATATTGATAATATCCAGGGAAAATTCGCGGACTTTACCCACAAGGACTCTACGGCTTTTGAAGATTCCGGGTTTGTAAGCTTCGATTTTGTAAACGGTGGAATGGGTTCTTTGAACTATTCAACAGCCGTTGCACACCAAAACCTTGAAAGTTCAATGACCATTGTCGGTAAGAACGGAAGCGTGAAAATTGGCGGGCAATACATGAACGAAGTGGAGGTTTGTAATATCTCCGATTACGAAATGCCTGATCTTGCCCCAACAAATCCGGGGAACGATTACGGTGCTTACAAAGGTTCGGCAGCAAACCATCATTACGTAATAACGAACGTTATCGATACGCTTAAAGGAAGAACTTCCGCAACTACGAATGCCCTTGAAGGCCTGAAAGTGGTTGAAATTATAGAACGCATTTATAAAGTAAGAAATGAGCAACTCAATCTACAATAAACTCATTCAAAAAGAAACAAAACTGGCAGTAATCGGTTTGGGTTACGTTGGTTTACCTATTGCACTTGAATTCGCAAAAAAAATTAAAGTTGTCGGTTTCGATATCAACCAAACGCGCGTTGATATGATGAAAAACCACATTGATCCGAGCAATGAGCTGGAGAAAAGTGCTTTCGACAATTGTGATATCACATTTACAGCAGACATCAATGATCTGAAGGACGTTACTTTCTTTATTGTAGCTGTTCCTACACCCATTGATGATGTAAATCTTCCGGATCTGAAACCACTTCTTGGCGCTACAAAAACGGTTGCTCAGGTGTTGAAAAAAGGAGATTACGTGGTTTTTGAATCCACGGTTTATCCTGGTTGTACGGAAGACGATTGTATCCCGGTTTTGGAAGAAATTTCAGGCTTAAAGTTCAGAAACGATTTCAAAGTGGGTTATTCTCCCGAGCGTATCAATCCGGGAGACAAAGAACATACGCTTCAAAATGTGATCAAAGTAGTTTCTGGTTGTTGCGAAGAATCGCTTGAGGAAATTGCCAAGACATACGAATTGGTAGTTGATGCCGGTGTTCACCGTGCTGCTTCCATCAAAGTTGCAGAAGCGGCAAAGATTATTGAAAATACACAGCGCGACGTCAATATCGCTTTGATCAATGAGCTTTCCATCATCTTCAATCGTCTTGGAATCAATACTTACGAAGTACTTGAAGCTGCCGGAACGAAATGGAATTTCCTGAAATTCAGCCCGGGATTGGTTGGTGGACATTGTATCGGTGTGGATCCTTATTATTTGACACACAAAGCACAGCAATCCGGTTACCACGCTAAGATCATTAACAGCGGTCGCTACGTAAACGATTCCATGGGATTCTATATCGGTAAGCAAACTACCAAGAAAATGATTGCCCAGGGAAAACACATCCAGGACGCGAAAGTATTGGTAATGGGTGCTACGTTCAAAGAAGATGTTTCAGATATCCGCAACTCAAAAGTGATCGATGTTGTAAACGAATTGAAGTCCTTCCAGGTAAAAGTGGATTTGGTGGATCCTTATGCTTCTTCCGAAGAAATGGAACACGAATACGGCGTAAAACTGGTTGAAGTAGGAAAAGATTACGACGCTATCATTGTTGCTGTAAACCATAAAGAGTACAAATCGCTTACAGAAGATTATTTCAAATCATTGTTGAAAGACGGAAAAGGCGTTTTTGTAGACATCAAAGGAATTTACAGAAACAAGATCCAGGATTTGGAGTATTGGAGCCTTTAGGCAATTGAAAATTTCTAAATGGAGAACCTGCCTGGACGGCAGAGAACAATTATATAGAAAGTAAAACACTCTATAATTGTTGGTACGTTCGGTCTTCTAAATTCTCAATTTTCCATTTTCAATTCTAACACCTATCTTTACTAGCATGAATATTCTCGTTACCGGAGCCGCTGGATTTATCGGTTCACATTTGGTTCGATTGCTTGTAAACAAGTATCCGGATTATACTATCATTGCTTTCGATGCTTTGACTTACGCGGGTAATCTCGAAAACCTGGGGGATGTGATGAACGCGCCCAATTACCGTTTTGTAAAGGGCGACATTACTTCGGAAGAAGATGTATTGAAAGCACTGAATCTTCACGATG